>Ga0265331_10003148_pt1 | contig 10771 bp, 12 predicted proteins | sample 41923metaG_FD_202088 | JGI IMG/M metagenome (GOLD analysis project Ga0265331, IMG submission 202088) | Rhizosphere microbial communities from Carex aquatilis grown in University of Washington, Seatle, WA, United States - 4-19-23 metaG | ecosystem: Host-associated > Plants > Roots > Rhizosphere...
TTGTCGCACGATTCTCGGTCATCGGCTACACCTCCATGCAATTCGAGGAAACCCGACCCTCAACTTGCAATTGGTGTGCCAGTGTCTGTGTGTTCAGTATTCGGATAGGCTCTTACCAAGCTCGTTGCACTTCTTACTCAATGATCGATTACGCCAATGACTAAATCACAGTTAATCCACCGGCTCTGCCGGTGAGAAGCGTAAAGGCTCTGCCGTTTCCTGCGCGAGTCTGAACAAATCCTCCCTGAGGAAGGCCCCGAGGGGTCAGGGAGGATTGAGAATGAAAGATTGGCGTAGCCAAGCCCACGTGAAGTGGGACTGCAAGTACCATGTGGTGCTGGTACCAAAATACCGGCAAAAGAAATTTTTCGCAAGCAGACGTGGCCAGATCGGAGAGATTCTGCGACAGTTGTGCCGGCAGAAAGGCATCGAGTTGCTGGAAGGGCACGCGATGCCGGATCACGCCCACATGCTGTTGAGTGTGCCGCCCAAGTACGCGATTGCGTTTGCAGTCGGGTACTTGAAGGGCAAGAGTGCGGTGCGAATTCATCGGGAGCTGCTCCGGACGCAAGGAACCCTGTTTGGGCGAGCGTTCTGGTCACGCGGTTACTGTGTGAGCACGGTGGGACTGGATGAAGCGATGATCAAACAGTACATCCAGGACCAGGAAAAGAACGAGCGTGAACAAGAACGCGGTTTGTTTGACTAACTGTTAACCACCAACAAGGCCCCTTTTAGGGGCCTTCCTCATACCACCGGCTCTGCCGGTGGTTGCTGATTCAAACGGCAAACACAAGACGCCTTACGAGGAGAAGTTCGCTGAGGATCGCGGATTAAATTACCTCCCAAATTCGCGTTGGCTGGACTGCTAAATCACCGTTCGTGATTTTGCGGCGCGTTGGTGTTGCGAAAATGGAGAAGGAAAGAAAAATGGGAACTCCCCGGATTGTTTGGCCCATGAAACCAGGAAGGTCATGGAGGGAGTTCCCATGGATGGTATTGTGCCCGTCGTACGTGTTTCTGACAAGGAGAGAATGTATCGGCGATTGCGGGAGCTGGCGAATGCGAAAATGCGGACGAGATACTTGATCGTGTTGAACCTGATCAAGGGGCGCCCAGTGGTGCAGGTCGCGAAAGTGTTGCATGTTGCCCGAAGTACCGTTTATCGCGTCGCGAGCCGTTTTCGCGAGTTTGGGGAGTCTGGCCTTGTCGATCGTCGGGAGGACAATGGACGACGGAAGGTCGACGACGATTATTTGGGCAGCCTTTGGGAAGTTGTCCGCTCGCATGCCGACGAACATGGCTGGCCTCGTCCCACGTGGACGCGAGAGATGCTGATTCGCACCTTGCAAAAGCTGACGGGAGTGATGATCGGATTGGCCACGATGTCGCGAGCACTCGCGACGATCGGTGCTCGCCGCGGAAAGCCAAAGCCAACCGTTGCATGCCCTTGGGCACCACGGCGAAAAAACCGGCGTTTAGCTGAGATTCGCCGGCTCGTGAAAGATCTGCCTTGTTCGGAGGTCGCCGTCTACGAGGACGAGGTCGACATCCACCTCAACCCCAAGATCGGGTTGGACTGGATGGTATCTGGGGAACAGAAAGAAGTGCCGACCCCGGGGAAGAATGAAAAGCGTTACTTGGCTGGCGCCAAGGACGTGCGAACCGGGCAACTGCGCTGGGTTGAGGGCGAGAAGAAAACGAGTGAATTGTTCATTCGCCTCCTTTGGGATTTGATTATCGCTTACCCGAAGGCCAAGGTAATCCACGTGATTCTCGACAACTACGGCATCCACAAGAGCGCCCAAGCAATTCTGGCCGTTCGTTCCTGTCGTGGCCGGATTCGCCTGCACTTTTTGCCACCGTATTGTCCCGACGACAACAAGATTGAGCGGACTTGGCAGGACCTCCACGCGAATGTAACGCGCAACCATCGTTGCAAAACCATGAAGGAGCTAATGCGAAATGTGCATTCCTACCTCACGCGGCGCAACGCCGGACAGCGGCAACCCATCAGGAGCAGGCTCGCCGCGTGAAATCGCTCCTGTCGCAAAATCAGGAACGGTGATTTAGCACCCGCGTTTTCGGCCCTTTTTGGGGGCTGTCTCGCGGAAACTTGGGAGGTAATTTAATCCGCGATGCTGACCTCATCGCCGCCTGCGACAATCCGCCGCCGCCACCGCAAAAGGTAACGCCCCACTTTTCGAGCAAGAACCGAAGGAAAAGAGGCGGGCGACGTTGCTGAAGGAAGCGATGAAGCGGATGTAGAAGGCGTGGTCACGACCCAATAATTTCACATCCCGGCAGTGCCTTGCGCAGATCATCGTCCGACAGCTCATCAACGCCATCGAACGGGCAAGAATCCTCGCCGACCGGCCGCTCGTGCGGTTGCACGATTTACCCCCCCGACCTGGTGCACCGACCGTCGGCCGAACCGCTCGCGGAAGCCGGCGCCGACCAACTCGATGAGCTGGAGTTGGCGCAGGTCATCGACGTGATTCGAAGGGTGTTGCGGCAGCCGCGGTCGCGGGCGACTTGCTCGGTGTCGCTGGACGACCTCCTGCCGCCCGGCGTTCGCGCCAGGCTGACGGCGGCCGACCGTGCGGTGACCACCGGCGGCGCCCCGGCGCGCTTGGAGACGCTGATCGACGAACAACTGAACTTGGGCCGCGTCGGCCTCTACGCCAAATCGCTGGCCTGCATGGAATCGCTGCTCCTCTCCCGCGTGTTGGAGCACGCGCGCGGCAATCAATCCCTAGCGGCCAGGTTGCTGGGCATCTCGCGCAGCAGCCTGCGCAACAAGCTCCATCAGCTTCAGATCCATATCGACCCATTGACGCGCATCGAAGACGAGCTGGTCGAAGACGAAGCCGGCCAACAAGACGCCGTGCTGCGGCTGAGAACCGGCAGCCATTGATCTTTACGGGGTTTCGCCAATTTTTTGCAATGGTCTTAAAAGCTCAAGCCGCCCCCAGTATCCTTTACGGACAAAGAAAATCGTCTCTCCCCCTCGTTGACTGTGAATATCTGTTGCTTCCGCAAGGTCGACATTAAGCAAAGGCGTTTCGCCTTTCTCGTTTTCGACAGATACCCTGATTCTAAGTGTGCCTTCCATTCGTTGCACTCTCGATGGGCCAAGGATGCTACTTCATGACTTCGAACTCGGCGTCAATCACGTCGTCGTCGCCACCACCGCTCCCACTGTCTGCTGAGTGACCATTGGCGCCGGGGCCGGAGGCCGTGGATCCCGCGCCAGCTTTGGCGCCGGCTTCGTACAGGGTCTTGCTCACGGCGTGCGCGGCCTGCTCCAACTCGGAGACCGCCGCTTTGATCGCCTGCACGTCGTCGCGCTTGGCGATTTCGCGGGTCTTCTTGATCGCCGCCTCCAGTGGGGCCTTGTGGCTTGCGCCCAATTTGTCGGCATGCTCCTTGACCAGATTCTCCATCTGGAAGCACATCATGTCGGCCTGGTTTCGCGACTCGGCCAACTCGCGTTTCTTCTTATCTTCCGCGGCGTGCGATTCGGCATCTTTCCGCATCCGCTCGATTTCGGCCTCGTTCAGACCGCTCGACTGTTCGATCCGCACGCTGTGCTCTTTGCCGGTGCCCAGGTCCTTCGCCGATACGTTGAGGATGCCGTTGGCGTCGATGTCGAACTTGACCTCGATCTGGGGCATGCCGCGCGGGGCCAGCGGGATGCCGTCGAGGTTGAACTGCCCGAGCAAACGGTTGTCGTTGGCCATCTCGCGCTCGCCCTGGAAAACACGCACTGTCACCGCCGTCTGATTGTCGTCGGCCGTGCTGAAAACGTTCTTCTTCTCGGTCGGTATCGTCGAATTCCGCTCGATGAGCTTGGTCATGATGCCGCCCAAGGTCTCAATGCCCAGCGAAAGCGGCGTGACGTCTAACAACAGCACGTCTTTCACGTCGCCGGCCAAAACCCCTCCTTGGATCGCGGCGCCCACGGCCACCACTTCGTCGGGATTGACCCCCTTGTGTGGCTCCTTATTGTTGAACAGCTTCTTGACCAACTCCTGCACCTTGGGCACGCGGGTTGAGCCGCCGACCAGCACGACCTCGTCGATCTGGCTGGGCTTCAGCTTGGCGTCTTCCAAGGCTTGCAGCACCGGTCCGCGGCAACGCTCAATGAGGTGATCGACCAATTGCTCGAACTTCGAGCGCGTGATGTTCACCTGCAAGTGCTTGGGACCGCTGGCGTCGGCCGTGATGAACGGCAGGTTGATGTCGGTGGAGCTTTGCGAGCTGAGCTCCTTCTTGGCCTTCTCGCAGGCCTCCTGCAGCCGCTGCAGGGCCATCGTATCCTTGCGCAGGTCGATTCCTTGCTCTTTCTTGAACTGATCGGCCACGTAATTCATCAGCACCTGGTCGAAGTCGTCGCCGCCCAGGTGCGTGTCGCCGTTGGTGCTGATCACACGGAACAACCCGTCATCGACTTGCAACACCGAGACGTCGAACGTGCCGCCACCGAGGTCGAAGACCACGATCGTCTCGGCCTTTTTCTTGTCGAGCCCGTAGGCCATGGCGGCCGCCGTCGGTTCGTTGATGATCCTCGCGACCTCCAGGCCGGCGATCTGACCGGCGTCCTTGGTCGCCTGACGCTGGGCGTCGTTGAAGTAGGCCGGCACCGTAATCACGGCCTTATTCACCTTGTGACCCAGGTAGGCCTCGGCCGCTTCCTTGAGCTTGCGAAGCACCTTGGCGGAGATTTCGGGCGGCGTGTGCTCCTGATCGCCGATCTTGACTTTTACATATTCTTGCGGTCCCCCGACGATCTTGTAGGGGATGATTTTCTCCTCGCTGGCGACTTCATTGTGTCGCCGGCCCATGAAGCGCTTGATCGAGGAAATGGTGCGCGTCGGGTTGGTCACGGCCTGCCGCCGCGCCGGCTCGCCCACGAGGATATCGGTCTTGTCGGTGAATGCCACAATGCTCGGTGTGAGACGGTTGCCTTCCTGGTTGGCGATCACCTTGGGCTCGCCCCCTTCCATCACGGCGACTACCGAGTTGGTGGTGCCCAGGTCGATGCCGATGATCTTTTCGCCTTGTGCCATGCTATCCTCCCAGATGTGGAACCTTGCTTGCCGTGTGGGGGCTTGCTTGCGCTGCCCCTTCTTACTTGCGCTGCCCCTTCTTAGTTGTCGGACCTTGCAGGCGCTGCGCCTTTAGTGGCAGCGCCATGATCGTCCAACCTAGTCGTTTAACGACAGCAAAGGCCATGCCGAGTACGATTTGCCCGAGCCAATATACAAAACAGCTTGGCAAATAATGGCGTGTGGTCGTTTTCGCACCAGTGTTGGAGCGGATGGCGACAACTTTTATGGCCGCTCGCTTCCGCGGTGCAGAATTTGTGTGACAATCGCTTGGGCACGGTATTTGCATAACCGAGGCCAACTGCAACACGGTAAAGACCTCTCGGTTGGCCGGGGGGACCGTTTGCTTGGTAAGGCGACGTTTTGAACGCCATTTAGGCATTTCGATACGTTGTCGGTTTCATCGCCTGGCGAAGATAGGACTTGAAGTGAAAACGGATGCACAACTGAAGAATGACGTGGTGGCGGAACTGCGTTGGGACCCCACCGTAACGTCGAGCGACATCAACGTTGCTACCCATGCCGGGGTCGTGACGTTGAGCGGAACGGTTCCGCATTTTGCCGAGAAATGGGCTGCCGAACGCGCAGTGCAACGCGTGGAAGGCGTCAAGGCGATTGCCCAGGAGCTCGAAGTGAATCTGAGCGGGATCCACAAACGCACGGATCCGGAGATCGCCGAAGCCGTGGTGAATGCGCTCAGGTGGCATGTGTGGGTTCCGAGCCATGTCCAGGCAACCGTAGAGAACGGCTGGGTCACACTCACTGGCACCGTCACGTGGGGATTCCAAAGGAACTCTCCCGCGGACGCTGTTCGCTGTCTGTCCGGGGTCAAAGGGGTTGTCAACAACATTACCCTCACACCGAGCGTGCAGCCGACTGCGGTCAAAGATGAGATCGAGAAGGCGCTCAAGCGAGACGCCGAGATCGATGCTGAGCTCATCAAGGTGTCGGCCGACGGCGGCAAAGTAACCCTCACGGGCACGGTCCATTCCTGGGATGAGCGGGAAGAGGCCGGATCGGCGGTGTGGAATGCTCCCGGCGTGACTGCGGTCGAAAACGAACTCGTGGTTTTGTACTAAGCAACGACCCCAGAGGTTATGCCGGCAAATCGCAAAATGTGCCGGCACACCTCGGGCGGTCCCTCAGACTCATTGGAGATGGTAATCTGTACCTTCAGAACTGACTTCTTCTCGCCGTGGCGACAGGGACATTGTGCTGCTGCACACCACGGCATTTCGCAACGACTTGTTATTGGAGAATGCACATGACGTCTAAAACGAATTCGGTTGTCGCAGTGTTCGACACACACGATCAGGCGGAGGGCGCTGTCCATAAACTTGAGAAAGGAGGCTTCGATATGAAGCACCTTTCCATCGTGGGCAAGGACTACCACACGGATGAACATGTGGTCGGCTACTACAACACCGGCGACCGGATGCTGTATTGGGGCAGACTGGGAGCGTTCTGGGGTGGTTTTTGGGGATTGCTGCTCGGCTCGGGATTCTTCTGGGTGCCAGGCATTGGGCCACTGTTGGTCGGGGGGCCGCTGGTGTTGTGGATCGTTGGTGCATTGGAAGAGGCGGTGGTCCTGGGTGGACTCAGCGCACTGGGCGCGGCGCTCTACAGCATCGGGATTCCCAAGAATAGCGTTTTGCAATACGAGACCGAAGTGAAGACCGGCAAACTCCTCCTGGTCGCTCATGGGACGCCGGACGAAGTCGAGCTTGCCAAAGAACTCCTCGACAAATCACACGCGAAAGCGACGATTCATGCCGAGCCAATCGCCGCAGGCGCGTAAGTGTGAGCGGCGCGTACGGCGGGACATGCAATCACGACTGAATCACGTTTCGAAGGAATCGTTTGATGGAGAAAACGGAGCAGGCCGAAATCAAGTTGCAATTGCTCGCACTGGGCAGGCGGTTTCGGCGGGAAGCCGACTTGGCAGCAGAATCGCTTCGCGAAGACGTGGTAAAGCCAGGAGAACTCACAAGTCTACCCACGCATCCCGCCGACCAGGATGTCGAAGGATTGGATGTCGAGATTGCGAGTGCTCAGAATGAAGGATTACTGTTGGAGCAAGTGCAAGCCGCGATTCAACGGATCGAGGCGGGAACCTACGGTGTTTGCCAGGAGTGTGGGGAGCCAATTGACGAGGCACGACTAAAGGCCATTCCCTATGCAGGACATTGTATCGTTTGCGCCCGCAGTGACCGCGACGAGATCGATACACCGGTGCGAGGTGAACCGCGACGCTTCCGTTAAGCGTGGAGGTGGTGCGAGGTGGACATTCAGGAGAATCGGAATTGGTTCGATGGATGCCACACAGAGCGATCGTCGACTGGTAGCCGGACACGTGTTTATGCAGCCTCTCGGCTTGCGATGAGGCATGCTGTGTACTTGCAGGTGTCCGAAGTGAACGTAGCAATGCAGAGTAGTTGGAAAACTAGATAAACAGCAGCCCCGCCGTGCTGGGAGGCTCATTAACGAGTAAGCCGACATGAGATTGAACGCCTGGTGGTGTTGGATCATGTTGGCATGTGTGTTCGCCATTGGCGATGAAAGGGTTTGAAATGAAGACCGATGCACAACTGAAGACGGACGTGATGGAGGCGTTGCGCTGGGATCCCGCCGTGACTGCGACGGACATCACTGTCGTTGCCAAGGATGGAGTGGTGACGCTGAACGGTAGTGTTCCGCACTACGCCGAAAAGACTGCTGCCGAGCGTGCGACTCAGCGTGTCGAAGGGGTTAAGGCTATCGCCGAGGAACTGGAAGTCAATCTCGGCGGGGTCCACAAGCGCAAGGATTCAGAGATTGCTCAATCTGTCGTGAACGCCCTCAAATGGCATGTGTGGGTACCGAGCCACGTTCAGGCAACCGTTGAGAATGGCTGGGTGACGCTCACCGGTACTGTCACCTGGGGATTCCAGCGCACCTCAGCCGAGAACGCTGTGCGGTATCAGTGTGGAGTCAAGGGGGTTTCTAACAACATCACCCTCAAACCGACTGTTCAACCGACCGCAGTTAAGGATGCGATTGAGAAGGCGCTTAAGCGCGATGCTGAGATTGATGCCGAAAACATCACAGTTTCGGCCAATGGGGGCAAGGTTACCCTTACAGGCACGGTCCATTCCTGGGATGAGCGTGACGAAGCCGGTTCGGCCGCTTGGAGCGCTCCGGGCGTCACCGAGGTCGAAAACAACCTCGCGCTTTCGTATTAGTCGACAACCCTAGGCGTTAGGAGTCATGCCGGCAGATCTTATGATTTGCCGGCATAACTCCGGCCTGCGCGGCGTGCTGTACACACGTGCCGATTAAAACACCTCTCGGCGGAAGCCCTTTACCGCCAATCGAATATGCTCGCCATCGACCATCTTTCACTTCATTTATTTCGGAGACAATTATGAGCGTCACAATCGACCAGTTCTGCGACAACATGCGGAATCGCCTAGACGGACTTGATGATCGATTCGTAAGACTCAAGGCGAGCATCGAGGCCCTTCCCCACCACGGTGAGCAGGCCCTGCATAAATGTCTCGACCGCTCCCGCTGTACAATCGACGCTGACAAAAAGAAGGTCGAGCAATCGCTAGCCAATCTGAAAGCTCGGGCCGAACAAAAGCTGAGCCAGACTAAGGAGGAGGTCAACGAATGGAAGGCGAAGCGCGAGACCAAGAAGTTGAGCGCGCGAGCTGACCACGCCGCGGAGCATGCGGCCGATGCCATCGACTACGCCGTAGCGATGATCATCCAAGCCGAAGAGGCTATCTTCGATGCTGCTGCGGCTCGCATCGATGCCGACTCCGCACAATCGTCTTCCGCAGCGGCTCATTAAATGAGCTCGGGCTCAAAGCGACTACGCACGGTTAGCGCATTTCCGATTGAGCCAGATAAGTGGGTACTTACTGTTGATTAATAAGCACAACGTCAGCTTCTCTCTGCTCTCTAGATGGCGACGCGAGGTGAGTGTGTGTGTGTGTGTGTGTGTGTGTGTGTGTGTGTGTGTGTCTGAGCATAGTCCGTTCGTTACTTAGTGTCAGTTTTATAATGAATAATCAGTCATGTCAACAACCATTGAGCTCGCAAAAGCCCCCGCGACAATCGAAGTGGTCGAGATGGTCGGCGTATCGAAGGAAAGTTGGAGCGATGCCGCGCGGCAGGCCGTCGAGCGGGCTTCTGAAAGTCATCGCCACGTTACCGGGCTGGATGTCCTGCACAGCACAGCGATGATCACTGAGGGCAAGATCGTGGAGTACCACGTCAATGTTAAGTTGGCGTACATCACAAAGCCGGCCAAGATTGAAAACTAACCAGCGTTGAGAATCGCTCCGAAGCGCCACGGTCCTGGAGCGGATAGGAACACTCGACCTACGTTACCGCGGCCTGCGACAGTCGTTGCAGCAAGGCATCGGGAGCCAAAGGGCGGGACGCATATTGCGGCGATGTCTCCACAGCAGTCCCGATAACACACCGTGGGCCGGTCAGCAGCCGGCCCACGAGTTCGGGAGGCCCCGAACACACTTGAGAGGATAATCCGATGACGACTCAAGACCGACCCAAAGCCCCACACGCTCTCAATGGACGTCACCAACACACCTATGAGGCGATCTTGCGTCACCCGGCGGCTCATAACTTGGAATGGCACGACGTGCGGTCGCTGTTGGCCTCACTGGCAAATGTCGCCGAGAATCGCAACGGCTCCCTCCATGTAACGCGCAACGGGCAGTTGTTGGTTTTGCAAGTTCCCAAGCACAAGGACGTCGCGACCGTCGAAGATCTGGTGGCAATTCGCCACTTTCTGGAACAGTCGGGCGCGGCAACGATTCCACCGCCAGCGGAGCCAGGCGCTCATTTACTAGTGGTCATCGATCACCGCGAGGCGAAGGTGTATCGCACTGAATTGCACGGAGCGGTCCCGCAGCAACTCGTACCCTACGACCCTCACGGATTTGGCCGGCGACTGCGGTACAAGTCAGAAGAGTCCGATGGTACACGGCATCCAGAACGGAAAAGCTTTTACGAGGCCGTCGCCACAACGCTGCGCGGAGCCGACCAAATCCTGATCTTCGGCAGTGGCACCGGTGAGAGCAGCGCCATGGAACAGTTGCTCGCCGATTTAAGGCACAATCATCGTGACGTGTCTAAGCACGTTGTGGGCTCAGTCGTGATCGACGCGCATCACCTTTCCGAGGACCACTTGCTGGCCCGGGCACGAGACTTCTTCGCTTCCAGGGCTGTTTAGAGGCGTTACTTATCAATAAATGGGATGGACTTATGACGACGGATTGGACTGAGGAAAAGTGCGATGCTGAAACACGCACTGAACGCGAAGGCAAGAAGCCCTTGCAGAGAATCTCATCGCAAATCCGCAACACGCATTCGGTTGTCGCGGTGTTCGACGCACACGATCAGGCGGAGGGCGCTGTCCATAAACTTGAGAAAGGAGGCTTCGATATGAAGCACCTTTCCATCGTGGGCAAGGACTACCACACGGATGAACATGTGGTCGGCTACTACAACACCGACGACCGGATGCTGTATTGGGGCAAACTGGGAGCATTCTGGGGTGGTTTTTGGGGATTGCTGCTCGGCTCAGGATTCTTCTGGGTGCCGGGCATTGGGCCACTGTTGGTCGGGGGGCCGCTGGTGTTGTGGATCGT
>Ga0265331_10003149_pt1 | contig 10770 bp, 9 predicted proteins | sample 41923metaG_FD_202088 | JGI IMG/M metagenome (GOLD analysis project Ga0265331, IMG submission 202088) | Rhizosphere microbial communities from Carex aquatilis grown in University of Washington, Seatle, WA, United States - 4-19-23 metaG | ecosystem: Host-associated > Plants > Roots > Rhizosphere >...
TGGAAACCGATGAGAACGGCCGGTACCGGTGTCAACGAGATCCGAGTGCGGGATGCCAACGGCGCCTATCGCGTGATCTATCTGGCTACGCGTCCCGAGGCGGTGTATGTGCTGCATTGTTTTCAGAAGAAAACAGAGAAGACGAGTCAGCGCGACATTGATTTGGCCCAGCAGCGATTCAAAGCGATACCGAGACCGAAACAGGCCAAGAAGTGAGTGATGAAAAAGCGTACCCGAAATGAGCATGGTCCTCGCCACGTCACTCCGGCAGGCCGTAGCGTTTTCTACGATCTCGGCTTCGATGAGGCCGAAGCGCGTGTGCTGGAGATGCGCGCGGAGTTGATGGCGGCGCTGCGCGAGCACATCGAAAAACATGACTGGACGCAGAGTGAGGCCGCCAAAAAGCTCGGCACCACACAACCTAGGGTTTCGGCGCTGATGAAGGGTGCATGGCGGGATTTCAGCGCGGATATGCTGCTGGTGATGGCGGGGCGTCTGGGATTGCGGCCGACGTTGAAGTTGGCGGCGTAGTCATCGTGATCTGCTGTCAAAGGGTGCTAACGAAAGACCCGTTTCGACCCAATGCAGCCACTGCCAGGAAGGCAGTCGGCTAGAAGGCTGGACAAGGAAGGCTTCGGGCTCGAAGTGATCGTGACCGCCGCCGCGATAGGGTCTACTGGAGATGGTAATCGACATGCGATCCGCTCCCGGTGCGCCTATCGGCGTTACGCTACAGCTTCTCGGCGAGCGCTTCATAGCGTGTCGATGTCGAGCTTGCCGGTGCTGGCGCCGACGCGCGCGACCGGCAGTCCCAGCTTGTCCATCACGCTTACGAGCAGATTGGCCGAGCAATCGCCGTTGTATTTCAGGTGCCGGCCGCCTTTGATCTGCTGATTAAAGCCCCCCACCAGCATGACCGGGATATTGATCGGCGAGTGCAGATTGCTGTCGCTCATCCCCGCGCCATAGATAAGCAGGATATTGTCGAGCAGCGAGCCGTCACCGTCCTTGGTGTTGCGCAGCTTGGTCAGAAAATCCGCGAACATCTGCACATGGTAGGTGTTGACCTTGGCAAGCATGGCCAGCTTTGACGCATCGTTTTGGTGGTGTGACAGAGGATGGTGTCCTTCGGATACGCCGATCTGCGGATACGTGCGGCCACTGAATTCGCGACCGTACATGAAAGTGGTCACGCGTGTGATGTCCGATTGAAACGCCAACACCTGCAGGTCGTACATCAGCTTGACGTGGTCTTCAAACGTGGCGGGAATTCCCGAGGGCTGGGCCACGACGGGCATTTCCTTGGCGCTTTGCGCCTCGGCTATCTGGATTCGCGTTTCGATGTCACGCACGCTGTCGAGATATTCTGCCAGTCTGGACCGATCCTCGGATCCTAGTTCTCGCCTCAAGTTGGCGGCGTCAGCCGTCACAAAATCGAGAATGCTGCGGTCCTGGCGCATATGTGCGCGCCGCGCCGCGGTTTCCGTGCTGCCGGCATCGCCGAACATGCGCTCGAACACCATGCGGGGATTGTTCTCCGGCGGCAGCGGTAGCGTCGGGGTGCGCCAGGAAATGCAATTGCCCATGATGCAGGGATTGGCGTCGCACAGGCCCGCGCCGTCGATATTGTCCAGGCCAAGTTCCAGCGACGCCAGTTGCGTCTGCTGGCCGAAGCGCTCGGCCACCATCTGATCGATGGAGATCGCCGCCATGCCGCCGCCGCCCGGCGCCTTGCCTGGCGGCGTGCCGGTGAGGAAGTCGGTCGTAGAGCGCGAGTGCGGGCTTGAATCGGTGATGCTCGGCGCGTTCGTACCGGTAATCACCAGCAGGCGCTCGCGGAACGGGGCCAGCGGCTGCATGATCGGCGACAGTTCCAGGGCGCCAATGGTCTTTGGCGTCCAGTAATCCATCGACATGCCGTTGGGCACATACATCACGCCCAGGCGCTTGACCGGCGCGGGCGCGGCGGCGAGCGCCGGGGTCATCGCTTCGAGCAGCGGCAGGGCCAGCCCTGCGCCCAAGCCGCGGAGCAATGTACGCCGGTTCAGGGACAGTTTCTTGATGATCATGGCGGCGGCCTCATTTCAATTCCGATGCGGGCGTGACGCGCGCTTCCGTCGGCGCTGGCGCCGCGGTGGTTTCGATCGGCGCCATTCGCATCAGGAACGGCCCGCTTTTGACGATGCCGTCGATGATCGATTGCCAGCGATAATCGTCAGCGCGCGCATCGCGCACGATCTTGCGCACGGTCGGCATGTCGTAGACTTCGATCTGGCGGCCGAGCGCGTAGGCGAGGAGTTTTTGCGTCATCGCTTGGACGAATTGTTCCTTGCGCGCCAGCAGCGCATCGCGCAGGCCGGCGGGGCCGTCAAACTTCTCGCCGCTGGGCAGCACGCCGGATGCATCGATCGGCGCGCCGGAATCGCTCGCGCGCCATTTGCCGCTGGCGTCGAAATTCTCCAGCGCAAAGCCCAGCGGGTCCATCGGCGCATGGCAGGCCGCGCACACCGGGTTCTTGCGGTGCTCTTCCAGCCGGGCGCGGACCGAAGCGGGCTTGCCGCCCGCGCCGGTGTCCTTAAGGCCCGGCACGTTCGGCGGCGGCTCGGGCGGCGGCGTGCCCAGCAGACTGTCGAGCACCCATTTGCCGCGCAGCACCGGCGAGGTGCGGTTGGGATAGGATGTCGCCACCAGCAGCGCGCCCTGGCCGAGCAAGCCGCCGCGCGGGCTCTCGGTCGGCAGATCGACACGGCGGAACCGCGTTCCAAAGACGCCGGCGATTCCGTAGTGCTTGGCGAGACGCTCGTTGAGGAACGTGTAGCGCGCGCTCAGCAGATCGACGATGCTCTGGTTGCGGCGTATCTGGTCATCGACGAAGAGCTTTGTCTCCTGTTCCATGGACGCGCGCAATTCCTCGTCGAAGGCAGGGAAGATATATAGGTCGGGCGCGGCGTCGCGGATATTGCGCAGCAGCAGCCATTGGCCGACGAAATTATCAACGAGGGCCTTGGAGCGCGGGTCGGCGATCATCCGCTGCACTTGTTGGCCGAGCACCGCCGGCTTGTGCAATTTGTTCTTCGCGGCAAGGTCTACGAGCGCAGCGTCGGGAATGCTGCTCCAGAGGAAAAACGAGAGGCGCGAGGCCAGCTCCAGATCACTGATCGGGTAGGCGGCGCCTGGCGCGGCGCGGGGCGGGGCGCGTTCAATGCGGAACAGAAAGCTTGGCGTCGCAAGGATGCCTGACAGCGCAGCTTGGAGGCCGGCCCTAAAATCGCCATCTCGGCGACCATCGGCGTAAAACGCCATCAGCATCTCTATTTCCTTGCCGGTTACGGGCCGGCGGTAGGCCTGGCTCGCCAGCGCGGACAAAATCCGCTTTGCGCACGCCTCCTCCTCGTAGGCTTTCGCCGGCTGGCACAAGAGGATTTTGCGCAGGCTGGGCGTGTCGGCGCCGCCGCTGGCGTTCGCCACGGGCCCGCTGATCGCCACGCTGTCGATGGCCTGCAGACGGCTTTCGTCATAAGGAAAGAGCGTGCCGACCAACGCCCCAGGCTCGGTCAACGCGTCTTCACGCTTTGCCAGACGGTCCACGAACGACACACTAACTGTGCGTGGCCCGGCCTGCACCGGCAGGCGCGCTTGCAGACCATCGTCGGCTATATGGGCCCATTGTTCCCAATCGGCGCCGCCATACATTTCGCCGGCGTAACTTTGCACCGCTGCAAGGCCGTGATCCTCGCCGCCGACCGCGAACGATTTGATTCGCTCGTCATCGATGCGCAGGTCGATCTGCTCGGGCTCCTGCAAGCCGATGATGTAATCCTGTATCTGTCGGCGCAGGCGGATCTTGACGACGTATTCGCCATCGGCCGGGAAGTTGTAGTGAAACACAGCGCCGCCGCGCGAGCCGAACGGCAGGTCTTCGCCTTGCGCTTCCTGCGACGTCAGCTTCGGCGCCCTTAATGTCGCAATCACCGGGCTAGACGGCAGCGCCAGTGCCAGACGGCTCACTTGACGCGCCACGATCAGATAACGCTCCAGCCGCGCGGGAGACACCGTCAGCAGACTGGCGTTGTTGTCCAGGCCGTGGGCGTCGGCGTCGTCGGGCGGCAACAATGTCGTGGTATCGACGTCAAGGGCCAGCAGATCGCGGACGGCGTTTTTGTATTCGGCGCGGTTGAGACGGTGCAGCGGCTGGGTGCGGCCGGGGTTGGGATGCAGCGCGGCTTGCCGGTCGAGTTGGGTTTCGAGCGCTTCGACAAAGGCGCCGGTGGTCTGCTGATCGGGCCGGGGCCGGCCTACCGGCGGCATTGCCCCCGCCCGCAGCTTGCGGATTACCTTTTCCCACGTCTCGGCGTCCGCGCCGACATTGGCGACATCCTTGGCGTCAAGCGCCAGACCGCCCACACGGCTTTTGCTGTTGTGGCAGGCAAAGCAATATTTGCTCAGCAGCGCGCCGTCGGGATGAGCGGGCGCCGGCTGGGCCGCAGCGGCCTTCACGTCCGTCGCAACGCCAACAGGCGCCACGCAGCCAACAGCCGCCACGCAGGCGGCGAGCACGACAAGCGCCAGAGCAATACGGGGTCTCAACGCGCCGCCTCTTCCGCTGGAAATTATTGGTGAGCACGGACTGCCTATCAAATCATAGTCGGCATTCCAACTGACCGCCACCCCCCGATCTCTGGACGACCGCGGTGCGGGGTGTAGTATCGGCGGCAATAATCGGAAGGAGGCTTCGCCGTGCGGGTCAAAGCTGTGGGCGTTGCGTGCTTTTCCATCTGCGTGCTTGCCGCAGGCCTTGCGCCCGCCGCTGATCGCGACCTCCGGCTGATCGACGCGAGCAAACGCGGCGACGCGGCGGCGGTAAAAGCGCTTATGGCGGCGGGCGTCGATGCCAACGCCAGCGCCGCCGACGGGATGACCGCGCTGCATTGGGCCGCAAGCCAGGGCGATTTGGCGCTCGCCACTGCGCTGCTTCGCAAGGGCGCCAACGTGAACGCCGTGACCGATCTTGGAATCACCCCGCTATGGATCGCCGCGCGCAACGCCAACACCGCGATGGCAGCGCGCCTGCTCGACGCCGGCGCGTATCCGAACATCGCCCCGCCTACGGGGCAAACCCCGCTGATGATCGCGGCCGAGCAAGGCGATGCCACCGCGGTCAACGCGATGCTGGTCCATGACGCCGATCCGAACGCACGCGAAAACGCCCACGGGCAGACGGCGCTGATGTGGGCCGCCGCGGAGCGCCATCCGGACGTGGTGCGTCTGCTGCTCGCGGCGGGCGCGGACGTGACGGCGCGCTCGAAATCGTATACGCAACGCGAGCAAATCTGCTGCCAATTATACGGCGGCGACGAAGCGCCGGCGCTGGTTCCAAAAGGCGGATACACGCCGCTCTTTTTTGCGGCCCAATCCGGCGACGCCGAGAGCGCGCGGCTTCTGATCGGCGCCCACGCCAATGTCAACGACGCCGCGCCCGATGGCGCGAGTGCGCTGGTCGTCGCAGCGCATGTCGGCAATGCGGCGGTCGCCGGCGTGCTGCTCGATGCGGGCGCCGATCCGAACACCGCTGGCGCGGGCTATACCGCGCTGCACGTCGCCGCGACGCGGGGCGATGTGGCGACGGTGCAGGCGCTTCTGGCCCACCATGCCGATATCAATGCACGCCAACAAAAGGGCAGCCCGACGTTACGCGTAAACAGCGGACATTCGCTCGATTTCCGAATGGCCGGCGCGACGCCCTATATTCTCGCCGCCCGCGCCGGTCATTTCGACGTGATGCGCGTGCTGGCGGACAAAGGCGCTGACACAAAGCTCACGCTGAACGATGGCCGGACGGCGCTCATGGTGCTCGCTGGGGAGAAGACCCAGGAGGGCCCGCGTCTCTCGGAGGCCCAGTCGGTCGAAACCATAAAACTGGCGATAGAATTGGGAACCCCGGTCAACCAGGCGGGGCCGAATGGGGACACTGCCTTGCACGTCGCCGCAACGCGACGGCGCGACGAGGTCGTTCAGGTTTTGGCTGACAATGGCGCCGCCCTCAACGCGCGCAACCGCGACGGTGAAACCCCGTTGACCGCGGCGCTCAAGCCGCCGTCCAAGCAAAAGGGCTCCGGCGTGTCCGACGACTACAATTACCTGCTGCAGCACACGAGTACGGCTGCACTGCTACGCAAACTTGGCGCGAAAACCTGAAGCGGCGCCCCGAGATCTGTGCGATCTCGACGCACCGTAAGAGGTGCTGAGTTTGCCGGTGAGTGTGTGTAGTTGATGCGGATGCCGAACGTCCTTGGATTGGTGACGAAATGCCCAAGTGGCGCGCTGCCTCCGGCGTAGAGGGCGCACACTACTTTGCCGTCAGGTTACGGTCCCACAGGGCCACCCGCCAATGACCTTGGGCGGGCGCATGGCCGATAAAGGCGTGGACCAGGGCGTAGGCGCCCCGGCTATTCGCCAGCACGGATCGAAGAAGGTTCTCGACGCCTTTGGTACTCGTCGCGCACATAAAAGCTCGATCCGCTCGCAAGGTCGAAATTCTTTTGAACGGCGAGGTTCAGGCTGACTTTCGAGGCGTTGACGATCTGGTTGCCAGAGGCGTCGAATGCGCTATGTGGATGAGGAAGTCACGCCACGTGTGTATTCCTTCGTGAGGAGCGTGGACTTCGAGCATAAATGCTGAGGTCTCCGTGGTTGAAGATGGTCCTTTCGCATCCGTGGGCGTCGCAGCCCTCGGAGAATCGACGGGTTCCGGCGTCATACGTATCGTAAGATTCACGTGTCCACTAATTCATGGGAAGTCCAGGTCCGGGCATCCGGCTACGAGGGCCTCTGTCCCCGAAAGCTGCCCGTCGTAATAGATCGCGAACTGTGCGGCGTAGCTCGTCGTCCAGAGGGCTGCGCAAGTGCCCGCCGCGGCTCCCAAAGACGAGGCTTCACACCCATTTGGCTCTTCGAAACCTGGAGTAGATGTAAATATCGATCGCTGCCATCCCAAAGAGGACAAGGCCATAGCCATATCGCCACTTGAGCTCCGGCATGTGTTCGAAATTCATCCCGTAGACGCCGACGATCAGGGTGGGCACAGCGATCAGCGCCGCATACGCCGCCAGGCGCTTCATGGTCTCGTTCTCCTGCAATGTGATGATCGAAAGATTGACCGAGATGGCAGTTCCGATGGTGTCTCGGTTGGATTCGATGGTTTGGTTGAGACGCTGCAGGTGATCGTAAATGTCGCGGAAATATTCACGCAGATTGCCGAGCAGCGCTGGCACGCGCGCGCCGGAGAGATTGGAGACCGCCTCCAGAAGGGGGGCTACCGCATGCTTGAGCGTCATCAGGCGCTGCTTCAACGAGTACAGCGCTTTCATCGTTTCACGAGGGGAACCGTTTATCGCGAATATGCGTTCCTCGACGCCTTCAAGCTCGCCTTCCAGTTCGTCCAGGATGGGAAAGTAGCGATCGACCACTGCGTCCATCAGGGCGTAGAGGACGTAGCACGATCCGCGACTGAGTAGATCCGGCTCCCGTTCACACCTATCACGGACATCCTGGAAACCACTTTCCACGCCCCTGCGTACCGAAAGCACGTAGTTAGGTCCTGCGAAAATTGCGACTTCGCCCGTGCGAAGGGTGGTGTCAACCGTCTCGATGGTGTGAATGACGGCGAAGAGGCTGTCGCCATACTCGTCGATCTTCGGCCGTTGATGGCCGTGACAGGCGTCCTCGACGGCCAATGGATGCAGCCCGAATTGCTGCTGCATATCAGCGAGGGACCCTGGGCTCGGATCAGACAGGGCGACCCAGACAAAGCACTCCGGGCGGTTCAAATACTCGCGGATCTGCCCGGGCTCGATCTCCGCGATCTTCTTGCCATGTTCGTAGACCACGGACTTGATCAGCATTAAAGTGTCGCTCTTTGCGATGCGTCAACGAGGCGTGCTATTCCATGCGCGCTGGGCGCGGCTCCAAAAGCGACCGCGATCTGCGTCTTGTCGCCGTCTGCATCAGTGAAGGTCGCGGCCTCGTCGATGAATTGCGCTAGGCGGCTAATCGCTCAAATGCAGTGACGATCTGCATCCAAATGGCCGTCGCCGCGATAAGTGGGGTGAGCAGCTGCTGAGCCAACAGAATGAGTCCGCCGTACACGTAGACCGGGTGCAGCTTGCGAAGCGCGCGCCAATCGCGAACGATTGCGACGACGATGAACAGGTCTGCCAGCAGTGCAGGTGGTATCGAAACAAAGGGGGGTGGCGGCTGCGAATCGGCCCCTGGCGGCGCGAACAAAGTAAGAAATACTCGAGCGATCGCAGGAGTCATCATGCTACTCATCAGCATCACCATCCAGCGTTTGTGGATCTCCGGGCGATGCGTATTTGCAATGGCCAACGCGAAAAAACCTGCCATGATCGGTAGCGCGCAGAGCGCGACGGCTGAGAAATGCCGCGCAGCATCCCCAAAGCCCGCTGCCTCTGCAGCCTTGATCACAGCGACTTGACCTACCAGCACAGAGCAAATCACGAACGTAAAGAGCGAGATTCCTGTGAGGCCCCAGTTGCGATGGCTTGCGACCCGGCCGGCGGCCACCAAAGCCGTCTGTGCGAAATAGAAGCAGACCCAGCTGAATAGCAACAAGCCGTGAACATGCAGGATGACAGGGCCATGAAAGGTTCCCGCTGCGACCCTCGCCCAATAGGTCGGTATGAAACCGCCGAATGCGACGACGAGATAGGCGGTCGCCATCCAGAGGTAGAAATCACCGCTTTCGCTGCGAAGTCTTCCGGCGGTGGATGCGATTGTGTTCATCTTGAACCTCTACGGGTGTGTACTCTCATCCAGCCGCATTGCACTGACACCACCCTCTTGACTATATCTCGCGCCGCGAACGCCGGCTATGGGCGCTGTGAATCAGGGGCACCAGCGCCAGCTCACGTTCGAACCGCACGGCCATGGTGGATGCAAGTACACCGCCACGGCCATCCATACCACCAGGGAGCACGCCGAGGCGCACGAGAAAATGGGATTCAGTCAGGGATGGGGCAAAGTACTTGAGCAGCTGGTCGAGTACGTGAAGACCGTGCCGATGAGCTGATCTGGCGCGCAGTTGGGCCAGCGCCACTATCGGCATCGTCGCGTCGCACTGTAAGGGACGTGATCGACCCCGACACGCTCTATTCCGCGCCGAGGCGCAGGCGATCGATGTACTCGCGCACGGCCTCGCGGTAGCCCTCGCTGCTGGTCACCGTCATGCCCCCGGCGAGAACGAATATCGCATCGCCACGGGGAGTACGGCTGATCTGGCGGACGTGATGCATGTTCACGAAGCACGAGCGGCTGATCCGGAGCACGGGCTGACCGACGAGCGAGCTCGCGGCCTGTTGCAGCGTGCTGCGCGCGGTGTACGCGGTGCGCCCGACGGTGAAACGCACGTAGTTGCGGTCCGATTCAACGACTTCGATTGAGCCGACATCCAGGACGTGTAGTCGTCCTTCGGCTTCGGCGATCACACGCGCTCGGGTGTCGACAGTCTCGCCGATGCGGCCGGCAAGCCTCTCGACCAGCGACTCAAGGCGACGGAAGCGCTCACCTGCGCTGACGACACCGTGTCGCTCCCGGATGCGCGCGATGGTGCGCTTGAAGCGCTCGTCGTCGTAGGGTTTCAGCAGGTAGTCGACCGCGTCGAGCTCGAAGGCCTCCACCGCGTACTGGTCGTACGCGGTAACGAAGACAATCGACGGCATCGCCGCCGGCTCGAGCCCGCGCGCCAGCGCGAGGCCGTTCGAGTCGTCGATCTGTATGTCGAGGAAGACGAGATCAGGTGGCCGTGCGCGCAGCGCCTCTAGCGCCGCGGCGGCGTCGGCGTACTCGCCCACCACGACCAGGTCAGGCTCGCTGCCGCAACTCTCGCGCAGCACTCGGCGTGCCGCTGCCTCGTCGTCGACGATGACCACGCTCATCACGGCGTGGCGACCTCGGTGGCATTCGTCGGCTCGGGCACTAACGCGAGTATGGGCAGGCGGATTTGCGCAACCCATCGGCCCGACTCGTCAAATCCGGCCGAGAGGGCCGCCCGTGAGCCAAACTGCAGCCGCAGCCGCTCGCTCACGTTCCGCAGGCCGACACCCGGCGGCCGGGCGGGTCGTCCGCAGGAGAGCGAATTCTTCACGCTGACGGTCAGGATCCCGTCGCTCGCTGCGGCCGCGAGCGCGATCTGCAGCGGTCCATCGTGGCCCGTGAGGCCGTGAACCACGGCGTTCTCGACCAGCGGCTGCAGGATGAGGCTCGGCACCCAGACCAGCGGGAGCGAGATCGGGTCGGGGGCCTCGATCAATATCCGATCAGGATAGCGCTGCTGCTGCAGCTCCAGATACAGGCGCGAGAACGCCATCTCCTCGGCGAGCGGCACCGTCTCGCGCTCGCCAGCCCGCAGCAGCCTGCGAAGAATGTCCGCCAGTCGCACGACGGTCCCTTGCGCCGCGATTGGGTCCCAACCAATCTGGCCACGGATCGTGTTGAGGAGGTTGAAGAGCGTGTGGGGCGAGAGCTGCATGCGAAGCGCCGCAAGCTGTGCGGCGACGACAGAGCGCTCGAGAGCGCTGGAGCGCAGTTGCACGTCCCGGTAGCGCCGGTAGTACTCGAAGCCGGTGAGCAGCGCCAACGAAAACGCGTAAGGCAGTAGGAAGCTCGTGGTCCCGGCGATCCAGATCGGCAGGGACGGCCCGTCGAAGATGCCGCTCGCGAGCGCGGTCGCGTGGGGCTGCCGGGAATGCCACC
>Ga0265331_10003152_pt1 | contig 10768 bp, 13 predicted proteins | sample 41923metaG_FD_202088 | JGI IMG/M metagenome (GOLD analysis project Ga0265331, IMG submission 202088) | Rhizosphere microbial communities from Carex aquatilis grown in University of Washington, Seatle, WA, United States - 4-19-23 metaG | ecosystem: Host-associated > Plants > Roots > Rhizosphere...
CAACCATGATCAGCGCGCCGTCGCGCCGCACGACCGGCCGCTCCTTGGCGAAATAGAGCGGCACGACGGGAATGTCCTCGCGCGCGACATAGTCCCAGACGTCGGCTTCCGTCCAGTTGGAGAGCGGGAAGACGCGCAGGCTCTCGTCCTGCGCCTTGCGCGTATTGTAGAGGCGCCAGAATTCCGGGCGTTGATTTTTGGGGTCCCAGCGGTGCTGCGCGCTGCGAAAGGAAAGCACGCGCTCCTTGGCGCGCGATTTCTCCTCGTCGCGCCGCGCCCCGCCGAAAGCGGCGTCAAACCGCCATTTGTCGAGCGCCTGCTTCAGCGCCTCGGTCTTCATGATGTCGGTGTGGAGCTTCGAGCCATGCACGAAGGGATCGATGCCCATCTCCACCCCTTTGGGATTGGTGTAGACGAGCAGCTCGACGCCGAGCTCCTTTGCGCGTTTGTCGCGGAATGCGATCATCTCGCGAAACTTCCATGTCGTGTCGACATGGAGCAGCGGGAAGGGCGGCTTGCCAGGATAGAAGGCCTTCAACGCGACATGCAGCATCGCGGCGGAGTCCTTGCCGATCGAATAGAGCATGACCGGGCGTTCGCACTCGGCGACGACCTCGCGCATGATGTGAATGCTCTCCGCCTCGAGCCTGTCGAGGTGGCCGAGCCGACTGGGGCCAAGCGAGCTCATGACGCGCCAGCCTGTCGAGGCTGCGGCCGCCGCGGGACGCCGTCTTCGCCGACGTGCAGCCCGCATTCTTTCTTCTCGTCTTCTTCCCACCACCAGCGGCCGGCGCGCTCATTTTCGCCGGGCCCGATCGCGCGGGTGCAGGGGGCGCAACCAATCGACAGATAGCCCTTGGCGTGCAGTTCGTTGACCGGCACGTCGAATTCCTCGGTCAAGGCGACGATCGTGTCGCGGGAATAGTCGAGCAGGGGATTGAGCTTCACCAGCCGGTGCGTCTCGTCATATTCGATCATCGCGACCTCGGCGCGCGCGTTCGATTGATCGGCGCGCAACCCGGTGATCCAGCCCGCGGCGCCCGCGAGCAGCCGGCCGAGCGGCTCGACCTTGCGGATGTGGCAGCAGGCCTTGCGGTTTTCCACCGAGCGATAAAAGCCGTTGACGCCATGTTCCTGCACGAAGGCTTCGAGCGGCTCAGGGCGGGAATAGACGGCGGGGATGCGCCGCGCATAGCGCGCCTCGGTTCGCTCCCAGAGTTCGTAGGTCTCCGGAAAAAGCCTTCCGGTGTCGAGAGTCGCAACCTCGATGTCGAGACCGAGCGTGAGGATCGTATGGGTGATCCACTGATCCTCGATGCCGAAGCTCGTCGTGAAGACGAGTCTTCCCGGGATGACTTCGCGCGCGAGCGTCAGGCGATGCGCGAGGTCGAGGGGCGTAAGCCGCGGCTCGAGAAGGTCAACCAGCGACGGCTTCATGCCGGCGCCTTTCGTCTTTCCGCGAGGATCGCCGCGCGGCTCGCATAGCCCTGCTGATAGAAGGCGCCATAGGCTGACAGCGCGGCCGACCATTGCGCGGCGTTCTGCCGCGCCGCGATGTCGGAGGCGATCTCGATCGTGTCGAAGCCGCAGCGCAGCGCATGCGTCGCCTGATCGGCGATGAGTCGTCCGCTCGCGCGCAGCTCGCCTTTGAAGCCCGCGCGGCGGATCAACCGTGCGAGCGAGAAGCCGCGACCGTCGCCAGGCGCCGGAAACGCGATCGCGACGAGAGAAAGGCGCGATAGGTAGGGCGCGAGCTTTGCGGGATCGGCGGTGTTGGCGAGCAGCACGCCAAGCGGCGCGTCAGACGGAAGCGCGCCGATAGCCTCGGCGAGACGCGCTTCGGAGACGATGCACTTTCCCTCCTTGGGCAGGCTCTCCTCCTCGGCGAGACGACGCCATCCGTCCTCGATGAAGCGACCCTCAGATATCAGCGCCATCTTCGCCCTCCCGCAGCAGCGCTTCCTTGAAGCGAGCCTGTCCCAACCGCCGCCAGGCGTCGAGAAAACGCTCTCCTTCGCGGCGTTCACGCAGATAGATTTCGATGAGGCTCTCGATGACGGTTGCGACATCCTCCGCGACGACGCCGGGCCCCAGGAGCTCGCCGATCGCCGCAGAGAGCGTCGGATCGCCGCCGAGCGTGATCTGATAAGATTCCTTGCCGCGTTTCTCGAGCCCGAGAACGCCGATCGCGCCGATGTGATGGTGGCCGCAGGCGTTTATGCAGCCGGAGATTTTGATGCCGAGCTCGCCGATGAGGCGCTGGCGCTCGAGATCCTTGAAGCGCTCGGAGATGGCCTGAGCGATCGGAATCGAGCGCGCCGTCGCAAGCGCGCAATAATCGAGGCCGGGGCAGGAGACAATGTCGGAGATCAGCCCGGCGTTGGGCGTCGCGAGCTTGGCGCCGTCAAGGAGGCGCCAGAGCGCGAAAAGATCGTCCTGCTTTACATGCGGCAGCACGATGTTCTGCGCATGGCTCACGCGCAATTCGCCAAAGCCGAAGCGCTCGGCGGCCTCCGCCAGAACGCGCATTTGATCCGAGGTGGCGTCGCCGGGAATGCCGCCGATGGGCTTCAGCGAAACCGTCACGATCGCATAGCCGGGAATCTTGTGCTCCGTGACGTTGACGCTCGCGAAGGCGTCGAAAGCCGCGTCTTTGCGGCGCGCCTCTTCGAAAGCCTCAGAGCGCGCCGGCAGCGTCTCATAGGGCGGCGGCGCGAAGAAGCCCCTGATGCGCTCGAACTCTTCGAGGTCGAAGGCGAAGGGCGCGCGATCCATCGCCGCAAACTCGGTCTCGATCTCGCGCGTCAATTGCTCGAGCCCCGTCTCGTGCACGAGGATCTTGATGCGCGCCTTGTATTTATTGTCGCGCCTCCCGAAGCGGTTGTAGACCCGCAAGATCGCCTCGAGATAGGCGAGAAGATCGGCGCGCGGCAGAAAGGCGCGCACGGTCTTGCCGACGAAGGGCGAGCGGCCGAGCCCGCCCCCGACGATGACCTCATAGCCCGCCTCGCCCCGCTCATTGGCGTGAACGCGCAGGCCGATGTCGTGGAATTTGATCGCCGCGCGATCCTCTTTCGCCCCGCTCACCGCGATCTTGAACTTCCTTGGGAGGAAGCTGAACTCCGGATGCAGGCTCGACCATTGGCGCAGGAATTCCGCGGTGGGCCGCGGGTCCTCGAATTCGTCCGTCGCGACGCCCGCGAACTGATCCGCCGTCACGTTTCGAATGCAGTTTCCCGAGGTCTGAATGGCGTGCATCTCGACATCGGCGAGCGCCTCGAGAATGTCCGGCGTGTCGACGAGCTTCGGCCAGTTGTACTGCAGGTTCTGGCGCGTCGTGAAATGGCCATAGCCCTTGTCCCATTTGTCGGCGATCTCGGCGAGCCGCCGCATCTGCCGCGAGGTCAGCGTTCCATAGGGGATGGCGACACGCAGCATATAAGCGTGCAGCTGCAGATAGAGACCGTTCATCAGCCGCAGCGGCCGGAACTCGTCCTCGCTCAGCGCGCCGTCCAAGCGCCGGCGCACCTGCTCGCGGAACTCGTCGACGCGCGACTTTACGAAAGCCTTGTCATAGGCGTCGTAGAGATAGGTCGTCGTTGGCGCGTTGGCGCGCGCCGCATGACGCTGGTCATGCGCGTTCATGGTTCAGCTCCCGACTTTGTCCGCCTGGGCCTGTTTGCCGAGGTCGCGCCGCACGCTCGGTCCCACAAGCCGAGCCCGTTCGCGATAATGCAAAGGCCGCGGGCCCAGGGCCGGGTCGAGCTCGACCTCGGCGAGATAGACGTCGACGACCTTATTGGCGGCGATGTCGGCTTTGCCGCGCGCTTCTAGCGCCGCGGCGGCTGGAGCGTCCTGCGCGACCGTGGCGGCGCGCGCGTCGCGCACCCAGCCCTCGGCGCCCAGGAAGAGCACCTCGCCGTCGCGCAGATCGCTCGCGAGCAGAATTTGGGGATGCGTCGCCTTGGTCATCAGGTCGCCTGAGCAACGGTCACTTTCAGGCCGTCATATTCGTCGGACCAAAGAATTTGGCAGGAGAGCCGAGAGTTCTCGTGGATGAGCGGAAGCTCGTCGAGCTTTTCGAGCTCCTCCTCGGAGGGCGGCGGCAGCCTGTCCAACCAGGACGGATCGATCAGCACATGGCACTCGGCGCAAGCAAGCGAGCCGCCGCAATTCGTGTCCATGCCGACGCCGTGATCTCTCAGGATTTCCATGAGCCGCCAGCCGTCGAGCGTCTCGAGCTCGTGGATCTTTCCCTCGCGATCCTCGACGAACACAGTTGCGTGCTGCTCGCGCACTCGCGCTGCCGCATCTTGCATTTTCAGGCCTTCTCCTTCGCTGTGCGGCTTCGCCGAACAGTCGACCGTTCTCGCTGTCTTAAATACCCATCCCCGAGCCAAGTCAATTCACCAAACTTGCCGGGAAAATATTTAATTTTACAAAGGATACGTGTGTTTTAGTTGTCGCCTTTAGTCTAGAGATTTAGTTGGCTTTAAGCTTGCTTGCGGGTAACGCTCTCGAACAGCTGAACCTTGTCTCGGGCGGCGATCAATCCACATCGTCATGCCGCTTCGGCTTGCGTCTGGGCTTAGAATCGCGCAACCGGCCCTCAGCACCCTCATGGACCCTAATTCCCGGAGCCCCTGAATGGAACTTCGCCCGCTTGGAAGAACCGATCTCCGCGTCTCGGCGCTCTGTCTCGGCACAATGACCTTCGGCCAGCAGAACAGCGAAAGCGAAGGCCACGAGCAGCTCGACTATGCGCTGTCGCACGGGATCAATTTTCTCGACACCGCCGAGGTCTATTCGATCCCGCCGCGTCCCGAAACACAGGGCTCGACCGAGCGCATCATCGGTTCGTGGCTCGCGTCGCGGCGCAACCGCGACAAGGTCGTCATCGCGACGAAGGTCGCCGGACGCGGCGAGATGAATTGGCTGCGCAAGGAGAAGGGCTCGCCCAAGCTCGATCGAAAGAACATCCTCGAGGCGGTCGAGGGCTCTCTGAATCGCCTGCAAACCGACTACATCGATCTGTACCAGTTGCACTGGCCCGATCGCTCCGTGCCGCTTTTTGGCGCTGGCGGCTCCACCTGGCGCGAGCCCAGCCTGCGCGAGGAGGTGGCGATCGAGGAGACGCTCGCCGTACTCGAAGAGCTCGTGCGCGCGGGCAAGATTCGGCACATCGGCCTATCGAACGAAACGCCCTGGGGCGTCGCGCGTTTCTTGCGCGCCGCGGAGCAGGGGGGCGGTCCGCGCATCGTCTCGATCCAGAACGCCTATCATCTGATGAACCGGGCCTTCGAGATGGGCCTTGCGGAGTTCTCGTGGCGCGAGCAGGTCGGCCTTCTCGCCTATTCCCCGCTGGCGCAAGGCTATCTCACCGGCAAATATCAGAAGGGCGCGAGGCCTGCCGGCGCGCGCTCGACGCTCTTCGAGCGCGGTCAGAGATATGAGACGCCGGGCGCCGCCGCCGCAATCGACGCTTATCTCGAGCTGGGGAAAGATCTCGGGGTCGATCCGGCGCAGCTTGCGATCGCCTTCGCCGCCTCGCGCAGCTTCGTCACCTCGGCGATCATTGGCGCGACGACGATGACGCAGCTGAAGACCGACATCGACGCGATTTCCGTCAAGATCACGCCGCAGATCGAGGCGCGGATCGACGCCATCCACAGCGTCCACACCAATCCTACGCCCTGAGCGCGTCGCGCCTCAGGCGTGGCCGGCGTAGAGGGAAAGCTTGCTGAGGTCGACGACTCCGATCGAACGCAGCGCGCGCACATATTTCGTGTCGAGATCGTGGTCGAAGAGGATTGCGGGGTCGGCGGGACAATGCAGCCAACCGTTGAGCTGAATCTCGTTTTCAAGCTGGCCGGCGTCCCAGCCTGCGCAGCCCAGCGCGAGAAGCGCCTGATCCGGCCCTTGCCCTGTTGCGATCGCGCGCAGAATGTCGATCGTCGCCGTCAGCGACACGGCGTCGTTGATCTTTAGCGTCGAATTATCGATGAAGAAATCGCCCGTGTGCAGCACGAAGCCGCGATCGGTCTGCACCGGGCCGCCCGAGAGGACCTGCACGTCGCGCGCGGCCGGCGCCAGGCTGATGCGCTCGGCGGAGTCGATGACCCGCAACTGCTCGAGAAGCTCGGGAAAATTCCGCACGCTGGAGGGACGGTTCAACATGATGCCCATCGCGCCTTCGGCGGAATGCGCGCACATGTAGATCACCGAGCGCGCGAAGCGCTCATCCGCCATGCCCGGCATGGCGATCAGCAATTGCCCGTCGAGGAAGGATCGCGAATCCTCCTGCCAAAGTCGTTTCCGCGAGGCGGCTTTTCGAGAGGCGCTCTTTTTTGCGGCGGGCGCGGTTGCGATCTCACACTCGGCGGCGCTTTCGCTAACAGTCTCGCTGCGCCGAGCCTGATCTCGGTCACGCGCTTTGGAGGCGGGTTGCTTGTCACGAGTCGGTTTCATAAAATGGATGCTAATCCCGCCGCGCCCCGCCGACAAGACGCGAAGTTGGCCCGCCAAGGACCGAGCGGAATTTTCGAAGAAAACCCCGTCGGTTTTCAGCTCTCTCGCCCGGCTCGGACCACGCCGAGGGGCGGGCTTGACTGAACTCTCGACCGAGCTTCGGAGCACGCTATGCGCTGGTTGAAGGCGACGCCGCTTCTCGCCACCCTTGTTTCCTACCAGCCCGCCGCGGCTGAGCCTTTCGCGTCCGAGCCTTCCGTCGGGCGGCTGTCATCGGCGCGCCTTCTCGCCGGAAGCGAAGAGCCCGAGGGCGTTCGGATTGCGGCGCTCGAGATCGATCTCGCGCCGAAAGCGGTGACCTATTGGCGGACGCCGGGTGAGGCCGGTGTCGCGCCAACGCTCGATTTCTCCGGCTCGGAAAATCTTGCGAGCGTCGAGACGCTTTTTCCGGCGCCAAAGCACATAAAGGAGGCAGGGGGCGTCGTGGCCGGCTATGAGACCAAGGCCCTCCTCCCCCTGCGCGTCACGCCGCGCGATCGCAAGGCGCCGGTGAGGCTCGATCTGAAGGTCGACTATGCGGCCTGCGACAAAATCTGCCTTCCGGTCCGCGCGCATTTGAATCTGCAGCTTGCTCCCGGGGCAGCGTCTCCGCATGGGCCCGAGATCGCCCGCGTCTTGGCCGAAAGCGTGCCCAAGCGCCTCGACGCGGCCGAAGCGCAGCGCCTGCTGGGCTTGCGCCCCGAGGGAGACCCTGGCGGTTGGCGGCTCGAATATCGCGGCAAGGGCGCGCTGCTTGACGTCTTCTGCGAGGTCGCCGACCCCTGGACGCTGGAATCGTCGCGTTCCGGCGACGGCTTTGCGCTCACGCTCTTCTCAGCGAGCGGCGCGCGCGCGGCTCCCAAGGAGCCTCTGGCCGCGACGCTGACATTGGTGACCGACGAGGGCGCCTTCGAAGCGCCGATCGTGTTGCAGTAAACCGTTCATCGAAAAAAGCGCGTCACCAGGGAAAATTTTCTCGGGAATAATTCCGCCCTCCCTCGAGTCTCCTCTTTGACCGGCGCCGAGCCGGCGACAGGAGGCTTGAGATGAAAAGCAATAAGAAGGGTAATGGCGTCGACCGTCGGCAGGCGCTCGAGTGCATGGCTTGGGCTGGCTCCGGGCTCTTATGGACACTATCGGGAGGCGTGCCGGGGGCGCGCGTCATTGGCGGGGCCGAGGCCGCAGCGTCGGGCTTCTCCTTCGTGCAAATCTCCGACAGCCATATCGGCTTCGACAAGCCGGCCAATCCCAATGCGCTGGGCACGCTGGAGGAAGCCATCGCCAAGATCGGCGCGCTTCCCAATAAGCCCGCTTTCTTGATCCACACGGGCGACATCACTCATCTCTCCAAGCCGCAGCAATTCGACGATGCGGAGCAGAGGATCGCGCGCGCTCGGCTCGAGACGCATTACGTTCCGGGCGAGCACGACATCATCGACGAGAATAACGGCCAGGCCTATCTCGACCGCTACGGCAAAGGATCGAAGGGCAAGGGCTGGCTCTCCTTCGATCACGGCGGCGTGCATTTCGTGGGTCTCAACAACGTCTTCGATCTGAAGGCGGGCGGCATGGGCAATCTCGGGGGAGACCAGCTCGCCTGGCTCGCCGACGATCTGAACGGCAAAAGCGCGTCGACGCCCATCGTCGTCTTCGCGCATGTGCCGCTGTGGACGATCGTTCCCGAATGGGGCTGGGGCACGCAGGATGCGGCGGAGGCGCTGAAGCTCCTGGCGCGCTTTGGATCGGTCACGGTGCTCAATGGCCACATCCATCAGCTCATGCAGAAGGTCGAGGGCAATGTGACCTTTCACGCCGCCCGCTCGACCGCCTTTCCGCAGCCGGCGCCCGGAACCGCGCCGGCGCCTGGCCCGAAGCTCGTTCCCGCGGGAGAGCTGCATGGCCTGCTCGGCGTCACAAGCGTGGCGGTGAAGGGCGGGCGGGGGCCGCTCGCTATCGCCGATAGTTCTTTGGCCGGCTGAAGGGAGGACGCCATGACCCGCAGCGCCTTCAGGCTCCTCTCTCTCGCGACCGCTCTCGTCGTTCTTGGCGGCAGCTCCGCGAGGGCCGAGGAGACGACGATCGCCATCGACAATTTCGCCTTCACGCCCGCCGAAAGGACGGTGAAAGCCGGAACGACTGTGCGTTTCGTCAATCACGACGACATTCCGCACAATGTCGTTCTCGCCGACGGCAAGGTGCGGTCGAAGGCGCTCGATACGGACGACAGCTTCGCTTATGTCTTCGACAAGCCGGGCGACTTCGTCTATTTCTGCGGGCTGCATCCGCAAATGAAGGGCGAGATCAAGGTGACGCCCTGATGAGCCGCAATGGTGAGACGTGACGAGCGAGACGGCGCGGCGGCGCTTTACCCATGAAGTGCTGCCGCATCTCGACGACGCCTATTCGCTGGCGCGCTGGCTGACGGGCGATGCGACCGACGCCGAGGACGTGGTGCAGGAGGCCTGCCTGCGCGCGTTGAAGGCGCTCGACGGCGCCCTTGTCGAAAACCCGCGCGCTTGGCTGCTCGCGATCATTCGCAACACGACCTTCACCTGGCTGGCTAAGAACAGGCCGCATTCGCTCGTGTTGTCGGGCGGCGAGGATGAGGCGCGCGCGCAGCAGGTCGAGGACTTCGCGTCGCCGACGCCGGAAGAGGAGCTCATCGCGAAAGCGGACCGCGAGAGCGTCACAGCCGCGATTGAAGCCTTGCCGCTCGTCTTCAAGGAGACTTTGGTCATGCGCGAGATCAACGGCCTCTCCTATCGCGAGATCGGCCAGGCGACGGGCGCGCCGATCGGCACGGTGATGTCGCGGCTCGCGCGGGCTCGCGCGCTGCTCGTCGCGACTTTAGGGCAAGGGTCATGACCGACGACCGGGAGCAAAACCGCGCCGCGGATGCGCTGCTCATCAATGCGCTGGCCGACGGCGAGCTCGATGCGGCGAGCGCGCTCGCGCTGGAGACGAGGCTCGCCAAGGAGCCCGAGCTCGCTAGGCGCTACGCTGCGGTCGTCGCGCTGCGGCGAGCGATCCGCGAAAAAATCCAGCCCGAGAGCGCGCCGGCCAGCCTGCGCGACCGCGTCAGCGCGCTTGCGGAGGCGGACCCTCCTCGCGAAGCTGCGCCGCGCCGCCGAACGCGCGCCTGGTCGAGCCTCTTAGTGCCGGCTCTCGCCGCGGCGATGGCGGTGGGCGTTGGGCTCGATCGCCTGTGGCTTTCGTCGAGCGAGCCCGACCCGCGGATCGACTCGCTCGTCGCCGCTTTTCGCCGCGGACAAATCGCGGATCAGCCGGTCGATGTGGTCGCGAGCGATCGCCATGTCGTGAAACCCTGGCTCGCGCGAAAGCTTCCCGTCTCGACGGTCGTCGTCGATCTCGCGGGCGAGGGTTTCCCGCTCGTCGGCGCACGCATCGACATCGTCGCCGGCCAGCCGGCGCCGACGCTGGTCTACCGCCGTCGCGAGCATCAGATCGCATTGACCGAGCTTTCATCGGCTTCGCTTTCGAGCGCGCGTGGAGCGCTGCAAGGCTATTCCTCGGAAGCCTGGAGGGACGGCGATAGGAGCTACGTCGTCGTCTCGGATGTTGCTCCCGCTGAGCTTGCTCTCTTCGCGGAACTTTTCCGCAAGGCGGCGGCAGGGGAGAGGAGATGATCCACGAGCGAGACATGACTTTTGGCTTTTTGTCCTCACCGCCTCTCGATCTTATGACGGGAATGCACTATCACTGAATCGAAGACCGGAAATTCGGTCGAGATCACACTATTTCCGGCAGCGAGAGATGAGCGGCTCCGAGCTAAAGTTCGACGTGAATACGGAGCTTGCCGCGCGCCGCACCGGCATGGCGTTTCAGCGCACGCGACTGGCCGAAGACCGCACGCTGATGGCCGTGATTCGCACATCTCTCTCGCTCATCGGTTTCGGCTTCACGATTTTCCAGTTTTTCCAGTCCCTGCGCGAAAGGGATTACATCAGCACGGCGGCAGCGCCGCGCCACTTCGGCAGCGCGTTGGTCGGTCTCGGGGTCCTGATGTTGATCTTGGGCATCCTTTACCACGCCAGGTTCATGCTGAGTCTTCGCCGCTTGCGACGGTCGATGGCCGAGGACGGCCTCATCCACGCCGAGACCGCCTTTCCCGTATCGCTGACATTGATTACCGCCTTTTTCCTCCTGGCGATTGGCCTCACCGCGATCGTCAGCATGGTGTTCCAGATCGGACCGTTCCGATAATAGAGCGCAAATGCGCGTTGCCATCTCCGTACGCCTG
>Ga0265331_10003154_pt1 | contig 10765 bp, 10 predicted proteins | sample 41923metaG_FD_202088 | JGI IMG/M metagenome (GOLD analysis project Ga0265331, IMG submission 202088) | Rhizosphere microbial communities from Carex aquatilis grown in University of Washington, Seatle, WA, United States - 4-19-23 metaG | ecosystem: Host-associated > Plants > Roots > Rhizosphere...
AGTAAATTTTGTATGAAGGATGATTTTTATTTTTCGGGGAGATTAACAGGCTAAAAATGGCGGATTTCTGCGCCGTTTAAGAAGAAACCAGCTCGGCGCTTAATATTTGACATTTTATATAAAACTTATTATACTTGCAGACTTTTAATGATCAAATAAAGTATTGTTTGATCTGAATATTTTTTATTTGTTTTTCCGTTTCTAATACCATCTTTAGCATTTGATAACGAAATAAAAAATAACTTTACAAAACAATGAAAAAAGCTACTTTAATAATCCTGATAACTGCGGCATCATTCTGTTTTGGTTTTGCTTTCAAATCAATCATTACAAACAATTTAAATGACAATATCAAAATGAAAAAAGTAACAGGCATAGGCGGCATTTTTTTCAAATGCAAAGACCCAAAAGCAATTAACGAATGGTATAAAACACACCTAGGGTTTGAGACAAGTCCATATGGCACAAGCTTTGAATGGCGGGAAATTGATGACAGCGCAAAAAAGGGACTTACCCAATGGAATCCATTTGCAGAAAATACAAAATATTTTGACCCTTCAACAAAAGACTTTATGATAAACTACAGAGTAGATAATTTAGAAGCGCTGGTTGAAGAATTAAAAAAGGATAACGTAACTATCGTGGACGAGATTGCTATATATGATTATGGTAAATTTGTTCATATTTTAGACATGGAAGGAAATAAAATTGAGTTGTGGGAGCCTAAGGATTAGAACCAAAAATGTATTTGTAATACATAATAAAAAAGGGAGCTATAGCTCCCTTTGTGTGATAGTCGCTTTATTCCTAAGCATTAATTTTTGTTTACACTCTTTTTTAACGGCTCATAGAAAAGAGTCACGGCGCCGCAGCCAAATGTTTTTGTTTCAAATAGTTTTAGATTAACTCTATCCTTGATGTTTTTAAACAATGGCAAGCCGCTGCCTAAAATAATTGGCTGAACTGTAAGCTGGTATTCATCAACTAAGCCAAGCTGCGTAAAGACTGCTATTAAACCCGGGCTGCCAACTAAAATATTTTCACCTGCTTGCTTCCTGAGCTCTAAAACTTCTTCTTTTATGAATTCGGTTTTCAATTTTGTATTTTTCCAATCAACATTTTTCAGCGTGCGGGAATAAACTATCTTTGGAATATTATCTATCAATACTGCAAATTCATCAATGGGTTTGTTACCTGTAGGATTTTTTACGATAGATGGCCAATAACTTTCCATAAGCTGGTATGTTATCCTACCGAATAATATACAGTGTGCGTTACGCAATATCTCATTATAATGCTGATGTATTTCATCATCTGCGATCCCTGCAGTGTGGTCGCAAAACCCGTCCAGCGTCATATTGATCGCCGCAATTATTTTTCCCATTTCATTCATTAATTTTCTCTTTTCTCAGATATTATTACAAACATTTGTTGATTAAGCCGGCCAATTAAATCTAATCCATAGATATCGATAATGCCAAATTTTGTCGGTTTCATTTAATTCCCGTTATTAATATATTTGTTTTTGTACAAATTTCCAAAGGACAGGTAGCTCAGTTGGTAGAGCAACGGCCTGAAAAGCCGTGTGTCGCCGGTTCAATTCCGGCCCTGTCCACTATGAAACAAAAAATCTTAAATACATATACAGCTGTTTTTGTAAAAGATGGCGATATGTACGCAGCTTATGCAGAAGAGCTTCCCGGAGCCAATACCCAGGGCAAAACCATAGATGAAGCCAAAGAAAACCTGAAGGAAGCTATTAGCATGATAATTGAAGCAAACATTATGCTTTCAAGAAAGTCTGTTAGCCGAAGGAAATTTTTACGGGAGAAAATATTAGTTAGTCTTTGAAACAAAAAGAGTTAATAAAACTCTTAGAAAAGCAAGGATGTAAATTTCTAAGAGAAGGCGGAAATCATACCATTTATTATAATCCCGCAGGAAACAAAACTTCCGCGATTCCCCGGCACAAAGAATCGGGGATTTTTTATGTAAAAAAATATGCAAAGACCTGTCTGTGATTTTTAAGAAATAAAACTGTGTCGCCTATTTCCCAAAGGGATTCCTTCGGAACAATGGAGTTTATCCCCTGCCTGCAGCAGGCAGGCGCCAAAGGCGGGAGCCCTGCTTGCCCGGCTCAGACGGGTCCATACAAAAGGCGCAGTATTGCGCCATTTATTTTAATTCAAATCTTTAATATGAAAGATTATGTTTAAATATTTTAAAAATATTGGCAGAGAAAATAAAGTCTGGCAGCTGCTAAATGAACAATATTTTAATGCTATAGATGGCAAAATAGGCAACACTATAATAAAGATCGAAGAAAAATCTGAGATGAATAATTATCTGCTTGTGCAAACAGATAACCAGAACGTTAAAACAATTCTATTGAAAAACGAACAAGACATACTAAGAGCCTTAAAGAGTAAATATGACATTTCCATTATAGGAATACGGATAGTTTAGAAGCCAGGCATTTTGGAAAAATGTGAAAGAATTCCTTAACAAGTCTGCTTGCAGAAGGAAATTTTAAAAACATTATTTATTTTTTATATAATGCTGCCAATTTAGTACATTATATCCTCTAATATAAAATCCATCCGCAGTAATATTTTTAATCCTAAACGTTTCTGTTATTCCAGCTGGCATAATTCTTGGTAAAAGATAGTGATATTTCATATATGCTTTCACTTCACAATCGATCGGGTCATTTATGTTGATATTTAAAGGATAATGCCCTATTTGTAATATTAATAAATTAAAAGGTAATAATGCTTTTGATATTTTAAAATTAATTTTTCTTTCACCATATTTAGCTTCCCAACCGATTTGTTGTTGAGAATTTTTATCTATTATTCTTTTCCCTGATGTATCCTTTAAAAAACACATCCCTCCGGTCCAGCTACTATCTTGATATACAAATTCTAAAGAAAAATTTATGCTATCACCGATAGTATAACCCCTATTTTCAATGGCATAATGGCTTCTATTTGAATCTGGTTCCTGTTCATAAAACTCGTACATTAGAACAAGTTTCGAATTTGATATATAATATTTTCCTTTTCCGAATACAGGGCCTGTATCTGTTTCGTTTCTTAATTCAAAGGTACCATCTTCATTAAATAAGTATGAAGGCATTTCAAAATAACCAACATTATTTTCAGGTTTTAATTTGTATTTCCCGTTGAATGTATTCTGTCCAAAGCAAACATTTAGGCCACAAATTAATATTATTAATAATATATGATAAGCTCTCATCACTTTAACCGTAATTGTAACACAAAATAACAGACATAAAATTTTAATCAATCTGAATAAAATTTACTAATTATACCTGTTTCTAAATTGATTTTTTATGTGCGATTCCTACGGAATCGGGAGGTTTTTTGTCTTCTTCTACAAACGTTGAATCCCTACGGGATTATAAATTAAATGACGCAGCGAGGGATCAAATGTTTGTAGTGAGTGATAAGATAAAAAGTAAACGACACCAGAGGTGTCGCACATTACAGCTATTCATCCGATGACCTAAAACAACGATTAATTCACCCTTCAAGATAAATTATAATAAAGCTTCATCCGATGACTCAAGTATTTCAACGCTTAGTCATCGGATGAATTAAATCCTAATCTCTCCAGCAGCGCATTCACAAAATTCATCTGAGCTTCGGGCGTACCCAGAAACAGATCGGGCTCTATCAGCTCAAGCTCCATTAAGAATAATGTTTCATTCAAATAAATTCCGTCAACTCTTGCATAAAGCAACTCATCTTTAATACTATCCACAATTTTCTGCGCCTGTTCTATCAGCTTGACCGGAGCTTCTTTATATACATACTCGCCGCCGTGTTCCGACTGCACCCTGAATTCGCCGATCTTAGGCACTTTTAAAGCGGAATGCGAATACTTTTTATCGAAAAAGAGCAAAGACCATTCGCCGTGTTGTATCTCTTCAATAAATTTTTGTATCAAAACATCCTTATCGCTGAGTAATTCATCCAGCTTTGACTGAATCCCGGGTTCATTTCGTGACACCAAATGTGTATTGTAAGCGCCCCCTGAAACCGCCGGCTTGATAACAGCTTTGTCCCAGTCCTTTTCTTTAAGAACTTGATTCAAATCGGTTTTGAAATTTTTGTTTACAAATACTGTTGGAACAATCGGTATACCCGCCGTCTCAAAATCTTTTAGATAAAACTTATGGATATTTTTTTCAATAACATCAACGGAATTCCATACAGGCGTTTTAATTTTCCTTAGAGAGTTTAGCCATTTTGAAAATTCTTCGAACCTGAGAAAATAATCCCATGGCGTTCTTATGACTATCATATCAAAACTGTTCAGATCTTTGCCGGAACTCCATATTACAGGCTCGATTTCAATATCAAACTGTTTTGCAAACCGGGAAAATTTCTGTTCTGATTCTGTTAATGCAGGGATTCGTTCGCAGGTAATGAATGCTAATTTAAATATATTAACTCCTTTTTAAATCAATGAAAAATTAGAATTCAATATAATTTATATTCTTAAAAAAAACAAACTTTAAGTCTTATGTTTGAAACTGTTTCACTATTAACTACTAACTATTAACTATCTTCCTATCTCATCCAGGTGTTTCTTTGCGTCTGTGTTGTTCGGGTCCTTTTCGAGCGCTTTGTAATAGCTTTCCCGCGCTTTATCATTCTGCCCCATTTTCTGATACGCTAATCCCAGGTTATCCCAGCCGGTAGTAAAATCTTTCCCGACTTTGGTACACTCTTCGAAACTTTTTGCCGCTTCTTCATATTTCTGCTGGTCAAGATAGCACAATCCCATGTTGTTGTAATATGTGAACGCGTTCGCGGGATTTAGTTTAATAAGCTTGTTAAGGTCCCCTACCGCCAAATCATAATTTTTCTGTTTAAAAGCATTCTGCGATTCAGCTTCCAGCGCGCTTATCTGGCTCTGCAATCCGCCCGTTGAGTTATCTGACTGCCTGTTCTTCCTCAGCTCAGCCAGCATCTGCCGGGAGTTCATGTAATTCGGCGATAATGTCTGTAACTTCATCAGCCATTTTAGCGCTTCATCAGTTTTGTTCTGGCGGGTCGAGAGAAGTCCCAGCGAGTATACCGACTCCGCTGAAAGCGTATCAAAAGTGTATGCCCTGTTTATGTAATAATAAGCGGAGTCATAGTTTCCCTTCATCATGAATATCTTTCCAATACCTGTGTTTGCCAGAACGGTTTCGCTACGGAGCGCAAGCGCTTTGCGGTAATACCCAGTGGCTTTATCATAGTCCTGCCTGTTGGCATACATTATTGCAAGGTTCACGTCAACAATTGTACCGGGCCTGCCTTCGGCGCTCTGGTACAGCGTATCATTTGTCTTCCATTCAAAATTACGGGCAACTGTCATATAACCGTATGCAATAAACACGGCCGCCGCCGCAGAATAAAACAGAACCCTTCTCTGATGAGTAAAATATTTGTTCAGCGCCCAAACTGCAGCAAAGCTCAGCGCAAGCGATGGCAGGTACAAAAAACGGTCCGCCATGAAATTATCCGTCTGCACAATGTTCATAACCGGGAGCAGCGTTATAAACACAAAGAAGATTGAGAATGAGATCCACGGAGCTTTTTTCAATGTGAGCGCCGCGCCTGCTATAAGCAAAAGCGTAACAAGAATAGAAATTAACGCTTCGGGCTGTGTTATTGAATCAATGTAAGGCATATAACTGCTGTAATGATAAAGCATTCCGTACGGTAACACTAGCATCCGGAAGTAATAAGGAATTGCCTGCAACATTGTAAAAAATATTGTCGCCGCATCTTTTCCGTAGAAATAATTGTAAGCGGCCCGGACGGGAACGTCTTTTAAAATTTCCCATCTCAAAAGCAGATACAGAAGCGAGATAACAGCGAGTATAATGTAAACCGGTTTCTCCTTCAGCATAGCGTAAACCGAACGTCTGCCTTTAATTATCACTTCATATAAAACAACAATTACCGGAAAAGTTATAGCCATTTCTTTTGAAAGCAGCGATATGGAATAGAATACTGAAGTCCATAACAGGTTTCTGCCCTTAGCGCCTGAGGTATACCGCAGATAAAAAATAAATGCGAGGATAAAAAAAGTGAAAAAGACGCTGTCTGTTCTTCCGCTCACCCATGCGACAGCTTCGGTATGTATGGGGTGAAAAGCAAAAAGCCCTGCGCCGAACAGCGCAAAATATTTTTTGTATTCATTCTTATCGTCGGAAAACATCATAAGCAGCAGCAGGTAAACTAAAGCTGAGTTTACAACATGAAACAGAACGTTCGTTATATGAAAACCAAGCGGTGTGGCGCCTGACAGGGCATAGTTCAGCGCGTATGTGGCTGATACGACAGGCCTGTAATACCTGCCGATTGCAAAACCCAAATGCTCAGTAAAAAATTTTGGCACATTAGCCAGCGAGGTTATCGATTGGTCTTTTTGCACAACAAATTCATCGTCATAGACAAAATCATTAACAAGCGAATTGGCATAAACGCTAATTGCAATTAACGCGATAATTACCAGGAATTTATAATCGAGACTATCTAACCATGTTTTTTTCCTGGGCTGCGCTTTAGAAGATTTTGTCTTTTTATCTGCCATTAATACTAGTTTATATACGCTCTGTTTCTTTTTATTGATAATTTTAGAACATCAAAATAAGCAATCGGGGCATATATTTTAAAGTCATTAAAGGCGTTTACTTTAGCGGCGCAAAATAAGTTACCTTTTTGTTTTATTCCTAATGAATTATTTTTGTGTAAGGCTATTTTTCAACTTTGCTATATATTACTATTATGAAAAAAGTACTTATTTCTATTTTCTTTTGTCTGACGGTACAATTCACTTTTGCACAATCAGGATGGGTTGTACAGAATCCCTACTATACACAAAACAATATAAAAGATATTTATGCGCCTGATACAAGCATAGCTATTGCATGCGGCTCCGGCGGAGCTTTAATGAGAACAACCGACTCAGGACATAACTGGACCTATCTCAACAGCGGAACATCTTCAGGTTTAAATTCGATCTATTTTATAAATACTTCAACCGGATTTATCGCCGGCAGTAACGGCGTATTGCTTAAGACCACAAATACAGGCTTAAACTGGACAAGCTTAACCTCAGGGACTTCAAGCAATTTATATTCTATCTTTTTCTTAAATTCAACTACGGCATGGGCTGCGGGATCCGGCGGCGTTATTATTAAATCAACCGACGGCGGCAGTAACTGGGCGACGCAAACAAGCGGCACAACTGAAATTTTAAATTCTATATTTTTTATTTCCGCACAAACCGGCTGGTCGGTCGGCTGGAACGGAGCGCTCGTGAAAACTACTGACGGGGGCGCAAGCTGGAATTCTGTAACGGCTACAACAGAATTGCTGTACTCAGTGTATTTTAAAGACGCATCTACGGGATGGACGTGCGGGTGGACGGGAACTCTGCTTTACACAACGGATGGCGGCAACACATGGACCCCGCAAACAAGCGGCACAATTTTTCCGCTTACAAAAATTCTATTTACTTCCCCGTCTGCAGCATGGATCACGGGACAATACGGCATCCTTCTTAAATCAACCGATGGCGGCGCCACCTGGAACATCCCTCTAATGCCAACCGAGCAATCGATGAATTCTATCTACTTTGTGAATTCATCAGTAGGATATATTGCGGCAAATACCGGCGGCATCCTCAGAACGTCTGATTCGGGCGTTAACTGGCAAATGCAGACAGCCTCAACACTTAACAGTTTTCTTGACATGTACATGCTGAACGCCCAAACGGGATGGGCAAGCTGCGATTACGGCGCTATCGTTAAAACGACAAACGGCGGCGCTAACTGGGTTACGCAATCCAGCGGCACTTCTCAGCAGCTTTACTGGATCTATTTTATCAATCAGAACACAGGCTGGATGGTTTCGGGGTATGATACCATAATCAAAACCACTAACTCCGGAGCAAACTGGCAAATATTAAATACGGGCGTATCTACAGGATTATGGAGGTCCGTTTATTTTATTTCAGCTGATACAGGATGGGTTTGCGGCCTTGACGGCAAGATTATAAAAACAGTTGACGGAGGCGCTAACTGGACGCTTCTGAACACAAACACAAATGTATCGCTCCGGGCGCTATGCTTCATCAATTCTTCCACCGGTTTTTCCGGGGGTTCAAGCGGCGATATGATCAAAACCACGAACGGCGGAGATAGCTGGTTCCCATTGACAACCGGATCGGTAAATTTCCTATACGTTGTGCAATTCGTGAATCCTTCGACCGGGTGGGTTAGCGGAAGCAGCGGGACCATCCTCAAAACTACAAACGGCGGGGATAACTGGACTGTGCAGCCAACAAATACAACAAATGATATTTTTTCAATCTCTATGAGGTCTGTTACAACCGGCTGGGCCGCGGCTATGAACGGGATGGTGTTAAAAACAACCAATGGCGGCGCTAACTGGGTGTCCGAGTCCAGTTCTACTCAGCAATGGCTGAACACGGTTTATTTTGTATCTGATAGCGTTGGATGGGCGGCAGGTAATAACGGAATTATCATAAAGACCAACACCGGGGGCGAACCCATCAGCATCAGCCAGATAAGTTCTGAAGTTCCGAAAACATTTATGCTATTACAGAACTATCCAAATCCGTTCAACCCGTCTACAAAAATAAAATTCTCATTGCCAAAATCAGGCTTTACAAATATCAGCATTTATGATATCCTGGGACGCGAAGTAGAAACATTAGTTAATGAACATTTAAATGCCGGCTCTTACGAAATTAACTGGAATGCAGCTAATTTTCCAAGCGGAGTTTATTTTTACAGGCTATCATCAAACGGATTTACCGAGACAAAGAAAATGCTGCTCATAAAATGACGGCAGTCATTTTATGGTAGTCCCCTGCCTGTGCCGAGACTTCGGCAGGCAGGCGCCAAAGCCGGAGGCAAAACATAGCGGGAATATTGATAAAATAGCCTCTAGAAGTAAATTATAAAGCCGGGGATATATACTCCGGCTTTTTTGTTATGAAATGGTTTGCCTGTTATCAAATTTTTGAAATCTATATCCTAAATAATTTGTTTATATATTAACTGGCTTATTATTAAACAAATTATGGTTCAAAAGATCTGGGCATCAATATTCGGCGCCGCAAGCGTTGTTATCGGAATATTAAAATATATTTCCCTTGTAAATATTCCTGTTATGGACGCTTTTATTCATATTTTCACCGGCTCATTATTCATAGGCGGAGCATGGCTCTATGAAGGTAAATACGTTAGCGGGGTTAATTTCTGGCTCGGGATTTTTTACATCGCATTTGGGGTGATAGACCAGAATATCCCGCATGTAATTGCAGGGGCCGCTTCATTAATGATCAGCCTGATTTTCAAACCCCGGTTAAATATGAATAAAACTCAAACCGGCTGAGATCCGGAATCCCGCAATTTTAAAAATAACTTTACAATCCTTGCCGCATTAACATTTTAATTAGCGTCTGCAAAAAAATTGCCATTAAAGTTTACATTACTTATTTTTGTTTTATTAAGGGATGCGTTCTGATAATTTTGTGAACGCTCCCTTTTTTTATATTGCAAATCCTGAATAATCACTTTTAAGATTCAAAAAACGAAAGGAGTAAAACATGAGTAAACAATCCAGGAAAATGGCTGGAATTATTTTGGTGGTCCTTCCAACTGTAATTTATGGCGGCGTAAGTATCTTAACCTTGCTATTAAACGACCCAACATATATGCAAAATCCGCTTCGTCAAAATCTATGGAGAGCGGGCCACGCGCACGCGGGAGTTCTGTTGATACTGTCATTGGTTGTATTGCGCTATGTAGATGAAGCAAATCTTTCAGAGAGGCTGAAAACGATAGTGAGACAGTTTACTCCTTTGGCGGCTATATTGCTGCCCGCCGCATATTTTTTATCAGTGTTATCCCCCAACGCAACCAAACCAAACGAATTAATTTACCTCGCGTATCTTGGCGCGGTGATTCTTGGAATTTCATTATTAATTTTAGGAATAGGATTGTTAAGAAAATCCCCGGCGGCAGATAATAATACGTCAAATGCAGGTTAATAACTGAACTATTTTCTTCTGAGTCCCAAACCGCATAGGAAGACAGTTTATTAACACCTCACTCCGCTCGCAAAGGCTCGCTCACCCTCTCCTCTAAGGAGAGGGGGCTGGGGGGTGAGGATCTTAATACTCCTCTACTCCAAAAACTTCATATCTTCTTCGCTCAGTTTTATTTCTGCGGCTTTTATGTTCTCTTCAAAATGTTTTAATGATGATGTGCCCGGAATTGGCAATATCCATGGTGAGCGGTGCAGCAGCCATGCTAAGCTTATCTGGGCATCGGTTGCGTTATGTTTCTTTGCGATGGTTGAAATTCTTTCATCCTTCTTTGGAAGCGAACGGAATAAAGAAAAGTAAGGTATGAGCGGTATTTTATTTTTCTCGCATAAAGCAAGAACTTCCTCTCCTCCCCTGCTTTGCTCTCCCCACGGGAGTGTTATTGAATTACGCTGGCCATGACCATACATATTTTCAACAGTGGCAATATTTCCCATAGCCATTACTGTTTGCAGTTCCTCCGGACTCACATTACTCACCCCAACATGCAATATCTTCCCTTCTTTCTGCATTTCGAACATTGCCTGCATCGATTCTTTATAATGCACTTCGTCATTGGCGATAAACCTGAAATGGACAAGCGTTATCCGCTCTAATT
>Ga0265331_10003156_pt1 | contig 10763 bp, 13 predicted proteins | sample 41923metaG_FD_202088 | JGI IMG/M metagenome (GOLD analysis project Ga0265331, IMG submission 202088) | Rhizosphere microbial communities from Carex aquatilis grown in University of Washington, Seatle, WA, United States - 4-19-23 metaG | ecosystem: Host-associated > Plants > Roots > Rhizosphere...
CGGAAAATCCTAAGGGATATATTCGAACACCCTTACCACCTTTGCCACACCTTCTGTGCTGCGCGCGATATCGGTCGCATCGTCTGCTTCCTTATGTGTCACCAGACCCATCAGGTAAACCACAGATGATTCGGTGACCACCTTGACGTAATTGGCAGGAAAGCGGTTCTCGGTCAGCATGCGCGTTTTAACCTTGGACGTGATATATGAGTCGTTGGTGCGGTTGCTGATGGTGCTGATCATGCCCACCGTGATTTCATTGGTGACATTGCGCACATGCGGTATGGCTTTTGCCAAAGCCTCTGCCTTACTCTTGGTTTCTTCATCGCTGGCCTCACCCGTGAGCAGCACGTTGTAGTTAAAGCTGGCGGCATTCACATGGATTTTGTCTTGCAGTTGTGAGGAAATCTGAGTCTCAGCTTTCAGTTCTATGCCTTTATCGTCTATAAATGCACCGGACGAGCGACGGTCGGCAGCCATCATTCCGCCTGCAGCGGCTCCTCCGGCAACGACCGGTAAACAACCGTTAAGAGTTGTTGCCAGCACGACCGCGGTGATTAAATAAAGAAACAAACGCATATTCATATTCCTTAAAAAGTTGATTCAGGCTGCAAAAGCATTTTTGATCCATTCTATCCTGTGCTCGCCATCCAGTACTACCACATCGAATCGGCAAGCCATTTCACGGTTTTGCTGTTGCAGATAGATCTGTGCAGCACGGGTAATGCGACCCTGCTTGGCGCTAGTGACACTGGCAGCCGCACCACCAAAGCGCTGGCTGGAGCGCAGCCGCACTTCCACAAATACCAGCGTAGATCCATCATTCAGGATCAGGTCGATCTCGCCAAAACGGCATTTAAAGTTAGATTCGATTAATTGCAGTCCGTTCCGCTGCAAATACTCCAAGGCTAATTTCTCGGCGGCGGCCCCGTCTTTGTTCACGGGTTGCTTTCTATCGCTACTCCGTCACGCCGGAATTGTGCCAGAGGCAGTTCACGTGCTAGCACGCCGTTCTCACCCCAGGAGATTTTGCCAGTAGCACCTTCCAGCAAGATGCTATTGCCGGATTTTCCCTGCAATTTTGGCAGGATGTTATAAGCATCCAGTCCCAGCGCGAATAGACGTTGCAATTCAGCGCCGGAAAAACCGGTGGCCGCAGCACGGAGCAGCGCGAATTCAGAGCTGTCAGGCACCAGTATCCAGGGGATATCCACAAAGTGTATTGCAGTCAGTTCAGTGTTCTGCGAACTGCCAGAGCCACCATCGTAAAGATAGGATGTGCCGTAAGTAGGTATTGAAGCATCTAGATAAGGCCGCACCAGTTTGGCGCGAGCGGCGTTGGCTGCCAGAAATATCATATCAGCCGGGTTTGCAGCAGCAGATTTGAGTGCTGCGAGTTTGCTGGAGTCGTTAGGGATTTCAATCTGAGCACTTATTTTTCCGTCCTGCGCTTGCCATTGCTCTACAAAAGCTTTGGCGATGCGTTTTGCCAACGCAGTGTCGGCAACAACGACCTGAGCTGTTTGTAAACCATTACTGCGGGCATAGGTAGCGATCTGCTTGGCCTCAGCATCCGGCGACAGCGTCAGCATGGTGAGATTTTCCTGCGACTTGACTTCGCTATAGGGCTGGTTGAGTGCCAGGGTGGGCACTTGCACCGGTGCAGAAGTGATCAGGGTCACTTCATCCCGGGTCAGCGGACCCACGATTAAATCAGCACCCTCGGCCACCGCTTTTCTGTAGACCAACTGCGTTTCCAATGGAGTTCCTGTTTCATATACCTGTATCTCAGGCTTATTCGGCATGGTGTCTGCCGCATGCGCTGCCATGAAACCGGCTTCTACTGCTTGTGCCGCAGTGCCGTATATCTTGGATTTAAGAGGCAGCAGCAAGGCGATCTTGCCGAAACTGCCCATGCTGGCTGGCGCAGCTGCCACTGCTCCCGTACCCCCAGCCATTGGCCCTTGAGTGATCTTGGCCAGCAATTCCGGACTAATGACATGACTCGGATATGCCATGTGCCAAAGCTCGATATTCTTGGCTCTATGATCGGGATTGCCAGCCGCCAAGGCCAGATCTATCCATCCTTGCTCGGTGCTGTCGTCAACTGAACCGCGCAGTTGCAGCAACATTTCCTTTGGTAGTGTCGATACCAGCGCCCAGATCGCATCTTCCAGCACATGGGGGTCTACATATAGGCTGGCTTTGTTATATTGATCCAGCGCCCGCAGCGGGTTATCGCCGTGCACATAGGCTTGCGCCAGGGTTGAGTGTAAACTGGCGTAAGCGATGGGCAGCAGGTTTGATTCTGCCTGTAACGGGATGAGCAGGCGCAAGGCGGTATCGAAATCGCCTTTGGATGCGGCGATCTGGCCTTCAAGTATTTTGCTGTACGGCGAGGCGGGGTTGATGAGTGCCCAATCCAGCTGGGCAGAGTTGATATCAGAGCTCCCCAGGAAGGTGATGCCTTCGAGATATAGCTGTTCGGATGTTTTGGATGACGTTTTCTGAATTTGTCCGGTAGCGGCGGCGGGAGCCGGTTGCTTTGCGGCATCTTTCACGTCGGCAGCGTAGGTGCCGGACGCAAATGTGAGCAACAGTACTAGAGAGATAATGAAACGTTGAATCAGCCATTTGATCATGTTGGCACATTATATGTGGTTGCCACGCCGATTGGAAATCTGCAGGACATGACTTTGCGTGCGCTGGAGATACTGAAAAAGGTGGATGTCATCGCCGCTGAAGATACGCGCCACAGCGCTACTTTGCTCAGTCATTTCGGTATCCACACCAAACTTACTGCCCTGCACGAACATAATGAGCGTTCAGCGGGCGAAAAACTGATCGCGCAGATGCAGGCAGGGCAATCGGTCGCGTTGATTTCGGATGCCGGGACTCCTGCCATTTCCGACCCGGGTGCACTGCTGGTAAATCTGGCTCATCAAGCCGGTATCCGCGTGGTACCAATTCCCGGCGCCAATGCAGCCATTGCCGCTTTGTCGGCCGCTGGCCTGCTGATGCCCAGATTTCTATTTATCGGTTTTCTTCCGGCCAAAAGTGCGCACCGCAAGCAGGCACTCGAGACATTACGGGATGTGCCGGTGACACTGATCTTCTACGAAGCACCACATCGGGTAGTGGAAAGTGTGGCAGACCTCATCGCGGTATTAGGCAGCGACCGCAACATCACTTTCGCTCGAGAGCTGACCAAGACCTTTGAGACCATACATCACTGCAAGCTGGGTGAGGCGCTGGATTGGCTGCAAAACGACCCCAATCAACAACGAGGTGAGTTCGTATTGCTGGTTGAAGGTGCAGCACCTGCAGAAGAACAGGAGATCAGTGAGGATGCACAGCGTACCCTGCAGATATTGTTAAGTGAACTTCCACTCAAACAAGCGGTAAAATTGGCGGCAGATATCAGTGGGGCAAAAAAGAACGCCCTTTACCAACTTGCACTGACCATGAAGCCCACATGACACAACTCACCATCACCCGTCCCGATGACTGGCACCTGCATTTGAGAGACGGCGACATGCTGCGCGATGTGCTGCCGGATACTGCAAAACAGTTCGCGCGCGCCATCGTCATGCCCAACCTTAAGCCACCCGTCACCACCACAGAACAAGCGATCGCCTATCGCAACCGCATTCTGGCTGCATTACCACATGGCATGCGTTTCGAACCGCTGATGACCCTTTATCTTACCGATAACACCCAGCCTGGGGAGATCGCCAAGGCGAAACAAAGCGGAGTGGTGCATGGCGTTAAGCTTTATCCGGCTGGCGCTACCACTAACTCCGATGCCGGAGTTACCAGTCTGGCAAAATGCGATGCGGCGCTGGAAGCAATGCAGAAACTGGGTTTGCCGCTGCTGGTACACGCTGAAGTCACAGATGCCGATATTGATGTGTTCGACCGCGAAGCAGTATTCATTGAGCGGCACATGATACCGCTGGCAAAGAAATTCCCTGCGTTGAAGATCGTGTTCGAACATATCACTACCAAACATGCCGTGGATTTCGTCACCGCTGCAGGCCCGAATATTGCAGCCACTGTCACTGCGCATCATCTACTCATGAACCGCAACGCGATGTTCGCAGGCGGGATACGCCCGCATCACTACTGCCTGCCTGTGCTTAAGCGCGAAAGCCATAGAAAGGCATTGGTCGCCGCTGCCACTTCCGGAAACCCCAAATTCTTCCTCGGCACCGACAGCGCCCCACATTCCAAATCCTCCAAAGAATCTGCCTGCGGTTGCGCCGGTATGTATACAGCCCATGCTGCGATAGAGCTCTATGCAGAAGCTTTTGAAGCAGCAGGAGAACTGGATAAGCTGGAAGCTTTCGCCAGCTTTTACGGTGCGGATTTTTATGGACTGCCGCGGAATACGGAAATGATTAGTTTGATAAAGAAAAACTGGGTGGTGCCGGAATCGCTGAAATTCGGCGGCGAAGTGCTGGTGCCATTGCGAGCCGGTGAAAAAATGGAGTGGAATTTATTATAGACCCTGTTTGAAGCTTGTTCCGGGCCGGAGCGTTTAAAGGGGTAGTTTAGAGTATGGGGTCACTTCCCAGCTTGATTATATTGCACGGTTCCCGCGGCACTCATAAAGAGCTACTGCCGCTGGCGCAAGCCTTGACGCAAGTAAGCGCGCCGCGCGTTCCCAATCTACTTGGCCACGGCGGCCGGGAAATCCCAGATCGCTTCCGCGTCCGTGATATGGCGTTCGACATTCTGCAGCAAATGGATTATCACGGCATTGAAACTAGTTACCTGGTTGGCTATAGTTTTGGTGGTTATATCGCGCTGTATCTTGCCAGGCATGTCCCGGAACGCATCCTTGGCGTGTGTACGTTGGCCACCAAATTCGTGTTCGATCAGCATACGGTGGAATTGTTCACTCACCTGTCTGATATTGAGCGTATCAAAAATCGGGAACAGGCTTCGATGGATGCATTACATCCTGGGCAGGATTGGGGACGCTTAGTGCAAGGCTTGGCGAATCTGTATCGAGACTTGGGGGCAATGCCCGAGCTTACCGAAGCAGACCTGAGCACAATTAGAATCCCTTCACTGACCATCTCGGCTCATGAGGATCAACTGGTGCCCTGGTCAGAGGCATTACGTATGGCTAACCTGATACCCAAGGGTCAGGGTTTTACTTTCGCAGGGCAAGCACATCCGTTTAACGTCATACCCACCGCTTTCTTGGCGGCAATTATCAGTAAATGGCTGGAAAACATCTCTTTAGCTGAAGGAGAGACTTAACCGTCCAGCCCATCCAGCACCATTTCCGCCGCCCTTAGTACCGCTCTGGCTTTATTGCATGTTTCTATCCATTCGCTTTCAGGGACTGAGTCAGCCACAATGCCCGCCCCGGCTTGGACATACAGCGTTTGATCCTTGATCACCGCTGTACGGATAGCGATGGCCAGATCCATATCGCCGTTGAAGCCGAGATATCCTACGGCACCAGCGTAGATACCGCGTTTGGTGGGTTCCAGTTCGTCTATGATTTCCATCGCCCTGACCTTGGCGGCACCGGATACAGTGCCGGCAGGAAAAGTGGCCTTGAGTACATCAATAGCATCCAGCCCCGGTTTGAGCTTGCCTTCGACATTGGAGACGATGTGCATGACGTGAGAATAGCGTTCGATGATCATTTTGTCGGTGAGGGTGACGCTGCCCTCGATTGCGACCCGGCCGACGTCGTTGCGCCCCAGATCGATCAGCATGACGTGTTCCGCACATTCCTTGGGGTCGGCCAGCAATTCTTCGGCGAGCGCGACGTCCAGTTCGCGCGTTTTTCCGCGCGGGCGGGTACCGGCGATAGGACGTGATGTGACCATGTCGTTTTCAAGGCGCACCAGAATCTCCGGTGAAGCACCCACCACATGATGGTCATCCATGTCGTAATAGAACATATAGGGCGAAGGATTAAGGCTGCGCAAGGCGCGATATAGCGACAACGGTGATGCAGTAAATGATTGCGACATGCGTTGCGACAGCACAACCTGCATGATGTCGCCATCAAAAATGTATTCCTTGGCTTTTTCTACCGCGGCTTTGAATCCTGCTTCACCGAACTCGGATGCCGCAGTCACCGGCTTCATGGCAGGCGCATCCGGAATCTGTGCCGGTTGACGTATCGCGCTAACCAATTCCTGCAGTCTGGATTGTGCTTGCTCAAACGAGTCTGGTATGGCCGGATCAGCGTGAACAATAAAAGTCAGCCGTCCCGAGAGATTATCGATCACCGCCAGTTCTTCGGTAAGTAGTAACAGGATGTCCGGCGTCCCGAGTACATCCGGTTTTTGTGTATGTGTCAGTTTATGTTCAATATAGCGCACGGTCTCATAGCCGAAATAACCCGCCAGACCGCCTGTAAACCGGGGAAGGTCTTTGAGTGGTGCTGCTTTGAATTGCGCCTGGTAGTGTTTAATGAAGTCCAGAGGATTCTTATCATCATGTGTTTCAATGACAGTGGAACCATTGATTACTTGTATCTGGTTGCCATAAGCCAGAATGCGGGTGCTGGCAGGCAGACCGATGAAAGAATAACGTCCGAAACGTTCACCGCCTTGCACCGACTCTAATAAGTAGGAGTAAGGTTTATTGGCGAGTTTGAGGTAGAGCGATAGCGGCGTATCGAGATCGGCAAAAGTCTCGGCGACTAATGGAATACGGTTGTAACCTTGCCTGGCAAGTTCGTCGAACTGCTGTTGTGTAATAGAGCGCAGCATGAAAGTCCTTAATGATTAAATGAGTGAAAAATACCTGTGCTGTAAGGGTCTCAGCACCACCATCGCTTACTCAGTTTCAAAGGTATATTCATCAGGTTCATGCTTTTGTTATGAGGGTACTAGCCTCCAAAATGCTCTCTACAACTGCATCAAGATCAAGATCGCGCACATCTGCACCGCGATTATAGCCGTAAGGCACGCAAAACACATGACATCCGGCGGCGCGAGCGGCTTGAGTATCGTTCAACGAGTCGCCGATCAGCAACATTTTATCTGGCGTGATGCCGAATTTTTCACAGGCATGCAGCAAGGGTAGCGGATCGGGTTTGCGCCTGGGCAGGCTGTCGCCAGATAGTATCAGTTCAAAATAATCATATAAGCCGGTATCTCTGAGTAGCGGGATGGTGAATTTTTCTGCCTTGTTGGTGATGCAGGCCATGCGGTAACCGGTTTTCTTCAATGCCTTTAAACCTGCAACCACATCCGGGTATGGACGGCTGCTCAGGCTGACTACTTCGGCATAATGTTTTTCGTAGATGGGTTGTGCGCGGGCGAAGGTAGCGGCATCGGGTTCGCCATCCATGTCGCGGGTAAGTACGCGCTTGATCAGGCGCGACACCCCATTACCGACAAAGGTAGTGATCAATGATTCATCGATTGAAGGTTGCTGCAATTCCGCCAACATACGGTTGGCGGCTGCGGCAAGATCTGGCGCGGTGTGAAGCAGGGTACCGTCAAGGTCTATCACCACCGCTTCCACTGCCAGAGGGAGCGGGATGCTAGGCTTCATCTGGGTGATTATTCGTCTTTGTCGTCTTTACTGCTTTTGCTGTCTTTACTATCCTTGCTATCTTTACTATCGTCGTCCTTACTGTCTTCGTCGTCTTTTCTTACCGTATTGCTCATACTCGGATCGACTGTGCCATTCTTGATGTCATCATCGGTCTTTTGCCAGCCGGAGAGTATGCGTGCCGGCGATTGCTTGGGGTTTTCCGCCATACATACGCTAGGCTGTTTCTGCGCCAGTCGGCATGCTGCGCCTATCGCCTGTGCGTCAGCCACTTTGCTATCGATCAATCCGGCTAACTTATCGCAACCGTTGAGCATCAGAGCAGCCAGTAAAAGTACAAGTATGCGCATCATTTAGACCTTTCCTAGTTCGGCACGCAGGGCGCCTATAATGGAATCATAACGGTGCGGATCGCTATCTTTGCCGGCGCCAAACAAGGCAGAACCAGCAACAAAAGTATCAGCTCCAGCACGGGCAATATCAGCAATATTAGCGACATTTACGCCGCCGTCAATCTCCAACCATATTTCACGCCCGGTCTCGGCAGTATAAGCGTCGATCTTGGCGCGCGCTATACGTAGTTTTTTAAGTGCTTCTGGAATGAATTTTTGTCCACCAAACCCCGGATTTACCGACATTAACAATATCATGTCTATCTTGTCCATCACGTAATCCATATAGTCCAGCGGGGTGGCTGGGTTGAATACCAAGCCCGCTTTGCAACCATTATCCTTGATCAGTGCCAGGGTGCGGTCGATATGGTCGGAGCCTTCAGGGTGAAAGGTGATGATGTTGGCGCCCGCTTTGGCAAAATCGGGAATAATCCGATCCACGGGTTTTACCATCAGGTGCACATCGATGATGGCATCGGTGACCGGGCGTAATGCCTCGCATACCAGAGGGCCTATGGTCAGATTAGGCACAAAATGGTTATCCATGACATCAAAGTGTACGATGTCGGCGCCTGAAGCAATCGCGTTAGTGACTTCCAGACCCAGTGTGGCGAAATTGGCAGAAAGAATACTGGGAGCGATTCGAAACTGTTTACCCATGGTAAATCCTCAACAGAAAGGTACAAAAGTGGTTATTTTAACCATAATTGCGCCGTGACACATAGTTAATACATCGTTTAGTCAAAGTGCCAGATGCCGCAGCAAGCTAGTTGCCAGCTTATCGTAGTCGGTAGTTGCCGCCAAATCGCACATTTGGGTGACCTCCATGCCTTGAAAGCCGCAAGGATCTATGGCGTTGAACGGCGACAAATCCATGTCTACATTTAGGCTCAGGCCGTGGTAACAGCAGCCGTTTTTAAGTCGCAAGCCAAGCGAAGCGATCTTGCGTTCGGCTACATATACCCCAGGGGCATCGTTACGCGCGATGGCCGGGATATCGTCTTCAGCCAGCACAGCGATCACCGCATCTTCCATCCGGCTCACCAGTTGCCGCACATTGAAACCGCGGCGTTTGATGTCCAGCAAAAAGTACACGATCAATTGCCCGGGCCCGTGATAAGTGATTTTTCCGCCACGATCGGTTTGAACGACAGGAATATCTTCGCGTAGTGGCAGTTTGACGCCCTTTTTGTTCAAACCGAGTGTATACACCGGGGTATGTTCGGTGAGCCACAGTTGGTCCTGGGTCTCGTCGTCGCGGTTTGCGGTAAAATTTTGCATGGCATGCCAGGTGGTTTGATAATCAGTCAGGCCCAGCCGTTTGACGACGATACTCACAACACCATACGTACCATAGGGTGAGCGGATAATTCGCGATATAAATCATCCAATTGAGGTTTTGAGGTGGCGTTGACGGTGCAAGTCAGACTGACATACTTGCCACCGGAACTGACTTTTTGCGTGACGCTGTCTGGATTGAAATCGGGCGCATGACGCAGCACAATGTCCTGCACCACCTGCAAAAATTCGACTTGCGCTTCGCCCACAATTTTCAGCGGAAAGTCGCAAGGGAATTCCAACAAGGTTTCCCGTTCTTCTATGGTGTCGGTAATGATTTTAGTCATAATTCTGCCTGGCGCATCACGCGTTGTTTGTAATCCTGATATAGGGTGTACATGATACGGAATATAGGGCCTGATTTGCCATTCCCAACCATCTTTCCATCCAATTCAATGATAGGCATTATTTCCTTGGTGGAAGAAGTAAGCCATAGCTCGTCTGCCGCACGTATTCGGGTCTCAGGGAAACTACCTATTTCCACGGTGATGTCATGCGCTTCGGCAAGTTCCAGTATCAAGTCATAAGTGATGCCGGGCAACAAGTGGTTATCTTTGGGGGGTGCCAGAATGCAACCGCGCTCAACAGCGAAAATATTGCTGGCTGCACCTTCTGTGAGGATTCCATCACGAAACATGACCGTTTCCACTGCACCTGAGTCTATTGCAAGTTGACGCATCAATACATTGGGCAGCAAGGCGATGGCCTTGATGTCGCAGCGATCCCAGCGGTTATCTGCCGCACTGATGGCTTTGATACCGGCTTCGCACTGTTCCTGCGTCGTAGTTACCAGTGGATTACTCATCATGAACACAGTGGGCGGTGTGTTCTTGGGAAAAGCATGGTCGCGCGGCGCAACGCCACGAGTGATATGCAGATAGATGGATTGGTCTTCGCTTTCATTGTGCGTGACCAATTCATGGATCAGCTTCGTCCATTCTGCATTGGAATAAGGATTGGCTAGACGAATGCCATTCAGGCTGCCTTGCAGGCGCTTCAGATGTTCCGCTAGCCTGAAAAGATGGCGCGAATATACGGGAATGACCTCGTATACCCCATCACCAAAGATAAAGCCGCGATCCAGCACCGGGATAAAGGCTTGCTCTATCGGCAGAAATTTACCATTGAGATAAACGATTTGCGACATAGCTTATGTTATATACCTACTCCAGGTTAGGTGCCAGCCAGCGTTCAAGATACTCTTTAGACAGGCCGCGTCGTTCGGCCATATCCGCTAACTGGTCCTTGCCTATCTTGTCTACGCTGAAATATTTGGCTTCGACATGGGCAAAGTAGAACCCTGAAACCGATGCCGCAGGCAGCATGGCAAAAGATTCAGTGAGCGTCATGCCAATTTCATCACATCCCACCACCTTGAACAGATCAGCTTTAACCGTATGATCAGGACAGGCAGGGTAGCCGGGAGCCGGGCGTATGCCCTGGTACTGCTCCTTGATCATGGCTTCAATGCTCAAGTCCTCGTTGGCAGCATAGCCC
>Ga0265331_10003158_pt1 | contig 10762 bp, 10 predicted proteins | sample 41923metaG_FD_202088 | JGI IMG/M metagenome (GOLD analysis project Ga0265331, IMG submission 202088) | Rhizosphere microbial communities from Carex aquatilis grown in University of Washington, Seatle, WA, United States - 4-19-23 metaG | ecosystem: Host-associated > Plants > Roots > Rhizosphere...
GCCCTGGTTTCAAACCCGCGCCGGTTGAGGACGCCGGTTAACGGGTCGGTCATTGCCTCACCCCGCGCCGACTGAAGCTCCTGATGTAATTTTTCTACTTGCTGCTTGCTAACCGCCAGTTCCGATTGCAGGTTCTGCATGGAACTACGCATTTTGTCTGTGTCACCGGCCATCTTGCTGATTAATGATCCCAGCTTGGAGGCGTCCAGATTCTGTTTCAGGGTGTCGCCGTATGCCTGCAAATTGTCGCCGAATTGGTGTGCCTGCTGATCCGTCTCTTCGGTAAACCCTGCGAGCTTTCCCAGCAATTGCTGGATGTCTTCCCGCAATACCCGTTGTACGTTCGTATTGCACTCGGAGACATACTTGATATACAGCTTTTCGATGGCGTCATCCTCGAACTTGTCGCCGTTGTCGAGTTTCTTGCCCATCGCCTCGCTCAGCGCAGGATTGATGCCGGTCGCAAACTCGTACCACACGGCGTAATTCAGCGGCGTGAATGCAGCCGGATGCCCCGCCATTTTCTGGATAAGCAAGCGCAAGATTTCTCCGCTCGCATTCCGGTCTTGCTCGTATTTCATTTGCCTTCCCTCGGGAAAAGTCGATCTGCATATATGCGTGTGCATATTACACACAATTTATGCATACTACGTGCAATGCATACACATGTCAATGGCAGGGTTTTATCCCGCAGCAATGCGCCCCTGTCGACATTGCCTCCCAGCGACCTTGCTCGCGCCGCATCTCTGTACTACCATCGCTCCAATCACGGAAAAGATTTTGAGGAATACTGCCATGTTAAGTCTGGATAGCCTGATCGTGGAATTCGACAAGGGTTTGCGTACGCTGTTCAGCAGGGCGCAGAGCGTGCGCCCGTTCCCGGATACCAAACTGCCGGAAGCGGCGCTGAACGAAAATGAAAAGAAACTTGCGGCTGCGCTAATGCGGGTGAACCACAGCGGCGAAATCTGTGCGCAGGCTTTATATCAGGGACAGGCGCTGACGGCACGCGATCCCGTCGTGCAGCAAAAATTGCAACAGGCGGCGCAGGAAGAAACCGAGCATCTGGCCTGGACGTCGCGGCGGGTGCATGAGATGGGCGGACACCTGAGCCTACTGAACCCGTTGTGGTATGGCAGTTCGCTGGCGGTGGGCGCGTTCGCCGGACTTCTGGGCGACAAGTGGAATCTTGGATTTCTGGCAGAAACCGAGCGCCAGGTCGGCGCGCATCTGCAAAGCCATCTCGCGCGTCTGCCGCAACAGGATCAGAAAAGTCGCGCGGTGGTTGAACAGATGTATTTAGATGAAGCCCGGCACTCCGACATGGCGGTGGAACTGGGCGGTGCGGAATTACCGTTGCCGGTAAAGCTGGCGATGAAGCTTAGCTCGAAGGTGATGACGCGGACTGCGTATTGGGTTTGAACGACGGTGAACAGTGAAACGTGAAATGTGAAAAATAGAGCTGCTTCTCCGTTTCACCTTTCACAGATTCATCTTCACGTTTCACAGCTTTCATCACTCCTGCACCACTTCAAAATCGTGCGTGATATCGGCCATCTTGCCCAGCATGATGGATGCCGAGCAGTATTTTTCCGCAGACAATTTTATCGCGCGCTCGACCACGTCGGGTTTGATGTCCTTGCCCTTCACCACGAAATGCATATGGATTCTGGTAAACACCTTGGGATCTTCTTCGGCGCGCTCCGCGCTCAATTCCACATAGCAATCAGAAACTGCCTGGCGGCTTTTTTTCAGGATGGAGATTACATCGAAGCTGGTGCAGCCACCGGCCCCCAGCAATAGCATTTCCATCGGACGAGGCCCCAGATTGCGGCCACCTGCAGCCGGTGCGCCGTCCATCAGAACCGCGTGACCGCTTTCGGTTTCACCGAGAAATGAAACCTGCTCTACCCATTTGATGCGTGCCTTCATATTGTGTCCCGTGTGTTTTGTGTCAGGATTTTAACCGATACCACAACAGCCCGATAACTTCGTGCATAAAAATTCTGCTGGCAGCCAGGCTTCCGGCGTCCGGAATAAAACTGAGCAGATCGGTCTGGTAGTGGGTAGAAAAGGCCATCGGAGCGGGTATAACCTCGAATCCGGCTGCCTGAAATGCCATGACCGAGCGCGGCATGTGCCAGGCATGGGTGACCAGATAGATACGTTTAATGCCGCTCTTTTGCAGCAGTTGATAGCTGTAGCGCGCGTTCTCCATGGTGTTGTCTGAGGCGTCTTCCGCCCATTGCACCGGCACATTGAATTCCTTCTCCAGCACAGCCTTCATTTGCTGCGCCTCGGAGGTTTCGTTGCCGCGCGGCTTGCCGCCGCTGAGTAAAATTGGCTTGCCGGTCTCACGTTGCAGCCTGGCGGCATAGCGCAGGCGCGCCAACGATTGGACGCTAACCGTGTCTATTCCCCCATATTCCGGCGCGTTGAAATAGGTGCCGCCACCCAGCACTACGATGGCGTCGGCGGGCTGTTTTTTGGGATCGACGACCTTGTTTGAACCTTCCAGCAGGTGAAGCGCGCCATCGGCAACATAAGGCGTGGCGCAGAGCCAGAGCAATGCAAGCGAAGCGACGAGCAGCATGCGTCCGAGACGTGGACGCGAACGGACAAGGAACAGCCCGAGCACTGAAACAAGCAGCAGATTAAGCGGCGGGAGCAGGAATACACTGATCAGGTTGGTGAAGAACCAGGACATATTTCCACCTTAGAATCACCGCTGCCACAGGATATGAGCTTCTTCCAGCGGCACCGACACGCCTTCGCCGCGCGGTATGAGTCGCGCCGTATAGCTTGCTGCCGGGCGGGATGCAGGCACACCCGCACGATAGGCGTACCCGTTTATCGCTCCCACCAGTTGCCGCACTCGCTTCATCTCCACTCGCTCCGGTACCCCATCTTCTGCGCCGTCGGCAAATAACTCGACCCGTACCGCATCAGGATCCAGATCATCAAGATATATTTGAACCTCGAACAGGTGCTGCTCGCCATCGGTTTCCAGCTTCATTTCGCCAAAGTGTAGTGCCGCCCATTTTTGTTGCAAAGTGCGCTTCCAATTAACCATATCCACGCCGATCGAGCCTTTATCGATAGACCGCTTAGCGTAGGCTGAAGCTGCCGGGAGATAATATTGTTCGGTGTATTCGCACACGGTGCGGTTAGCGGAGAAGAGCGGCGTCAAGCATGCCATACTTTCACGCATCCGCGCTACCCATGCAGTGGGGATGCCGTTCTCGTCGCGGGTATAAAATTCGGGGATCACCTCGCGTTCAAGCAGATCATACAAGGCCTCGGCCTCGATAGCGTCCCAGGCGGGATCGTTATCATGTTCGTGCCCATCCCCCAATGCCCACCCGACTTCCGGTATATAAGCCTCTGCCCACCAGCCGTCCAGCTCAGACAGATTGATGCCGCCATTGACCAGCACTTTCATGCCGCTGGTTCCGCATGCTTCCCAGGGGCGTCGCGGCGTGTTGAGCCATACGTCCACTCCCTGCACCAACTGCGCCGTCAAATGCATGTCGTAGTCGCTGAGGAAGATCACGTGGCGACGCGCCTCAGGCCGCCGGATGAACTGCATCCATTGCTGAATCAGCGCCTGTCCTGCCAAGTCTGCGGGATGGGCTTTGCCAGCCATGATGAGTTGCACCGGGCGTTGCGGGTTAGCCAACAGGCGCAACAGTCGTTCCGGGTCGTGCAGCAACAGATTCGGTCTCTTGTAGCTGGCAAAACGGCGGGCAAAACCCAGCGTCAAGGTATTGCAATCGAACAGATGCTGCGCACACTCATCCGACGCACCCGAGACGGTCAGTTGCCGACACAATCGTTCACGGGTGTATTCGATAAGAGCTTTACTGCCGGCAGTGCGGAATTGCCAGAGTCTGGCATCGGAGATGCGGCGAATGTCCTGCTCCATGGTCTCTGCCGCCCCCATCCAGCGATCCTTGCCGCAGGCCTCAGTCCAAAGGTCATCCGCCGCCGCAGAATCCCATGTCGGCATATGCACTCCGTTGGTTACGTGGCCGATAGGCGTCTCCTCCTCCGACCAGTGCGGAAAGAGCGGCTCAAACAGGTGTCGGCTCACCTGCCCATGTAAACGGCTCACCCCATTGACCGCCCCGCTTCCCCGGATCGCCAGATAAGCCATATTGAATGGCTCGGTCGAATCGTTCGGATTCTGGCGCCCCAAGGCCAGCAATTCGTGCAGAGTGATGCCAAGCTTCTGCTCGGCATATCTGCCAAGATATTGCTCGATGATAACCGGAGCAAAACAGTCAAAGCCGGCGGACACCGCTGTGTGCGTGGTGAACAGGTTGCCCGCCCGCGTAACTGCCAGAGCCACATCAAAAGACTGCCCCGTTTCTTCCATGAAATTCCGCGCGCGTTCCAGCACGGCGAAAGCCGCATGCCCTTCATTCAAGTGGCAGACTTCCGGCTGTATGCCGAGCGCCACCAGCAGTCGCCACCCGCCTATGCCGAGCAGCATTTCCTGTTTGAGACGCAACTCCGGCCCACCTCCGTAAAGCTCGCTGGTGATGCCGCGATGCGCGGGGTAATTCGCTGCATCATTGCTGTCCAGCAGGTAAAGCTTCACACGACCAACCTGAACCTGCCACGCACGCAGCCACACCGAGTAACCGGGTAACGCGATCTCCAGGCGCAACCACTCGCCATTCGATTTGCGCAACGGGGTGATCGGCAACTGTCCGGGGTCGTTATAAGGGTAGATGGCTTGCTGCGCGCCGTCCTTGTCGATCACCTGGCGAAAATAGCCTTGCTGGTAAAGCAGCCCCACCCCGATCACCGGAACGCCCAAATCGCTGGCGGCCTTGAGTTGATCGCCGGCCACGTTGCCCAGCCCTCCCGAATAAATAGGCAGCGCTTCGCTCAACATGAATTCCATACTGAAATATGCAACGCACTTCAGTTCGGATTGCGGGTAAATTTGCTGAAACCACGCCGGTGCCTCTGCCTCATCACGCCTGTCCTGCACCAGATCGTCAACAATTTTGCGAAAAGCGGGGTCGGCTAAAACCCCCTGAATTTTTTCCCGCGAAACCGTCTGCAAGACAACCCAGGGGTTCTGGGTCAGATCCCATAGCTCCGGATCAAGCTGCCGCCACACCTGATCGGTAGCATGATTCCACGACGAACGCATATCCAGGGCAAGCTCGGCCAGAGAATCGAATCCCTCGACTTCCGCGTGGAGAAGACTGTATATCTGGTGGTTGCGCCATGTTTGTTTGCTCATAGATTTGCGGGCGCCTCCAGAAATTCTGACGCAAAAATGCGTTCGGTGCCTATTATGCTCGCCGAACCCATTGAAAATCTACGCGCTGATGCTTAATGCGGCCAGCTTACCTAAAAATTACTTTGCGATCCCATGCGGATAACACAGGCCACCGGTGATTTCTATGGTTGTAGCATTGAGCGCCCCATTCTCGACACAATGTCCGATCATGGCCGCGATCTCGTCCGGCTCGACCAGACGGCCGATATGCACATCTTCGAGCAGAGCCTTCAATGCATCCTGATTCATCCCGGTGAGCATGGTGGTCGCGGTATAGCCGGGCGCGATGCCGACGCAGCGGATGTGGCGGATGCCGCGCATGAGAAATTCGCCGATGATGATCTTGGGCATCAGGGCATCGGCAACCTTGGCCGAGGAGTAGTTGAGCTGGCCGACCTGTCCCACCTTGTTGACCGAGGAGATCGGCACCAGCAGCCCTTCCCAGCCGCCGTTGACCATCGCCTCGGCGGCGTCACGCAGCGTCAGGAAGGTGCCGGTCAGATTGATATCGATCACCGGCTGCCACTTATCGAGTCCCATCTTGCGCGATACTTTGCCGGTTTCCTTGTCCAAGCTCAGCATCATGCCGTCGCGAATAATACCGGCGCAGGACACGGCGATATTGAGCATACCGAAAGCCTCCAGCGTTGCCTTGATGAAATTCGCGGTTTCGGCTTCGCTGGTGACGTTGGCCTGAATGCCGATCACTTCGCCCCCCATATCCTTGATGTCCTTGACGACGCGGTCGATGTTCTGCTGCACCATGTCGACGATGGCAACCTTGGCTCCCCGTTTGGCAAAGAACTTGGCCACGGCCTCGCCGATGCCGTTACCGCCTCCGGTGATGAGTGCTACGCTACCTTTGATTTCCATGATGTGTTCCTTTGTTAAAAAGACGTGCTGTCCTTGTCCCAATAGACAAAGTTCGGATGGCTTACGTCAGGCCCGACGATCCTGAGGTCGCCTATCATGTTGGGGTGCGCAACATCCGGGCCGACTATCTTTATCCCGACCGGATAAATCGTCCTGACCAGCGCTTGCGCCCGTGCCTCGGCAGCGCCATCCGGCAGGTCAGCGAACAGAGTCGCACCGACTACGGCAACATCCCCGTTCGACAGCTTGCGCGTGATATCCCAGCCGCTGCCGGTTCTGGCTAGCGTGAATTCCATATCGTTGTAAGTGAAATTATGCATCACAGTTTTCTCAATACCGTGACGCAGTTGGTGACGGCGGAACCGCCAACATTAAATGCCACGCCGATGTCGGCCTTCTTTGCCTTCACGCCGATTGCCTCGCCGATGAGTTGCTTGTAAATCAAGGTATGCATGGAAGCACCGGTTGCGCCCACCGGGTGTCCCTTGGATTTCAGTCCGCCGGAGAGATTGACCGCCACCTTGTCGTCTCGCGTGAAGCGACCATCGAGATAGTCGTAGCCGCCGCGACCATCCCTGGACAAACCGAGCGCCTCGACAGATAAAATCTGGTTGATGGTGAAGCAGTCATGCACTTCGGCCAAGTCGATATCGGCGGCGCTAATACCGGCCTCCTTATATGCCTTGGCTGCGGCATCCTTGCCAGCCATCAACTCGTGCATATTGGGACGTACATTCTCCGGCAGCCGTTCGACCGAATGGCCGATACCGGCGATTTCCACCGCGCGGTGCTTGTTGCTGACATTGGCAGTCTGGGTAATGACCAGCGCCGCTGCACCGTCCGACACTAGCGAGCAGTCGTGCAGTCGCAGCGGCGCGGCGATCATCATGTTCTTGCACTTGCCGCGCGCATCGAGTTCGTTGAGCTGCATAATTTCCTCGACGGAGGTTGGGCCATGCTTCATGTGAGCCAGAGGATTCTCCGCACCGTTCTTGTAGCCAAGGGCGGCAACCGTCCACAGCATCTGCTCCAATTCATCGCCCGGAATATTGTAGTGTTCCTGATAACCCTTGGCATACGCCGCGAACAGCATCGGAAACGACCAGCCTTTGGAACCCTCGCTCGGCCAGTGCGAGCAACAGGCCAGCACGTGCGTCATCTGGGGCGTGGGCAACAGGTTCATTTTTTCGACACCGATCACCAGTACGTGTCTGGCTCGTCCGGCCTCGATGGCATAGATGGCGTCATACAGCGCCACCGACGACGAGGCACAGGCGCTCTCGCAACGGGTCATCGGCTTGAAACGCAAGGCCGGATCGATCTCCGCCGCAATCGGCGCAACATGCTCCTGATTGACAAACAACGACGGAGAAGAAGAGCCGACATAAATCGCATCGATGTCTTTCGCCTCCAGACCGGCATCGGCAATCGCACCGCGTCCAGCTTCAATTAAAAGATCGTAGTAAGTCTTGGTATCGGTTATCAGGCCGGTGGCCTTGTCTTTGGCCACGAAGGCTCCGAATTCCGTATTGTATGCACCGACAATGCTGGCTTTACTCATGTCAGTTCCTTATGCGAGTGAATCAGATGGCAGAGTAATTTCAAAAATCGCGTTTAAACTTTCCTGAAATTCTGGATGGCGCGATTCTTTCAGGCTGAATTTTTTCAAGCATTATTTCGTTGAAATATTGTGAGCCGGGGAAGGAAATCGAGTCTTCTGGAGCAGCGGTTTCGGTATGGGGAAATCCGAATTCATTTCCATCGGGCATGTCCAAATAAGGATATTTCGTCATGGCCGTTTCCTTTTGCAGGTGAGCTTGAATAAGTTGAATGACTTCCCCGTGCATTCGATCTCCGGCGACTGAAGCAACGCTCTGACGGATTTATCTGCGTTGGCGATTATTCCCATTCTTCCCCAGCCAATCTGTACGCCAGCACACATAAGCTGACACCCTGAACAGGGAGCGTGCAATGTGCGCCACCGAACATACGGCACCAGATTCCCCTTCATATGATTCATTCGGCAAATCCGCAATATTCCCTGCCATGAACACACTCCCCGATAAGGAACATGCCACTTCAAATACATCCGCAACAACTGTCCGGCAAGCGCAATAAAATCGTTAGCGCTGCCGAGGCCGTGCGCTTGATCCGTGACGGCGATACGGTCGCTAGCGGCGGTTTTGTCGGCATCGGTTTCGCCGAGAATATTGCCGTCGCGCTCGAACAGCGCTTTCTCGGCTCCGATCCACAAGCGCTGGCAGGTAGCCCGCGCAATCTCACGCTGGTTTACGCCGCCGGCCAGGGCGATGGCAAGGAGCGGGGACTTAATCATCTGGGTCACGAAGGACTGCTGACACGGGTCATCGGCGGCCACTGGGGGCTGGTTCCAAAATTGCAGCAAATTGCCGTCACAGATCGTATCGAGGCCTACAACTTGCCGCAGGGGGTCATCACCCAGTTGTACCGCGATATTGCTGCTGGCAGGCCAGGCTTGCTTTCGCGCGTCGGTCTCGGCACCTTTGTCGATCCGCGCCATGGCGGCGGCAAGATCAACTCCATCACCCAAAAAGACCTCGTCGAACTGAAAATCATCGAAGGTGAAGAATATCTTTTCTACAAGACCTTCCCCATTCACGTCGGTATCGTGCGCGGCACCACGGCAGATCCGGATGGCAATATCACCATGGAAAAAGAAGCGCTGACGCTCGATGCGCTGGCTATCGCAATGGCCGCACATAACTCCGGTGGCATCGTCATCGTGCAGGTTGAACGACTCGCCGAACGCGGCTCGCTCAACCCGCGTCAGGTCAAAATTCCGGGAATTCTGGTCGATTACGTGGTGGTCGCCGAGAAACCCGAATACCACATGCAGACCTTCCTCGAACAATACAACCCGGCGTTCTCTGGCGAACTCAAGGTACCGGCCTCATCGATCCCGATCATGGAGCTTTCCGAGCGCAAAATCATTGCCCGCCGCGCGGCGCTTGAACTCAAAGCCAACGCCATCGTTAATCTGGGCATCGGCATGCCCGAGGGGGTCGCCAGCGTTGCCGCCGAGGAAGAAATTATCCACCTGCTGACGCTCACCGCCGAACCCGGCGTCATCGGCGGTATTCCGGCAGGCGGGCTGAACTTCGGCGCCGCCACCAACGCCGAAGCGATCATCGACCAGCCCAGCCAGTTCGACTTCTATGACGGCGGTGGACTCGATATCGCCATCCTCGGGCTGGCACAGGCCGATACCCGTGGCAATCTCAACGTCAGCAAGTTCGGCCAGCATCTGGCCGGCTGCGGCGGCTTCATCAGCATCAGCCAGAATGCGAAGAAAGTGGTATTCGTCGGCACGTTTACCGCCGGTCATCTGGCCGTGACGATCTCCGATGGCAGCTTGCAAATCATCAAGGAAGGCGAATCGATAAAGTTTGTTGATGCGGTCGAACAGCGCACCTTCAGTGGCGAATACGCTTTCAAGCGCGGCCAGCAAGTCCTCTATATCACCGAACGTTGCGTCTTCCGTTTGATCGAGAGCGGACTGGAACTGATCGAGATCGCCCCCGGTATCGATCTCGAACGGGACATCATGGGCCAGATGGCGTTTCGCCCGGCGATCTCGCCAATCCTGAAGACCATGGATCCGCGCATCTTCCGCGACGAGCCGATGGGAATACGTGATGACATGCGCTGATTGTAGGGGCGTATGGCAATACGCCCAATCGCACCATGTGGCGCCAGAATCACATTAATACAAGGATTCCCGAAAAATGAATATCGAAGACATCAAAACCAACGCCTTCGCGATGCCGCTGACCAGCCCGGCATTTCCGCGCGGGCCGTACCGATTCACCAATCGCGAATTTCTGGTGATTACTTACCGCACGGACATGGATGCGCTACGCGCGGTGGTGCCCGAGCCGCTGGAAATTTCAGAACCGCTGGTAAAATTTGAATTCATCCGCATGCCCGACTCGACCGGCTTTGGCGATTACACCGAGTCCGGCCAGGTCATCCCGGTAAGCTTTCGTGGCGTGAACGGCAACTACGCGCATGCGATGTACCTGAATGACCATCCCCCCATTGCCGGTGGGCGCGAGTTGTGGGGGTTTCCGAAGAAGCTTGCCTCGCCCATACTCGAGACCGAGATTGACACCCTGGTGGGCACACTGGATTATGGGAAAGTGCGCATCGCCAAGGCCACGATGGGATTCAAACATTGCGTGGCTGATCGCACCGCTGTGCTTGCGGCACTCGCCGCGCCCAACTTCCTGCTGAAGATCATTCCGCACGTCGACGGTTCCGCGCGCATCTGCGAACTGGTGCGTTATTACACCACTCAGGTAACGCTCAAAGGCGCTTGGTCTGCGCCGGCATCGCTGGAACTGCATCCGCATGCGCTCGCACCGGTGGCCGATTTGCCGGTACTGAAAATTGAGTCCGCCCTGCACTTTATCGCCGATCTGACGCTCGACTTGGGCGAAGTCGTTTACGACTATCTTTTACCGCAAAAGGAGTAAATCATGTCACGACTAAAAGACAAGGTCGCATTCATCACCGGTGCGGCCAGCGGTATCGGCAAGGAGATCGCGGTTG
>Ga0265331_10003164_pt1 | contig 10750 bp, 7 predicted proteins | sample 41923metaG_FD_202088 | JGI IMG/M metagenome (GOLD analysis project Ga0265331, IMG submission 202088) | Rhizosphere microbial communities from Carex aquatilis grown in University of Washington, Seatle, WA, United States - 4-19-23 metaG | ecosystem: Host-associated > Plants > Roots > Rhizosphere >...
GAGGCTCGCTGTTCTTCTGGGGCGGGGGGCTGGCGAGCTCCTCTTCATAACGGGAGGCGGTGTCCTGAGGGGGGACGCCGGAGTTGGATGGCTGATCGTTCATGGTGGGGGTGGTCCCTGGTGGTTGTGACGGGGCATCCATGAGCAGCAGGCTGTGCGCAGGAGATTCCGGCAGAGCGGTCCATATCGGGGGGGAGGGGGCACATGTTAGGTGTCCCTCCGGTAACGATAGACGCTTTGAACCAGTCCTTGCAGCAAGCAGCAGCTGAGCACGAAAGTGCCGCCGTAGCTGATGAAGGGAAGCGGTATGCCGGTGACCGGCACGAGACCGATGGTCATGGCGATGTTGACGAATACATGCACCGCGATGAGCACCGTGACGCCCAGCGCCAACAAGGCGCCGAAGCGGTCGCGGGCGAGACCGGCGATCCGTATTCCATTCCACAACACCACGCCAAACAGTCCGATGATGGTGATGCTTCCCAAAAATCCCTTTTCCTCCGCGATGACGGAGAAAATGAAGTCGTTGTGCGCGATGCTGCGCGGCAGGTAGCCCAGCTTGGCCTGCGTGCCCTCGGTCCAGCCCTTGCCGGTCAGGCCGCCCGAGCCGACGGAGATGAGCGACTGGCGCTGGTTCCAGCCGATGCCCATGGGGTCGATCTTGTCGGGGGCGACGAAGGACAGCACGCGTTCCCGCTGGTAGTCCTTGAGCGGGAGCCAGGAGTGCGGTTCGAACTTGCCGCGGGCCACCTGCGGCGAGAGGTGATTTTCGTCGAGAAAGTTGGAATAGCGCCAGGTATCGAAGGCCACGACGCCCACCAGCAAGGCGAACACGCCCACCGTCGCGGCGAAGAAACGCAGCGAGAGGTTGGACACAAAGAGCATGGCGAACACCATTGGGGCGATGACCAAGGCGGTGCCGAGGTCGGGTTGAGCCACTATCAACAACATGGGCAAGCCAGCGGCAAGGGCCAATTTTACAAGCGTTTGCAAAGAGTCACGGACGCTGCCGATCTTCGCCCCGGTCAAAATCGAGGCGGTCATCACCAAAACGGCCAGTTTGGCGCTCTCCGAGGGCTGATACGAGAGCGGTCCGAAGTTGATCCAGCGGCGAGCGCCCATGTGCGCCACGCCGATACCGGGAATTTTCACCGCAATCAATAGAATCAGGGCGATCAGGTAGACCCAATGCGCCCACCGCAGCCACAGCCGGTAATCGAGCAGCGAGACCGCGGAGTAGACCATCCCGCTCACGACGATCCACACCACCTGCAGCGTCCACTGTTCCCGGCCGGTCGCCAGTTGGGCGCTGTAGATGAAAAACACCCCGAAAGTTGCGAGCAGGAGGAGGCACACCGGCGTGATCCAGTCCAGTCGCTCGCGCGTGGAGAACTTGAAAAACTGGGAGAGATCGAGGCCTTGACTGATTTTCATCCGAACGGGATGCGGGCACTAAACACATGCCGCGACCCGCTGCAACGCTGCAATGCGGGGAACGGGAAAAGTGGAGCGGGGGTTCACCGCAACCTGCCCAACGCGAGGCGCCAAAACCAGCGCATTGGGGTCAATGCGCTCCACCAGGTCGGGCTTGGGTCCGGAGTGTCGTGGTAGGAGCCTGTTTACAGGCGAACAGGGGTGTCGCGGCGTGAAGCCGTTTGTTTCCTGCAAATTCGGGCGAAAGGGGGGGGCGCCTGTAAACAGCCTCCTCCACAAGGCAGGGGAAACGGCCCGCCCCGCCGCGGCGCACCGGGCCGATGCGCCGCACTCGTGAGCGCCCGGAATTTCGTCCTTCCCGCGCCGCGGGCTTTCCGTCTTTCTCCGTTCATGGCCGACCCGAAAATCCTCGAGATCTTTCCCAATCCTGCGCCCCGCCGCGATTACGTGATCGAGCACACGCATCACGAGTTCACCTCGCTCTGCCCAATGACCGGGCACCCGGACTTTGGCGACATCACCGTGCGGTACGTGCCCGATAAGAAGTGCGTCGAGCTCAAATCGCTCAAACTTTATTTCCATGCCTACCGCAACGAGGGCATTTTCTTCGAGGCGGCGACCAACCAGATCTGCGACGATCTCGGCGGCGCGCTGCAACCGCGCAGTCTCACCATCGTGGCCGACTGGAAGGCCCGCGGCGGTTTCACCTCGCGGGTGACGGCCGAATGGCGGTCGAAAAAGAAACGCTGACCGGCCCGGATCCGACTTCCGCTCCTGCTGGCACGCGGCCAGCTTGATCCGGCCCCGCCCATGGATGCACATCTGATTGAGTTCCTGAGCCTGCTGGTGCGCTGGCTGCATGTGATTGCCGGCATCGCCTGGATCGGCTCGTCGTTTTATTTCATCTGGCTGGACAACAGTCTCGATCCCCCGGCGCCGGGATCGGAGGCGGCGAAAAAAGGCGTGGGCGGCGAGCTCTGGGCCGTGCATGGCGGCGGATTCTACAATCCGCAAAAATATCTCGTGGCTCCGGCTGCGTTGCCCGAGAAATTGCACTGGTTCAAATGGGAGGCCTACACGACCTGGCTTTCCGGCACGGCGCTGCTCGTGCTGGTGTACTGGCTGAAGGCCGGGACCATGATGGTCGATCCCACCGTGATGCCGCTGGCGCCTTGGAAAGCCGTGGCCGTCGGCGCCGCCAGCATGCTCGGGTCCTGGCTGGTCTACGATCTCCTCTGCAAATCCCCGCTGGGCAAGCGCGACGGGCTGCTCGCCGTCGTGGTTTTTGCGTTGATGGGTGCGCTCGCTTGGATGCTGGCGCGCACATTGGGCGGCCGGGCGGCGTTCATTCATGTCGGCACGGCCATCGGCACCATCATGGCGGCGAACGTGTTTTTCGTGATCATTCCCGGCCAGCGGCGGATGGTGGAGGCGATGCGCGCCGGCCGGGCGCCGGATCCGCGCGACGGCAAACGCGCCAAGCAGCGCAGCGTGCACAACAACTATTTCACGCTCCCCGTGATCTTCCTCATGGTGAGCAATCACTACGCCTCGCTGTACGCCCACAAATACAACTGGGCGGTGCTGGTGCTGCTCGCGGCGGCCGGGGTCAGCATCCGGCATTTTTTCAACCGCAAACACAAGGGGGTGTATGCGTGGCAATATCCGGCCTTTGGCGCGGTGCTCCTCGGGATCGTGGCCTGGTGGACCGCCCCGCATCTTGTGGCGCTGCCGCCGGTGCAGGGCCCGGTGACCTTCAACCGCGTGCGGGCGATCGTCGGCCAGCGCTGCGTGCCCTGCCATTCGCCGGTGCCGACATTCCCGGGCATCACCGCGCCGCAGGCGGGGGTCATCCTCAGCGCGCCCGACGGGATTTTGCAGGCGGCCCCGCGGATGTACCAGCAGGTGGTGGTCACGCGCATCATGCCGCTCGGCAATGTCACGCAGATCACCGAGGAGGAACGCGCCGTCATCGCGGCGTGGGTCCAGGCCGGCTCGCCGGTGGCGCCGTGAACGCCCGGAGCGTTGCCATCACCGCCATGACTCCGGCCGATCCGCCCATTCATTTCATCGACTTCGAGGGCAACCGCACCTCGGGGATTTTGGAATTTGGCGTCGTGACGCTGCAGGGCGGGGCGATTGCGGCGACGCGCACGCGCCGGTGCGCGGCGACCGGGCGGGTCAGCCCGATGGACGCGGCGGTGCACGGCCTGCGCGCGGAGGATGTGGCACGCGAACCGCCGTTCACCACGGAGTGGGAATATTTCGCGGGCCTCCGTGAACGCGGTCCGCTCGCGGCGCATTTCGCCGGGACGGAAAACGCGCTGCTGAAATCGGTCTGGCCGTATCCCCGCTCCGTGCCGGATTTCGCCCAGCCCGGGCGGGCTGCGCACGAGTGGGGCCCGTGGATCGACACGGGCCGGCTGTATCCGCAGTTTTTCCCGCAGCTGGGCGACGGCCGGCTCGAGCAACTGGTCGGAGAATGCGGGCTGAAGGCGGAACTGGACGAGCAGGCGGCGTTGTACTGTCCACCGGACCGGCGCCGTTTCCATGCCGCCTTGTACGACGCGGTCGGCGCGGCGCTGCTGTTGCTCGCATTGCTGCGCCAGCCGCAATACGCCAAGTCGACCATCCCCTGGCTTCTGCAGATGAGCACGCTCGACGCGGACAAGCGCGGCTCGATGCAGCAGCGGGGACTTTTTTGATTTCCAGTGGGTCTCATACCCCGAAGCTTGCTTCGGCTTGGCATGAAAATGTGGGAGCGAGCTTGCACGCGTTGGCGAACGAGTCGCGAGCAAGCTCGCTCCCACAAAATGCATTGTTTTGGCTGGGAATGCCCCGGGGGCGGACCCGAATAGTGTTTTTTGGCCTTTCACTTCCGGCCGGAGAGAGCTAGTCTCCGCGACATGATTCCCAAAATCTGGCGGGTGGTTTGCGGAACGGGGCTGCTGCTTCTGGCGGCATGTGCGAAAAAAGAGGAGCCGGTGGCGGTGACGCCGCCCGCGCCGCCCAAGCCGGCGGCGGCCGAACTGGTGAAGGAGAGCGAGCGGAGCCGGCATTTCCTGGCGGTGAACAGCCAGCTCGAGCTCGGCGGCACCCTTTACGCCTACGCGGATGTCGACGGCGACATGCTCAAATTTGCCGGTTCCCTGCAGGGGATTCTCGGCCAGATGGCGGAGGCGCAGCCGCAGATGGCCCCGTTCGTGAAACAGGATTACCGGTCGATCTTTTCCCTGCTCGGGCTGGACGACGTCAAGGCGGTCGGGTTGAGCTCGGTGCCGGACGGCAGCGGGTTTTTTCGCAACCGGGTTTTCTTCTACACACCGGAAAAAAGGCGTGGATTGCTGGCCGGGCTGGGCGGGCCGGCCGGACCGTTCACCCATTTGAACCTCGCGCCGGCCGACACGGATTTGTACAGCGAAGGGGAGCTCGACGTCCCGGCGGTCTACGCCAGCCTCAAACAGGTGGTGGCCAAGATTGGCGGGGAAACCACGGCGAATCTCGTGGATGTCGGCCTGCAAAAAGCCGGGGCCGATGTGGGCATTTCCGCCCTGGACCTCATCAATGGACTGAAGGGACGTTCGGCGATGATCGTCCGCCTCGACCCGCAGCGCAATCTCCGCTGGCCTGGTCCGGCCGGAGTTACGACGCCGGCGTTCTCCCTTTTGCTCTGCATTGACGGGATCGGGCCGGCCCTCGAGGGCGCGCTGACCAAGTCGCCCGTCCTCGCGGCGCGGCAGGAGGGCGCGCTCAAGCTTTTCGAACTGAAAATGCCGCTCCCGCTGGAGGGAATCAAACCGGTGCTCGCGATCGACGGCAGCACCTTGTTCGTGGCCACATCCGTGGAATTTCTGACGGAAGCCCGCCAGCAGAAAACCGGGCTGGCCCAGAGCGCGGATTTTCAAAAGGCCCTGGACCACGTCGGCGCGGTGGGCAACGCGCTCGGCTACGTCAGCCCGGCGCTTTTCACGCGGCTGAAGCAGATCGAGGCTTTGAACCCGCAGCTGCCGGCGGACAACAAGCAGGTGCTCAGGCTGGTGATGAACAATCTGCCGGCACCCGACCGGCCGCTCATCACGCTCCGGACGAATCTGCCCGAGGGCATCCTGATCCGTTCGTATTGGAATCGTTCGCTGAAGCAGGACGTGGCCGCCGTGGCCATCTACAATCCGGTCACCATCGGCATCATGGCCGCGATGGCGATCCCGGCCTTTGAGAAGGTGCGCGAGGCTTCGCAGGACAAGACCGTGCTCAACAACCTGCGCATGCTGGATGCAGCGGCCGACCAATATTATCTGGAGAAGAACACCACGTCGGCCATCTACGACGATCTGGTTGGCCCCGACAAATACGTCAAGGGAGTGACCTCGGTCGCCGGGGAGGACTATTCCACACTCATCTTCAAACAAGGGGTTCCGTTGCGCGTGCGTCTCAAATCCGGCAAGATCATTCAATATCCACTGGCGGGACAGTAAGGCAACCGGCGCCTAGCGGGCGGCGGGACATTGTTCCGGGAGGGCGCGCCGGGGGGTCAGCCCGCCGGCGGCGGCATTTTTTCCGGGCCCAGGACCTTGTTTTCGAGCTGGGCCACGGTGGTGATGAAATCCTCCGGGGTGGTGGCAGAAAGCAGCAGCGCGCGGTGCGCTGAATCCTTGATCAGGCGGCACAAGGTGCCGACGAGGGCGAGGTAGTCGCCGGGTTTCGCCTTGGGCGTGCCGAGCACGAAGAGCAGCCGGACGGGTTCCGGTTCACCGGCGAAGGTCACGCCCTGATCGCTGCGGCCGACGGCCACGACGATCTTGCGCACATATTCGGTGCGGGCATGGGGCAGAGCGATGCCGTTGCCGAGGCAGGTGGTGTCGAGACGATCCCGCGCCAGCAGCCCCTCGTAAAAACCGGCATAGTTGGTGACGTCGGGATGCGACTGCAGCAGGCGGGAGACCTCGTCCAGCGCGGCGGCGTGTTCCGTGCCGCGGAGGCTCAGCGAAATGAAGGCGGGGTCGAGCAGCTGGGAGATGCGGACGGGCATGCGACGGCGGGAAAAAAAGAAAAGACCTGCGGGTCCCGCGATGGCAAGGAAGGAAGTGGCGCAATCGCGCGATCGAAAAGATGCGGGACGGAAAGTGCGCGGGAAATGGGGGTGGGGCGCTCGCCCTCAAGCGCCCTGGGCCGTTGAGGGCAACGGCCCCTACCGGTCGGCCGGCGAATCCGCCGCGAATGCGTCGATGCGTGTCGGATTGCAGGGCGGGATTTCAAAATCCCACCGATGGAGGGCCCGTTTCCCGACGGGCCGCGGACGATCGGGAGATCGTACCTCCACCGGAAGGCGGGGTCGGCGATCCCGCCCTACAGCTTACGGCGCTGCGGGCGGAACTACCGGGAAGGGAGCCCCGCTGTTCGCGGCTTCCTCCTCGTCGGACTCGACCACCTTGGCGATGGCGAGGAGCTTGTCGCCGGCCTCGAGGGAAACGAGGCGCACGCCCTTGCCGCCGCGGTTGACTTCGCGGATCGTATTCACCGGGCAGCGGACGCTCTGGCCCTTGGCGGTGAGGAGCATGACCTCGTCGTTGTCGGTGACGCTGAGGGCACCCGCGAGGCGGATCGAGCCGTCTTCGGGCAGGTCGATGGCCCAGACGCCGGAGCCGCCGCGGTTGATGAGGCGGTAGTCTTCGAAGCGCGTGCGGACGCCGAGGCCGGCTTCGCTGGCGACGAGGAACTTGGCCTCGTGGCTGACGACCTCGATGGCCTGCAAGAAGTCGCTCGCGAGCTTGAAGCGCATGCCGGTGACGCCGCCGGTGGCGCGGCCGGTGGCGCGGAAGAGTTCCTCGCCGGATTCGGGGTCGCGTTCGCGGAAGCGCACGGCGAGGCCCTGGTTGGAGACGAGGATGAGTTCGTCGCCGCCGTTGGTCAGCACGGTGCCGATGACGCTGTCGCCCTCGGCCAGGTTGATGCCAATGAGTCCGCCATCGCGGGTGGAGTTGGCATAGTCCGCGAGCGAGCTCTTCTTGATGACGCCGCTCTTGGTGGCCATGACGAGATAGCGATCGGCGGCGAAATCCTTCACACAGATCATGGCGGCGATCTTTTCGCCCTCGGCGAGGCGCAGGAAGCTGGAGACGGATTTGCCCTTTGCGGTGCGGGTGCCCTCGGGCACGTCGTACACCTTCTTGGCATGGCACTGGCCGGTGCTGGTCAGGAAAAGGATGTAGTCATGGGTGCTGGCGGTGAAGAGCCGTTCGACGAAATCCTCATCGTAGGTCTCGGCGCCGATCACGCCCTTGCCGCCGCGTTTCTGCGAGCGGTAGGCGGCGACGGGCGTGCGCTTGATGAAGCCGAGGTGAGAGACGGTGATGACGGCGCCCTCGTTCGGGATGACGTCCTCCATGCGGAGATCGCCCTCGGCGTCGATGATCTGCGTGCGGCGCGGGGAGGCGTATTTGTCCCGAAGCTCAAGCAATTCCTTTTTGATCAGGGCGAGGAGCTTGGCCTCGTCGGCAAGGATGCCGCGCAGTTCCTCGATGAGCTTCATGAGTTCGAGGTACTCGGCTTCGATCTTGCCGCGCTCGAGGCCGGTCAGCTGGTAGAGGCGCAGTTCGAGGATGGCGTTGGTCTGACGCTCGGAGAGCGGGTACTTCGCCATCAACTTCTGCTTGGCGTCGTCCTTGTCGCTCGAGGCGCGGATGATTTTGACGAAGTCGTCCAGGTTATCGAGGGCGATGATGTAGCCTTCGAGGATGTGGGCGCGGTCCTCGGCCTGGCGGAGGCGGAACTGGGTGCGGCGGGTGATGACATCGCGGCGGTGGTCGATGTAGCACTCCAGGAGTTCCTTGATGTTCATCTGCTTCGGCCGCTTCTTGTCGAGTGCGAGCAGGATGACGCCGAAGGAGGACTCGAGGGCGGTCTTCTGGTAAAGCTGGTTGATGACGATCTGGGACTGCTCGCCGCGTTTGAGCTCGATGACGATGCGCGTGTTTTCGTCGGACTCGTCGCGCAGGTCGCGGATGCCGTCGATTTCCTTTTCCCGCACGAGCTCGGCGATGCGGAGCACGAGCGAGGCGCGGTTCACGTTGTACGGGATCTCGGTGATGACGATCTGTTCGCCGCCGCCCTTGAGCTCCTCGGTGTGGGCCTTGCCGCGGGTGCGGACGATGCCGCGGCCGGTGGTGAGGTAGGAACGGATGCCGGTGCGGCCGTTGATGTAGCCGCCCGTGGGAAAATCGGGGCCGGGAATGTAGCTGACGACCTCGTCGACCGAGATGGTCGGGCGGTCGATGATGGCGCAGGCGGCGCTGATGATCTCGCCGAGGTTGTGCGGCGGGATGTTGGTCGTCATGCCGACGGCGATGCCGGTCGAGCCGTTCATCAGCAGGTTGGGCAGCGCGGCGGGCAGGACGGTGGGCTCGGTGGTCGACTCCTTGTAGTTCGGCGCGAAGTCGACGGTCTCCTCCTCGATGTCCTTGAGCAGTTCCTCGGCGACATCCTTCAGGCGCGCCTCGGTGTAGCGGTAGGCGGCGGGCGGGTCGCCGTCGACCGAGCCGAAGTTGCCCTGCGGGTCGATGAGCGGGTAGCGCATGACCCAGGACTGGGCGAGGCGGACGAGCGTGTCGTAGACCGAGGAGTCGCCGTGCGGGTGATAGTTCTTGAGCACCTCGCCGACGACGCCGGCGCACTTGTCGAACGCGCGGTTGTGGAGCAGGCCTTCCCGCAGCATGGCGTAGAGGATGCGGCGCTGGACCGGCTTCAGGCCGTCACGGGCATCGGGCAGGGCGCGCGAGATGATGACCGACATCGAATAATCGATGTAGGCCGTCTGCATGATGTCGGTGATGTTGGCGGTCGAAAGTTTTTCGTTGGCGGTATACACGGGGAGGAAAGTAGCGAGTAGCGGAGAGAGTAGTGGGTGGGTCGCTTGCGGGAATGAGACGATTTATGCGCCAGGCGCGCTCCTCACTCCTCGCCACGGACATCACACATCCAGGTACTGGACGTTCAGGGCATTGTCCTCGATGAACTGGCGGCGCGGCGGGACCTCGTCGCCCATGAGGAGGGTGAAGAGGGCGTCGGCCTTGGCGGCGTCGTTGATGTTCACCTTGAGCAGGCGGCGGTGGTCGGGATCCATCGTCGTTTCGTACAGCTGCTTCGGGTTCATTTCGCCGAGGCCCTTGTAGCGCTGGATCGAGAGGCCCTTGCGGCCGTTGGCCCGGATCTGGGCGACGATTTCGAGCGGGGAGAAGAGGTCGGTCTTGGCCTCGTTCTTCGCGCCGGCGTTTTCGGTGAAGGTATAGCGCGGCTCGGCGGAAGGGGCGAACGACGTGGCGCCAAGGCCGGCCTTGGCGAGCGCCTTCAGCAGCTTCGACAGTTCGTTGGCCTCGAAAATTTCGTGGATGGTGACGCGGCGCGCGGCGACCGGCGCGGCGGAGCCGCCGTTGGTGGCGGGTATGACTTCGGGGTTGGCCGCCATGAACGCAGCGCGGGCCTTGTCGTCGGCGAGAAACTGATGGGATTCCCGGTTGCCTTCGCGGAGGCGGGCAACGTAGCGAGGGAGTTCGTGCGTGGCCTGGTCCTGCCGGTCGAGGTATTCGGCGAGCCCGGCGCCGTGGCGGGTGATGCCATGGCCGAGCTTTTCGAGCGAAGCCAGCATCTCGACGATCTGGTCGAGGACGGCGGGGGCGAACGGTGTCTGCCCTGCGCCGGCGGGGGCGACGATGATCTCCTCGGCGCCGAGCTCGAGGAGGATGCGGTTGAGCTGGTCGTCGTTGTCGACGTATTGCTCGCGCTTCTTGCGCTTGATCTTGTAGAGGGGCGGCTGGGCGATGTAGACGTAGCCGTTGTCGATGATGCCCTTCATCTGGCGGTAGAGAAAGGTCAGGAGCAGGGTGCGGATGTGCGAGCCGTCCACGTCGGCATCGGTCATGATGATGATCTTGTGGTAGCGGGTCTTTTCGATGCGGAACGAGGAGTCGTCCTCGCCCGAGCCGATGCCGGTGCCGATCGCGGTGATGAGGGTGCGGATTTCCTCGTTGTTGAGGACCTTGTCGAGCTGGGCCTTCTCCGAGTTGATGAGTTTGCCGCGGAGCGGGAGGATGGCCTGGTAGCGGCGGTCGCGGCCCTGTTTGGCGGAGCCGCCGGCGGAGTCGCCCTCGACGATGTAGAGCTCGCAGAGCGCCGGATCCTTTTCCGAGCAGTCGGCGAGCTTGCCGGGCAGGCCGCCGGCGGAGAGGGCGCCCTTGCGGATGGTTTCGCGGGCCTTGCGCGCGGCCTCGCGGGCGCGGGCGGCCATGAGCGACTTTTCGATGATGCGCTTGGCCATGCTGGT
>Ga0265331_10003165_pt1 | contig 10746 bp, 13 predicted proteins | sample 41923metaG_FD_202088 | JGI IMG/M metagenome (GOLD analysis project Ga0265331, IMG submission 202088) | Rhizosphere microbial communities from Carex aquatilis grown in University of Washington, Seatle, WA, United States - 4-19-23 metaG | ecosystem: Host-associated > Plants > Roots > Rhizosphere...
AAGAGCTGCTGCTGGCGGCCGTAATAGGCGGGATCGCAGGTGGCGATCTCGCGCGTCCAGTCGAGCGATAGGCCTAGCGATTTGAGCTGCGCCTTCATCGTCGCGATATTGGCGTAGGTCCATTCCGCCGGATGGCGCTTGCCCGCCATGGCCGCGTTCTCGGCGGGCAGGCCGAAGGCGTCCCAGCCCATGGGATGCAGAACGTCGAACCCCCGCGCGCGCATGAAGCGGGCGATCACGTCGCCCATCGAATAATTGCGCACATGCCCCATGTGGATGCGCCCCGAGGGATAGGGGAACATCTCGAGCACGTAATATTTGGGCTGGCTTGGATTCTGCCCGGCCTGAAAAACCCGCGCCTCGTCCCAGGCCTTGCGCCATCTGGGCTCGGCGACGGCGAAATTATAGCGATCGGGTCTCATGGGCGCGCCGCGGGGCTCGGGGTGGGAGTGCGGGTGTAATGCCGGGCGGGCGGCGGGTTGTCAAAGGCGATGCCAACAACCCTCAATGAGCGGAGGGTCGGGATCAAGGCGCAACGGCTCCAGGAGATACGTCTTGATCCAGCCGGGGACTTTGTCCGATTGCAGGGCCCACAATACGCTGGAGGACCTTATCCACTTACTCGCTTTCCGATCACCTGAATCGTCGCAGCATAGCTCCAACAAGGCTCGGAGACCGTTGTCCAAGTCCGTGCGACTGTTATCGAAGACAACTGTCCGGTTCGCGGTGGCGGTGGCCGCCGCGAGGGCGTTCATGGTGCGATGGTAGCGCGCGACGACTAGCGCCTCTGGGACAGAATGGCCGCCGAGCCGGACGCGCGCTTCCACGCGAGCAACGTTGATGCGCGGATCCTCAGTGCCCACAAAGAACAGCGTCACATGAAATCCGGCGACGCGCGCGCGTCGCATGACTTCGATCTTGCTCGGGTGGGACATCACTGTTTCGAAGGCGAAATCTCGCCTCGAGGCAATGCACTCATCGCGCTTTTCGTCTGAGATTTGCTGAGCAGCCCGCACGCGGTCTTGATATGAGCCCCGAAGGGATGCGGCGATGTCGTCGGGGTTGATATATTCCCCAAATTCGAGGCCCTGCGCCTGCAATAATCGTGTCAGCGTTGTCTTGCCCGACCCGTTAGGGCCCGCGATTACAATGAGCCGCGGTTGTCTCGCCAAAAATCAACCCGCAAATTTCACGGATGAGTGAGCTTCGTCCTCAAGCGTGGCAGGCTCGCTATCGAGCCATTCGACCGCGCCATCCGGATAGCGGCGAACGAGCCTGAGCCGCCCTTTCTCGTCCTCCAGAAGACCAGTCACCGCCAACCCATGGGCGAATGCCTCAGCGACGCTCCGCGTCGCGGCCGCGACGCCAGCCTCGGAGAGTTCCTCTAGGGTAAGCTCGGATGCGTGTTTCCCCATGCGGCGAATATAGAGGAAAAGGCCTTACCGGCCAATAAGAGCGGGGCCCGTATTGCTAAAGCCCCGGCGGGGCTGGAAAGCTCGCTCGCCGAGGCTCCTTTTCAAGATGCCGCGGAAGCGCGCGCCGCCCGGCAAAAACGACGTCCGCGGCTCACCTGAAGCAGCGCAGCGTGCCGTCGGGCATGCGCGTGGCCGGATGGCCCGTCGTTCTGAGGCACCAGGCCTGATTTTGACCGCCGAAGACGCAATAGCCCCAGGCGTTGCGGTGGCCGTTGGGACCGCAGTCCCCCAAAGCGAAAGCCGGCGTCGCCAGCGACGACATCGCTGCGGCGAGAACCGCGGCTCCGAGAAGCCCCGTGAAAAGCTTTCTCATGTCTCTCTCCCCTTTCTTTGCGCCACGTGTAAATATGGCGAAAACAAGACTACACCCGGAGCCTTGCGGCGCAAAGGCTGCGGACCGGGTTGGAACCTTATGGGTGCGGCTGCGTTTCCGCTTCGGAAGAGGCGTAGGCCCCGGTTTGGGATGACCGCGCGGGCGATTGAGGAAAGCGAAAATGAACCGGAGAGTCTTCTTGGCTGGCGTTGGACTGGTTGTCGGCGCGCTCGCGGCGTCCGATGCGGCCCTCGCCGCGCCGAGCCTGCCGATCCCGGAAAAGCTCGTCCTCAACGAGGAGATCGAGAACGTCTGGTGGTATCGCTGGCGGCGCCGTCGCCGCTGGCGCTGGTGAGGCCACTCGCGCAAAGCGCGTAGGCCCCTCTCGAGATCAGCATTTGAATTGAGCAATCCCTTGCTACCGTCGTCGCCCCATCGCGTGGCGCAAGGGCGGCAGACGAGGCTGGAGATGGATGAAGCGGACGAAAAAGCGCTCGATCGAATCCATGAGCACAAAAGACATTATGACATAATCTATGTCTATCGCTTCAATTACGCGATGGTCGCTCAGTCGATGCTGCTTGTGTCCTACGCGACATTGCTGTCGGTCGTGAACAAAACGCCACAGTCGCATATTGCGCAGGTCGTCATCGCCGCCTTTGGCCTCGTATTTACGTTTTTCCAATATGTCATCAGCCTGCGACTGCACAGGAGGATGCGGCATTTGAACGAGAATTATCTGCTGAAATATGACCCTGTTTACAGAGACGCCTTCAATGACGCCTACTCCTCCGAGTCGTGGCTTGTCTCAAACGTACAAGGCGTCTGGATACTGGCCAGCTTCGCCATGGTCTGGTGCGTTTTCATCGGCGTCGCAATCTCGGAACTTCTTCACTGACGGCTCCCGCCGTCACTCCTGACCGCCTTCCGCCATCTTTGCAGCGCGACGAGCGACCAGATCGCCTCGACGAGGCCGAAGGGCCAGGCGCCCTGCAGAAACCCATAGATCGAGCCGAGCGCGCAGGCTCCGGCGAAGCCGAGGATGAACCAGGGACTGCGCGCCTCCAGCGCATAGGTCACGAGCATCGCGCTGACGGCGAAGAGCCCGAAGGCGGTGAGCGCGTCCGTGCCTCGCTCCCTTCAGCTCTGGGCGAGGCCGCGCTCGACGAGCGCCTCCACGACCTGCCGAATCTCGCCTCGGATTTCCGCCCGAGCGATCATGCCGTCAGAACCAATGGCGTCCCGATGCGTGGGGATATCCTTGCAGGCGCAAGCGACAATCTCGGCGCCGGCGCGATCGAGAACGATGCGCAGCGCTCGATAGGTCTCCTCCGAGCCCCCGTGGGCGGAAGGATTGATCCAGCCGATCGGACGCTGATAGAGGCCCGCGCCGCCGATCGTCCAATCCAGCAAATTCTTGAAGCTTCCGGGAAGGGACCCCGCATATTCGGGCGTCGAGAGCAAGACGGCGCAAGCGTCATTCAAGGTCCGGCGCAAATCGGACACGGGCTCGGGAAGCGGCTCGCGATCGTCGTCGGGGTTGAAATGCGGCAAGTCCGCCGAGCGATGATAGATCAGCGTTTCAACCTCGGCGGGGGCCAGGGCCGCAGCCGTGGCGATCACCGCGCCATTGACGGAGCCGCCTCGCAGGCTGCCGGAAATGAGGACGAGATTGGGCCGCGCGCTCACGGCTCAGACCGCGATCCGCGATCGGGCCGAAAACTCGTCCTCTGCGAACTCCACGAGATCGGCGGAGAGCCCGTTGGCTTCCAGAGAGCTGCGCACCCGCGCATTGGCGCCGACGATGAAGACGCGGGTATTGCGCTTCTTCGCCTTCTTCGCGAAGCTCGCCAGAGCGTGCGCGGCCGCGGCGTCGGCAAGCGGGACGCCGGTGAGATCCAGGATGAAGACCTGCGGCCTTGGCCCGATCGCATCCAGCACGGCGGAGACCGAGGCGGCGACGCCGAAGAAGAACGGGCCGCTGATCCGATAGGTCATGATCTTGTCGGCGCGCCGTGACGGGACGTAGCAATTATCCGTCACGTCGCCTTCGGCGAGGTCGAGCTCGGCCTTGCTCTCGCTCGTCTCGATCTCGACGATCTCGGCCATGCGATGCATGAAAAGCAGCGAGCCGAGCGTCACGCCGGCGCCGATGCCGACCGTGATGTCGTGAAAGACGGTCAAGAGGAAGGTCTTCGCGAGCACGGAGGCCTCGCCGCGATCATGCGTGAAGATCGAGACGATCTGCTCGCGCTCGATCATGTTCCAGGCGACGATCGTCAGCACCGCGGCGAGCGTCGCGAGCGGAATATGCGAGGCGAGCGGCGCCGCGACGGCCATGAAAATCAGCAGGAAGAGCGCGTGCAGCATGCCGGCCGCCGGCCCATGCGCGCCGGCGCGGATGTTCGTCGCGGTGCGCGCGATGGCGCCCGTGCAGCAAAGCCCGCCAAAGAGCGCCGAGCCGATATTGGCGAAGCCCTGCGCCGCCAGCTCGCAATTGGAGCGATGACGCCGCCCGGTCATGCCGTCGGCGACGACGGCCGAGAGCAGCGACTCGATGCCGCCCAGAAGCGCGATGGCGACGGCCGAGGGCGCGAGCTCCAGAAGCTGGCGCGGGCTCACATCCGGGACCGAGGGGGCGGGCAGCCCCCGAGGTATGCCGCCGAATTTCGAGCCGATCGTCTCGACGGGGATGTCGAACCCCCAGACCGCGAGGCCGCCGAGCGCGATCGCCGCGAGAAAGCCTGGAAAGCGCGGCTTCCAAATCCGCAGGATCAGGATGAAGGCGAGCGACGCCGCGGCCAGTCCAATGGCTGGGGTCGAGGCCGAGGGAAGCGCCGGGCGGAACGCCTCGAGCTTCTCGAGAAAGCCCGCGGGCTCGTGGGCGACCTTGAGCCCCAGAAGATCCTTGATCTGGCTCGCGAAGATGATCAGCGCGACGCCGGCCGTGAACCCGATCGTCACCGAATAGGGGATGTATTTGATGTAAGTGCCGAGCCGCAGATAGCCGATGGCGACGAGCAGAACGCCCGCCATCAGCGTCGCGGCGAGAAACCCCGGATAGCCATGCGTTTCAATGACCTTGGCGACGAGCACGATGAAGGCGCCGGCCGGCCCGCCGATCTGGAAGCGGCTGCCGCCGAAGGCCGAGACGAGAAAGCCGCCAACGATCGCCGCATAGAGCCCGTTCTCCGGCTTGGCGCCCGAGGCGATGGCGATGGCCATGGAGAGTGGCAGCGCGACGATCGCGACGGTCAGACCCGCCAGCGCGAAACTGCGAGAAACCGTAGCCCTCCCGCACCGTGGATAGGAGCTTGGGCGTGAAGCTGTCGGTAAAGCTGTGAGAAAGGCTCATGGCCGCGCGATTCGGAGGGAGGCCTGAATAGAGCGTTTCCGGCGCGCGGGGGTCAAGTCCGAAAGTTGAGCGACATGGCGACGCTCCTGGGATCGACGGCGCGGTGCATATCGCGTCGCACCGCCCCTGGCGCGCGGGCGAGATCGTCAGCGTGAAGTTCGAGCGCGCCGACTCCTATGATCTTTATGGGGCGGCGTCCTAACCAAAGAAGCGCTTTGCCCCCTCCCCAACCCTCCCCCGCTTCGCGGGAGAGGGAGTTCGGCCGCGCATGTCATCGATGTTTCGCGTATCGCTGGCAGGCCCCTCTCCCGCGAAGCGAAGCGCAGCGGGGGAGGGTGAGGGAGGGGGTCAATGCGCTGCATCACGAAGTCGCTCACCTCAGTCCAGTTGCGTCTAAATATCCTTCACAATTCTTTTCAAGCTCGGGCCGTCGGGCATATTCCACCGCAAAATCCCCGGCGGAGCGGCCGGTTCCCTTCAAATGCCAAATATCGTCTATAACCTTCCGGGTGAGGACGACGATCTTTTTGGGATCATGAACTATTTCATCGCTCCTCCTGCCACTGAGATCATCTAGATATTTAACAGGAGAAGTGTTTAGTTTATCAATTACATTGCGAAATTTGACATAAAATCGAGAGTAAATTAACCCGTAACAATCTGTGCTTACGCGCCCCGCTTCGTTGAAGGCTGGGCTTCCTTCTTCTAGCCCCCGATACAGCTTCTTGGTGTGCTTCTGAAATTCCTCCTGGAACCGCACCCCCGCCGCGGTCATTTCCCTTATCTCCGCCCGGTGCGTAGCGGCAAAGCTATCCGCCATTGCAGATGCGGAGGACAGGCACAAAGCCAGAAGCACGACGGGGTAAGGAGCAAGACACCGATTTAATTGCTGCATCGCTTCGCATCCAAGCCTTCGCAAAGGCCCATAGCGTGGCCGGGCAGCCTCACCAAGACGCGCAAAAGGGCGCCATCGGCTTGGCGGCGCGCTGGAAAAATCTGTATTCTGTCGCAAAGCTCCGAGGCGTGAAGGGAGGAGGGCGACGTGACGGTTCTCGATCCCGCGCGAAAGCTCGCAGGCAAGCGCATTCTCCTGATCGTCGGGGGCGGGATCGCAGCCTATAAGGCGCTCGAGCTTGTCCGCAGGCTGGGCGACGCCGGCGCCTCCACGCGCGTCGTTCTGACGGCGGCGGGCAAGGAATTCGTCACCAAGCTGTCTTTCGCCGCCCTCTCCGGCGCGCCCGTTCACACCGATCTTTTCGACTCCGCGCTCGAGGGCGAGATGGGCCATATCCGCCTCTCGCGCGAGGCCGACCTCCTCGTCGTCGCGCCGGCGACCGCCGATCTTCTGGCGCGCGCGGCGAATGGTCTCGCCAATGATCTCGCGACGACGCTGCTGCTCGCGACCGACAAGCGCGCGCTTTTCGCGCCGGCGATGAACTGGCGCATGTGGCTGCATCCTGCGACGCGCCGCAACGCCGCGCAGCTCGCGTCGGACGGCGCGCTCTTCGTGGGCCCCGAAGTGGGCGACATGGCCTGCGGCGAACATGGCCCCGGCCGCATGAGCGAGCCGGAGGCCATACTGCGCGCGATCGAAGCGGCGCTCACGCCCGCTTCAGGGCCGCTAGCCGGATTGCATGTCGTCGTGACCTCGGGTCCGACGCATGAGCCGATCGATCCGGTGCGCTATATCGCGAATCGTTCCTCCGGGAAGCAGGGCCACGCCATCGCCGCCGCCGCGGCGCGGGCCGGCGCGCGCGTGACGCTTGTGAGCGGTCCCGTCGATCTCGCCGATCCGCCGGGCGTCGACACGCGCCGCGTCGAAACGGCGCGCGAGATGCTCGCCGCCGTTGGAGCCTCTCTGCCCGCAGACGTCTTCATCGGCGCCGCGGCTGTGGCCGACTGGCGCGTCGAGGCCGCAGGCGACAAGATCAAGAAGAAGAAGGGCGGCGCGCCGCCGGCGCTCGCGCTCGTCGAGAATCCCGACATTCTCGCCGACGTCGCCGCGCGCAAGGGCGACAGACCGCGCCTCGTCGTGGGCTTCGCTGCCGAGACCGAGAATCTTTTGATACACGCGCGTGAAAAACTTGTGCGAAAGCGCGTCGATCTCATCGTCGCGAATGACGCTGGGTCGGGCGTCTTCGGCGCCGGCGAGAATGAGGTGCATCTCGTTTCCGCCGAAGGAGTCGAAAGCTGGCCGCGGCTCGGCAAGGATGAGGTGGCGTCGAGGCTCGTCGCGCGCATCGCCTCGTTGCTTCAGGGAAGCGCAGGCGAAGGGAGAACGGCATGAAAGTCGAAATTCGCCGCTTGCCGCACGGGCAGGGACTCGATCTGCCCTTCTACGCGACGAGCGGCGCAGCGGGCCTTGATGTCCTCGCGGCGCTGCCGGTAGGCTCCAAGCTCGTGCTCGAGCCCGGCGCGCGCGACATCGTGCCGACGGGCTTCTCCCTCTCGCTGCCGCCGGGCTTCGAAGGGCAGATGCGCCCGCGCTCTGGGCTGGCGCTGGAGCATGGCGTGACGATCCTCAATGCGCCGGGCACGATCGACAGCGATTATCGCGGCGAGGTGAAGGCCATCCTCGTCAATCTGGGCCCGCGCCCTTTTGAAATTTTGCGCGGCATGCGCATCGCGCAGCTCGTCATTGCGCCCGTGGCTCGCGTCGAGCTCGTCGAGAGCGCGGAGCTCTCGGAGACAGCGCGCGGCGCCGGCGGCTTCGGCTCGACGGGGCTCGCCGAAGGCTCCGCTCCGTGACGCTGCTGCCCCGTGGCGCGCGCGCGGCCGTGCTCGCGGTGCTCGATGTGGCGCTGCATGCGCGCGGCCGGCCGGTCAGCTCGAAGGAGCTCGCGGCGCGCCACGCTTTGCCGCCGCGCCGGCTCGAGAGCCTGCTGCAGGCGCTCGTGCGCGCCGGCGTGCTGAAATCGCTGCGCGGGCCGTCGGGTGGCTATGAGCTGGCCAAGGAACGGCGACGCCTGACGCTCGCGGATATCTTGCGCGTCGCGCTGCGCGTCGAGGGGAATGACGACGCCGATGAGCGCAAAATCGCGCCCCTCTCGCTCGATGCGGCGATCGCGCCGACGCTGCAGCAAATCGAAGCCGAGCTCTTCCGGCGCATGGAAGCGGTCACGCTGGAAGATCTTTGCGTCCGCGCGCGCGTCGTCGGCTTTGAAAGCGCCGAAAAGACGCAGGCGGACTTCGAAATTTAGTCGAAGTTTACAATCGGACGGCGAGGCCCCGGCCGTTGACGCAAAAACGCTTCAGCCTAATTGCCTTTGCGAGGACCGCGCACGCTTTACGCCGGTCTTTCGAAAGTCGCCTCGAAGCGCGATGTCCGGATTGGGGAGCCGGAAGCCATGTCGATTTCGAACGCATTGAGAAGAACGCCTCATTGGGTCGCCGTCTCAGCCCTTCTGATTTTTCCCGCGGTCTCGACGCCCTGCGCCGCAGACCCCGGAGGCGGACCCTTCGCCGGCATGTCCGGCCATTGGTCGGGCGGAGGAACCCTGCAGCTCGAAAGCGGGGCAAACGAGCGCATCAGTTGCAGGGCGGACTATTCCGTCGACGGCTCCGGGACGAGCCTCTCGCAACGGCTGACCTGCGCGAGCGACAGCTACAAGCTGCAGATCTCCGCCAATGTCGCCGCGCATGGCGGCGCGCTCTCCGGTTCGTGGAGCGAGTCCGTGCATGGCGAGGGCGGCGGCGTCACCGGCAGCGTCTCGGGGAGCACGATCCGCGCGCAAGTCCACGGCAGCTCCTTCTCCGCCGGCGTCGGCATCAGCACGGGCGGAAGAAGTCAGAGCGTCACCATCACCCCGACCGCCGGCACCTCCGTGCGCCATGTGGTGATCAGCCTGCACAAGGGATGAAGACTAGACGGTCTTCCCGAAGCGCCGCGCGAGGCGGCGCAGCACGGTCGCCGTCGGCCGCAGGATGAAGAGATCGGCGAAGAGCGCGGCGATCATCGCGAAGGCGCTCAGCCAGCCGAAAAGCCGTAGCGACGGCAGATCCGAGAAGACCGTCACCGCAAGGCCGCAGGCGAGCACCGTCGAGGTCAGGATTAGCGCCGGGCCGACGAGCACGGTGGCGCGCTCGATCGCGACGGCCGGATCGGCCGCGGGATCGTCCTCGAGCCGCTGACGATTGAGGAAATGGATCGTCGCGCTCAAGCCGAGCCCAAAGGAGACGGTCAGTGCGACGATGCTCGCGAATTGCAGGCCCTGGCCCGTCGCGCCGAGCAGCGCGCCGGAGGCGACGACCGGAAAAATCCCCGGCAGAATAGCCGACAGCATCACGACGACAGAACGAAAGGCGAGGCCGACGAAGCCGGCGACGCCGATGAACTCCAAGGTCAGCCCGCGATTGAGCTTGCCGATCATCGTCGCGCTGTTGCGCGCGGCGATGGCTGATAGTCCGGTGACCCAGATCTTATAGCCGGGATGAGCCGCGCGCGCCGGCTCCAGGGCATGGTCGATCCTCTCCACGATGGGCAGCAATTGGCTTGCATCGGCGTCGGGAACGCGGCCCGCGACCATGACCGCATCATCTCCCTCGGCGATAAAGCGCCGCTTGAGATGATCGGGCAGCATGTCGACATATTTGCGCAGCACGGCGACGTCATTGCTGTGCGCTTTTTCGGCGAGCCAGCGGCGCAGCGTCTCGAGAGACCAGACATTGCCGACTCCTTGCGTGCGCGAGAGCGTCGAATGCACGGCTGCGATAACGTCGAGCGTCTGCGCATCGTAGAGGGACGCGCCCGGCGGGAATTCGATGAGCACGTCGATGGGATTGGCGCCCGTGAGCTTGGCGTCGAGACGTCCGCTCGCGGCCACCGCCTGCCGCTTGTCGGGAACCTGGTCGGCCAGTCGATAGCGCGGCTCGAGCGTCGCGTAGTTGGCGCCGAGGCCCGCGACGATAGCGAGCGCGATGAGGCTATAGAGCAGTGGGCGGCCGGTCATGTGGGCCGCGACGAAGGCGCAGAAGCGCCGCAGCATTGAGACGCCGAAATCGGCTTTGTTGATCTTGGCGACGAGCGCCGGATCGTCCGAGAGGAAAAACACGCCGAGCACCGGCGTGAGCAGGAGAATGGCGAGCAGCGCGATCAGCGTGGAGATGAGCCCCGCCTCGCCGAAGGTGCGGATGAGGTCGGAGCTCGAGAATTGCAGCGCGACGAATGAGAGCCCAGCGGTCGCGTGCGTCAGCACGCAGGCCGGTCCGACCACGAGTAGCGCCTCGCGGATCGCCTCGATCTTGCCCCGGCCCGAGAGCAGGCGGTCGCGCACCGCGAAGGTGAGCTGCATGCTGTCGGAAAAGCTGATGACCATGATGAGCGGCGTCATCACGTTCAAGAACATGTTCAAGCGGAAGTCGAGCCAGCCCAGCGTTCCGAGCGCGAGCAGGATCGCGGCGAGCGGCGGTCCGGCCGCCATGATCATGAAGGAGACGTGACGAAAGAAGACAATCGCGATCAGGCATCCTGCGGCGAAGCCGACGCCATTGTAGAGCAGCCGGTCGCGCTCCACCGCATTGCGGATCTCGAGCTGCATGACCGGCACGCCGGATAGTTGCGCTTTGAGACCGGCGCCCTCGAGGTCGCGCGCCATCGTCGCGCG
>Ga0265331_10003166_pt1 | contig 10746 bp, 16 predicted proteins | sample 41923metaG_FD_202088 | JGI IMG/M metagenome (GOLD analysis project Ga0265331, IMG submission 202088) | Rhizosphere microbial communities from Carex aquatilis grown in University of Washington, Seatle, WA, United States - 4-19-23 metaG | ecosystem: Host-associated > Plants > Roots > Rhizosphere...
TCTTCACGCTCGACGCCATGCACTGCCAAAAAAACCTTCGAGATCGCCCGCGAGACCGGCAATGAACTGATCGTTCAACTCAAAGGCAATCAGCCGGGATTGTTGCAACATTGCGAGCACATCGCCGCGACGACGGCTCCAATCGCCGTCGCCGACAGCCGCAATCTGGCGCGAAATCGCCAGGAAGACCGGCGTGTCGAAGTCTATGCTCCCGGCGCCGCCCTCGATGACAGCGAATGGGGCCCGCTGATCGCCGCAATCGTGCGCGTCACGCGATCGACATTGATCCGTTCCACCGCCACAGGGCTCTGGAAGCGGCGGGAAGAAACCGCGTTTTATGCGTCCTCCGTCATGCTGCCCGCAGAAATCTTCGCGAGCGCCATCCGCGGTCATTGGGCCGTGGAGAACGAGAACCATTGGGTTCGCGACGTGACCCTCGCCGAAGACGCCAGCAGAATCCGCGTCAATCCGGGTGTCATGGCGCGCCTGCGTTCGCAAGCCCTCAATATCGCCAGAGCAAACGGCGTCGCCAACATCGCCCAAGCCCTGTGGAGCGGCGCGCTCGATCCCGCCGTCGCCCTCTCATACCGCGGCCTGTAAAGAGCGTTGAACAGCCCTGCCTCCAACGCTCGCACGCTTCTCGAATATTGGCGGTTCGCGCCAGACGACGTGCTCATCCACGCCCTCCCAATTTATCACGCGCATGGCCTGTTCGTGGCGATAAACACGTTGCTGATGGCCGGCGGCCGAATACTTTTTCTCCCGAAATTTGACGCCGACCTGATCCTGAAACTCATGCCGCGCGCAACAAGCCTCATGGGCGTGCCGACCTTCTATACCCGGCTGCTCGGCCATCCTGGCCTGACACGGGAGGCGACGGCGCATATGCGCCTATTCATCTCCGGCTCCGCGCCACTGCTCCCGGAGACGCACCGCGCCTGGCGGGAGCGAACAGGCCACGCCATCCTCGAACGCTATGGCATGACCGAAACCGGCATGAACACCTCCAATCCCTACGAGGGCGAGCGCGTCGCCGGCGCCGTTGGCTTGCCATTGCCCGGCGTCTCCGTGCGCATCGCCAACCCCGCCACCGGCGAACTCTTGGGCGCGGACGAGATCGGCATGATCGAGGTGAGGGGGCCGAATGTTTTTTCGGGCTATTGGCGCATGCCAGAGAAGACGAAAGCAGAGTTCCGCAAAGACCTGTATTTCATCACCGGCGACCTCGGCAAAATCGATGCGCGCGGTTATGTGCACATTGTCGGCCGCGGCAAGGACCTCATTATCTCCGGAGGGCTCAATGTCTATCCCAAAGAGGTGGAAAGCGCGATCGACGCGTTGCCTGGCGTCGTCGAGACCGCCGTCATTGGGGCGCCGCATTCCGATTTCGGCGAGGGCGTGACCGCCATTGTGGTGCGCGAGAAGGGCGCAGCGGTGAACGAAGCGACGATCGCCGCCGCGCTCGAAGGAACCCTCGCCAAATACAAACAGCCCAAGCGCATCCTGTTTGTTGATGAACTGCCACGCAATGCAATGGGCAAGGTGCAAAAAAACATCCTGCGCGACGCGTTTGGCGAGATCTACAGGGGGTGATCGCTCTAACGACAAATGGGCTCGCGTTCACACCCGAGTTTGGGTCATCTGGCGAAACCTCGCCGAGGAAAGTCGACGTCATCCGCACATAACTGAAGCCGCAGATTTCTGTCGATCGGCGCCGATGGCGGTTCAAGACGGCGACCACCCGTGACTTCCGGCCACGGCGCCAAGAACCGTGATCAGGCTCACCGCGAGCAGAACACGATGCATGCGCTCGATCAACGCAAAAGTTCCTTCGGGAACAGACATCGCCCGCTTCTGAAACCAGCGATGCAGGACGAGCGGCTCGGCGATGAACAGCATAATCGTGAATAAGAGTCCTACGGCGATCATCGCATGCATCCACCAGTAGGCGGCGCTGTGAAAGCGGCTCCAGAGATCGTGCCGCGTCGTCATATAGAAACCGGTCAGTCCGGTGAGCAGCGTCGTGGCGCGCGCCTGCGAAGCGAAGCGCCGTTCGATGGCGTCGAAAAACGCGACGCGCTCAGCCGGCGTCTTTAGACGACGAACGGCGGGCAGCAACACGGTCGTTACGAAGCCCACGCCGCCGATCCACAGAACGACGGCGAGCACATGCAAGGCCCTGGCGATCGCAAGTTGATCCATGGCAGTCCTCTCCGCCTCCCCGCGTCAGGCCCCGTGGGCGCGACGAAGACAGCTCAAGGGATAGCGCAGCCGCCATGGCGCACCTCCTGTCCGCCATGTCGAATCAGAAACCGCCCGATTCGGGAATCCCCCGCCTGAGTCAGCCTCACCGCGCATCGATACAACATAACGCCTGGACCCGTCCTTGGGGGACGGCCAGATGGAGTATTACAACGGGCGCGGACGGATCTCGGATTGATGAGCAAGGACGCGCCCGCACCGCGAGTGGTGTATATCGTGGGAGTGATCTCACCAACGCCGATACTCGCTGGGCTGCATCACCGATACGTTCGAATCTGATTTCCGACAGGCACACCGCCGCTCTTTGATCCAGGTTTCAATGACAAGCAAAAGAGACGCGAGAACATCACAAAGCTATTTGCCGGTCACGAGTAGAATTTTTCCAAGGTGGGCTGAGGACTCCATCATCTCATGTGCTTCGCGCGCTTTTTCGAGCGGGAAAGTTGCGTGGATTTGGGGCTTCACCAAGCCTTGACTCAGTAGCGGCCAAATCTTCTCACGAAGCGCTGCGGCGATCAGGGCCTTTTGGTCCATGCTGCGGGCACGAAGAGTCGAGCCTGTCAGAGTCAACCGGCGCAGCATGACAGGACGCATGTCAAACTTGTCTATTATTGGAGATTGCAAAAATCCGATCTGAACGAGACGGCCCTCGGGCGCCATGAGAGACAAATTGCGCTGCAGATAGGTCCCGCCGACCATGTCGAGCACGACATCGACGCCATGCTTGCCCGCGAACTTTCTCACCTCCTCCACAAAATCTTGAATCTTGTAATCGATTGCGAGATCGGCGCCCAGCATCATGCAAAAGGCACATTTCTCGCTCGAGCCCCCGGTTGCGATGACCCTTGCGCCTAATTGCTTCGCTAACTGGATCGCGGTTGAGCCGATGCCGCTTGAGCCTCCATGCACGAGCAAAGTCTCGCCAGCGCGAAGCCTGCCGCGTGTGAAGACATTGTCGAAGACGGTGAAATAGGTTTCAGGCAGGCCTGCCGCCTCAATTGCGCTCAAGGGCTTTGGCACTGGCAGGCAAAGCACTGAAGCGGCAAGCGCATATTCAGCGTAACCGCCGGAGCCCAAGAGCGCGCAAACCTCCTCACCTATCTGAGGGGCGCTGACGCTCTGCCCCTGCGCAATAACCTTTCCCGCGACTTCCAGGCCAGGAATATCCGTCTCGCCCGGGGGCGGGGGGTAAGCACCCGCCCGCTGCAGGCAATCGGGGCGATTGATGCCCGCCGCGGCGACCTCGATCAAGACTTGGCCCGGGCTTGGCTCAGGCACCGGCGCCTCGCCAATCCTGATGACTTCCGGGCCGCCGTGGCCTTCGAAATATACACGCCGCATTCGAAAGATACTCACTTGTGTTCCGCTGCGCCAAATCACGGGCGCGTTCTTTTTAAGCCGGGATCCGCCCCAAGAGACCTTGAACACTTCCCCCATGCCGCCGAGCGAGACCGAACGGCCCCCGCCGGATGGTTACGCCAAACTACAATCCGTTAGATGAACGCCGTACCGGCACAGATGGTTCCTGTTTCTGGCTAGATTGGCCGCCGCACGTCGTGAGCGGCATTCCCGGCAGCGAGCTCGATTGGAGCGATCCGTCGACAGGGAGATGGCTGCGTTTCTGGCCTTAGCCCTTCGGCGCGCAGAAGAAGGACGTCTACTTGGAAGCGACCACCGCGAATTCGCCTGCCGGGCACACCTCGACGCGTTCCGAGCAGGAGGAGAGGGCGCGGCTGCTCTATGGCGGCAGTGGTTAGCGCAAATTCGAGGGAGCGATAAATTAACTGGGTTTCAGGCGGCTCTCAGCGCGCGCCCCTTCGCTCATGTCGAAGAGGGGCCGGAAGGCGCGATCTCGGCGGACGGCCGCATGATGGGCGCCTATGTCCACGGCGCCTTCGCGAACGACGCATTCCGTCGCGCCTTCTTGAAAAGTCTTGAAACCGAAATCGACACTTGCACTCAGTTTCGCCGCCATCCATGGAATTTGCATCAGAGCCGCGGCCGACACCCTCAGGCGAGGCGCCATGAACGATCATCCTCCTCCGCAAGAAGCGGAGTGGCCGAAATACGCCATATTCACTGTCGGGCATTCGACCTTGCCGATCGAGCGCTTTCTTGGCTTGTTGCATACCTATGGCATCGGGCGCGTCGCGGACATCCGAATGGTACCGCGTTCGCGGCATAACCCTCAATTCAACAACGATGCGCTTGGCCCTGCACTTACAGATGAGAACATCGATTATGTGCAGATGCCCGCACTGGGCGGTTTGCGCCACACTCGAAAGGATTCATCAAACACCGGCTGGCGCAACGAAAGCTTTCGCGGTTACGCCGACTACATGCAGACCGAGGCGTTTGACGCCCGGCTTAAAACGCTGATTCGTATGAGCCGCCAGAAACGTACTGCCGTCATGTGCGCGGAAGCGGTGCCGTGGCGGTGCCACCGTTCGCTGGTCGCCGATGCGCTAAGCGTTCGGGACATTCCCGTGGTCGAGATCTTATCCGAGAGCAACTACCGGATGCACAAGCTCACGTCTTTTGCCATCGTCAAAGGAACGACGATTACTTATCCACCTGAGCAGGGCTCATTGTTGTAGGAAAGCGCGTCGTCAGCGTCGGAGGCGCTCGGGCCATGCTGGAAATATTCTCGAGCGAGAGAATCATGCCGGCATCGACGCAAAGCGGCGTCGGCATCGGCGAAGCCAATAGCGATGTGATGTTCCGAGAGCAGGCTGACGAGAGCGACGCGTTTTTGACGACAATTTCGTCCGGCTCGCCGATCGTGGCGATAAGCTTGTTGCGGATGAGTGCATCGACGAGCGTCCAGAACGTGGGAATATCGTGGTAGTTCGGAATGCTCCAGAGAGGTTGCCGGCCGGTTTCGGACCACGCGAGGCGTTCAGCTTACAACAAGCTTTCGGTAGATCGCCGGCAAAGCGGTGGGAAGACGCGCGGCGTCGCTCATGGTGGCGTACCTCCGCGCCCGAAGATTGCGGGGAATTCCAAACACGGAGCCAAAATTTGGGACATGAGAACATTGCGACGACGCTCGCGTCCTATGGCAGACTGCTTCCTCAGCCACATATGGCGATGAGGCATCAGCTTCTGCCTGCGGGGCTGGAAGCGGCTCGCCCATTAGTTTCTATGCCCGCGAAGTCCCAGGCGATCCAAGGGTGATGTGCCATGACGCTCATTGCCGAAGCGCTTGCCGCATTAGCAGCGACTTACGTTCTGGCGGGCGCGGGCCTGGCTGTATTTCAGCGCAGGCTTCAATATTTTCCTGACACGCGCCTCTCCGCCCATCTGACCAAGCGGTTGTAGAGCGTCTTCTTGGGTCCATATTCGGCAGGCGCATCCACCCAGCGACCGCCCGACTTGAGCACATGAACGATGCCGCTGATCACCCGCGGGTCGTCAACGCGCGCCTTGCCGCGCGTGTCCGTCGGCAGGTGCGGCTCGATCTTGGAAAACTGCGCATCCGTCAGCCAGAAGAGATCGCGATTCATGTCGGGCTTCCTTTCGGAAGCCGTGAATCACAACCCGCTGTTCATGCCAACCCTTTTATGGGTCCGGACCCTAGCATTGCGCCGCTGGAAACCTGACAGTCTATGGCAAATTTACCGCGCTGCCGCTTGTTGCTCCCAAAGCTCCCTTTCCTCGCTTAAAAGTCTCTCGTAAGCCGCCTTGGCTTGTTTGCGCAGCTCTTCGCCCTCTGGCGTGCCGCCCGCGCACCATGCGTCAAACAGGAGGCGAAGGGTTTCAATGAACGGCGCCCACCTTTCCGGCGTTTCGTCGCCATCCTTAATCCCTTCCAACATCTTTTCGATCCAAATGTAATCGTTGCCTTCGTCCACGGGGTTCAAAGCTGGCGGCCGGGCAAAGTTCTCGGTCGTCTTGGCGATGAGGTTCATAGCCGCGATATAGTCCTTGAGCATGTGCGTGAGCCTTGCGGGCATTCCGTGCCGGACTAGGACAGTCTTATCCGCCCCCAATACCCGACGCGACGAAGAGGCCGCCCGGATTTACGGCGGCCACTTTTGCGTTTTCCTTGGCTATTTCGTCGCTTGTTCCAGATGCACCAATGCTTCTTCCGCGTGCTTCGTCGCAACAGCGGCGTCTTTCTTTTTGCCTTCGGCAATGACCGCATTGAGATGGGTTATGCCTTCCGTTGTGTGCGGATTGGCCTTCACCTTCTCCGCAGCGTCGGCGTGCGTGAGCGCAGCCTCGGCGTGCATCACGAGTGCATCGGCCTTCCCGGCCTTGCCTTCAGCAATCGCTTGCTTCGTGTGGGTGATGGCTTCGGCCAAATGATCTTCGGCCATGGCGACAGGCGGCGCCAGGAAAGCAGCGAGGCCCAGACCGATAGCGAGAACAAAAATTCTACGGTTCATTTTTAAGTCCTCCCGTTAGCCATTCTTCCTTCGGTAAAGATTGGCGAGCATATTAAATAGGCAGGAAACTTCGGCCGTCGAATCGCGATCAGTTCGCCCCATTCCCTTCGCCCGATACTCCCGCCAGCCGGGGACATGTTGACGCGCCTTTCCGATCAGACAATGAAAATTATTAGCCCTTGCGGTTATCAGCGTGAGGAACCCCACGACCTTGCATGCTCTCGAAGCGGTATCAACGACGGCCAGTTGCTCAATGAGCAGAAACGGTTTGAACGCCACCACCGCAGTCGTATCTTTGCAAAGGAAACCTCCATAGAGAACCCAGAGCGAAGCCGGGACTCCTCGAACCTTGCTCACATTTTAGATCCCGGGCTTGTGCAACGCGGCCGCCAATTCCCGACCACCGAAATCGATCACTGACCGCTGAAGGATTTCGCCGGTCGAGTCGATGACTAACTGGAGGCGCCGGTTCATATAAAAAAACGTCAGTCTGTATCGTCCGATATCCTCATTCTCCCCCTTCTCACAAAGGCTCGTCAGTTCCCCGCTGCGCATCAGTGATTGAACCATCGGCGCTTCGAGATCGAACCCATATGCGATCACTGCGGCGGGAACCTGAACCGCATCATCCTCGAACGTGATCGTCGTAGCGGACGCTTCGTCCAGAAGCGACGACGATGAATTTACGGCATGTGCGGTCATATGTTGCTCCAGACCAATTCAAACCTGCTCTCTTTTCAACTCATGTAGCCCTGCGTTCTTCCGGCCCGACGCAATGCGCCGCAACACAAAGTGCTGTCGGCGAGGGACCTGCGCCGAAGATCAAATCACCGGCGCAACGAAGATGACGATGTCTCAGGTCGCCGATCGTTTCCTCGAGCACATTGGTTAGAAGATGCCTCGAGCGCCTGGGCCTTTGACCCGAAAAACGTAAGGAGTCCGGAAGTGCGCCGATAAATTGCCAAGGAGAGATCGTCATGAACGCTATTCGCCCCCGCCGCCCGGCGCTGCCTGCGTTCAACTTCGTCGTCGCCCCTTAGTCTGCTCTCCGCCCGCCCGCCGCGCGGCGCGCCTCCCGGCGGTCAGTGGTCCCCCGTCAATTTCCAGCGCCGCGTCGCTTGAATTACATCCAAACAGGCTTGCGGCGCGCCTATAGCGTTGCGCTTTCCTCCCAATAGGGGTGCGCCGCGTAGTGCCGATGCACCCGCGTCTCCCATTCCCGATCCATCCAGCTATCGTCGCTAAAATCGGGAGCAGCCTCGAGGAGCTGCTCGGTAACGTTCGCGAGGTAGCCTTCACGTTCCTTGTCGTATTTGAGAGAGTTCCATGGCAGCGGATGGTGGCCGGGGCGGAGGCACATGAAGCCGCAAAAGTTTACTACAGCGTAACGGGCATGACCCGAGATCTTATCGATCATCAGGTGATCGATTTCGCCGATCTCTTTGCCACCCGGATCATAAACTTTGGCGCCTACGACGTGTTCGCTCGAGATCAGATTGAACTTGGGATGGGCAGTGGCGGTAGCCATTTTCCAGCTCCTATGAGGGTCGAGGGTAAGTGGGGTCGAGTGCCAGCTTCGACGGCGCAAATGAGCGATCCCCCCAAGCGCCACTTGTTGCGACGACTTTGAGCCCGCATCGCGATCGAAAGATTTTGCGCCTCTTTTGGAAGGGCTTCAGGACGGACACCGAAGGCCGGCATCATTCTCCACAGCATGAGGCTTATCTAAGAGAGGTTGCTAGCCCGGCAACGATCGCCGTCAGCAAAAACACGCCCTCTTTCCATGTTTTTTCATGCTTGGGTGATCGGGGAAGCTACAGGGGCGTTGAACATCCCCATCAGCGATCCCATTTTCCGGTTCGTCGCCGGTCGTGAACTCGCGTTTGAATATCGGCGCCCGCGCAGCCAATTTTTTTAGCGCTTGCTCGAGCAGAGCAGGAGTTCCGTTCAGTCTAACCTCCTGCGAGCGCCAGCCGCTCTGCGCGGTGTCCAGATATTCGAACCATCATGAGCGGCGCTGGCACCCATCGAGGTTCTCGACGCTGAACCCAAAGGAGCCTCCCCATTTCCACGGCTTTGTCCCGGAAGATCGCACAGGCGTATCATCATGAGCCTCAGTTCTGAACGCGACTTCATCATAAATTTCGGACCAGTGCATCCGGCGGCTCACGGTGTGCTCCGGCTCGTCCTTGAACTAGACGGCGAGGTGTTGACTCGCGCCGATCCACATATCGGGTTTTTGCATCGCGGCACCGAGAAGCTCATCGAGAACAAAACTTACTTGCAAGCGCTGCCCTATTTCGACCGGCTGGATTATGTCGCGCCGATGAATCAAGAGCACGCCTTCTGTCTCGCGGTAGAGAAACTGCTTGGCCTTCGACTTCCAAAGCGCGCGCAGCTCATCCGCGTGCTGTTTTGCGAGATCGGCAGGCTTCTTTCGCATCTGCTCAATATCACCACTCAAGCGTCGGACATCGGCGCGCTTACCCCGAATTTATGGGGCTTCGAAGAGCGCGAAAAGCTGATGGTGTTCTATGAGCGCGCCTCGGGCGCGCGCATGCACGCCAATTATTTCCGCGTTGGCGGCGTGCATCAGGATTTACCTGAAAAGCTTCTCGACGATATCCACTCTTTCTGCGATCCCTTCTTGAATGTCTGCGACGATCTCGAAACCTTGCTCACCGACAATCGCATCTTCAAGCAGCGGAACGTCGACATCGGCGTCGTAACGCTCGAAGACGCATGGGCACTGGGTTTTTCCGGCGTGTTCGTCCGGAGCTGCGGCGCCGCGTGGGATTTGCGCAAAGCGCAGCCTTACGAATGCTATGAGGAATTAGACTTCGGCATTCCTGTCTCGAAACACGGCGATTGTTACGATCGGTATTGTATCCGCATGGAGGAGATGCGGCAGTCGACACACATTATGAAGCAGTGCCTGGACAAGTTGGCGTCGAAAGAAGGCGGGGGACCAATCGCGGTGAACGATCATAAGATCGTGCCGCCAACGCGCGCCGAAGCGAGACGCTCGATGGAAGCGATGATCCAGCAATTCAAGCTGTACAGCGAGGGATTCCATGTGCCCGCGGGCGAGGTCTATGCCGCAGTCGAAGCGCCCAAGGGGGAATTTGGCGTCTATCTCGTCTCCGAGGGAAGCAACATCCCGTATAGATGCAAAATCCGAGCGCCGTCCTTCGCCCACCTTGCTGCCACGGACTACCTTACGCGCGGGCATATGCTCGCCGACGTGGCGGCGATCGTCGGTTCGCTCGACATTGTCTTCGGGGAGATCGATCGATGAGGACTGCGCTTGGGGACAAGAGTTGCACACCCTGCCGCGGCGGCATTCCGCCGCTCGAGCGCGGAGACGACGAGGCTTTTCGAGCGAATTGCAAAGATTGGGAATTGCTCGACGATGGGCATCGTATCGAGAGAAACTTCCACTTCGCGAATTTTCGCGAAGCCTTGAACTTCGTCGAAGGGGTCGGCGAACTCGCCGAGGCCGAGCGTCATCACCCCGAAATCTGCTTCGGTTGGGGCTACGCAAGAGTGTCCTTGCAAACCAAGAAGATCAAGGGCCTGCATGAGAACGACTTCATCATGGCCGTTAAGATCGACCGGTTGTTCGATTGCACGCGCGCTTCGGTCGCCGACCGGAATAAATAGGAAGCTCCGCACGGCCTTATGGCATAAGGAGAACTATGAGAACTCATAGACACAGCCCTACCATCGGACCATTTTCCGTCCGCTCCAAAGGGTCAGAGAAGAAATTATCCAGAGACGTAGGCGGTCGGTTTACCGATCCCCAAGGAAGTTACGAACGCTATATGGCGCTCGCACGCGCCGCTGGATCGACGGGAGATGCGACCGAAATGGAGAACTGTTACCAACACGCAGAGCATTACTTTCGGCTAATGAACGAAGAGGCCAAGAGCAAAATCAGAAAGCTCGGCGCACAATGACGATCACGTTGAACCACACCATCGTGCCGGCTCGCAACAAAGAAGCTGCGGCGTGCCTATTCGCACAGATTTTCGGTCTCGATTTTGAGGAAGCGAATGGATCATTTCGCGCCGGTGCGCGTGAACAGCACGCT
>Ga0265331_10003167_pt1 | contig 10746 bp, 9 predicted proteins | sample 41923metaG_FD_202088 | JGI IMG/M metagenome (GOLD analysis project Ga0265331, IMG submission 202088) | Rhizosphere microbial communities from Carex aquatilis grown in University of Washington, Seatle, WA, United States - 4-19-23 metaG | ecosystem: Host-associated > Plants > Roots > Rhizosphere >...
CGGGCCGGTGCGCCAGAAGATGCGGGTCTATAGCTGGATCGGCGGTGATCGGCCGCAAGGTCTGGTGGAAGGCGCGCGCGAGGCGGCAAGCCGCGGCTTTACCGCGGTGAAGATGCTGGCGACCGAGGAATGCGCCTTTCTGGACAGTCCCGCGAAACTGGATGCGGTGGTGGCGCGGGTCGCCGCGGTGCGCGAAGCGACGGGTCCGGAGTTCGGCATCGCGGTGGATTTTCATGGCCGGCTGCATCGGCCGATGGCCAAACAACTGGCGCGAGAGCTCGAACCCTTCAAGCTGATGTTCATCGAGGAGCCGGTGCTGAGCGAGCATGTCGAGGCGCTGAAGGAGATCAAGAACCACACGTCAACGCCGATCGCGCTGGGCGAGCGGCTGTTCTCGCGCTGGGATTTCAAGGTTGTTCTGAACGATGGTCTTGCCGACATTATCCAGCCTGATCCTTCCCATGCCGGCGGCATCACCGAAACCCGCAAGATCGCCGCCATGGCCGAAGCCTATGATGTGGGCGTGGCGCTGCATTGCCCGTTGGGGCCCATCGCGCTGGCCGTCTGCTTGCAGCTGGACGCGGTTTGCTACAACGCGGTGATCCAGGAACAGAGCCTGGGCATCCACTACAACCAGAGCAACGACCTGGTGGATTACATCGAGGATCCGGCGGTGTTCGCCTATGCGGATGGCTATGCCGCGATTCCCGATAGGCCTGGCCTTGGCATCACCGTCAATGAAGAGGCGGTGAAGCGTGGCGTGGCGGAGGGCCATCGCTGGCGCCCGCCGGTCTGGCGGCATGACGACGGCTCTTTTGCGGAGTGGTGAGATGACACAGGCAGCGGCGCTTTCCGAAAAGCCCACCCGTCACCGCTATGTGGTGATGATGATGATTTTCGTCTGCGTCGCCATCACCTTCCTGGATCGCGGCAACATCTCGCTCACCGCACCTCTGATGGGCAAGGAGCTGGGCATCGATCCGGAACATATGGGCTGGATCCTGTCGGGCTTCGGCTGGACCTATGCCCTGTTCCAGATTCCCAGCGGCTGGCTGGTGGACCGAATCCGGCCACGCTATTTCTATCCCGCCATCCTGATCCTGTGGTCGGTGGCGACCGCCTTTCTGGGGGTGGTGGGCACGTTCGTCGGCCTGTTCGCGCTGCGCCTTCTGATCGGGGCGTTGGAGGCGCCGTCCTATCCCATCAACAATCAGGTGGTGACCAGCTGGTTTCCCGACCGCGAACGCGCCGGCGCCATCGGCTTCTACACCTCCGCCCAATTCATCGGTCTGGCCTTTCTGCAGCCCCTGTTGCTTCAACTCGAGCTGACGCATGGCTGGCGCGCGGTTTTCTATACGACCGGCATTGGCGGTCTGGTTTGGGGTCTGGTGTGGTGGCTTTGCTATCGCAATCCGCGCGACTCCCGCGCCAATAAGGCGGAAGTCGAGTTGATTGAATCCGGCGGCGGTTTGGTGGATCTCGGCTCGGCCAAGCCAAAGCGCCCTTTCAACTGGGCCGATGTCATCGCCGTGTTCAAGTATCGCAAACTGTGGGGTGTCTATCTCGGCCAGTTCGCCGTCACCACCTGTCAGTGGTTCTTCCTGACCTGGTTTCCCACCTATCTGATCAGCTATCGCCATTTGAGCGTGCCCAAGACCCCGCTTTATGTGGCGCTGCCCTTTGTGGCGGCCTTTGTCGGGGTGCAGCTGTCCGGTTTCGTCTCCGACCGCATCCTGCGCGGCGGCGGCAGCCTCAGCCGGGCGCGCAAAACCCCCATCATTGTGGGCCTGCTGCTGTCCGCCAGCATCATCGGCGCCAATTATGTCGATGCGCCGGAAGCGTTGATCGGTTTCATGGCGCTGGCCTTTTTCGGCAATGGCATGGCCTCGATCGGCTGGTCGATCATCAGCCATGTGGCGCCGCGTCATCTCATCGGACTGACCGGCGGCACCTTCAACTGCATTTCCAACATATCCGGCATCACCACGCCTTTGGTGTTCGGCTATCTGGCGCAGAACGGCCTTATTGCCCTGGGCTTTGTCTATGTCGCCAGCATCGCCGTGATGGGCGCGCTGGCCTACATTTTCGTCATTGGCAAGATCGAGCGGGTCGAGTAGCCAGCATCACTCCTTATGCTGAGCCTGTCGAAGCATGAGGGCAAAAAAACTCCTCACCCTTCGACAAGCTCAGGGTGAGGAGCGCTGTTGGGGGCCTACCAGCTATAGCCGCGGCGATACCAGTAGGGCGGCGGCGGCGGAGCCGGCTGATAACCATCCTGCCAGCCTTGCGGCGGTCCATAGGCTCCTGGGCCATAGGCATAGCCAGGATAAGGCTGCGTCCGCACGGGATAGTAACGCGGCGGCGGAGGCGGCGGCGGCGCTTCCTCGGCGACATAGACCGGCGCGCCGTCCGCTTCCTCGTCGTTGCGGGCAGCCTCACGGTCCTCAAAGTCCCGGTCGCGTATGTCGTTGGCCTGCGCGGCCTGCTGCGGGGGCGCCTCTTCATGCCGATAGGGAATGGCTGGCAGGCTGTGCGCAGGCACGCCCACCACGGCGACCGGAACGGTCGGTGCCGGTTTCGGCGCCGCCGCTGCGGCCGCGGCCGGTATGGCCACGGCCGCAACAGCGATCGCCTTGACCGGTGTCGCCGGTTTTTCTATCGCGCGCGCCAACATCGGCGCGGGACGCGATTCGATGCAGACATTGCCGATATCGGCCGCGCCCGCATGGGCATCCACAAAACTCATCAGGCTGCCGCGATTGGCCAACGCCGCCTGGAACAGGACATGGGCATCGGCGCAGAAGGCGGCAGAATTGCGCGCCTGTTCCAGCGCGGAAAGATTGGCGGCCTTGGTTTTGAAGGTGTCATAGCCGGCCTCGCCATGTTCGCCGCCGCGGCGCACGAAGAAGGTCTTCAAGGTCGCGTCCGAGGATTGCAGCTCGGGCCGGTAGGTGTTGACGAAGCGGTTATAGGCGCCGGACTCGTGGCACTGGAACGCGGCCACCATCAACTCCTGTTGCAGCACCGCGGTCTTGAGCGCGGATGCTTCGTCCGGGCTGGCGCAATCGGCGGCCCAGGCCGATTCGATCAGGGCGGGGTTGCATAAGGCAAGCAAGGCAATGGAGGCGGAAGCGGCTTTGAACATGGCAGTTATCCCTTCCCGGCTTTCGGCCGGCCCTTTCAGTTGGATGCGGTATGCGGACGCTCGCAGCGGCCGCTGGGCGGATTGGAACGATCCAGATGGGCCACCACCTCACCTGCGCCGCCCGCGCAAGCAACCCAACGGAAATTGTGCGCGCCGTCCTGTTCCTTCAGGCTGGTGTCAGCCATCAGGGCGCCGAAGCCGTTTGCCGCCACGCTGCCGGCGACGCTGGTCGTGACCGCGCCGCTGTCGCCACAGGCTGACAGGCTGTTGTCACCGCCGGCCATGCAATAGGAGAACTGCACCGCGAAATCGCAACCGTTGCGGAAGCCCCAATGGCCGCCATCGCTGTCCACTTTCAGGCAATGGCTGGCATCATTGTGGTCGGACGCCATGGCGGCGTGTGGCGGAACCATGGTCATGGCGCCGCTCAGGGAAGGAACGGCGATAGCCTCATCAACGGTGTGGACCTCCGATGGCCTGACGGAAATCGATTCCAGTCCCATCTTGGGCGAAGCCGCCGGCTGATAGTCGCCGATGTGATAGGCGGCCTTCACCTTCACGGGCGCCGTCTTGGCCTGGCTGTGGCGTTCCAGTTTGGTCTTGGCGGCAGGCGCCGCGACGGAAGATGCGGCTGCGACGGGTGGGGTGGCGCTTGGCCCGAGGCTGGCGGGCTGCGCGGAAGCCGTGCAGCCATTGCTGACGTCACTCGCCGTTACGGCCAAGCCCAGCTTGGTGGCGTAGGCGTTCAGCGCCATTTTCTTTTCGGCGTCACTGAAGCCGTGGCCGGCCGGATACCAGGCGCGGCAGGACGATCCGCTGTCGCCATCCAGCGCCATCTGCACGCCGCCTTCCGGTCCGGAAGAAAGCATGGCCGAGCGGCCGTCGGCATAGCGTATCTCCACGCCCTTGCCGGTCAGGCGGAAGAAGCCGGTGACGGATGAACCCATGCTGGGGCTGCCGCTGTCTTCCACCACCGTGCCCATGCGGTCGGTCATGAAGGTGAAGGTGGTTTTCTTGGCGTTGCCGTCGGCCGGCACCACCTGCAGCTCCATGCCGCCTTCAATCAGGGTGAGGGCGATGGATGAGCCGTCTACGCCGATCAAGGTCTTGCCGGAAACAGAGCCGAACGGAGCGCCAGCCGATGCCTGACCGGGGGCTTCTGAAGCCTTGTCGCTGTCCGACGTGAGCACGGCTTTGGTGGGAGCGGCGCCGTCCGAAAGCTTGCCATCCACGAAGATGCCCTGCACCAGGGTGCCGTCGGCATGGCGCAGCTCGCCCCTGCCGTTGGGCCTGTCGTCTTTCCAGTCGCCGGCATAGCGATCGCCATTGGCCCGGCGCAGCACGCCGAAGCCGTTCATCTTGCCGTCGGTCCACACGCCTTCGAAGCGGTCGGCGGTGTTGGTGGTCAGGATTCCCGCGCCATTGAAGCGGCCATCCACCGTATCTCCGTCATAGCTCCAGCCCTGACCCCAGCGGGTGATGACATGGCCGTCGGGGATCACGCCATGGACGAAATTGGCGGTGAAGCTCTGGCTCTGGCCCTCATGCGTGAAGGTGGCGGTGCCCAGCCCTTCGGCATAGCCATCCACGCAGCGGCCGGTCCAGGCTGCGCTGTCGCCCGCGGCCGCGGCGGTGCTGAACAGGGCGCAATCGCCGTCCTTCAGCCATGTTCCGGTTTGAATGTTCGAGGCATTGGAAGGTTCTGCCGAAGCGGCCAACAGGCCGCAGTTCAGCCATGCGGCGGCCAGCGCGGCCTTCGCGGTCCACGACATGCGTTATCTCTGACGAAAGAGCCCAGCCCCATTGCCGTTCTCTTACAGTCAGGCTGCGCGCAAATGTTTGGTGTTGCCAGAGCCCACGCGCACTGCGGCAAAGGATTGGTTTACAGAGAAGCGGAAAAGCGAAGGATCGCGAGAAAGCCCTGTTTTATCGGTGCTATTTGGGACGTCTGTTCATCAGGCCATTCATGTGAGGTTCATCTTCATGGCGAGGTTTCCCGCCATTCATCGCAGGTTCATGTAGATGAACAAAAACGCGCATCAATCACGCACTTGAACGCGCAAAAAGAAAAAGAGCGCCGCCTGCAGCAGCGCTCTTTTTGCAACGGTATTCGAAAAATCAGACCAGGTGCTGTTCGGACTGAATCAGCCCGCGGATATAGCCGAACTCGAAGGCGAAATTCTCGTTCGAGCCCCATTCCGCGTCCACGCCAATCACTTTGGGCGCATGATCGGGCATCAGCAGGTCCTCATAGCCGACCTCGCGATAGACCTTCAGCATCTTGACGAAATCCACATCGCCCTCGTCCGGGAACATCTCGGCGACGAAATTGTCGCGGCCGCCGCGGATATTGCGGAAGTGGACGTTGAAGATCTTCTTCTTGCCGCCGAAATAGCGGATCACATCCGGCAGCTCGTCATTGGGCTTGTGCAGGTCTTCGGAAACCGTGCCCTGGCAGAAATTCAGGCCGTGATAGGGGCTTTCGTGCATGCTGATGAAGCGCTTCAGACCATCGATGGTGCCCAGCACCCGGTCCACGCCGCGATAGCCTTGCGGCGGCATGCCCGGGTCTTGCGGATGGCAGGCGATGCGAACTTTGTTCTCGTTCGCCACGGGCACGACATGGGAAAGGAAATAGTCGATGCGCTCCCAGAACTGGTCGGCATTAACCACCCCGGCCTTGGTGAGCGGCGGATTCTTCGCCTGCGCTTCCGCGAAGTTCCACTTGTTGTAGACGGTGTCGCCGCGGCCCGGCACCTCGCCCGACCGCACCACGCCCAGGATGGACATGTTGTATTTCAGGGTGCGGATGCCGGTCTTGGCGCAGGTGCGGATATGGTTCTGGAAGGCCTCGATCTCGCGGCCCCGCTCCGGATCTTGCGCCAGCATGATGCCGGGATTCTTCTCCTTGTCGATCAAGGATGAGGTGAGCAGCACGCTGTCCACCAGCTCGACCTTCACTTTGAACTTGTTGGCCAGGTCCAGCATCTTGTTCATCTCTTCCACGGTGGGATAGAGACGGGCGGGGTCTTCCACTTTCGGGCTGGTGCAGATCGCATCCACGCCATAGCGCGACACCCAGGCGGCCGACCGCTCGGTCAAGCTGCCGAACTGATGACCCAGCCGCGCCTTCAGGGGCGGCAGCTTGGCGCTGCGCGCTGCTTCACCGGGCGTGGCCGGATACATGCGGCTTTGGGCCGATGCAGTCTCCACGAGGCCGCTCGCGGCGGCCGCGCCGGCTGCCGTGACGGAAAAGCCCGCCCCTGCGAGGTTAAAAAACTTGCGGCGATCCATGTGCGTCTCCTTATTGATCAGTTTGTTACCGGTTTAAGACCGGCCTTGAGGCTTTCATCGCGTCCCCGTTGGCCGCGAAGGTCATCCAGCAGGCTCTTGGCGTCCATTGCATTTTGGGCATCGCTGGAAAGAGCGGCGGCATAGATGGTGGTCATCTGCAGCGCGTCGGGCAGCGGCCAGACCTTCACGCCCTTGTTGGGCAGCATCTCGCTGACCAGGGTGACGCCATATTGCGCCTCGCCGGAGGCCACGGCTGCGGCGACGCCTGTTCCATTGGGCTTGAGCACGGCCTTGGCCCGCACTTGCTCGCCGATGCCCAGCTTGTCGGCCTGAGAGAGGAAAAAGACGCCGGTGATGCCGCCGGCGGCGGGATCGACATAGGTGATGTTACGGGCCGCCAGCAGGGTGGCCTTGGTCTCTTCGGCGTCGGCAATGGCCGGTTTTGGGCTGCCAGCCCGCGCTCCGATACCCGCCACCATCTGCGCCAGCCGGTCACGTTGCCCGGTGATTTTGCCGTCCTTGGCCAGGGTATCCATCACCGCCTCGGTGCCGATGACCAGGTCGAATTTCTCGCCGGCTTCCATGCGCTTTTGCACGCCGCCGGCCGTGTCGCTCACCACTGTCACAGTGTCGCCGGTCCGGGTGCCGAAATCGGCCGCCAGGGCCTTTACCGGCATGGACATGCCGGCACCGGTCAGGACTTTCAGGTCTTTGGCAGAAGCGGTCCCGGCCAGCAGGCAGAGCGCCGGAACAATGATACGAAGCATGCCGTCCTTCGACCCGCGCCTGTATATTGCACGGGGGCCGTGGGCGTTTTATCAGGGATCAAGGGACGCGCAAAGCGAAGGGGAAGGGCGATGAAAAAGACTGTTTTCGCAGCCGCAGCAATGGGTTTGGCGATGCTATGGGCGGCGCCGGCAACCGCGGCGGAATACACCACCATCCTCCTGGAAAAGACCGTCAATCGCACGCCGGACCAGACCTGGAACAAGATCGGGCCCTATTGCGCTATCGCCACCTGGCTGAAGGTGACCTGCGTGATCACGGCGGGCAATGGCGTCAGCGTCGGCACCAACCGGCTGCTCAATGGCAACAACAACGAGATCATGGTGGCGGCGACGCCTTATTCCTACAGTTATACCCAGCCGGCTTCGACCATCCTCTATCACGGCACTCTGGCGGTCGAACCGATCGATCGCGGCCAGCACACCAAGATCGTCTACACCCTGTTCTATGACCAGGCGCCGCTTAACACCGACCAGGCCAAGGCTGAAAATCGCGCCCAGCGCACCAAGCGCTTCAGCGAGGCGCTGGACGCCATGAAGCAGATGGCGGAAACGCCGTAATCCTTATCATGCAGAGCTTGTGAAAATGATCGACGTTCTATCGCTCGTCCCTTTGCGCCCTGAAGTCCAGAGAGAGCTGGAGGCGCGCTATCGCGTCCATAAGAAAGCCGACTTCGAGAAAGTCGCCGGCATCGTGCGCGCTTGCGTCACCAATGGTCATTCCGGCCCGCCGCCGGAGATGATCGACCGCATGCCCAAGCTGGAGATCATCGGCTCGGCCAGCGTGGGCTATGACGGCATTCCGGTGGAATATGCCAGATCCAAGGGTATTCCTGTCACCAACACGCCGGAAGTGCTGAACGACGATGTCGCCGATCTGGCCATCGCGCTGATGATCATGACGGCGCGCAAGCTGGTGGCGACCGACCGCTATGTGCGCTCAGGCGGCTGGCTCAAGCACGGCGAGCATCCCCTGGCGTCACGCGCCAGCGGCAAGCGGGTCGGCATTCTGGGCATGGGCCGCATCGGCAGGGAAATCGGCAAACGCGCCGAGGCGATGAACAACAAGATCGCCTATCACACTCGCCGTCCGGTGGCGGATGTGGCCTGGAAGCATTATCCCAGCCTTGTGGAGCTGGCCAAGAACAGCGATTTCCTGATCGTGATCATCCCTTCGACGCCTGAGACACAGAAGATCGTCAACAAGGATGTGATCGAGGCGCTGGGACCGAACGGCATTCTGGTGAATGTGGCGCGCGGCGCGGTGGTGGATGAAGACGCGCTGGTCGCGGCTTTGGTCTCCGGCAAGCTGGGCGGCGCGGGCCTGGATGTGTTCGCCAACGAGCCCCAGGTGCCTGAGGTTCTGTTCGGCATGGACAATGTGGTGCTGCAGCCCCATGTCGGCAGCGCCACCCATGAGACGCGCCGGGCGATGAGCCAGCTCGTGCTGGACAATCTGGATGCGCATTTCGCCGGCAAGCCGCTGCTGACGCAAGTCGAGTAGCGCTTCAGATAAGTCCGCTCACCAGCCGCGCCAGGGCATTCGCAACCTCTTTCTGAGGCGGCGCATCACGGCCCTGGCGGATCATGGCGCGCAGCACGCCTGCAAAAGCATGCGCCAGGACGAAGGCATCGGCCTGACCCATGGCATGACGAAACGCCCCCGCCCCTCGTTCGCGGGAAAGATGCCCGATTATCTTCGTCAAAAGCGGTGACAATCGGTTGCCGCCGCGCTCCAGCGAATATTCCATGACCAGCCTGTGCGCGGCGCGGCGCGCGCCATAGCTTTCCAGCACCGCATGCACGACCGCCTCGATCCGCGCCTGGGTCGAGGCGATGGTCACATTCTCCATCGCCTCCGTCACGCGGTCCGACATGGCGGCGATCTCCCTGTCGGCCAGGCTGCCGAGGATCGCTTCCTTGTTGGGAAAGAACTGATACAGCGTTCCGATGCTCACCCCCGCCGATAGGGCGATAGCGTTTGTCGTCAGCCCATCCAGACCGCCTTTTTCGAGCAGCCGTATGGTCGCCTCGAATATGAGTTCGACCTTGTGACGCGAGCGGTCTTGACGCGGTTGCCGGGCGCTAGTGCCTTGTTTTTCCGACTTTTTTGCCATCAGAGGTGCCCTTGGGGAACGCGAGTATCAAAACATGAGCATTACTCATATTATCAATTTCGTGGATGGCCTCAAGCGGCCGCGAAAAAGAAGGAATTCAAAGATGATTACCCTGCTGATCGGACTGCTTGGTTCTGCGATTTATGGCTGGTGGCGTCAGCGTCACGGCGCGGCGCCCAAGGCTTAGGAAGGAGAACCGACATGCTCGCTTCGGACTTCCAGGTCGCCGCGCTTCGCACCGCTGCACGCGCTGCTTTCCTTTATGCCTTGCCTCTGACGGAAATCGCCGCCCTTCGGGCCCGGATGCTGGGGGCCGGAATTCCGGCCGGGCGTTTCTTTCCGCAAAAGGGCCTGGCGACGCCCGCCGATCGCTTCGTGACCACACCGAACAATGACACCATCTACGCCAATGCCTTTATCGATCTCAGGCATGGGCCTGCGACCCTGACCATCCCGCCCCTGGGCGAACGTTATGGCTCGCTTTATCTGATGGATATGTTCAGCAACAGCATCGCTGTGCTGGGCACCCGCACCACGGGACAGCAGGGCGGCACCTTCACGCTTGTTGGTCCGACCGATGCCGCGCCGCCTGGCGCCTTGCGGTCGCCCACACCCTGGGTCTGGGCGATGGCACGGCTTGTGGTGCAAGGGCCCGAAGATCTTCCCGCCACATTGGCCGTGTTGCATCGGTTCGATTGCCAAAGCGCACCCGTCAAAGAGATGGCGGCTGCCGGCGCCGACCGCAATGGTCCCTGGCAGGCCTGGATGAACGCGGCCAACCGGCTGATCCTGGAAAACCCGCCCTTAGCCACGGACCGGAAAATTCTGGACCAGATGGCTCCGCTGGGGTTGGGCTCGCAAGATTTCGATTCCGGGAAATTCTCCGCGGCCGAGGCGGCAGAAATCGCCGCCGGCGTGGAAGATGCCAGGAAGATCGCGCTATCGGCCGGGTTCGCCGGCGCCAAGGTTGGCCAATGGCTCTATCCTGCGCCCAACATGGGCGTGTTCGGGCAGGATTATGTGACCCGGGCGCGCATCGCGGTGGCGGGGCTGGCGGCGTTGCCGACGGCGGAGGCCATGTATCTGGCGGCCCTGTCACGGGATGGCTCATCTGTTTTCAAAGGTGACGATCTATGGCGCCTGCGATTTGCCAAGGACACGCTGCCGCCGGTCGACGCGTTCTGGTCATTGACGATGTATGAAATGGAGCCTGATGGCGCGCTGTTTCTGACACCCAACAGTATCGATCGCTATTCCGTCGGCGACCGCACCGCGGGGCTGGTACGCGATGCGGATGGGGCGCTGGATATCTGGATCGGACGAAATGATCCCGGCGTTGGACGCGCCAGCAACTGGCTGCCGGCCCCGGCGAAGGGGCCATTCGTGATGATTTTGCGCACTTACA
>Ga0265331_10003169_pt1 | contig 10739 bp, 10 predicted proteins | sample 41923metaG_FD_202088 | JGI IMG/M metagenome (GOLD analysis project Ga0265331, IMG submission 202088) | Rhizosphere microbial communities from Carex aquatilis grown in University of Washington, Seatle, WA, United States - 4-19-23 metaG | ecosystem: Host-associated > Plants > Roots > Rhizosphere...
TTCGACCGCAACAATCACAAGGCCGCGCATCACGGCGCGCTGCTGCTCGGCGGCGGCATTCCGATCTTCCTGCCCGCGGATCGCAACGCATTCGGACTCATTGGTCCGACGCGCTTCTTCGATTTCGACGAGACCGCGCTGCGCGAGCGCATCCGCGACAATCCGCTCGTCAAGGACAAGGAGGCCTGGAAGAAGGAGCGGCCCTTCCGCGCCGCGGTGATCGAGCAGTGCACCTATGACGGAACGATCTACGACGCACAGACCATCGTCGAGCGGATCGGACATTTGTGCGATTACATCCTCTTCGACGAGGCCTGGGCGGGCTTCATGAAGTTCCATCCGCTCTATGAGCGGCGCTACGCGATGGGGTTGAAGAACCTCGGGCCTCAATCGCCCGGCGTCGTCGCGACGCAATCGACCCATAAGCAGCTCGCGAGCTTCTCGCAGGCCTCGCAGATCCATGTGCGCGACCGCCACATCACGGGACAGCGCCGGCGCGTCGAGCACAAGCGTTTCAACGAGGGCTTCATGCAGCATGCGTCGACGTCGCCCTTCTATCCGCTGTTCGCCTCGCTCGACGTCGGCGCGCAGATGATGAAGGGCCGTAGCGGCGAGGTGCTCTGGGACGACACCATTCGTCTGGGCATTGAGCTCAGGAAGAAGCTGCGCGCGATCCGCCGCGAGTTCGAGGAGAAGGAGGGCGATCCCAGGAAGCGCTGGTTCTTCGACCCCTTCGTGCCGGATGTCGTCACGATCCCCGACGCCGCGCGCGAGGGGGGCGTTCATGAGGTGGCCTGGGAGAGCACGCCGACCGATCAGCTGGCGCGCCATTCGCGGTTTTGGGAGCTCTCGCCGGGCGCGGCCTGGCACGGCTTCGGCAATCTCGAGAAAGGCTTCGCGATCACCGATCCCGCGAAGCTCACCTTGCTCACGCCCGGCTTCGATCGCAAGACCGGCGCCTACGCCGAGCAGGGCGTCCCGGCGCCCATCGTCGCGCAATATCTGCGCGAGAACCGGGTCGTGCCGGAGAAGAACGACCTCAACTCGCTGCTCTTTTTGCTGACGCCCGGCGTCGAGTCGAGCAAGGCGGGCACGCTGGTCTCGGCGCTCGTCGCCTTCAAGCGGCTGCATGACGAGAACGCGCTGCTCGACGATGTCATGCCCGAATTCGTCCTCAAGCGGCCGCAGCGTTACAAGGGCGTCCGCCTGCGCGATCTCTGCGCCGAGATGCATGCTTATTTCCGCGAGGCGAATGTCAGCGCTCTGCAGAAGGCCCAGTTTCGCGCCGAGCATCTTCCCGAAATGGTCATGACGCCGCGCGCCGCCTCGCGCTATCTCGTGAGAAACGACGTCGACTTTGTGCCGATCGACGAGCTCGAGGGTCGCATCGCGACGACGCTCTTCGTCATCTATCCGCCGGGCATCGCCACGGTCGTGCCGGGCGAGCGTCTCGGCGAAAGGGCGCGGCCGATGATCGACTATCTCAAGGCCTTCGAGCGCGCGGCCAATCTCTTTCCGGGCTTCGAAGCGGAAATCCAGGGCCTCTATCGCGAGATCGACGCGAGCGGCGCGATAAAATTCTACACCTATGTCGTGCGCGAGGAAGGCTCGAGCGCATGAGTCTTGACGAACGGCCTTCTGCTGCGACGGGTTCGTCGGAGGTTCGCGTGCGCGCCTCGCGCGAGGCCGATGTGCCGGCGATGCTCGCGATCTATCTGCATCACATACGCCACGGCGTCGACGCGTCGCAGGAGCATAATCTCGAGCAGCCCGATGCGGAGGACCTCAAGCGCCGGCGCAAGAACATGCTGAAACACAAGCTGCCGCATCTCGTCGCGGAGCTCGACGGCGCCGTGGTCGGCTACGCCTACGCCGTGCCCTTCCGCAAGCGCCCCGCCTATCGTCACGTCGTCAAGCATTCGATCTATGTTCACCATGCGCATCTGCATCGCGGCGTCGGCCGGGTGCTCATGCAGGGGATCATCGACGCCTGCGCCGCCGCGGGCTTCCGGCAGATGATCGGCTATATCGACGCGGAGAACATCGCCTCCATCCGGATTCACGAAGCCTTCGGCTTCCGCCAGGTCGGCTATCTGTCGCAAGTCGCCTACAAGTTCGGCAAGTGGACGGACTCGATGATGATGCAGCGCTCGCTCGGTCCCGGCGCCACAACGCCGCCGGGAGTGTGGGGATAAAGAATCAGCGCTTATGAGCTCGGTGCGGCTCTCCTGGCCGCGAAGTGACCGAAAGCTTTTTCAGCGGAGCGGAATGGAAACCCCGGGAGACTGGAATGATCGGCGCCGACAGCTTCAGCAGCTCATATTCCGAAGCGCGCGAGAAATTTCTTGAAGCGGTCGCCTTTGGCGGCGGCAGCGTGGAAAGCTTTCAACATCCGTCTACGGGCCCCGACGGCGAGGAGCTCGCCACTGACGCCGCCTGGTTTGGTCCTTCCGACGCCTCCGGGGTGCTCGTTTTGATTTCGGCTACCCATGGCGTGGAGGGTTATTGCGGCTCGGGCGCTCAGGTCGACTGGTTGCGACGAGAAGAATTCAGGGCGCTACCGGACGATACGGGCGCATTATTAATTCACGCCATCAATCCTTACGGCTTCGCGTGGACGCGCCGGGTGAATGAGGACAATGTCGATCTCAATCGGAACTGGGTCGATTTCTCCAAGCCGCTGCCAGAAAATCCGGCGTACGTCGAGCTCGTGGCGAGCCTCTGCCCCTCCAAATGGACGCCCGCGGCGCAGGAGCAATCGGCGCGCAGCATGGAAGAGTGGCAAGCCTCGCGCGGGGAACAGGGGTGGAGCGATTTTCGACAGGCGGTGACGCAGGGCCAATACACGCATCCGCTCGGACTCTTCTACGGCGGGGACGGGCCTTCATGGTCGAGACGAACGCAGACCGCGATCTTTCAAAAATACCTCGCCCGAGCGAAACGCGTGGGCGTCATCGATTACCACACGGGGCTGGGGCCCTGCGGTTACGCAGAGCGGTTGACCCTTTTTCCTCGCGAGGACCCCAAGTTCAAGCGCGCCGCGACATGGTTCGGGGCTGACGTCACGTCGACGAAAAGCGGAACTTCCGCCTCGAAGGACATAAGCGGCGACAATCTCACCGGCTCAGCAGCGCTGCTTTCTCACCTTGAGTTCACGGCGATCGGATTCGAGGTCGGAACGGCGCCAATCCTGATGGTCTTGCAGGCGCTGCGCGCCGACGCCTGGCTGCACGCCTATGGCGATCCGCGCTCCGAAGAGGGGCGACAGATCAAAGCGCAAATGCGCGCGGCATTCTATTGCGAAACGGACTACTGGAAAGGCATGGTCGCGGGGCAATCGCTGATTGCATGCCGCCAGGCGCTCGGCGGACTTTCCTCGCAAGCCGACGCTTAGGCCTTTAGCCCGCATCCTGCGGCGGTGGAAACTTGTGTGAGACCCGCCGATTTGATGGCGTGCCGAGCGATCGTCGCCTCCTCATTGGCGGCGATGATGTAGACCGGAATTTTCGCCTCTCGAGCGGAGATGCGCATGTCGCTACGCGCATTCGCGTCCGGATCGATGCTCAGTCCGAGCCAGCCCATGTCGCTGAGCGCTTCGGCGCGGACGCGGGCGGAATGCTCGCCAATCCCGCCGGTGAAGACGAGCGCATCCAGCCCGCCGAGCGTCGCCGTCAGCGCGCCGATCTCCATGCGGATGCGGTGCGTGAAATAGGCGATGGCGCCCTGCGCGTCAGGGCTGTCGCTCGCCTCGAGCGTGCGCATGTCCTGCGAGACGCCCGACAGGCCCTTCAGGCCGGAGCGCTCATAGAGCAACTCGCCGAGCGCTTCCGGTGACAGTCCCTCTTGGTTGAGCAGATAAAGAAGAACGCCCGGATCAATCTGGCCGCATCGCGTGCCCATGGGCAGGCCTTCGAGGGCCGAGAAGCCCATGGTCGATGCGACGGAGCGTCCGTCCTTCATCGCGCAGAGGGACGCGCCATTGCCGAGATGCGCGGCGATCACCCGTCCGCAGGCCAGCACGGGATCGGTCTCGCGCAAGCGACGCGCGATATATTCATAAGAGAGACCGTGAAAGCCGAATCGCCGCACTCCGCGCTCGTAATAGTCGCGCGGCAAAGCATAGGCCTCGTTCACGAAACTATGGCCGCGGTGGAAAGCGGTGTCGAAACAGGCGACCTGCGGGGCGAAAGGAAACACGGCGCGCGCCGCCTCGATGCCGGACAGATTGTGCGGCTGGTGGAGCGGCGCGAGCGGCTCCAGCGCGCGCAGCTCTCGCAGCACGCGGTCGTCGACGATCGTCGGCGCGGCGAATTCGATTCCGCCATGCACGACTCTGTGGCCGACCGCGTTGATCGCGATCTGGGGGAGAGAATCCTTGAGCCAGTCCAGAATGTGCTGGAGGCCGACGGCGTGCGTTTCCCCGACCATCGGGTCTTTGGCGGATGCGCCGCCGAAGATCGCCGCTTCGAAAATCGGCTCAGCGCCAAGGCCCTGCACCTGACCTTCGGCCAGGAGGCGCGGCCAAGGCGCCGCCGCCGCAAACAGCGCAAATTTGATCGAGGAAGAACCAGCGTTCAGCGTCAGGACGTGATCGGCCATGACTCAACTCCGTCGCTGGCGTCAGCGGGCGTCCCCGGTGTCTCGCCGATATTTATAGAGCGGCGCACGCCGCCAAAAACGCCGCGGCGCGCCCCTCTCCCTGAGGGAAAGAGGCGCGCCGCGCTGCAAATTGACCGGTGACGCTTACTTCTTGGCCGGGGCCGCGGCGGGCGCTGCGGCGCCCTTCTGGGCCTCGAGCTTCTTGCGCTCTTCCTCGGCCTTCCTAATCAGCTCTTCCTGCAGCTTGCGCTGACGCTCCTCGGCGACCTTCGGGTCGATGCCGGGTCCGTCGAACGCCTTGCCGAAGCCGGCGAGAGGCAGGTTGAAGACGAATTCGGCGCCATTGATCGTCTTGACCGAGACGGCGAGCTTCTCGCCCTTCTTCATCGTGTCGACGAAAGTCTGCTTCACATGCAGGCCGCCATAGGCGCCCTGCGGCGTGCAGAGCTCATAGGCGCCGCCCTCCGGGGCTCCCTTGTCCACGCCGATGCGGAAGCCCGGACGCAGCGCGACGCCCATCGGAGCCAGAACCTGGATGGCCTTGTCCGGTCCGCCCGGATCGGTCACGAGGATCGAGAGCACCGGATTTTCCGCGCGGTCGCCGAACAGCCGGGTCGTCTGGCAGATCTGCTTTTGAGACTGCGGGTCATTGAAGCAGACCTTGTTCCACTCCGGATCGACGGCGACGAATTCCTGCACGACCGGGGCGGGCGGAGCGGGGGGCTGCCCGCCGGCTGGCGCCGCGGGCTGCGCCTGCTGGGCCATGGCCGCGCCGGCCGTCAGAAGCGCCGCGGCCGCTACGCAATGACGCACAAAGTTCAAGGACATTTGAATTCCTTTCGAGTGCCTTTTAGACTGTTGGGGCTGCTTTCCTAATGGAGGGCTTCCCGCCGACTCCACGCAGGACGCCCGTTTTTCGCCCTTGCGCATTCTGCAAAGGGAAGGGCCGACGACCCCGCCATTTCGGAAAGCGAAGGGCGTTGCGGCGCATGGCGCGTTCAGCCCCCGCCCTTAAAGCCGGGAGCGCGACCGCGCGGGAGGTCATACATGGTCGGCGCGGCAAATTCCAGCGTCCGGGGGCCCGGGAATCGCAAAAAGCTGAGCTCCGCCGTTTTTTTCACGCAGAGCCAGTCTATCTTGGGCGCATGCTAGCGTTCCAGATTCGCCGTCTCCCCTTATCGGGGCGTTTCCTCCGGGGACTCTGCGCAGGGCTCTGCCTGGCGCTTTTCTCCGGCTTTCTGTCGCCCGCGCAGGCCGGAGCGCCGGAGCAGCCGACGCACGGCGTCGCCATGCATGGCGTCCCGCTCCTTCCCCCCGACTTCACTCACTTCCCCTATGCGGACCCGGACGCAAAGAAGGGGGGGCGCCTCAGGATCGGACTGCCCGGCACCTTCGACAGCCTCAACCCTTTCAATCTGAAGGCGGGCTCGACGGCGCAGGGTCTCGCTGGCAACGTCTTTCAGACCCTGATGATGCGCTCGCAGGACGAGCCCTTCACCTTCTACCCGCTCATCGTCAAATCGCTGGAGCTAGACGCCGACCGCACGCGGCTCGTCTTTCATCTAGATCCGCGCGCGCATTTCTCGGACGGCGTCAAGCTCACCGCGGCCGACGTGCTGTTCAGCGTCAATCTCCTGAAGGCGAAGGGGCGGCCGCAGCAGCGCATCGCCTTTGGGCTCGTCAAATCGATCGAGGCGCCCGACGATTACACGGTGCGCTACGATCTCAGCGGCGCGAAGGATCGGGAATTGCCGCTGATCCTCGCGCTGATGCCGGTGCTGCCGAAACATGCGACCGACGTCGAACGTTTCCAGGACGCGACCTTGGCTCCCCCGGTCGGCTCCGGCCCCTACAAGGTCGCGGAGGTGAAGCCCGGCTCGCGCGTCGTGCTGAAGCGCGACGAGAACTACTGGGGCGCGGAGCTTCCAAGCCAGCGCGGCTTCTACAATTTCGACGAGATCGATCTCGACTATTTTCGCGATGGCAACGCGCTCTTTGAAGCCTTCAAGGCCGGTCTCGTCGACTTTCGCGACGAGCAAAGCCCGACGCGCTGGTCGGAGGGCTATGATTTCCCGGCCGCGCGCGACGGCAGGATCGTCAAGGAGGCGCTGCACAACGACAATCCCAAGGGGATGGAGGGCTTCGCCTTCAACCTGCGCCGGGAGATGTTCAAGGACGCGCGCCTGCGCGAGGCCTTGGGGATGATGTTCGATTTCGAATGGATCAACGCCAATCTCTTCAACGGCCTCTACACGCGCACCAAGAGCTTCTTCGATCAGTCCGAGCTCGCCTCGACCGGCCGCCCCGCGAGCGCGGCCGAACGGGCCCTTCTCGCGCCTTTCCCCGGAGCCGTGCGCGCCGACATTCTGGAAGGAAGCTGGCGCCCGCCGGTCAATGACGGGACGGGGCGCGACCGCGAGATGGCGAGACGCGCCCTCGCGCTGCTGGCGCAAGCCGGCTACCGGCTCGAGGGCGAGCGGCTGGAGAAGGACGGCGTTCCGGTCGCCTTCGAGATCATGGTCAAGGACCGCGCCGACGAGCGGCTCGCATTGAATTACGCGGCCTCGCTAAAGCGCATCGGCGTCGAGGCGAGCGTGCGCGTCGTCGACGAGGTGCAGTATCAGCGACGGCGGCAGAAATTCGATTTCGACATGATGGTCGGCCAGTGGATCGCCTCCGCCTCGCCCGGCAATGAGCAGCGCATGCGCTGGGGGTCGGCCTCCGCCAATCAGGAGGCGAGCTACAATCTGTGCGGCGCCGCCTCGCCGGCGCTCGACGCGCTGATCGAGGCCATCCTTTCGGCGAAGACCCGGGGGGATTTCGTCACGGCGGTGCGCGCCTATGACCGGGTTCTGCTCTCGGGCTTTTACATCGTCCCCTTCTTCCACCCGGCGAACCAATGGCTCGCGCATGATTCGGGGCTGAAGCGGCCCGAGCGCCTGCCCCGCTATGGCGCGCCGATTTTCCCGGCGACGCTCGACACTTGGTGGCGCGAGAAGTGAGCGGCTCTCGGGCGAGCGATCTGAATTCCGGGGCTTTCATCATAAGTGGGAATCCCGATTGTCAAATGGCGAAGCCCGGGCGACCCTTGCGATCCGCAATGAAGCGAAGCGAGTTTCATCGATGCAGCGGCTTGCCATCCTCCTCGCCTTTCTAATCGGCTCTCTTCCGGCGCTCGCGCGCGACGCGGCGAGCTGGGCGCCGCTGGAGCGCGGCTTGCAGATCGAGCTGTCGGGCGGCAAGGGGCCCGAGCGGATGGACCTCAAGGCCGCTATGAAGGCGCTGAAGGTTGCCTCTCTGAGCGTCGCGCTGATCGAGGGCGGCCGCGTCGCCTTTGCGCACGCCTGGGGCGAGGCGACGCCGCAAACGCTTTATCAGGCGGGCTCGCTCTCGAAGATCGTCGCTGCCGTCGCCGCTTTGCGCTTGGCCGAGCTCGGCGGCCTCGAGCTCGACCGCAGCGTCAACGATGATGAGTTCATATGGCGTGCGCCTGAGAACGAGCTGACGGCCGGCCACCCGGTCACGCTGCGCAATCTCCTGAGCATGACGGGCGGCGTGAACGTCCCGGGATATGAGGGCTATGAGCCGGGCGCCGCCTTGCCGACGCTGCCGCAGATCTTGAACGGCGCGCCGCCGGCCAATTCGCCCGCCGTGGAGGTCGTCGCGCGCCCCGACAGCGAATACGCCTATTCGGGCGGCGGCTACGAGATCGTGCAGGCGCTCGTCGAGACCAAGCTGAGAAAGCCTTTCGCGCAGGCGGCCTTCGATTTCGTCTTCCGGCCGGTCGGCATGAATGACAGCAGCTTTGCGCAGCCCCCGAATGAAGCGATGAAGCCGCGCCTCGCCCAGGGCCACGATCCGGAGGGGAAGAAGCTCTCCGGCGGCTGGCGGGTCGTGCCGGAGCTTGCGGCCGGCGGGCTATGGTCGACGCCAAGCGACATGGCGCGGCTCGTCATCGAAATCAGTCGAGCCGCGCGTGGCGAGCGTTCCCTCATGCTGGGCGCCAGGCCGGCAGGCGAAATGCTCGCGAAGCAAAACCGCGGTCCCTATGGCCTGGGGTTTCGGATCGCGGGATCGGGCGAGGTCTTCGCGGTCGAAAAGCGCGGGCAGAATCCCGGCTATCAGTCCTATCTGCTGATGTTCCCGCAGACGGGACAGGGCATCGTCGCGATGACCAATTCCGACAATGGCTCGACGCTGATCGCCGCGCTCATCCGCCGCGCTGCGGAAGCCTATGGCTGGCCCGCCGTGGGCGAGCTCGGGGATTGAGGCGAGACGCCGCTCTCACGCCGCCGCCGCGAGGCTTTCGAAAAGCCTCAGCCCCTCGACGCCGCCGACCAGCGGGTCGATGAGATTTTCGGGATGCGGCATCAGCCCCAGCACATTGCGCGCGGGCGAATAAATGCCGGCGATGTCGTTGCGCGAGCCGTTGGGATTGGCCTCCCCGCCGACATGGCCCGCAGCGTCGCAATAGCGGAAGGCCACGAGCCCGTCGCCTTCGAGCCGCTCGATCTCTTCGTCATGGGCTTCGTAATTGCCCTCGCCATGCGCGATCGCGACCTTGATCGTCTGGCCCTTGGCGTAACGGCGCGTGAAGGGCGTGTCGGCGCGCTCAACCTTGAGATGCTGCATCTTGCAAACGAAGCGCAGATTGGCGTTGCGCATGAGCACGCCGGGAAGCAGCCCGCTCTCGCAGAGGATCTGGAAGCCGTTGCAGACACCGAGCACGAGCCCGCCGCGCGCCGCATGCGCGCGCACCGCGTTCATGATCGCGGTGCGGCCGGCGATCGCGCCGCAGCGCAGATAGTCGCCATAGCTGAAGCCGCCCGGCAGCACGACGAGGTCGGTTCCGGCGGGCAGCTCATGGTCGTCGTGCCAGAGCATGGAAGGCGCGCGGCCCGTGGCGCGTTTGAGCGCGCGCGCCATGTCGCCCTCGCGATTGGAGCCCGGAAAGACGACGACGGCGGAGTTCATGATTTTAGAGCCCGTCAGATGTCGATCGAATAGTTTTCGATGACCGTATTGGCGAGAAGCTTCTGGCAGGCCGCCTCGAGGCTCGCTCTCGCCTCGGCCGGATCGCCTGCGGCGAGCTCCACGTCAAAGACCTTGCCCTGGCGGACGCTCGCGACGCCCTTGACGCCGAGCGAGCCCAGCGCCCCCTCGATGGCCTTGCCTTGAGGATCGAGCACTCCGGACTTGAGGGTGACGACGACGCGGGCTTTCATCGGCTCCATTCCGCTGTTCTCAGTGTCGAGCAGCGTTAGCGGTCCGAGGGCGAAAGCGCAAGATCGGGCGGGCGGCATAGACAAAGAGGCGGCAAGCAAAAGCAACACGAGCTTCAGCGGGTGGAACAGGATCGAAATTGCGCCAAGGTTTGCGTTTACAGCCACAGGAGGCTTTCAGCGCTCAGCCTTTCCCCGTGGAAATCGGGTTGAGTCACTGGCGAAGAAAGCGGGTGTGGCGCATATGTACATTCGCTGAATTCGGAGGACGTTATGGTTAGGCCAAGCGCATATTCGAAGGTTCCGACCGAGGCCGCCGCTGTGCCGCAGCCGGACCCCGACCGCGTGCGTCTTCGCCTGGAGCGGATCCTCAGCCAGATGCGCACCGAGCCGAAGATGGCGTGGGATTCGGCGGAGCAGGCGCTGTATCAGACGATTTTCCCCGACATGACGCATTTTCTCTCCGACGAGGAAGGCGCCCGCTATCGCGCCGACTTCGAGACGGAGTGGAAGCGGCTCGAATGCGCCTGACGCGCGAGGTTTAGAGTTTCCGATGACCCGAACCCTCGCCGGCAAGACCCTTTTCATCACCGGCGCCTCGCGCGGCGTCGGGCTCGCGATCGGGCTGCGCGCCGCGCGCGATGGTGCCGATGTGACGATCGCCGCGAAGAGCGTCGAGCCGCATCCCAAGCTTCCCGGCACGATTTACACCGCTGCCGAGGAGATCGAGGCGGCGGGGGGAAAGGCGCTGGCGCAGCCCTGCGACATTCGCTTTGAGGAGCAGGTGGCGAGCGCGGTCGCGGCGACGGTCGAGCGCTTCGGCGGAATCGACATTCTCGTCAACAATGCGAGCGCCATCGATCTGCGCGGGATCGAGACGCTCGACATGAAGCGCTACGATCTGATGCAGCAGGTCAA
>Ga0265331_10003171_pt1 | contig 10738 bp, 10 predicted proteins | sample 41923metaG_FD_202088 | JGI IMG/M metagenome (GOLD analysis project Ga0265331, IMG submission 202088) | Rhizosphere microbial communities from Carex aquatilis grown in University of Washington, Seatle, WA, United States - 4-19-23 metaG | ecosystem: Host-associated > Plants > Roots > Rhizosphere...
CGAGACGCTGGCTGCCAATACCTCTGACGGTGCGGTGTTGGCATTGACCGCTGTGGCGCGCGGCAGGAAGATCACGAAATTTTTCAACTGGTCGAGCATCTCCGGGGTAAAGCCCGGCACAGCGAGCAGATCATCCACTTGAGTAAGATTCATGGGTTGCGGGCCGGATTGGTTGTTGCCGCTTACGGTGTGGGCCGCCGAATTTTTTTGCGCAGCCGCCATCTGATCGGCAGTGGCCTGCGCCAAGGCAGGATTCAGGCGGACATTGGTGAGCAAGCGTTTGAAAGCGGCGACTTCGAAGGAGTCGATGACTCCATTGGGGCACAGGTTGGTCAGGTTGTAACGTGCTTGCGCATCACTGATGCTGCCGGATAGGGTCGTATCGGCAACATCGGCATCGGCGCGGCCATTCTCGACATATTGATCGAGTCGTATTTCCGCGAGCGGCACAGCCCACGGTTCATCCAGTGTGTCGACATTGGAGTATTTTGCATCCTCGCGCAGTATCAGGCTGGCCCAATCAATCGCGCCGAGCAGCACCCATTGCTTTTGTAACTGCAGGCGCTGATTTTCGATTGAGCGAACTTGTACTTGCTGTTGCCAGAAAAGACTGGCAACGATGGTGAGCGCCAGCGTCGTCAACAACAGCGCGATGATCACCGCGACACCGCGTTGTCGATGTAAGCCGACAGGGCGCGATTTCACACTGCCCCCAGCATAAATATTTTCAACATGCCGGCATCGCGTCCGCGCAGTTGCATAGTGACTTCGAGTCCGGTTGGTAACGGGGGACTTGCAGTCGAGCCGGTGGTCGGGGCCAGCACGCCGAGATCGCTACGCCAGCTGTTGCTGCCGCTGACCCACAGCCGCATCGTCAGCGCGGCCACATCGGATTGCAGCACTACTGCCTGGCTGGTATCGGTGTCGCTCCCGGCAGCCAGCCACTGGCTATCCAGCTCCCGCAAGTCGCGCGTCGCAGCCGATTCGCGCCGTGTCAGCACGCCGTCCTTGACCCGATAACTTATGACTTGCAGGCGTGACGGCTGGTTGTCGGCAAACACCGTGCGTACCAGCGTGAGCCTCCCTTGCCCAGCGTCGAGCGGTACCCTGTTCGGCAGGGTGGAGGGATTGGCAAGGTGCGCGCAATCACTTTGTAATTGGGCAAAGGCGAGTTGCATTCCACGCGTCTGCTCCAGACCGCTGGTGAGCGCGATGCGTGCCCGCACGATGCCATCAAGTCCGCGCCAGCCGAGTACCGCAACGAAGCCGAGCACGCTGATGGCGACCAGCAATTCGACCAGAGTCAAACCCTTGTGTTTGGGCGAGCGCGCGATGCGGTTACTGTGCATTAGCGACCACCTGAGCCAGTTTGATAATGCGCCGCCCGGAATTTTGTGCGTCGAACACGCTGACTTCGACGCGGCGGAAGAAGGGGTTCGGTGTGGCGATTACGTTTTCATCGCACCGCAGATGCAACTCGCCTTGCGAGCAGTCGAAACTGCGCAGACCTAACTCCGGCCATGCATGAGCCAGACGAATTTGCGATAGACGATTTTCCGCCGACCAGGTCGCCATCATGGAAACGCGCAAGTCACTGCTGTTCTGCGTCAAACTGCCGACCGCACGCATACTGGCGCTCAATGCCGTGCCGACAATGACCAGTGCCACCATGACTTCGAGCAAGGTAAAACCTGCGCTGTGAGGTAAATGCTGCTTCATGTTATTCCACCACAAAGTGTCCGATGCCATCGGCGCGGATTGCGACTTGCGCATTGCCGACGGTAAGCGTAAAGACAAAGGGCTTGTCGACCGGTTCGCGACCAAAGATTATGCGCAGAGGAAGAGTCTGCTCTGCGGACGGCGGACTGATAGAGAATGTGACCGGCGAGTGTTTGAATTCACGCTCGCGCAACATGTCATCTTGCTTGAGCACTTGCCAGGCTTTGTCTTCGCGCAACAGGAAACGGTAACGATCAGCTTCAACCTCGAATGCGACCGGGCGGTTGCGCACAATCGCCTCGTCGCGTGCCAGTTGCAACAATAGCGCGATCCGTTGCGCATCGTTTTGCAATACCTGCCGCTCGCTCGGCATCGCATTGAAAGATACCGCGCCTAGTGTGATACCCACGATCACCAGAACCACCAGCAACTCAAGCAGTGTGAACCCGCGCGATCGAGAGGGCGTATTGCCATACGCCCCTACGTGTGCGCGAACCACCGTAGGGGCGTATGGAAATACGCCCTTCTGCTTGAGATTCGTAATTAAATATCCCACGATCCGATATCGGCATTGTTACCAACGCCTCCCGGCTGCCGATCAGCACCCAACGAGAACACGTCGATTTCACCCTTGATGCCGGGAGACAGGAACTGATAGGGATAGCCCCACGGATCTTTCGGCAGCTTGTCGAGATACCCTCCGGTCTTCCAGCCATCGGCGCTGGGGCCTGTAGTCGGCTTGGCAATCAGTGCCTGCAAACCTTGTTCAGTAGTCGGATATTGCTGATTGTCGAGCTTGTAAAGTTTGAGCGACTGCATCACGGTAGCGATGTCCTGCTTGGCAGCAATAATGCGCGCATCGTCGCTACGTCCCATCAGCTTGGGCACGATCAGCGCGGCCAAAATGCCCATGATGACCACCACCACCATAATTTCGATCAGAGTAAAACCGCGCTCCGCAGAACCAGTGCGTGAACGTGCAGAAGAGATGAGAATATTTTTCATGGCGCTTAGCTTTCGAAAAGAAACGAATATGTTGTGTGTGCGTGAAACTCAGGCCGAGTTTCAACCCGGAAAACAAAATTCAAAAGGCGTCTTGTCATAAACAATCCGCTTATTTTTGAGTCAATTTGCATTCGATACGTTATACCTTCAACCCGGTTTTCTCTTATGTGCGGCAGCGCACAGAGTACAGCATATTTCCTCGTGTAAATTCCTGTTCGAGTCAAATTTAACTTCGCTAAAACGGGCAGTTATGGCCCAAGGGCAAATTCAGGTTCAAGCAAAAAATATCAAGTCGCAAATCGTGCATGACGAAGATAAATATTTTCAGGCCACGCATTCCCATTAGTAAAGTTACGAGACACCTTGAGTACACTCTATATCCGCGTACCACCCAGAGTCGTCGCCGACAACGCGCCGAGCTTGCTCGCATTGGCTTGCCCATTCGCGCAGGTATCGGATGGTGGCGCGATCGAGCGTGAAGGCGTAGAGCCATTGTCGGGACTGACCGAAACGATAGCCAGGATGCAACGCGTAACGTTGCTGCTGGGTGGCAGTAACGCCACCGTACTGCGCGTCCGGGCGCCGCCGTTATCGGCTGGCAGGCTGAAGGCGGCTTTACCCAATCTGGTAGAAGAGTTGTTACTTTGCGAGCCGACCGAATGCGTAATCGTAGCGGGCGGCTTATCCGATGGGTTACGTAGCATCGCAGTGATGCAGCGCACGTGGCTCGATCTCCTTGTCCAGACATTCGTTGCCTTGGGCGCACGCCATATCGCAGTGCTGCCGGCGCAATTGTGCCTGAGCTATCAGGCTGATCAGCCGGGCAGCGTGACCGCTGCTATCAACCAATGGGGGGGCGATATCGACATGACATTGCGCCTGTCTGTAGAAGATGGCTTCGGCTTGCTGCTCGGATCTGCTATGAGCCAGGCCGAAGAGGGAGGGCAGAATGAAGCTGTGGCAAGTGTAGCTGTGCAGACATTGCGCGCGGTGGTGTCCGATGCGCCGCTCACGCTGTATGTGCCGCAATCTGCGGTGGGAGCTTATCAGGAAGCGGCCAATGACAATAAGCACATCAAGGTACTTGCCGATGACTGGTCACACTGGATTGCCGGTGCCCGTGCTACGACACTTGATTTGATGGCAGGGCTAAGCTCGGGAAACAAGCCCAATCTGGATTGGCGCCCGTGGCGCTGGTCGCTGGCACTGGCCGCCTCGGTATTTCTAATCAATGCCGCCGCATTGAATATCGACTGGTGGCGCATGAAGGGTGAAACCAACGCGTTGAACACCGTCATGATCCAGATCTATAAGTCGGCATATCCGAAAGAGTCAGTGATCCTCGACCCCCTCGTGCAGATGCAGCAGAAGAACGCATCCGCCAAACGCAATTCCGGGCTGGGCGCAGTAGATGACTTTACGGCGATCACCGCTGTCTTTGGCGAGGCATGGACCCGCATCATTCCTGCGGCGAGTGTAGCACCTGCAATGATTGCGGCATTCGAATATCGCGAACACAGTCTGTTCGTGCACTTAAAGCCTGTCCCGAACGGAGTCGAAGGGCATGGCGGGGAAATGCCGACAGAACAAATGAAAGCCGAGTTGGCTAAGCGTGATTTTATGCTTGAGCGTGCTCCCGAACAATCGGGCGCGGTCGTCTGGAAAATAAGGAGCGCGAAATGAGCCTGACTGATCTGCTGGGTCGAGCCAGTCTATCGGTTTCTGAATTCATGGCGGCACGCGATGAGCGCGAACGCACGATGCTGGCTTTGGCTGCGCTGGTCGGGGTATTTGGAGTTGCCTATTCCCTGCTGATTGATCCGGCTTTGGCCGGCCGAAAACAATTGAGCCAGAATCTTCCCGTGCTGCGCGAGCAAGTCGCACAGATGCAGGTCTTGTCGAAAGAAACTGCGGCACTTTCCGGAAAACCCGCTGTGCCGCTGATAACAATGTCAAAAGAAAATATTGAAACAAGCCTTGCGCGCAACGGCTTAAAGCCGCAAAGCGTGATGCTTACCGGCGACTCCGCAAAGGTGCAGCTCGCTACAGTCTCTTTTTCCAGCACGCTGAATTGGCTGGGCGATATGCAAAAAAACTCGATGGTTTCCGTGGTTGACGCCAATATCGTTGCGTTGGCTCAACCCGATATGGTCAATGCGACATTGACGCTGCACCAACCCAGAAATGAGTAATCCCATGCCTTCCATTAACATCATTAAAAGCCCACACAAAATCTATGCTCCCGCGCAGAGCATAGGTCCTGATAAACGTACTAATCGATACCCATTGCGTCGCATCGTGATGTGGTCGCTGGCGGGAGCGGTCAGTATTGCATTCACTGCGCTGATGTTTTTTCCGGCGGCCTGGATGATGTTAGTGCTGGAGAAGCAGACTGCGGGTCGTTTCACGCTCGTGGACGCGCAAGGCACATTGTGGCGAGGTTCGGCCTTCATCGGTGGAGCGCCGAGTGCTAACGATCCGGTAACGCCGCTATTGCCTGGACGACTCTCGTGGCGCTTATCCCCGATGGTATTGCTGGGGAGTGTTGATGCCGAATTGGAAAATGCTGCGGCACTATCACAGCCGATCAGCGTGACGGGCAATTGGCAACAATGGCAAGTAAGTCCTGCCGCAATCGTATTACCCGCAGAACGATTGACTACCTTGGGCGCACCGCTGAATACGGTTCAGCCATCCGGATTGATGCGCCTTTCCTGGGGGCCGCTGCAACTGACACAGCAGAATGAAAAAATCGAAATAGCCGGAGCGATGAATCTGGAAATGAATGAGCTCGCGTCGCGGATGTCGCCGATCAAACCGTTGGGCAGCTATGACCTTGCACTCGATTGGCACGGAATGCAGGCTTCGGTGAAGCTGAAGACGGTCAAAGGGCCGATGTTGTTAAACGGTTCAGGGACATTGAACAACGGACAATTTCAGTTTATCGGCATGGCGCAAGCCGAGACCGGGCAAGAACAGGGGCTGGCGAATTTTCTGAATTTGCTGGGACAACGCCGCAAAGAGGGCGACAAAGAAGTTATCGCGCTGGAGTTCAAATGATGAAAAATATATATATCAAAAAGTCGAAAACAGCGCGCAGGAGTGCCGTGATACTGTTGCTGTGCGCGATTACGGGCACGCAACCGGCGTATGCGCAGGTGCTTAACGCAAGCAAGATCTCCGGCGCGAATGAAATTCCTGACACGCACAAAACCGCTACTACGAATGAAGTCGTGAGTGCCAATAAGGATGTCGGCTCGGATAAGGTTACGCTCAATTTCGTCGATACCGATATCGAATCGGTGATTGTGGCGATCAGCGATTACACCAGAACAGCGTTCATCATCGACCCGAGGGTCAAAGGCAAGATAAATCTGGTATACGAAAAACCATTGAGCAAAACTCAGGCATTCGAGCTATTGGCCTCGGTTTTGCGCTTGCAGGGTTACGTGCTGGTACCAGGCAACGGCTATATCAAAGTGGTGCCGGAAGCCGATGCCAAGTTACAGGCAGTCCCGATCCAGTCCGGTGCCGTGCGCGGCGACCAGATCACGACGCAAATTTTTCATTTGAACTTCGAGTCTGCGAACAATCTGTTGGCCGTGTTGCGTCCGCTGATTTCTCCCAATAACACTATCAGCACCAACCCGGGCAATAACACGCTGATCATCACCGACTACGCCGATAACATGCTGCGGCTGGGCAAAATAATCGCGACACTGGACGGGCCCGCGAGCAACGATATGGATGTGGTGTCCATCCGTTATGCGGTCGCCACCGATATCGCAGTAATAGTCAATCGGCTGCTGGAGCCGGTCGCGACAGCTGGAAGCGATGCCGGTCGCGTCACGCTGCTGGCTTATGCACGCACCAATTCGGTCGTAGTACGCGCACCATCCGAGGCGCGTGCCAATCTGGCGAAAGCGCTGATTGCAAAACTCGACCAGCCGACCGTGCAGCCGGGTAACGTGCATGTGGTCTATCTGAAGAATGCCGAAGCGACCAAGCTTGCTCAGACCCTGCGCGCTATCGTGACATCGGATACTTCCGCACTAAACTCAGCACCAGCCTCGACGCCTTCATCGCCCCCATCGTCTTCACCAGCTCAGGTATCTCTGCCTAGCGGCGGCGCAGCCGGATTTATTCAAGCCGACCCAACGACCAACACGCTGATCATCACCGCCAGCGAGTCTGTTTACCGCGACATGCGCACGGTTATCGACCAGCTCGATGCGCGTCGCGCCCAGGTCTATATCGAGTCGCTGATCGTCGAAGTGTCTGCGAGCAAAGCTGCCGAGTTAGGTGCGCAATGGGCCGCCTTGTCGGGTAATAACACCAGCGGCTATCGGGTCGGTGCGCTGACCGGTTTTGCTGCGGGGGGAAATAATCTGATCAGTCAGGCCGCAGCAAAAGCCAGCACAGGCATACCGCTGGCGCCGGGTAACGGTTTGACCCTCGCTATTCTTAACCACTCAGGCCTGGGCGCGATGGTGCATGCGCTCGAGTCTGACGCCAGTGCAAATATTCTGTCGATGCCTAATCTGATCACGCTCGACAATGAAGAGGCAAAAATTATCGTCGGGCAGAACGTACCTTTCATTACCGGCTCGTACACGACGGCGGCCTCGGCTGCCGCGAATCCGTTCCAGACGGTCGAACGCAAGGATATTGGCTTGACGTTGCGGGTAAAGCCGCAGATTTCACAGGGCGGCACGGTCAAGATGGCGATTTATCAGGAAACCTCGGCCATCGATAACTCGGTAATAACCAACGGGGCCGGTCTCGCCACCACCAAGCGTTCGCTCGACACCAACGTATTGGTCGACGATGGGCAGATTATCGTGCTGGGCGGCTTGATCGATGACAACTTGCAAGACAGTATTGAAAAGGTACCGGGCTTGAGTGCCATACCTATTATCGGCGGTTTGTTCCAGTACAAGACACGTAGCCACGTTAAAACCAATCTGATGGTGTTCTTGCGCCCGACCATAATACGCAGCAATGAGCAGAGCGTGAATCTGGCCGGAGATCGCTACGACTATATCCGCAATGCGGAGATCGCCGGACAACCGGAACGGACCAGCGTGTTGTCAAACATGGACGCGCCGCAGTTGCCGCCGCTGCAGGATGGTCGGATGGTCGGTGGCTCTTTATCCCATAAGGCTGAAACCGCCATTCCGGCATCGAAGCAAACGGAAGTGCCCCAGCAATAAATCGCCATGACTAATTCTGTGTTGGACGCTCGCCTTCTCCCCTTCGCCTTCGCCCGTGATTTCGTGTTGCTGGCGCAGCGCATCGGCACTGTGGATAGCCCTGTAGAAGTCTGGGTGTCGGACGCGACCAAGCCCGGGGCGATTGCGGAAGTGAGCCGCTGCTTCGGACGCATCCGTCTGAAATCGATGCCGCGCGCCGAACTCGATGCCGCGATCACGAAAGCGTACGCCGGCTCGGGTGGTGATGCGGCGCAGGTCATCGATGAATACGAATCCGATCTCGACTTGACGAAACTGATGCTGGATATGCCCGCGATTGAAGACTTGCTGGAATCGGCCGATGACGCGCCGGTAATCCGCATGATTAATGCGCTATTGACGCAGGCGTTGCGCGAAGGCGCATCGGATATTCATATCGAACCGTTCGAGCAGATTTCGGTGGTGCGCTTTCGCATCGATGGCAGTTTGCGCGATGTGGTGCGACCGAAGAAGGCGATCCACGCATCACTGATTTCACGCATCAAGATCATGGCGCAGCTCGACATCGCCGAAAAGCGCTTGCCGCAGGATGGTCGCATCAGCCTGCGCGTCGGCGGCAAACAGGTTGATGTGCGGGTTTCCACTTTACCGACCGGATTTGGCGAACGCGCGGTATTGCGCCTGCTCGACAAGCAAGCCGGGCAGCTCGACCTGCAGAGCTTGGGCATGAGCGCGGAAGTGCTGACGCAATTCGACCAGCTGATCGCGCAACCGTACGGCATCATGCTGGTCACCGGCCCGACCGGTTCCGGCAAGACCACCACGCTGTATGCAGCGTTGTCGCGGCTGAATGAGATCAGCACCAATATCATGACGGTCGAAGATCCCATCGAATACGAACTGAACGGCATTAGCCAGACCCAGGTCAACCCGCGCATCGACATGACGTTTGCCAAGGCGTTGCGCGCGATTTTACGGCAGGATCCGGACATAATAATGATAGGCGAAATCCGCGATCTGGAGACTGCACAGATCGCGGTGCAGGCATCCCTGACCGGCCATCTGGTGCTGGCAACCTTGCACACCAACGATTCGGCGGCTGCGGTCACGCGTTTGCTCGACATGGGTATCGAACCGTTCCTGTTGTCGTCGTCGCTGCTCGGTGTGGTCGCCCAGCGTCTGGTGCGCAAATTATGCGAGCACTGCAAACGGCATGATGGCGAATTCTGGCAGGCGGCCGGGTGCGACAAATGCGGTCACACCGGCTATCAGGGGCGTGTCGGCGTGTATGAATTATTGTTGACCACCGATCAAATCCGCGCGCAAATTCATAATCGCGCATCGGAAGCCGATATTCGCACTACCGCGCAACAAGACGGGATGCGCACCATGCGCGAGGATGGCGAGCGCTGGTTGGCAGATGGCTCGACGACGCAGACGGAATTGCTGCGCGTCACCAAGGAATAGGGTTAAGGACATATCATGCCTGCCTTCAGTTATGAATCCGTCGATGCGCTGGGCGTGACCCAGAAAGGGGTGGTCAATGCCGACAGCGCGCGCGCTGCGCGTGCGGATTTGCGTGCGCAGGGGCTGTTGCCAATCAGCGTTAATGCGATTGCTGCCCAGTTTGATGCGGCGGGGCTAAGCAAACGCAGTGCATTCGGCGATCATCTGTCTACCGTCGAACTGGCACTGTTCACGCGCCAGTTGGCGAGTCTGCTGAAAGCAAGCCTGCCGCTGGAGCAGGCATTTTCCGCGTTGTTGGAACAAGCCGAACGTACCTATGTGCGTGACTTGATCGCTTCAATACGGTCGAAGGTGATGGGTGGCGCATCGCTGTCCGATGCGCTGGCGCATTATCCGCGCGACTTCGCCGATATCTATCGCGCGCTGGTAGCGTCCGGTGAACAAATCGGTCAATTGGCGCGGGTGCTGTCGCGGCTTTCCGACTATATCGAGCGGCGCAATATGCTGGTGCAGAAGGTCAAGCTCGCATTCACTTATCCGGCAATCGTCACCGTGGTGGCATTTGCCATCGTGATTTTTTTGCTGACCTACGTGGTGCCGCAAATTGTATCGGTGTTTGCCAATACCAAACAAAAGCTGCCGTTCCTGACCACGGTAATGCTGGACGTTTCGGATTTCGTGCGTAATTACGGATTGTACGTGTTGCTGGTTGTCGTAGGGCTGGGTTTCGCCTGGCGGCGTGCGCTGAAGGATCCCGCGATCAAGATGCGCTGGCATACCTGGCTGTTGACCGCACCGCTGTATGGAAGATTCGAGCGCAGCCTCAACACCGCGCGCTTCGCCAGCACCTTGGCGATTACCACAGGTTCCGGCGTGCCGATATTGCGCGCGTTGCAAACCAGCCGCGACACCCTGACCAATGTCGCCATGCGCTTACAAGTCGAAGAAGCTGCCAACAACGTGCGCGAAGGTATTGGCCTGGCACGCGCGCTGTCGGCGCACAAACATTTCCCGCCGATGCTGATCCACATGATCCGCGCCGGTGAAGTCACCGGAGAATTACCCGCGATGCTGGAGCGCGCCGCCAACGCGCAGGAGCAGGATCTGGAACGACGCGCAATGACCATAGCCGGATTGCTGGAACCGGCACTGATACTGGCGATGGGCGTGGTGGTGCTACTGATCGTGCTGGCCGTGCTGATGCCGATCATCGAGATCAACCAGCTGGTGCACTAACGGGGTGCTTGATTGCTGATAATAGGAAACACCATGAAACGCCTGCCCATGATTACAAGCTTTGTATTATTCATCTCACTGTGCGTTTCGACAGCCTATTGGGCCATGCAATTGTTTAA
>Ga0265331_10003172_pt1 | contig 10736 bp, 10 predicted proteins | sample 41923metaG_FD_202088 | JGI IMG/M metagenome (GOLD analysis project Ga0265331, IMG submission 202088) | Rhizosphere microbial communities from Carex aquatilis grown in University of Washington, Seatle, WA, United States - 4-19-23 metaG | ecosystem: Host-associated > Plants > Roots > Rhizosphere...
ATGGTTCAGGCCGCAATGCCGACAAGGAAGATGCCAAGCTTGTCGGCCTCCGCGACCACCGCGGTGCGGTCAACGATCAGCGCACCCCCTGCTTCGACAGCGATACCGGCCAGATGAACCTTCGCCGCGTTACGGATCGTCTCCACGCCGACAACAGGAAGATCGGTTTTGCGATCCTGGATGGGCTTGGGCGCTTTAACGAGAACTCCGCGCGGCTTGCCCGGCGTTCCGCGAATATGCTCCGGCAGAGCGCCGACGCGCGCGACCGTAGCGTCCGTACCCTCGGCCGCTTCGACAGACAGCGTCAGCCCGGCACACACGACCGCCGCTTGCCCGACGTCAAACTGCCCCATGGCGCGCGCGACCCGGAACGCCAGCACGATATCGGACTCGTTCTCGGTGTTCGGCTTGACACGCCCCATCACTCCAGATTTTGCGATGAGATCGGGCGCCGCTTCGGCCGCACCGACCACATGCAGCCCTTCGCGCTCAAACATATCGACCACGGAACGCAGCAGCGCGTCATCGCCCTTCAGCGCTGCGGCGATCACGCGCGGCGCCGCGAGCATCGCCTTGGTGTCGAGCTTGATCTCGGAAAACTTCGGCCGTTGAACATTTCCGGCGAGCGTTACGTCGCTACAGCCATGCGCCTTGAACGCTCTCATGGCTTTGCCCAATTCGCCGAGCGCAACGGTCTCGTTCGGATAGGCGTTTGCCCAATCTTCGGTCAGATTTGCGAGCTTGAGCACGAATACCGCCCGGCCGGATGCACGCGCGCTTTCGGCAATCGCACGCGGGAGATTGCCGCCACCGGCGATGATGCCGAGACCATCGCTCATTCGTCTTCGCCTGCGCCTGCGCGGCGGCGAGCGAGGCAGATCGGACGCTTTGCCGGTGCGAGAATGAACTCCACGATTTCCGCGACTTCGGAAACAGGACCCCAGTTATCGCGGGCCCGGCGTGCGCGGTCCGCCACTGACCCGCCGGTCTCCAGGAAGATCAATCTGAACGCGGCCCGGAGCGCGTTGATGCTGTCGCGCGAAACACCGCGCCGCTTCAGACCCACGAGATTGAGATTGCCAAGCTCCGCGTGAAGGCCGGAGGCAATCCCATAGGGAATGATGTCCCGGTTGCAGCCGCTGAGGCCGCCCAGCATAGCGCCCCGGCCGATACGCGCGAATTGCTGCACGGCGGAAAGGCCGCCTGTGATGACTCCGTCGCCGATATGGCAATGACCGCCCAGCTGTGTTCCGTTGGCGAACGTCACGTCGTCGCCCACATGACAATCATGGCCGACATGGCTGTAGGCCATGAAATATCCCCGCGCGCCGATCGTCGTGATGCCTTTGTCTTTCGAGCTGCCGCAATTCATCGTTACGCATTCGCGGATGACGCAATCCTCGCCGATCTCCAGTTTTGCATCCGCGGTCCTGTCTCCACGGATTTGCGCGCCCCCGCCCAACACGGCACCGGAATGAACGACCGACCGTGCGCCAACCATCGTGTTGCCGGCGATCGTGACATGGGACACAAGACGCACGCCATCGCCGAGACAGGCGCGCGGGCCAACGCTGCAGAACGGGCCGATCTCAACGTCCGCGCCGAGAACGGCGCCGTCTTCAACCAGGGAGGTTGGATGAATCGCCATCTTTTTCATCGAAGATCATGGCGCTGAACTCTGCTTCCGCGCAAAGCTCGTCGCCGACAAAGGCTTCTCCAGAAAAGCGCCAGACGGGACCGCGGTGCCGGATCGCCCTTACCGGAATGCGCAACATGTCGCCCGGCCGGACCGGCCTGCGGAACCGTGCTTTGTCGATGGTCATAAAGTAGACCTTGCGGCCGGGGCTGTCGTGACCCAGCGAATAGACCACAAGCGCACCGGCTGTCTGCGCCATCGCTTCTACGATCAATACACCCGGCATGACTGCAAAATCCGGAAAATGGCCCTGGAAATGGGGCTCGTTGTAGCTGACCGCCTTGTGCCCGGTCGCGCTCTGGTTGGGAACGATGTCGGTCAGACGCTCGACAAACAAGAACGGCGCGCGGTGGGGAAGCAGCTTCTTGATCTGCTCCACATCCAGCGAAACTTCTGTGTTCGTCTTGTCCATCAGGATTTCTTCGCGCCCTTTTTCACCAGCATCTTAATCGCGGCCAGTTCCCTCGCGTACTCCCTGAGCGGTTTGGCGGGCATACCGCCATAGTCCTGTCCCGGAGGAACATATGCTATGACACCGGAACGCGCGGCAAGACGCGCGCCATCGCCGATGCTGACGTGATCGGCGATACCGGCCTGTCCGCCGACCACAACGAAATCGCCGAGCTCGCAGCTTCCGGAAATCCCGACATGGCCGACAATCACGGTGTGTCGCCCGATGCGGGTGTTGTGCCCAATCTGGACCAGATTGTCGATCTTGGTTCCCTCGCCGATCACCGTGTCGCCCAGCGCAGCGCGGTCCACGGCTGTGCACGATCCAATTTCGACCCTGTCCTGAAGAATAACGCGGCCGAGCTGAGGGATTTTAACGTGCCCGCCGGGCCCGGACGCGAAACCGAAGCCGGGCTGCCCTATTTGCGCGCCCGGCAGAATCAAAACTCCGTCACCGATCAACGCGTGACTGATGCTGACATTGCTGCCGATTTCGCAATTGCGACCGATGGCGACGCCACGCGCGATCACGCTGCTCGGACCGACTTGTGTGTTTTCGCCAATCTCGACATGGGGCCCGACCACGACGCCTGGCGCAAGCATGACGCCTTTTCCGATCTTCGCGGTGGGATCGACGAACGCCTGTTGGTTCCAGACCGCAAGACCGGATTGTGGATAGAACAACTGCGCCACGGCTGCGAAGGCATGCTGCACCGATGCGCAGCGAATGAGTATGCAGGAGGCCGGACCTTGAGCCTGCGAAGAGGACGGCACGAAGCAGAATCCCGCCCGCGTCCGCGCAAATTGCTTCGCCGCGTCGCCGCTGCCGCCCGCGAAGAACGACAGGTGCGACGGGCCGGCGCCAGTCAGGCTGGCGACGTCATTGATACCAGCGTTGCCATCGGCATCTTCCGGCAATGGCGCGCCCGCCAGCTCGCAAACCCTGGCGAGTGCGAAGGGGCCACGATTGTCGTAAAATCTGGGATCGGCCATCGAGCTAAAGCAGAGACGTCTTTGTCACTGCTGCGGCGGTTGCTGCTGTTGCTGCTGCATTCCCGGGGGCAGCGGAACGAGTTCGACCTTCAGCGTGGGAAGCTTTTCATTCAGCCGCTGAATGGTCAGACCCGTGATATCGACGTCGTTAGAGCCGAGAATGACGGCATTGCGGTCCAGCATCATGTTGGCCCCGCGCTCCGCCATGACACCAAGAAGGATCGGCTTTAGCGCTTGTTCGACCGTCGTGCGCGCTTTGTAAAATCCACCCTCGATCAGGGTCTGCTTTTTCTGAATCTGCCCCTGCAGACCGGCGCGCCGCGCCTCCAGCTCTTTCACCTTCTTGGCTTTCAGATCAGCCGAAAGAATGGCGGACTGCTGCTGAAACGCCTTGACATCGCGCTGGAACGCCTCGCCCTGCGCTTTGAGATCATTTTCGGCCTGCACGCGGTAGGCATTGATCTGGCGCACGATATCCTGGCCCACCTTCGAGTCGCGCAGCACGATCGAACGATCGATGATCACGATTTTCGGTTGTGGCGTCGCTGCGCCAGAAGCAGGAGCGACCGCGAGCGGCGAGAGGCTTGCGAGGAGGAGCGTTCCGGCAACTGCAAGCATTCCGGAAATCGGCATTTTGCGAGTCATGGTCTTAGAATCCCGTACCAGCGGTGAAGTGGAGAATCTGCGGACGATCATAGTCCGTTTTGAGGATTGGCATGCCCAGATCGACCTGGATGGGGCCGAAGGGCGACTTCCAGCCGATCGACAAACCCGCCGATGCGCGCATCGCCAGATTGTCCTTGATCAGGCACTTTACGCCGCTACCAGTATAGATCGCGCAAAGTTGCTGCTTGTCGTCGATGTCGCCAAGGGTGCCGAAGTCGCTGAACAGCGAGAAATTCAGCCCATAGTCCTCAGGGAGGAAGCTGGGTAGCCGAAGCTGCGCCGTTCCAATGATATAAACGTCGCCACCCAGGGCACTCACGTCCTTGGAGGCTGAGATATCGCGGGGTCCGATACCGGCGAGGTTGAAGCCGCGGAAGCTGTCGCCACCCTTGAAGAAGCGGTTGTTGATCGGAAGCAGATCGCCGGAATAGCCCGTGATATAGCCGGAATTGATCGCCAGCGAACCCACGAACTTGTCCCAAAGCACCTTTTTGTAAGTGACGAATTGCTCTTCAGTCTTCAGGTATTTCACGCCTCCGCCAAAGCCCGCAAAGTCCTGCGAAAAGCTGAAGGCGAGCCCCTTGGTCGGCTTCACGTAATCGTCCAGCGTGTTGTAGGCGAAGGTAAAACCGATGCTCGAGGTGTTTGTCGTGCCGGCGCCCAGCCGAACTTCCACCGGCGCGTTGGCGTACGGTTTGATGTCCTGAATCTGATAGTTGTAGCGCAGCGCGACCGTTCCGTACTCGGATGTCGGAAAGCCGACGCGCAACTGGGCGTCCGAAACAACGACTTCGTACGGCGCCTGCTGATAGGCAGTATCTACCTCGTAAAGATCGAAACCCGCCGCAAGCGAGCGATCGAGGAAATAAGGTTCGGTGAAGCTGAACTGGAACTGCTTGCTGATCTCTGACAGCGAAACGCTGGCGCGCATATATTGGCCACGTCCGAACAGATCGCGTTCCGTATAGCTGAACTCGCCGACGACCGAACTGGTGGAGGAATAACCCGCGCCCAGCGAAAGCTCGCCCGTCGATTGCTCGGTCACCTTGACGTCGAGGTTCACGCGGTCGGGCTGAGATCCCGGCGTTTGCTTGATATCGACGTCCTTGAAGATGCCCAGTCCCCGGATGCGCGTGCGCGAACGATCGACGAGGACACGGTTGAATGCATCGCCTTCCACGAGACGGAACTCGCGGCGCACCACCTTGTCCAGCGTGCGGTTGTTGCCGGAGACGTTGATCTTCTCCACATAAACGCGCGGACCCTGATCGATCTTGAGAAGCACATCGATCACACGATGGTCGTGATCGCGGCGGATACGAGGATGCACTTCGGCAAACGCGTAGCCGCGCGTTCCGGCGGCGTTGGTCAGAGAGTCGATGGCCTTTTGGACGAGTTCGCCGTTGTAGAGATCGCCCGGCTGAATCTTGACCAGCGGACGCAGCGCCAGAGGATCGAGTTCCTTGATGCTCGATTCGATCTCCACCTTGCCGAATTTGTAGAGGTCGCCTTCATCGACCGTGAACGTCACATAAAAGCTGTCATGCGACGGCGTGAGTTCGGCCACCGCGGAGACAACGCGGAAGTCGGCGTAGCCATGGCCGACATAGAACCGGCGCAGTTGCTCGCGGTCGAAGGTCAGCCGATCCGGATCGTAGTTGTCGTTTGTCGCCAGGATGCGCCACCAGGAACTTTCTTCGGTTGCGATCTGGTTGCGCAGCGTATCGTCATCAAAGGATTTGTTGCCGATGAAGCTGATGCGCGCTACGCCGGTCGTTGGCCCCTCATGGATCGAGAAGATCAGATCGACGCGGTTTTGCGGGCGGGAAATGATCTGCGGATCGACGGTCGCGCCGAACTTGCCGTTGCGCCGGTAGACCTCAATGATGCGCTGAACGTCGGACTGCACCTTTGTGCGCGTGAACACCATACGCGGTTTGAGCTGCACTTCCTTTTCGAGGTCCTTGGTCGAGACCTTGCTGTTACCTTCGTAGTCGATCTGGTTGATGATCGGATTTTCGGTGACGACAACGATCAATGTCGACGTCGCCGGATCCCAGTTCACCTTCACATTGGAAAACAGGCCAGTGGCAAACAGCGCCTTCAGGGCGCGGTCCGCGGTCTGTGGCTGATAGGGATCGCCCTCATGAAGGGAGATGTAGGAAAGAACCGTCGCCGGCTCGATGCGCTGCGTGCCCTTTACCGTGATGTGCAGGATCGATGGGAGTGGTGCCGCGTCGGGCGCGGCAGCTGCCGGGGTGGATGGCTTGGCAGACGGACCGGACAACAACTGCGCGGATGCGGGAATCGAAACGGCGCAGACGGCCAATACCGCCGCGGCCAAAGCCGTGCGCGTCACTCGGGCGAACAGGGCGTTGGCGCTCATCCACTCGTTCTCTTAACACTACCGCGAACGGTACATTCCGCGAATGCGGCGATCCAAATCAGGCTCAGCGGACGATGTCGTTCCAGGTCACAAACAGGACGAGACCCAAGACCAACGCCAGTCCAAACCGAAAACCCACTTCCTGGGCCTTTTCCCCCAAAGGACGGCCCAGCACAGCTTCGCATCCATAGTACAGAAGATGCCCCCCGTCGAGCACTGGAATGGGAAAAAGGTTGATGAGGCCGATGCTTACGGAAAGTAGAGCCGTCAGTTGGATAAGGGCAAGAAAGCCCAATTCGGCGACCTTCTTGGCCAGCCCGGCGGTCCCAACCGGCCCTCGAAGCTGACTGGCATCCTGGCGGCCCAGAAAGATCTGCTCGAGGCTCTTCAGCGTACCCGTGATCAGACCCCATGTCTGGTCAATGGCCTCGGCAAACGCGCCGACCGGCCCGTAGTGGATGATCGTGGGCCTGGCTTTTGGCGAGTTGGTCACGCCCAGGGTGGGGATATTTTCCATATATCCCAGCGGATCTTTACGATGAACCAGCCGCGGCGTGGCGTGCAGGGTCAACAGCGATCCCGCGCGATCGACCGTTACCGCGAGGTCTTCACCGGCGCTGAGGGAGATGATCTGCGGCAGCTGGTCATAGGCGACGATAGCTGTGCCGTTGATGCTGCGCACGATATCGCCCGGCTTGATGCCGGCCTGCTCGGCGGCACTCCCGGGCGTGATGGCTCCAATAATGGGAGGAACAACCAGCCTGCCGAAAAACATGAACATCAGCGTGAAGATCACGATCGCGAGAATGAAATTCGCGAAAGGTCCGGCTGCGGACACGGCCATGCGCTGATAGATCGGTTTGCCTAGCAGCGATTCGGATCGTTCCGCGGGAGACATCGCCTTTTCCGCTTCGCGGTCCGGCCGGCTCGCCGCATCGGCATCGCCGAAAAACTTCACATAACCACCGAGCGGTATCCACGAGATTTTCCAGCGCGTTCCTTTTCTGTCTGTCCAGCCCGCGATCTCCGGTCCGAAACCCAGCGAAAACGTCTCGACCTTCACATTGAAAAAACGCGCCACCGAAAAGTGACCGAGTTCGTGGAAGAACACGACGACCGTGATCACGAACAGGAACGCTGGCAGCCCGAGAGGCACCCAATCGATCAGACCGCGCAACGCATCAATCATGATTGCTCCATCATTCGTTCCGATCGTTCAGACGGCAACGCGCCGGCACATGTCGCCGGCCATCGATCTTGCTCTTTCGTCCGCCGCGAGCACACCGTCAAGCGCGGACGCTTCGGCGTTAGAGGTGTGCGCCGCGCTTAGCGTATCCTCCACCACCCGCGGAATGTCCAAGAATCCGATGCGGCTGTCGAGAAACGCCGCGACCGCGATCTCGTTGGCTGCGTTCAAGATCGTCGGCGCCAGACCGCCCAGTCGCATGGATTCAAGCGCGAGGCCCAGACAACGGAAGCGCTGGTGATCCGGTTCCTGGAATGTCAGTTGGCCAACCGCCGCGAGATCGAGGCGCCTCGACGGCGAGGCAATGCGGCGCGGCCACGCCAGTGCGTGGGCTATCGGCGTACGCATGTCGGGCGCGGACATGTGCGCCAGCGTCGTGCCGTCCCCGTAAGAAACGAGACAATGAATCACCGATTGCGGATGTACGATCACACCCAACCGCTCGGGGGGCAGCGCAAAAAGAAAATGTGCCTCGATCAGTTCGAGGCCCTTGTTCATCAGCGACGCACTATCGACGGAAATCTTGGCGCCCATCGACCAGTTGGGATGCGCGACGGCCTGTGCAGGTGTCGCCGCGCGCATGCGGTCCATCGACCATTCGCGGAACGGGCCGCCGGAGGCTGTCAGCGTCACACGCTCCACTTCCGAGGCATTGCCATCGCCCAAAACCTGAAACACGGCATTGTGCTCGGAATCGACGGGGATAACGGAAGCACCCGTGCGCTGGATCGCATTGTGGAACACGGCGCCTGCGGCAACCACGCATTCCTTGTTCGCAAGCGCGACCGTGACGCCGCGTTCGATCGCAGCCAACGCCGGCGCAATCGCCGCCGCGCCGACGATTGCGACCATCACCACGTCAATGCCGGTTCCAGTCAGACCGTCTTTCAATCTGCCAAACAGTTTTGCGTCGCCGATCACGGCGAGTTTCGGATGGATCGCCCTTGCCTGTTCTATCAGCACATCGACGTTCGATTGCGCGGTCAGCGCCTCAACCGGCAGCACATCCGGTCCGTAAATCTCTCGCGCGTGCGCGACGACGCTCAACGTGCTGACGCCGATGGAGCCGGTCGAACCGAGAATGGTCACCTTTCTGCCCAAGACAGCCGACAGATCGGGCAATTCGAAATGTTTTCGCTGCGCGGCGAGCGCTTTCATGGACGCGCTCCAAACAGCGGATCGAGCCCAAACACAAAAACGAGGACCGCCAGCGTGCTCACCGCGAACAACGTGCTGTCGATGCGATCGAGAATCCCGCCATGACCGGGTATGAGCGAGCCGCTGTCCTTCCGATTGAATGACCGCTTGACCCACGATTCAAACAGATCGCCGGCATGCGCCACGACTGAAATGCCGGCTCCGTACGCAAATGCCAACACCGGACTCCCCCCAAGGACGCCGACATACACCGCCTCGACAATGGCGGCGGCGACTATACCACCCAAAGTGCCCGCCCAGGTCTTATTCGGCGACAGAACCGGGGTCAGTTTCGGGCCGCCGATGAGGTTGCCGGAGATCAGCGCGCCGGTATCGGTCGCCCAGACAATCAGAAGCAGCCCGACTATCAGCCACGCACCGTTCGCAGGGAGAGCGCGCGCGGCGATCATCGCAACCGCGGGAACGCCGACATAAAGAATGCCCCCGGCCTGCCAGAGCGGACTCTCGCTACGGATCAATGCGATGACAAACGCAATCGCGGTTCCTGCGCCAAGGACCAACCATGCGATCGGCCCGCGGGGCCAAAAAACGATCGCTGCCAGCGCTGCCATAATGGTGACGGCCGAAAGGGTCATTTCAAAGAGATAGGATTGCGGCCACACCATCCGGTGCCACTCGCGTGTTGCGAAGATTGCGCCGGAGGCAACGACCAGAGCGAGGTATCCCGCCCCTTTGAAATCGGCTGCGATGACCAACGCTGCCAGAAGAATCCCGAACAGCGGACGGGTGATCCAATCCTGCGAAAATGAGAGACCGCGCACCGGCGTAGTGTGCCGCGTGTCGGTCACGCGACCGCTTCCGGCACTGATCCGAAACGGCGTTCGCGCCGGCCAAAATGATCGATGGCCTCGAGAAATTTTTCCGGCGTGAAGTCCGGCCACAGCGTTTCGACGAACAGGAGCTCAGCGTAAGCCGATTGCCAGAGCAGGAAGTTGCTCAGACGCCTTTCTCCGCTGGTGCGGATGACAAGATCGGGCTCGGGCAAAGCGCTGGTGAAAAGACGCGCTGCGAACAACTCCGGCGTGATGGTCTCCGGATCGAGGCGGCCTTCCTTCGCGGCACGCGCCAATTCGCGCGCCGCGGCGGCGATCTCTTCCTGTCCGCCATAGTCGAAGGCGAAGGTGAGGTTCAGGCCCGTGTTATCGACGGTACGCTTTTCCATCTCCTCGATCATCGTGCGGATATCGTTTGCGACGCGGTCACGATTGCCGATGACGCGCACGCGAACACCGCGTGCGATGAGATCTTCCAAGTCGTTACGGAAATAGAGCCGGAACAGCCCCATGAGCGCGCCGACCTCTGGAGCCGGCCGTTTCCAGTTCTCGGACGAAAAAGCGTAGAGCGTAAGATTCTGAAGACCGATATCGGTGGCGGCTTTCACCACTTCGCGCACGGCGGCGACGCCCGCAACATGTCCGGCCTGCCGCGGCAGGTGGCGTTTGTTCGCCCAACGGCCGTTGCCGTCCATGATGATGGCGACGTGGCGCGGAAGCGTATGAGCGTCGAGCGGCGCGGCAACCATGTTAACCAACCTCTACAACGCGCCTCATACCTGCATGATCTCCTGCTCCTTGGTGTGGAGCACTTGATCGATCTCTTTTATGTGCGCATCCGTGAGCTTCTGCAATTCATCGCCCTGCTTATGGTGCTCGTCCTGGCCGATCTTGTGGTCCTTTTCGAGCTTTTTCAGGACTTCCATGCCGTCCCGGCGGACATTGCGAACCGCCACGCGCGCCGCTTCCGCATATTTGGATGCAAGTTTTGCCAATTCCTTACGGCGCTCCTCATTGAGTTCCGGTATCGGAATACGCAGGAGTTGGCCGTCCATCTGCGGATTGAGGCCGAGCCCCGCATCGCGGATGGCCTTGTCGACCGCCTTGGCCAGACCTTTGTCCCAGACCTGCACGGTCAGAAGCCGCGGTTCCGGCGTGGAGATGTTGCCAACCTGATTGATGGGAAGATGGCTGCCATAGGCATCGACCATCACAGGATCGAGCAGCGCGGCACTCGCGCGACCGGTTCTCAGACCCGAGAACTCGCTCCTCAAGGTTGCCACCGCGCCCTTCATGCGGCGCCCCATT
>Ga0265331_10003173_pt1 | contig 10733 bp, 13 predicted proteins | sample 41923metaG_FD_202088 | JGI IMG/M metagenome (GOLD analysis project Ga0265331, IMG submission 202088) | Rhizosphere microbial communities from Carex aquatilis grown in University of Washington, Seatle, WA, United States - 4-19-23 metaG | ecosystem: Host-associated > Plants > Roots > Rhizosphere...
CCCAGCTTCGGCATCCCGAAATGCCCGAAAATGAGGGCATAGTCGCCTGCTGCGTTGAAGAAGATCGCTGTGACCATCACGATCAACGACGCGCGAGGCCGCGACAACGCGGTCGAGAAATTGCGCAGCACCTGATAGCCGAGCGAGAAGGGCAGGCCCCAGCACAGCGCGCGCGTAAACGCCTGCGCGCCGGCTGCCAGTTCCGGTGTCTGGCCAAGGAACAGGTATATCGGCGCGATGAACAGGAGCAATGCGATCAGAGGCAGCGAGATCGCGAGCATCGCCCAGAACCCCATGCGGACCGCGGAGCGAATATCCGCGACATTGCCGGGATCGCCACCAAGCGTGTGGGCGATCATCGGTGCAACGGCGGCCACAGGGCCGCATCCCAGAATCCAGCAAAAGAAGAACGCGGTATTGCCAAGCGCGGCCGCGGCGAGCGCCGTCGTGCTCAGATGACCGAGCATGATCACATCGGTGGTCATGATCGCCATCTGCGCGAGCTGCGTCAGGGCCAGCGGGAAGGCGAGTTTCAGCGTTTCCCACGCCTCATCGCGCCAGGCGTCCAAACCGTGGCCGGTGATGCGCCGGCCGGCGTGGGAAAGATCGATATCAGCAGTATGGGCCATGATACGGGCTTTTCTTTTATCAGGCCCGAACCCGGTTTCTGGCGGGATGCTCCAGATACAAAAATCCCCTCCAAAGCCGGGCTCGGGAGGGGTGAACATTGAACGGTTTAGGGTGACCTAACGCGCGTTCTCCTCGCGAACCGATGCAGCGGCATCCGTGCCGCCCAAAAGGGCGAACGGGATGTCCGGCATGTATGCAGCGACACAACTATTCATCGTTGCTCTGATCTCGCGACTCATCCGCCCGGCCCCATGCCGTTTGGATGCGCCGTGGGTACGCCTGAGATTTGGGGAAGTCAACACAGAGGCGCGCATGGTGGTGAGTCAGTTTGGATTTACCGAGTAATTCCGCTTGAGAACCGAAAAAATCTAGCGGTTTTAGGGGTCCTTAGAGCGAGGACCCGCATGAAAAATCACCGCCGTCTTTTCGAGATCAAGAGGGGCAATCAATGCCTCGCGATAGCCGTTCGCACACGGGGATGGCACCGGACCTACATTGGCTTCATCAATGGGCGCGTCTGCGCTACGTCACCCACTGTGCTGGACTCGGTAGACGCGCCGGGTTGTGGCAAATGACCTGCTGCGACAGATGAAGGCCTCCGGCTTTCTTGAAGGCGAGTAGCGCCTCCAGTCCGAGCGTGGACATCACCGGCACACCCGGCTCCCACGAATTTCCGACCTCAATTACAATGGACCCATTCGGGGTCAGCAACTCGCACAGCTTCGGTGCAAGCCTTTCTAGCCATTCGATGTACGACTTGCCTGTCTCGTTTCCATATTTTTTCTTGCGGACTAGGGGAAATGGAGGCGAGGTGAAGATGAGATCAATCTTACCCTTGCGCCGACTCAATGCAGGATCGCGCAACGCGCCTTCGATTTTGCCAACTAGCATCATGCCCGACGCGGTAGCGTAGGCTTTTTGGACAGGCTGCTTTCGCCCGCTGATCCTCTTTATAGATCGGGGCGTTGGTGTTGACTTACTGGTATGTCGCTTTGGCAAAATTGCCCCGCCCAAGGCAAAAAGTTGGCGGGCAGGCTAGACAGAAAAATGACAAATGGCCAGCCAATTCCCCTCAGATTTCAATGGGATGTGGCGATATACAATGCCGCTACCCATGCCGTGACGGAAAAGCTAGAACCGAAATCATGACTTTCCGCGCGGCTCTATTAACAAGCTGCTTGGATGAACTCCGAGAGCTTTGGCGATATTCCCAACCACGGCAATCGTCGGGTTTTCTTGCCCACGTTCGATTCCACCCAGATATCGCATATCGATTCCGGAGTCGGCGGCGAGTGCCTCCTGCGACAAGCCTTTGGCTGTGCGCAGTCGCCTGACATTTGACCCCACGACCTGTTCCCATCGCATCCTCGGATGGGGTGAGAGTCTCGGTAAATCGTCTAGGAACTATCGTTCCTAACTAGTTGGTAAGGAGGAATGGGAACTATAGACCCTGCTACTAGCGGTGGAGAGTGTCATGAAGGATTGCTTGATTGTCGGGGTATGTCTGACCGCCTTACTTGGCGCGACGGGTGGGGAAGCTCTCCCGACGATTTCTCCGGCTTCGCAAGCGCTAGCCACACAAGCGGCGGACGCGATCCGTAGACTGTCGCCGCTCCCCGATCCCGACATGACGATGCGCGGCGTGATCTCCGTCCAGCACGGCGACAAGACCGCGTTCTGTGGTGAAATCTCGGGGCGGGAGTTTCCGGTTCACTTCGCCGGGTTCGTGCGCTTCATCAGTTTCGACGGTAAGGCTGTGCTGGATTCTCCGGTTGCGGCATTCACAGAGAAGGAGCAGTTTGCTAGGGCGTGGAATGGGCTGTGTGAACCTCAATAGCCCACCGGCCTTGCCTCAACTATTTAAGTGCCAAGCCCATCGCTAGGAGCCCAAGAAGCAGTGAGAGAAATGCCATCCATGCGGGCAAGCGGACCGCTGGGTCGGTCGCCCATAACATCCAAAGAATTGTGTCAAACCAATCTCCCTCTTGTAGATGAAATTTTATGCGTGTGCCGATATCATTTTGAGATAGGCCAACGCGCTCGCGCATGGCTTCGTCCATAAGAATTTGTGATCTTTGACAATCCTTCAAACCTCGAACCGAAACTACAGTGTGTCCATAACCAGATACGTACAGCCAACAGATTTTGCCTGATTTGATTCCTCCCCGGCTGCTTTCATGGATTCTGACGATGTCCTTGTACACTTCGTGCCGATCAACCTGAGCCAGATTAAGCTCGCGCCAGTGCTCATTTTTCATGTCCAGCCCCGCCAATGTAATCCAATCTTTAACGCCAAACCGGCTACGCTCAATCACTGATTGTTCTCATAAGAATGATTTGATCGTTACGGAGCGCCGGAACAATGAAATTATCTGGTCACACGACCATATCAATCAACAAACCTGAACCAGATTGGTGGTCAAACGATCAGGGTTATAAATGGGGTCCGTTCAACGGCGCTGCCAGCTACGAAGCTAGTATCGAGAAAACTCCCGATGGCATCCTACGCGTTCGCTTGAGAGTGCCGGGAGAAAACGAAGTAATCTTGGAAGCCCCCATTGTAGTTCCAAAGAAGGGGGTGCTTAACGTCTCTCTCGGCTGGGACGTGAATGACGGGTACAAGATGATGTTGAACGGCCTAAATCCCGTTCATCACCCCTTATCACCCCTTGGGTGATTTCATTGAGGGTGAGCCAACGGCCATTGATTTCGACCGCGTTAATGCCACCAGTTTCCGCGCAGCAGTAACCTTCTGGCAGATCGCGCGGAAGTATCGGAACGTCGCGATTGGTCACAACGCCTGAGGTGGAGAACACCTTGTTTGCCTCATTTGAGCTAAATCCTCCGCGCTTGGCGTCAGGGGCATCATTTTTTTCAAACATTCCATACACTTTCGATTATTAACGTGATCCAGTGACGCAACGACGCTTGATTGACATTAGGCGTCCCCTTCGAGCGGAGGGGCGCTATTTATTATTCGGGACAGGTGTTTGGGGCGCAGCAAGCGAAGAAAAGTTAGATAATCCAAACTGACTCACCACCGCGCGCATATCGGCCCGCTGTTGCGGCGCACACACAGCGCGGCGAGTTGCGCCTTCCCCCGCGTACGGCGCTAGGATCGCTGCACCGCTATTCGCAAAGGATCTGTCATGGACTTCACAATTCCCAGGGAAATCGCGGACTTGCTCGCACGGATCGATGCGTTCATCGAGGCGGAGATCGTGCCGTTGCAACGCCAAGACGACAACGACCGCTTCTTCGATCACCGTCGCGAATGGGCGCGCACCGATTTCGAGCATGGCGGTCTACCGCGCAAGGAGTGGGAAGACCTGTTGCGCGAGATGCGCGTGCGCGCGGACAAGGCCGGGTTCCTGCGCCTCGCTTTGCCCGAGGAGTATGGCGGCAAGAATATCGGCAATCTCGCAATGGCGATCATTCGCGAGCACCTCGCGACCAAGGGGCTCGGCCTGCACAACGATCTGCAGAACGAAACCTCGGTCGTCGGCAACTTTCCGCAGATCCTGATGATGCGCGATTTCGGTACGGAGGAGCAGAAGAAAGACCTGCTTCCTTTGATGCTGGAGGGCAAGGCGCGGCTCGCGTTCGGGCTCACTGAGCCCAAGCACGGCTCCGACGCGACATGGATGGAAACGCGCGCGGTCAAAGACGGCAATGGCTGGCGCCTCAATGGCGAGAAGATGTGGAACACCGGCGTCCATGTTGCGACGCACGACATGGTGTTCTGCCGCACCTCCGGCAATGACGGCGACGCGCGCGGACTATCCTGTCTGATCGTGCCGATGAACAGCGAAGGCGTGAAGATCGAGTCCTATCAGTGGACGTTCAACATGCCGACCGATCACGCGCATGTCTCCTTCAAGAATGTATGGGTGCCGGATAGCGCCGTCTTCGGACCGGTCGATAATGGTCTCGTACTGGCACGCCACTTCGTGCACGAGAACCGCATCCGCCAGGCGGCCAGCGGCGTCGGCGCGGCACAGTACTGCATCAATGAGAGCATCGATTATGCCAATACGCGCAAACCGTTCGGCAAGCCGCTGTCGCGCAACCAGGCGATTCAATGGCCACTGGTCGAGCTACAGACAGAAGCGGAGATGCTGCGCTGGCTGATCTACCGCACAGCCTGGGAGATGGATCGCATGACGGGTCCGGAGATTCAGCTCTATCTCTCCGACAAGGTCTCGATGTGCAACTACCGCGGCAACAATCTCGTCTGTAACGCGGCGGATTGGGCGATGCAGGTGCATGGCGGCTGGGGCTATTCGCGCCACAAACAATTCGAGCATATCTACCGCCACCATCGCCGCTATCGCATCACCGAGGGATCGGATCAGATTCAAATTCGAAATGTCGCGGGACACATGTTCGGCTTCATCGGAAAGAATCGGCCGCGTGAACATTCCTAGAAAGCCGAAACCATGCTGATTCCTGTCTGCAAAGCCAAGATTCATCGCGCGACGGTGACCCAGGCCGATCTCAACTATGTCGGCTCGATCACCATCGACGAGTTGTTGCTGGAAGCTTCCGGGATTGTGCCGTTCCAGTATCTGAACATTACGAATGTCTCGAACGGGTTTTTCTGGCGGACCTATGCGATGGCGGGCAAGCGGGGCCATGGCGACATCTGCCTTAACGGTCCGCCCGCGCGGCATTTCCAGCCCGGCGACAAGATCATCATTCTCGCGGAAGTGCAGGTGAGTCCGGAAGAGATGGTCTCGCTCGACCCGGTGGTGGTGTTCGTGGATGACCAGAATAAGGTGACAGAGGTGAAGAAGCACGGGCTCATTCCCCATCCGTTGGCCTGACGTCCGGAGGCGCCATGAATCCTTTGAATATTGCCCATCGCGGCGGCGCGGGACTGATGCCGGAGAACTCTCTGGCCGCATTCCGGGACGCTGTTGCGCGTGGTTGCGACGGCGCGGAGTTGGACGTTCAGCTTTCGAAGGACGGCGAGGTCGTCGTCTATCACGACTATCGCCTGAAGCCGGAGATCACCCGCGGACCGGATGGCGCGTATGTCGTAAGGCCCGCGCCAAGAATAAAAGACCTGACGCTGCAGGAGTTGCGCGCCTTCGATATTGGGCGCTGCGATCCGGCAAGCGAATATGCGAGATCGCACCCGGAGGTGAAGGCCGTGGACGGCGAACGCATTCCAACGCTCGCGGCCGTGGTCGATATCGCCAGGCAATCGCCAAGAACTTTCACATTATTCGTCGAATTGAAAACGTCGTTCGTGGACCGCGACCTCTCCGCCGATCCCATCGCGCTGGCGGAAGCCGCCGCGAAAGTGTTGAGAGCGTTAAACTATCTCGACCGCACGATTTTCGTTGGCTTTGACTGGCCCGCACTGTTGCACGCCAAGAAGATCGCGCCCTATACGCCTTGCTGGTTTACGACGCTCGCACAAAGCTGGTTTCGAGACGGCACGCCGCCGCCGGAAGACGATCCACCGTCCGAGCCTGCGTTGCAGATGCTTCGCTATTGGGCGGCAAGCGGCACTTCGCCTTGGGCCGGCGGCTACGACGCAGTGAAATACGGCAACTCCATCCAGCGCGCGATCAAGGCCGCGGGTGGTGACGGCTGGTTTCCAACCTTCACCGACATCAACCCGCGATCGGTCGCCGAGACGCGCGAACTAGGGCTCAGGGTGGGCGCGTGGACGGTGGACGAACCGGCGGATATAAAGCGTATGCTTGATCTTGACGCACTCTGCACCGACCGGCCCGATACCCTAGATCAATTGATATGATTGCGCGCGCTAAAATAAAGATGAAGCCACCTCTCGAGTGGCCGCGGTTTCCCGATTTTCCTCCGGCTTTCTTCCGTCAGGACAGGCTCGCCGATTCCGTGCGAGCAGCGCGGACGTTTTATGATTGGACGGTTTTTACGGCTGACGGATTGATCCAGGCCGAGGCCTATTGGGACGACGCCACTCACGCTCTGGAAATGCTTTTGCCAGAGCGCTTCTTGGCGGACCGTCCCCATTGGACAGGCATTAACCTGGGCACGTTCACAGGCACTTTTCAGAAGGCATGGATGCGTCTGGGTTACAAGATGTATGGAATCGAGCAGCAGGACGTGATCGAGGATCTTCATGCCTATGGCTGCGAAGGTCACCGGGACAATGTTTTCAGCCTGTCGGCCATCGGCGGCGGGACTTTCGATTTCGCTATTCTCGATCGCGTTTTTTGCCAGAGGCCGTTCTACGAGCGATATGAAGTAGGAAAAAACTCCAGCGCTCCGCCTTATTTCGCGAAAATCCGCAGGATCCTGAAAGACGACGGTGCCTTTATTGGCGTGCTTTACGATTGGTACTCGCGAAGCGTGGTCGAAGAGCTCGCCTCTCTCGGAGGCCTCACATTGTGGCCGATGAAAGGAAACAGGCTGGGGTTTCAGGTCGATCTCAGTCTTCCTCCGGCGCTGATGCCCGATGTCATGCGAGAGCCGTTGGATGGAATTTATTTTTCTGACGCCAAAGTCGGAGACACGCGGATGAAATGGTTCTTACCGGCCAACGAATTCGTTCGTGACGTCAAAGGTGCGCGAGATATCGCTTTTGCTCCTCCGGTGCGAGAACAAGCCAAGCCGCGAAAAACCGGTTCCGATAAGCGCTGGGCGCGAAAAACCTGACGGGTGCTCGCACTCAAATCTATCTCGTCAGTTGATGCAATAGTCGCGTACGCGGGCTAAGAGTCTCCATCGCTATCTGGAGACTCGCATGACCACCCTGTTCGACAAGTTCACGCTCAAATCCATCACGATGAAGAACCGCGTTGCGGTCGCGCCGATGTGCCAGTACTCGGCGGACGAGGGCGTCATAAACGACTGGCATCTGATCCATCTGGGCTCCCACGCCATCGGCGGCGCGGGACTGATCATAGCGGAGGCGACCGCCGTCGCGCCAGAAGGCCGTATCACGCCGGGCTGCTCCGGCATCTGGAACGACGCGCAGGCGGAGAAGTGGCCGCGCGTCATAGCGTTCCTGAAACAGCACGGCGCCGTGCCCGGCATGCAGATCGCCCATGCCGGCCGCAAGGCCGCAGCCAATCGCCCGTGGGAAGGCGACGATCACATGAAGCCGGACGATCCGCGCGCGTGGCAACCCATCGGCCCCAGCGCGAACGCATTCGGCGCCAACCTGCCGCGCGTACCCACCGCGATGACGAAGTTGGATATCCAGCGCGTGCAAGGTGATTTCGTTGCCGCCACGAAACGCGCGCTCGCCGCGGGCTTTGAACTGCTCGAGCTGCATTTCGCGCATGGTTATCTGGCGCAGAGCTTCTTCTCGCCCATCGCCAACAAGCGCACGGACGAATATGGCGGCAGCTTCGAGAACCGAATCCGTTTCCTGACGGAGACTCTCGCCGCCGTCCGCGCGGTGTGGCCGGAGCATTTGCCGCTGACCGCGCGTCTCGGCATCTCAGACTTCACCGATGACAGCCAGACGGTCGAGGAAAGCATCGACCTCATCAAGCGCTTCAAAAAGGGCGGCCTCGACATGATCGACGTCAGCGTCGGCTTCAACACGCCGGACATCTCGAAGATTCCGTGGGGACCGGCGTTCATGGCGCCGTTCTGCGAACGCATCCGGCGCGAGGCGGATATTCCGACCGCCTGCGGCTGGTTCATCACCGAGCCGGCGCAAGCCGACGCGATTGTCCAGAAAGGGCAAGCCGATATCATCATGCTCGCGCATATGATGCTCGACGATCCGAACTGGCCCTATCACGCGGCGCGTGCGCTGAACGTGCCCAATTTCAAATGGACGCTACCGGCGCAATACGCGCACTGGATTCGCGCTTAGCCGCGCGCAACGCCGGGCACGTTGGTGATGGCCTGCGCCCAGGGCCACGCGGACTCCAGCCAGATCTGTCGCTTCGGCGGCAGATCGGCTGCCTGTTTCAACGCGCCAAGACGAAGATTGAAGATCGTCTGGTTCTCCGCGCTGGTCGCATAAATGGGAGAGCCGCAATCGCCGCAGAACGCCTGCATGCGTTTTGCGCCGCTGTCGGCTGTCTTCACATAGGTCTTGAGCGTGCCGCGCAGCAGGCGGAAATCCTCGACTTTCGCCGGAACGCTTGCGCGCCACGGTGCGCCGGAGAATTTCTGGCAGTCGGTGCAGTTGCAGACCGCGCTGCGTTCCGGATCGACTTCCGCTTCAAAAGCGATGCGGCCGCAGTGACATTCTCCGTCGACGTGCATGTCTGTCTCCCGAAAGTTCTGTGATCATCCGCGACGGTGGCGGATAGGGTCAAACGTCCTGAAAATAATTTTCGCGGTCCCTCTTGAAGCGTGACGCTGACATCGCCAAATCCGCTACATCCCGATAGGAGCGACGAAGACGACCCGGCGGCCGAAAGCCCGCGCGGTTCCTGACTTTTTCTCTGAGTACACAGCGCCGCCACAGGGCTCCGAAAGATTATTCTGGTCCACTTATCGAACACCAGCGCGAAGGGTTATTCCCGCTGTCCCGCGGTGAGACCAATTGAACCTCCTGAATTCGAACATCGCGGTTCAATTGGGCGGCCTTTAGTGGATCAAGCCTTCCTGCTTCATCGCGGCCTGTACCTTCGGGCGCGCCAAGACGCGCTCATAGAACGCGCCCAGCGCCGCACCCACCGGGATGTGCATCTTCTTCGCCCATGTCAGCATCACAAACAGGTAGGCGTCTGCGGCCGTGAATGTGTCTCCGAGCAGAAAGGATTGGCCGCTCAGCGCCTTGTCGGCGAAGGCAAATCTGTTCTCGATGGTCGCGATGGTCTTCTTGCGTTCGTCGCCCGACACACCATGAAAGAGGGGGCCAAAAGTCTTGTGGATCTCGCCATTGATAAAGGTGAGCCATTCCTGCAGGCGATAGCGCGGCAGCGTTCCGCAAGCGGGCGCCAATCCGCTGCCGGGGTTCTGATCCGCAAGGTATTGAACGATCGCCGGGCCTTCGGTGAGAAGTTCGCCGTTATCGAGCGCCAGCGCCGGCACCGAGCCTTTGGGATTGATCTTGTGGAAATCCGTGCCGTCCTCGAGCGTGTGCGCCTTCAGATCGACTTTCACCAGTTCGATCTTCAACCCAGCTTCCTCGGCCACGATGTGCGGCGACAGCGAGCAGGCGCCGGGGGCATAGTAAAGCTTCATCGAGGATACTCCTTACTGCATCGCCCGCAGATAAGGCTCACCTGACGCCTAGAAATTCAATCCCTTTCCATCGAGGTTTTTCATCGCCGTCGGAACATGGCGGCCTGCGTCAAGCGCTGGCGACCTCCAAAGGCGGCAGCTTGTAGGTCCCGTCATAGAGCTCGGGCCGCGGCTGGTAGGTGCGGAATAGAAGCTTGTAGGGTCCTTCGGGCGCCGGCAGCCAGTTGCTTTGACCCGCAGCAGGGGCCGCGTGCTGTATTTGAATTGAAAGCGAACCGTCCCTGCCGTAGGCGAGCCCCGCCGTGCGGTCGTTGATCGCGTAGCGTTTGAGCGGGTTCTCCACAAGGCGATAGTCGGGACCGTAGAGGGTCAGCGACCAGAAGGCATCGACAGGTGGCAGATGTCCGCCGGGGAAGGTCAGTTTGTAGGCCGTGTGTCCACCAAGAGGCTTTCCGTCCGGTCCGCCATTCGCGCTGAAATAAAGCGCTTCCTTCGCGATGTGCGCGCCCGGGCCGACCTGATTGACGACGGCCCGCTCCAGCGGATCTCGGATGAAGTTTGTGATCTTGTAGTTGACCGACCAGCCATTGACGACGGTTGCCAGCTTCGCAGCGTGGATGCGTGCCAGCCCGCCTGGCACCGCTTTGGCGAGCAACGATACGAGCGCGGGGTTGCGTGATGGCGTGAGACCGGCGCCGATGCCGGCACGCGCGAACCGCGGCACGCCGTCTGCGTCTTGCGATGGCGGCGGATAGGCCTTTGCGAGCGCGCCGAGTTCGTCGAAATAGGCCGGGCCGCTTTTCGACAGGTCCAGAATCGGCAGCACGTTCAGCGCATTTTCCTGCGGGATGGGTTGCTTCTGTCCGTGGGGATAGGCCGCGAGCGGGCCGAGCGTGAAGCCTTGCTGCGCTTGCTGGGCCGCTGCGAGGTCCTTGTCACCCCGGACGAGTGTG
>Ga0265331_10003174_pt1 | contig 10729 bp, 6 predicted proteins | sample 41923metaG_FD_202088 | JGI IMG/M metagenome (GOLD analysis project Ga0265331, IMG submission 202088) | Rhizosphere microbial communities from Carex aquatilis grown in University of Washington, Seatle, WA, United States - 4-19-23 metaG | ecosystem: Host-associated > Plants > Roots > Rhizosphere >...
GCGCACAAGTCGGACGGCTTCGGCCTTGAACTCGTCCGTGAACTTCCTCCGCTTCCGTTTCCCCATGTGGACCTCCCAGGGCATTTTGCCCCTTTCTCGGTTGTCCACAAAATCGGGTCAATTCCACCTGCCATAGTCGAGCCGTTGAGCCGATCAAGAAGCGCTGGGATCCGTTGGTACACGTCGAAGTTGAGGTCGAGCGCGAGTTGCGACGAGCGCTCGCCGAGCCGGGCGCCTGGAACCAACTGCGAGAGCTCAGTTCCCGTCTTGCGCAACGCGCGGCCGACGTCAGTGACCGTGTGCAAGCAATCAGTGGAGAAGATGAACGTCGACTAGCGGGAGATTTGGGCTCGGATTTGCGTAATGCCGCTCGGCAACTCTCTGCAGTGGCCGAGTGCTGCGACTCGGGGCGCCCGGACGACATCGTGGCTACCTGCGAGTCAGCGCAGGCTCGCTTGCTTCAACCGCGCGACCTACACAGGCTATCAGTGCGCCTGCGGACTCTGCGCAATCCAGCTTCGCTCACGGTGGCTGCGGCGGATGCCGACCTAGATGATGCTCGCCTTCTCATTGGAAGGGCGCGACAATTAGCAGCAACGCCCCTGTTCGCTGTGATCGGCGACGCTGGCAAGGGTAAGACGTTCCTTGGAGCGCAGCTCACAGCCCACTCAAATCAACGGCCAGCGGGAGTGTTCATTCTTGGAGTGGATCTGGCTGCGAACGGCAGTCTTGACCATCTTGCTCGACGGGTGGCAGGCCTAACTGTGCAAACATTCGATGAGTTACTCGAGGCGGTCGAAGCGGCAGGTGCGCGAGCCGGAAGACGTTTGCCGATCGTCATAGATGGCCTGAATGAGGCTCAGGACCCGCGCGCGTGGAGGACGCTCCTGTCCCGGCTCTCGCCAGTTCTCAACCGCTACCCCCATGCGCTCCTCGTCGTAACCCTCCGGTCGTCAGTGGCGGAGGATGCGCTGATTGGGGACGCCGCCAAACTTACTCTGCACGGGTTCGAGCACAACTTGAGGGAGGCGGTCGACCGATATTTCCAGCACTACCTCATCGATCCCGGAGACGCGTGGCTGCCGTGGGGAGGATTTCGGGACCCACTTTTTCTGCGGATGTTTTGTGAGGCGACGAATCCGGAGCGGACGCGCCGCGTCGGCGTTGAGGCACTGCCCACATCGCTCACTGCGGTCTTCGAGCGCTACCGTGATACGGCAGTAGAACGCATTCGGCAGCGCCTCAGGCTTCCTCCAAATTACATCCCTGAGGCGCTCGACAAGATTGCAAATGCGCTATGGGGGCAGAACTCCCGCGCACTCCCTTCCGACGAATTGGGTAAACTTGTCGGTGATGACCCTCGTGAATGGGATCGTAGCCTCATGCGAGCACTCGAAGAAGAAGGTGTACTCTGGCGTGCACCCGGACCCGACCGATCAGATCAGCGCAGCGCGGTTTTGTTCGATGCCTTCGCGGGTTTTCTCATCGCTGATGCACTCGTCAGATCCGCATCTCAACCTTCGGTCGGTCGATTCGCGACGCCCGATATCTGGGAAAAGCTTGGCTCAGGACCGGACCGGGAGCATCCGTTGGCGACCGATATCCTGCGGGCCATGGTCGCCGTGCTTCCGCGACGGCAAGGCTGCCAACTCTGGAAAATGGCACCACCTGCGGTTCGTGACTGGACGGTTGCTCAGACTGCTGATCTGGAGGCGCAGTACCTCGACTCGGATACTGTCCATGCGCTTGGCGAACTAATCGCCCGTCCGCCTTCGTCTCGAGGCTTCTCAAGCCGCAACCTGCTCGACCGTCTCATGGAGGTGCGCGACGGAACAGCACACCCGCTTAACGCCGAGTTCGCAGATCGTATTCTGAGGGGGAGTTCAGCCTGCGAACGAGATGTGCGCTGGACTGAATGGGTGCGGGCGCGAACCAAGGAGCATCAAGCCGATCTCGACGCGGCTGAGCGTCGATGGATGGCAGATGGGCAGCGGAACGAGCGCGATCACCTATCCGCTCTTTGGATTGCCTGGCTCCTGACAAGCACTGTCCGGCTGCTGCGCGATCGAGCAACTCGCGCGCTGTCTTGGTACGGACGCGGCACGCCGGCCGCTCTGTTCGAGCTGACTTTACGGATGCTCGGCGTGAACGATCCGTATGTTCCTGAGCGGATGCTCGCCGCGTCCTATGGTGTGGCAATGGCTTTGCACGCCGACCCTACGCAGGCCCGCTTCAGAGACGAGGTGCTCCCCAACTATGCGCGAAAAATCTTTTGCGGGATGTTTGCCGCACGCGCACCCCACTCAACGACCCACGCGCTAATGCGCGACTTCGCGCGACAGACCATCGAGATAGCACGCCTTCATCAACCCGGGCTTCTGGATGCACGAGAATGCAAGCGCATCACGCCACCCTTCAAGGGTGGCGATATTCGGAAGTGGGGTCGACGTGACGAATCGGAACATTCGCGATCACCGTTCCATATGGATTTCGAGAACTACACGATAGGAAGGCTAGTGCCGAATCGGCACAACTACGACTACAAAGATCCGGAGTATCAAGAAGTGCGCGGCAAGATCCTTTGGCGGGTGTTCAATCTGGGATGGGCACCGGAGGTCTTTGGCGAAATCGACGTAGACATTGGACGCTCTTCAGGGCGACATGAGCAAAACCGGACACGTGTCGATCGGTATGGGAAGAAATACTCTTGGATTGCCTACCACGAGATGTACGGTCACCGCTACGATCGAGGACTGCTAAAGGGAGAATGGATTGAAAGGGGCGATCGTCCGAGTGACATCGATATTGACCCCAGTTTTCCCGACATACCCCGCGCGGTAGCCGTCGTACAGCGAGACTTTCTGGGCGATCGATCGCTCCCCTTTGCAAAGTGGCTTGAAGGCGGTGGCATCCCGGATGTCAGCGAGTACCTGGTTACGCAAAACGTCGATGGGCAACCCGGGCCATGGGTCCTCCTCAACGGATATGTCAATCAAGAGGATGACACCGCAGAGCGCGGCCGGTTCATGTTCTTGCGCGCATTCCTTGTCCCGTCGCGGTACCGGACACAATTCGGTCGACTTCTTGAGACGCAGAACCTCGGTGGCCGATGGCTGCCGGAGATCCCGGAACTTCACTATACCCTCGCGGGCGAGATTCCATGGTGCGATACGTTTCCTGCGAACGGGTTCACGGGGTTCGAATTCGATACGGGATCGCGAACGCGCCACATTACACGGCCACGGCTCGTGTTCGAGAGAAACGGCACGGAGGTTGGCAACGATGAGATCAGGGCTGTACTGAGCGAGCCCGCAACGGCTGAGGCAGCGAGACAGAACCCCGATGCAATGCTTGATGCCTTGGCGCGAAACGGCATCAGCGTGCGTTCTGTGAAGGAGCGGGTCGCGCAAACGGAGCGGCTGGTGAAAAAGTGCAAGGCGTTGATCCCTGTCGTGCAGAGCGGATGGGAGTCCTACCATAGCGGCTTGAATCCCGCCTCACACGCTGTTGTGCCCTGTCGTGAGCTGGCGGAGTCCTTGCGGCTTTGGCTTCGGTTACCCTCGTGGGATATGGCTGATTCAAACGGAAGGCTAGCGTCTGTCACCACACAGTGGGGCGAAGAGTGGAGGACGGCCCATCACTTTACGTATCTCCGACAGGACTTGCTCAACCACTATCTCCAAACTCAAGGCTTCGCCTTGACCTGGGCAGTCTGGGGCGAGCGAGAATTTCATACAAGCCCGGAAGAGCTGTGGCGCCGCGCCGACACCGGGGAACAGACGTTTCGGGTTTTCCAACAGGTCTATCGGTATGAGGATCAGGCAGCAATGCCGGGCCAAACGCGCGAGATTGACGGCCGTGGCAAGTAGCCCTGCGTCAGGTGCCTTCCGCGCTTGAACATGGTCCCTTCGGGACCGGGAACCGTTCCCGGTTTTTCGGGAAAGCACGGGATATTTCGGGACAATATGGGACGCGAAGATTCCTGCGAAACTCACTGGAAAAAGAATATTTACCTTCGTTTCCGCAGAGATCGAGTAACCAGCTGTTTCTCTTTCCCAAGCTGGACGTCGCCGGTTCGACCCCGGTCGCCCGCTCTCGTGCGAAGCCCTTGTGCCGCAAGGGCTTCATCATTCTCCGACGCTTCGATCGACGTCCAGCCTGACGTCATGGATCCCGGGAACTTTCCGGGAACCTTCGCATGTCGCCCGGCAGTTGCAGATCGCCGGCTTGCTCCGAATGCCTTGTCTGACAAGCGGCCTTTCGCATTCCGAGCTCGCACCCCGACGTCCAGCCTGACGGCTTTCAGTCCGAGAACAGTGAGGTTTCCTGATGATGAAGGCGAATCAGCGGGAAGTCTCTCTGGCGTGTCGTTTGTCATGCACGGGACGACGAACCGGCTATACGGGTTCGGTGGCCGGCAAGAGCTGCGGAATAACTGCCGAGCAGTCGGCGCCCGCGCTGAGGTAATCGCAATGCATGACCGACGGCGTGGGCGCTGGTGTCGGGCCCGGTGTAGGCGTGCCGAAGGCGGTGTTGTCGCACGACACCGGGCTCGAAAGGAATACGATATTCCCGTCCAACGTCGCGGCCCGTAGATACTCGTAGGAGTTGTTGGCGCCGAAGCGCACCGTCGTGGTGCCGGTGGGGAACGCGCACGACTGATTTTCGTTGGCGCAGAACGTCCAGGCGGGCATGAAGAAGCCGGTGAGCTGGCAGTCGCTCGAGATCTGGAGCGAGAAGTCCGACGAGTACGCGAAGCGGAAGAACTTCGCCGTGCTGATCGTGCCGTTGGGCGTCGTGATCGTGACCGTCAGCTCGACGCGCCAGAAGATGTCGGCGCCCACCCGTGGGTCGCCGTCCAGCTCCGGGAGCGACCCGGCCACGATGTGGAGGACGGGCGAGTGGTAGCCGCTAACGCCTGCGGCGGAGTAGAGGACCTGCTCTCCGAAGATCGGCGGGTAGAAGATTTGCCAGTGGTACTGGACCTCGTCCTGGCTCGGGTCGACATTCGGATCGACCGAACTGCTCGCGTCGAAGGTGTTGTCGATCGTGCCGTCGAGCGCGTTGATGGCGCAGCCGCCGTCGTCGGAATCCTGAGCCGGGCAGTGCGAAAGGTCGGCGGGAGGGATCACCACGACTTGCGGGTCGTCCGGGAAGTTGATGTCGATGACGACGTCCTCCGGCAGCAGCCCGGGCGTCGCCGTCGGTATCGGCGTCGTCGTCGGCATGACGTCCGTCACATTGTATTCGCAGTGCTTGACCACGGAGGGAACGGGGTCGCCGAATGTGGCATTGGTGCACGGCACGGAAGTCTCCGTGAAGTACTGGATCTGATACGTTCCGTCGGCGCCGTAGCGCACGTATCCATTCCCAGGGAAGGCGCACGCACCGCCTTCGTCCGCACAAAAGATCCAGCTCGGTTGCTGTGTCGCTGTGGCAGTCGCTGTCGCCGTGCCGCTCGGTGTCGTTGTCGGAGTCTCCGTCGCGGTCGCGGTCGAGGTTTCTGGAGTCGGTGTCAGCGTCGCAGTTAGGGTCGGGGTCTGGGTCGGGGTCGCTGTGGGCGTATCCGTTGGCCTCGCGGTCGCCGTCAGTGTCGGCGGCGGCGGGGTCGGGGTTGGGGTCGGCGCACAGCCGCCGCTGTCGCCCGGCGCGGCGATGATGAGGTCGTCGTTGGTATCCGAGGCCTGCAGACACTGGGTGTAGGCGGGGCAGAGCACGCGGGTGGCTTTCGCGGTCGAGGTACACAGGGGGTTGGGTGTGACACCGTCCATTTTCGTGCTGGCCGTGATCGCACAAGTGATCTTGCCCGTCTTCACGCCGGTCGCGATGCACGGCTCGGTGTGAAGGTTGGGGTTCCTGCCGCAGGTGGCGTTCGCGTAATAGTTTTTCACCGTCAACTTGCACTGTGTTCGTAAGGCTGCGGCGTCGATCTGTGCGGTGATGATGCCGCTGGCGCATTTCACGTAGGCAGCGTGCGTCTTTCCTTTGGTGCCGTCAAAGTTCGCGCAGCCGCACCCGGCATCGACCAGTGTACGCACCGCCCGGATCTGGCGTGGATCGTTTGCGACCTCGGACGCCGTACCCGTGAGGCACGTGATCGTGACGCGGGCCGCCGCACCACCGGCCCAGAGCGCGATGACAGCTATGACGACAGTGACAGACGCTGCTGCGCGTGGCGGGCGCGTGTGGGCACGCCGGTTCAGAGCCGAACCTGACCTCATAGAGACCTCCTTGTGGCGGGGCGAGTCATTGATCCGTCCTGCAGATCCGGGCGCCGTGTTCGCCCGATGCGGGGTCCTTCTCCAACTCCGACAGCACGGCCGATACGAAGTCCCAGAACTGGTGTGCGTTCTCGAAGCGTGCGGCACGCCCCGATGCCAGGTGTTCGACCCGGCCGGGGCGTCGATGGTCGGAATGTTTTCCCTGGAACTGGACGACGAAGGCACAATCGGTTGGGAATCGCGGCCCTTCCTCGTCTGTCCGCTTCGGCGGCTGCATGTGCACCCAAGTAGCTGAGGGAGACCGCCGAAGTCCTCTCGTTCGGTACACGTTTCGTAAACATTTCGTTTGCTTCGGTGGCCCGTCTAGAGCACGTTGAACCGGCCATGGGCTCGGGAACACCGCAGACCATTAGCTTCGGCGCCTTCCGGCTCGAGATCGGCCAGGGGCGCCTGTTGTGCCGCGACCAGGAGATCCGCCTGCGACCCAAGGCATGGGACGTGTTATGTTTTCTGGCCACCCGGGCCGGGCAGGTTGTGGCCATCGATGAGCTGCTGGATTCCTGTTGGAAAGACCTCCACGTCGGCCCGCATGCGGTCACCAACATCATCTATGTGCTGCGGTCGGTGTTCACCGCCGGCGATGGCGAAGCCGACTGGATCCAGAGCGTCGCCCGTCGCGGCTACCGTTTCACGGCCCCGGTGCAGGTCGTCGCAGCAGCCTCAAAGGCAGCGGTTCAACAGGTCGAAACCACCTCAGGTGCCGACGAGTCGCGGGATGCCCAGGTGTTTGTCGGTCGCGACAAGGAACTGAGCCGTCTCCTCCAGTGTTGGGACAAGGTCCTGCGGGGTGCACCACAGGTAACGTTCATCGCGGGAGAGCCCGGCATCGGCAAAACGACGCTGGTTCGACACTTTTGTTCGGCCGCCACACCGCGGCCGCTGTTGTGCATCGGCCGGTGCATTCGACAGCACAGCGAGGCCGAGCCGTACATGCCGGTCCTGGAGGCGTTGGGCTCGCTGGAATCAATGGCCGAAGTCATTGAACTGGCGCGCGAGCAGGCGCCGACGTGGCTGATTCAGATGCCGTGGTTGCTGTCCAGGGAGGAGCGCACCTCGCTGCGTCAGTCGCTCGAAGGGGTCGGGCCGGCGCGCATGCTGCGCGAGGGCAAGCGGCTGTTCACCGGGCTCACCGAGCACTCACCGCTGCTGCTCGTCCTGGAAGATGTGCATTGGGCCGACAGTGCCACCGTCGATCTCATCCGCGTGCTGGCCGAGAGCGACCGCCGGGGTCGCCTGATGCTGCTGGTCACCTACCGGCCCACCGAAGTGATCGTGCAGGGGCATCCGTTGCGCAGCGTCGTCAACGAGCTCACGTCGCGCCTGCGCAACGTCGAGCTGCTGTCGCTGGGCGCGCTCACGCCGGCGCTGGTCTACGACTACCTCGAGCGCCGTTTTACGAGTCCCGAGCTGGCGCGCACCATCGCACCGCGGTTGGAGGAAAAGAGCGGCGGCAACCCACTGTTCCTGGTGGCGATGACCAACTACCTCTGTGAGCAGGGCCGGATCGCCTGCGGCACCGACGGCTGGCGGCTGTCGATGGCGCTCGGCGACGTCGACGTCGGGCTGCCCGACGGCTTGCGGGAGATGATCCGCATCGCGCTGCGCCGGCTCACGCCCGACGAGCTGCAGGTGCTGCAAGCCGCCAGCGCCGCGGGCGAAGAGTTCACCAGCATCGAAGTTGCCGCGGCGCTCGAAATGACCGTCCCACAAGCCGCCGAGGCCTGTGAGGCGATCGCCAAGCCGGGCGACTTCGTGCGTGCCGACGGCGAGGTCAGGTGGGCCGACGGCAGCGTCGGTGAGAGCTATCGGTTCGCGCATGTCGCCTACCATCAGGCGCTGCACGACGACCTTGCTCCGGCGCGCCGACGCGTGCTGCATGGGCGCATCGGCGAACGATTGGCAGCCGGATTCGGCAAGCGCGCCCGCGACATCGCCCCGCGGCTGGTAAAGCACTTCGAGGCCGCCGGCGATCTCGAACGCGAGCTGGAATATCTGAAGCTGTCGGTGCAGCTGGCCGCCGGGCGTTACGCACATCGCGAAGCCCTGGCCTACATCGATCGCACGCTCGACGTCCTCGACCGTCTGCCACCCACCGGCGAACGCGCCACACAGCAACTGGGCTGGTTGGTGGAGCGCGGGAATCTGGCCATGGACTGGCAGGGCTTCGCGGCGGGATACGACACCTTCACCCGCGCCCTTGCGCTGGCGAAGGAGCAAGGCAATTCCTTCCTCGAGTTCATCGGGCATGCCGGCCGCTGTATGGCCGGGATGATGGGTTTCAGACACAGAGCCGAAGCGCGCGCCGCAACCGACAGCATGTTGGCGATTGCCGCGCAGCACCATCCCGAGCTGGCGACGCTGGCGCACGTGCTGGCCGGAGGCGTTCGCGATACCTTCGGCGACCTGCAGGGTGCCCTCACGCACGCGGAAGCGGCACTGACGGCGCTGCCCCAGGCGCTGCGCGGCCTGCCGCGCGGCCACGACATCGAGGCAGGAGTTCACGTGCTGCTGATGGCCTGTCTCACCCGGATGGGGCGGTTCGACCGCGCCCGCCACGAGCGTGCCCTGGCGGTGCAGGGCGCTGAGGACCGCGCCGGCTTGGCGGGTCGGGCGCATGTCGCGGTATTCGCCGCATGCGACGGGTTGCTCACGCTCGACCCTGTCGCGGCCCTCGAGCATGCGCAGCGCGCCGCCGACGTGGCGCGCGAAGGCGGCTTCGACTATTTCCTGCTCGCGGGCGAGGCGGCGCGCGAGACGGCGCTCAGTATGCTGGCGCCGGGCGGCGACATCGACCCCGGCGGTCTGGAACGGCTCGCGGTCTTGATCGAGCAGCGCCGCCGGTTGGATGAGAACTGGTACAACATGCTGTTCGCCGCTTATCTGGCGGACGCCTGGCGCCGCCGAGGGGAGCTGGAACGCGCGCACACCTGTATTGATGACGCGTTTGACGAGGCCGATGCGTCGTACATCGCGGAAGTGTGGCGCGTCAAAGGCGAGATCGAGCGCGCGACAGCTGAAGCGGGGAACCGCCGCGCCGGCACGCGCAACCTTACCGCGGCAGCGCACTGCTTCGAGAAGTCCATCGAGCTGGCCAAGCAGTCCGGTGCAAGCCTATTGCAATTGCGCTCGACTCTGGCGCTGACACGGCTCCGGCGGGGGGCCGACGGGACCCGCGGCGAGCTGGCGACGGTCCTTGCGTCGTTTACAGAAGGCTTTGACACCCCCGACGTGCGCGCCGCGACGGCGCTGTTACGAGCGTCACCCGCCGCGCAGGCGGCAAAATCTCCGTCAGACCCGTGTATACGGCATCGTCAATGATTCCGATCCCCGTGCATTTTACAGCGTCCCTCGGTTCAACTCAGAGGATCAACAGGTTCCGGGACATTCCCGCTCATGGTTTCAGGTCGATTTGTTTGAGCAGCGTTGCCGCCGTGCCGTAGGGGCCGAGGTGATAGACAGCCGCGCCCGCCGGCGAGAAGGTGAAGGTATCAAACGGTTCGGCCAACATCTTGTCCAGGTATTCCCGGGGCGCGAGGCCGGTGGTGACGTGTGGCTCGTAATGCTTGCCGGCATGTTCCGTAGCAAACACCTCGACGTATTTGATCAACAACTCGTTGACGCCGGGATCGTTGGGGGTCACGAATGCCGCTGATGTTGCGGTTTTCACCGTGAGCGGGGAGACAGCGGCAATCAAATCCGCTTGCAGCTTGATCAAAGCGGGGGTCGGCTCGATGACAATGCCTGACAAGCCGAGCGTCTTGTCGGGGATGTAATAGTACTTGAAGGCTTTCAACTTCAGGTCGGTGATGTGACCGGCGGCCAGAATCTTCGCGGCGGTCGCATAGACCTTGTCCAGATCCGCCGTGCGGACATAGCACTGAAACATGGAGACATGGGGACGGTGCGAGGCGTCCAGCGCGAAACCCTCCGGGAACACCCCGCGCAGACGGGCGTTCACGGCTTCCGCGTGCTTGAGCATCGTGGCATCTGGGTCCAAGAGGATGTCAATGGCGGTGATGTCGTTCTGATCAGCGGCGATGGCGCGACCGGCGCCGAGGGTCAATGAGAGCACCGCAAATGCTGTGAAGGCAATGAACCTGATGGGGGGTGTCTTCATAACCGACTTTCCTTTCTTTGGCCTGTCCATTTGGTCTGGTCTCTTGCTGTTTCCCTGGAGAATGGCCAACGACTCTGTTCACCACGCGTGGAAATCCTATGGTACGTAGCCACAGGTCTCATCCAAGTCCTCCATTCAGTCCGCGGGCCGGCGGGGCCGCCTCTGGCGAAGCGGCCCGCACGGTCAACGAGAGACATGCCTAGCTACAGCCTTGTGCAAAACACGGCCACTGGGCCGCGTCGATTCAACCTCTCGGCCGCGAATAGCTGCCAAACCGTAGCAAAGTGTGCCTCCCGCTGTCGATTTTCCTTGATACGTATGCCTAATCAGG
>Ga0265331_10003175_pt1 | contig 10728 bp, 10 predicted proteins | sample 41923metaG_FD_202088 | JGI IMG/M metagenome (GOLD analysis project Ga0265331, IMG submission 202088) | Rhizosphere microbial communities from Carex aquatilis grown in University of Washington, Seatle, WA, United States - 4-19-23 metaG | ecosystem: Host-associated > Plants > Roots > Rhizosphere...
GCTCGAACAGCCCGAAGGCTGGGAGGCGAAGTACGGCCGCTGGAACGTGCGCCTGAGCAACGCGCCGCGGGACGAGGAGATTCTCGTGATTCGCATGCCGCGCGATCCGGCCAAGCCTGTCGCGGCATACGCCGAGGCGGTCGAGCGGAGCTTTCAGCAAGCGCTGCCCAGCTTTCGGACGTCCCACCTGACTGCGGCCCAGGACTCGGTCGCGTTCCTGGTCACGTACACCAGCGGGGGCAAGAGCTACTCGGGGCCGGGCGCCGTCATGCTGAAAGAAAGCGCCGCGTGGTGGGTGAGCTACGGCAGCCCCGCCGCGGCGGACCTGGCGCGAGGCGCGGCGCTGATTACTGGAGTGATGGGATCGGCCGCGGACGGCGCCGGCTCCGTGTCACCCACGGCACCCGCGCCTCCGCAGGCTGCGACGGGAGGATCGGGGCCGCTGGTCGGTAACTGGAGCACCGCGGACTACTACGGTGAACTCGTGAATCCATCGACCGGCGCGTTCCTGCAGTCCAGTTACAGCGGGGAATGGTACAGTTTTCGCGCCGACGGCACTTACCGGTATACGATCGCAGGGTCAGGTCAGATCATCACCGGCGTGGTGATAGCCAAAGGAATCTATGAGGTCCGTGGAAATACCGTGCTGCTGCATCAGAAGACGGAGAGCTGGTATCCGCTGCCGCGCGACGCCACTCACAAGCCGATGTACCAGGACCGCCCGAGCCCGGAAGACTCCACGATCACAATCGAGTTTCGAGGACCAGCGACGATGCTGGTCCGCGGCCGCGGCTCGCCGGGCACCTTCCACCGCCAGCCGAATGGTAAGTAGAGGAGCGTCTTCCGGAAACCGATCACGGCTTGGCCGTGAACATTTCGAGCGACTCGACCTCGGAATCGGACACGGGCGTGAGCGCCTGATCCATATAGTCGCGGGCGGCGGGGTCATGCTTGAGCTTGCGGCGGAAACGGTAGAAGTGCAGGATGGCGCCGGCCAGGCGCAGGTGCTTCCATAGCAGCTCGGCCGCGTACTTCGGATAAAAGATGAAGGGGTTCTCGCGGGGGAAGGTGTGGCGGCGGTTGGTCCGCGACTTCAGACGCAAATACCCGCCCTGCAGCGGATCCACCTTCTCCAGCACGATGCAGGTGTAGAACCACAGCAACAGGAACATCATGTTGCCGGCGCTCATGCCCGGCGTGGCGGCCGCGCGGCGCATGACCGTTTCCATGTGCTCGCGCGAAAAATAGGACAGCCACGCGTCGCGGTACATGCGCTCCCATTCCGCGGTGGTCATGCGGGCGTGTTGGGTGACGACATGCTCCAGGTCGTACTTGTTCAGGTCGGGATCGAGCCAGGCGCCGGCCTGGCGGAGCTTGAGATGGTCCTCGGAGCCGGGGAGCGGCGTCAGGCAGTGCGGCTCCAGCAGGTCGATGGGCAGCTCGCGCTGGATGATGCCGATGTCGCGGCGGACCGATTCCGGGGTGTCGTTGGGGAAGCCGACGATATAGCCGGCGAAGACGGTGACGCCGGCGCTCTTCCACTCCAGCAGCATCTTGCGATACTCGGCAATCTTGTTCTGCTTTTTGCGGCTGCCGAGGAGGCTCTCGGGATGGATGCTCTCGAGTCCAATAAAGACGCGGGCCACTCCGGCGCGGCGGGCTTTCTCGATGAAGCGCGGCAGGCGGTGGCACATCACGTCCACCTGAATCACGAACTTGATGTTCCGATGTTCGGCTTCGCGCATGGCGATGAGGCGGTCGAAGGTGGCCTCCCACTCGGAGTTACGCGCGAAGTTGTCGTCGGTAATGAAGAAGCGGTTGATACCCTGGGCCAGGTTACGGCGCACGATCTGTTCGACGTCAGCCGCGGAGCGGTGCCGGCTCTTGCGCCCCTGCACGTTGATGATGGTGCAGAAGGAGCAAAGGAACGGGCAGCCGCGGCCGGCGTCGAAGCTGGTCATGTTGCCGCCGGTGCGGCGGATGCGGCCTTCGGGCAGGAACGGGATCGGCGCGCCTTCGAGCGCGGGCAGGTCGGGCAGGTAGTTGTACAGCGGTTTCAGCTCGTTCCGCCAGGCGTCGCGCAGAACCTCGTCGAGCCGTCCTTCGGCTTCGCCGGCGAACATCGAGATGCCGAGTTCCGTGGCCTCTTTGAGTTCGGGCGTTGTCTCGGGCGACATGGCGAGACATCCGGAGACATGGAAACCGCCCATCACGACCTGGATGCCGGCCGCGCGCAAGGGGCCCGCGATGTCCATGGCGCGCGGGAACTGGTTGGACTGCACCCCGACCAATCCCACCATGCCCTTTCGGCCGCGCAGCTTCTTCACGATGCGCTTCAGCGGCAGCACCGAGTTGGTCTCGTCGTACGCCTGGACGACGATCTCGACGTCTTCGCCCAAGACGCGCCGCCGGTTCGAGTCCAGGGCCAGGCCGTAGAGGCACGCCAGAGTGTTCGAAGGGATAGCGGAGCGCACCCACTGGATGACGTAGCCGTCGTCATCGTAGTGGGACGGCTTCAACAAGTACAACAGGAATTGTTGGGGCCCATTCACGACATCGATCAGGGTATCGCAGATGAGGACCTTGCCGCCAACGGGGTGTGGGGCCGGGCTGTGCGGGCTGACGCCGCTACAGCCGCTCGGCGCGTTCCGGCTTCTCTTTGGGGAGCATCGCCAGTAGCAGGCGCTCCTCCATATCGGCGAGAGCACGCTTGATGTCCGCGACTTCCTTCGAGACCTTGTGCAGCATGAGGAACATCGCCGCCAGTGTGCCGTAAACGAAGATGATTTGAAGCCACTGCACCACAGTCATAATGCTGCTGATAGCTCCAGCCATATTCACTCCTTCCGTCGCAAAACAAGACTCCCCATATTATCCATGTTGACCAGCCAACCGGGAAGGACCAGAACCGTGGCGCCATAATCCAGGACCAGCGCCGGGCCCATCTGTCCGGCCACGGGCAGTTGCTCGCGGCGGAGGATGGGTATCTTTCGCCAGCGTCCCCCAACGAACGCCCGCCGGGTTCCGGGGCGGGTGGCGGCGCCGGAGGGGCGAGGCGCTTCGATGCGGGGGCGCGGAGTGGCGATGCGCGCCCGCACGCGAATGGTGACGATCTCGACCTCGCGCTCGGGGTTGGAGTAGCCGTAGGTACGCTGGTGTTCGCGATGGAACGCGGAGGCCGCGCCCGCGGCGTCCCAGGGCACGTTCAGCTCATAGCTCTGGCCCAGATAGCGCGCATCCGCGCTGCGTTCGAGGACCGCTCCGGGCATGTCGGCCAGGGCCCGCGTTTCGAGCGCCTCGAAGCGCTCGCCGATCGCGGTGCAGCCGAGCGCGCCCGAGGCGTAGTCGCGCACGCGATCCGCCAGCAGCATTCCCAGAGCGGAGAGCGCTCCGGCATGACACGGCACCAGTACCGTGGGGATGCCGAGGTCCCCGGCGACCTCGCAGGCGTGCAACCCGCCGCAGCCGCCGAACGCGGCCAGGACGAAATCGCGCGGATCGTGACCGCGCTCGACCGACACCACTCGAATGGCCCGCTCCATGTTCGCGTTGGCCACGCGCAGAATGCCCTCAGCCGCCGCCGTGCGGTCCAGGCCGAGCTGGACAGCGACGCGATCGACGGCCGCGGCCGCGCGCTCCACGTCGATGCGCATTTCGCCGCCCAGGAACTGGTCCGCGGCAATGCGCCCCAGGACCACGTGGGCATCGGTTACGGTTGCCTCCGTCCCGGTGCCGTAGCAGGCGGGGCCTGGATCGGCGCCCGCGCTCTCGGGACCCACGCGCAGGAGTCCGCCTTCGTCCACGCGCGCGATGGAGCCGCCGCCGGCGCCCACGGTGTGGATGTCGAGCATGGGAATGCGGATCGGGAAACCGTCTAGGGAGGCTTCGGTGGTTTCGCGCGGACGGCCTTCCGAGAGGCTCACGTCGGTCGAGGTGCCACCCATGTCGAAGCCGAGGACGCGCTCGAATCCGGAGAGGCGCGCCATCTCGACGGCGCCCCAGACGCCGCCGGCGGGACCGGAGAGAATCGTGCGCACGGGATGGCGCCGCGCCTCGGCCGCGGTCATGAAGCCGCCGTTCGATTGGAGAATCGCGATGGGCTCGTGGAATCCGGCTTCGAGCTCGGCCAGGTAGGCGTCCATCAACGGGCCCACGTAGGCGTTGAGCAGGGTGGTGGAGGCGCGTTCGTACTCGCGAAACTCCGGGCAGACATCGTGCGAGCAGGAAACCGGGAAGGCCGAAAGCGCCTTTGCCGCGAGTTGCTCGTTGGCCGGGTTCCGGTAGGAATGCAGGAAGCAGATGGCCACGGATTCGGCCTTGGCGCGGCGCAGCCGATCCCGCAACTGGCGCAGATCGGAGGCGCGCGGCCGCGCCGCAATGACGCCGTCGAAGTGCGCGCGCTCACGGACTCCGAAGCACAGCTCGCGGCCGACCAGCGGGCGCTTCGGCGAGGGCGTCAGGTTGTACAGCTCGGCGCGGTTCTGGCGGCCGATGGCGATCAGGTCCTCGAAGCCCGCGGTGGTGACGAAGGCCGTCCGCGCGCCTTTGCGCTCGAGCAGGGCGTTGGTGGCCACGGTCGAGCCATGCACGACGGCAGCCGGTTTCCTTCCCGCCGCGCGGTGCAGCCCTTCGAGAATTACGCGGGCCGGAGCGCGTGGGTTGGAGCGGAGCTTGAACAACTCCAGACGGCCGTCGTCGTGGAGCACCACGAAGTCGGTGAAGGTGCCGCCCGCGTCAACTCCGATTCGCATGGACCACGTCCAGGTTCGGCAGCGGCACGCCTTCCTCGCGGAAGCGCGTGAGCAGCCGCAGGCGAATCCGGGACAGCACGGGGCCCTGGTCGTCACGCCGGGCCACGTTGACGCTCAGCGCGAACTGCAGGTGCGTGGGCAGCACGCCGGGGTCGCACAGGCACACCGGCGCGGGATCGGCCAGCACGCCCTCGGTGTTGCGGGCTTCTTCGATGGCGATCTGGCAGACTACCACCGGATCGGCATCGTGCGCCACCAGGATGGCGAGCGTGGCCACCTCGCGGCGGTCCGGCAGGCTGTAGTTGACCAGCGTCCCGGTGGTGATCTTGGAGTTGGGAACGATCACCAGATCGTTGTTCCCGTTGCGCACCCGCGTGGTGCGCCAGCCGATGTCGCTGACCACGCCCTCCTGGCCGTCGCTGAGGCGGATCAGGTCGCCCACGAAGATGGGACGCTCCACCAGAATGTGGATGCCGGCGAAGAAGTTTGCGAGCGTGTCCTGCAACGCGAGGGCGACGGCGATGCCGCCGACTCCGAGGGCCGTCAGCAGGGGCACGATCGACTTGTCGAAGTTCGCCATCAACGACATCACGCCGATGGTGACCACCACCACGCGGATCAGCGTCCGCGAAAGCCCGGCGGCCGCGAACGGCATCCCCTGCCGCTCGCCGTAATGCGTCAGCGTGCGCACGGCCACCGAAAGCGCCACCAGCGTGAGGCTGACGATCACGAACGCGCCGATCCATTCGTCGGCCAGATGGCTCTGCCTGGCGCTCAGGCTGGCGGAGGAAAGAGAAAGATCGGCCGCAGCGGCCAGCGACCAAAGGACGGAAGGGAAGGAAATTGTTTCGGCGAAGATGGCGGCAAGCGACGTCGGAGGCGCTGCGCCGCGGCGGATCAGGCGCAACAGAATGTAGCGCACCAGCAGCAGCACGCCCAGCGCCACGGCGAACACGGCCAGCGGCGGGCCCCACCGCAACAGCAGCTTCTCGTCAGTCAGCCAGCGGGTCATTGTTGTGGGACGGACCCCGTGGTCCGCACATTCATTGTGACGCAGACTCTTGGTCCGCGGCGTCGCGCCTCTTCCTGACGCGCAAACGGGCCTCGGCACGAGTGTCGAGGCGGCAGGCAGGAGTGCCCAATGCCAGTTAGTTTTCCCAGATGCGGACGGCCGGAGTGGGGCGGCTCTCCAGATCTGCGCCGGAAGTCCACGTCCGGCTTCCTTCGTTTCAGGAAGGTGGACGGAGGCGGGTCTGGAGACCCGCTGCAGGACTGGAGTCCTGCCCCACGGTTTCTGCCCGGTATTGCGGAAAACTAAGTGGCATTGGGCAGGAGTGCCTGCGCCACAACCGGCAGTTTGTCCTCACAGCGTTTTCAGGTACGCCATCAGGTCGTCCTTCTCCTGGTCGCTCAACATGTCTTTGAACGGGGGCATGCCGTTGCCGCCACTATCGATCTGCGCGCGGATGTTCTGCTCGGTATTCTTTTTCCCGTTGGGCAGCTTGGCCATCTTAAACAGGCCTTTGAGGCCCGGGCCGAGCTTTTTCTCGTTGTTGTTGGCGTTGTGGCAGGTCACGCACTGCTGGCTGAACAGGGTTCCGCCTTTTTTGGCGTCGCCCTCCTTGGGAGCGCCCCAGGCCAGGACGGCCACAACGAAAAGTGGCGCGAGCATTCGGTAACTCATAGACACCCTCATTCTAACGAATGTCCCCACGGGGCCGTGTCACAATAGTGCGAGGAGGATGTAAACATTGGCGCAGAATGAGCAGGCTCCTGAAACTTACCGGGCGCGGTTCGAGACAACCAAAGGCACTTTCACCGTGGAAGTGACGCGGGCCTGGGCCCCGCAGGGCGCGGACCGCTTTCACAGTCTCATCAAGAGCGGCTTCTACGACGGCGCGCGTTTCTTCCGCGTGCTGCCCCGCTTCGTGGTTCAGTTCGGCATTCCCGGCGACCCGGCCGTCGCGCGGCAGTGGCGGTCGGCGAATATCCCCGACGATCCCGTCACCCAGACCAATGCGCCGGGTTCCGTCACGTTCGCAACGGCCGGCCCGAATACGCGCACCACGCAGGTGTTCATCAACCTGGGGAACAACGCCGCGCTGGACCGCCAGGGTTTCGCCCCGTTCGGCCGCGTCACGGAGGGCATGGACGTGGTGGGCCAACTCTTTAGCGGTTATGGCGAGGGTCCGGACCAGGGCCGCATTCAGAGCGAGGGCAACAAGTACCTCGAAAGCAGCTTCCCGAAGCTGGACTACATCAAAAAGGTCGAGGTCGCATAGGGTTCGATGCTGAATGTCGTCGAGGTTCGCGTGCTGGGGTCGCTGGTCGAAAAAGAGATGGCGACCCCGGAGTATTACCCGCTGACGCTGAACGCCCTGGTGAACGCGTGCAACCAGAAATCGAATCGCGACCCGGCGGTCAATTATGACGAAGACACGGTGGCGGACGCCATCGACACCCTGCGCGAGAAGGGGTTGGCGGCCAGCATCACGGGCGCGGGTATGCGGGTGCCGAAGTTCCGCGAGCGGCTCTCGGAGAAGCTGAACCTGGGCCGGCGCGAGCTCGCGATCTTGTGCGAGCTGATGGTGCGCGGGCCGCAGACCGTGGGTGAGCTGCGCGACCGCGCGGGCCGGCTGCATCCTTTCAGCGACACTGACGAGGTGGAGGCTGTCTTGCAGCGCCTGATCGAGTGGCAGCCCGAGCCGCTGGCGGTGCGCCTGCCCCGACAACCGGGGACGAAGGAGCCCCGTACCGCGCAGTTGCTCTCGGGGCCGCCGTCGATCGCGTCACCGGCCGCGGCGGTGGAGGCTGAAGTCCCGCGCGTGGGCCGGCTGGCCGAACTCGAGGCCGAGGTGCGCGCGCTGCGCGAGGAAGTTCGGGTGCTGGCGGAGCGGCTGGAAAAGTTCCGCGCGCAGTTTGAATGAGGCGGCGCTAAATGAGAAGGGTGAACGGCATTTACGGCCTGATTCTGGACTACGGCGAGGTGCTGTGCCATCGCCCGGGTCCAGAGAAGATCGCGCGAATGGCCGGCGCGCTGAAGCTGGATCCCGAGACGTTCGCGATCCGCTACGAAGAGGGGCGCGGGCGCTATGACCGGGGCGACGTCAGTTTTGGGGACTACTGGGCCGCCGTGTCCGCGGGATCGGTGCCGTTGGATTACGACCTGATCGACCAGCTGCGGCGGTGGGACGTTGGGATGTGGACCGACGTCGACCGCGACATGACCGAGTGGGTTGGACGGGTGCACGCGTTCGGCCTCAAGACCGCGGTGCTGTCCAACATGCATGTGGACATGGCGTCATATGCCCGCCGGACTTTCGCCTGGCTGAAGCACCTCGATTCCGTGACCCTTTCGTGCGAAGTCCGGTTGATCAAGCCGGAGCGTGCGATCTACGAGCGATGCCTGGCGGGTATCGCGCTGCGGCCCGAGCAGGCGCTGTTCATCGACGACCGCGAGGTGAACGTTCTTGCCGCGAGGGAGGCCGGCCTGCGAGCCCTGCGCTTCGAATCCGTCGAGCGGCTACGAAGCGACCTCGAGGGGCTCGGCATCCATGTGCTGCCGGAGGTAGGACCGGGGTAGCGCCGCGCCGGACGTACACGCCCGGTCTTGGCGGGTCTGGAGACCCGCTGCAGGACTGGAGTCCTGCCCCACTTCAACGAAACTGGCTTGGTGTAATACTCCGGGTCAGGCGTGGTGGTTCAGGGGGCCGCGGCCGCGGCCCAGGGCGGGGGCGGTGCGGATGGCGTTGGTGATGTACTCCTTCGCCCGGGCAACCGCGTCCTCGAGCGGGTTCCCGCGCGCGAGTCCAGCTGCGACCGCGGCCGAATAGGTGCAGCCGGTGCCGTGGGTATGGCGGGTCTCGACGCGGGGCGCGGTGAACTCGCGCCAGGCGCCGTCGGCGTAAAGAACGTCGGTCGCCGCGCCTTCCAGGTGGCCGCCTTTCACCAGCGCGGCCCGAGCACCCATCGTGCATAGCCGGGCCGCGGCCTCGCGCATTGTGCCCACGTCCTTCACCTCGATGCCGGTCAGCGCGGTCGCCTCGTCCAGGTTCGGCATCACCAGGAACGCGCGCGGCAGCAGGCGGGTCGCGATCGCCAGGCGTGCGGCGGCAGAAACCAGCGGCGCGCCGTCCGAGCCGGCCATCACCGGGTCCACCACCAGGGGGAAATCGAACTCCGCGGCCAGGTCCGCCAGCGCCTCGACGATCTCCGCGCTGCCCAGCGCTCCGGTCTTGGCGGCCTGCGGTGGGATGTCGCCTATCACCGCACGAACCTGCTCGATGACCAGCGCCGACGGTACGCACTCGACGCGCGCGACGCCGAGAGTGTTCTGAACTGTGAGCAGCGTGATCGCGGCCTCGCCATACACGCCGAACTGGTGGAATGTTTTGAGGTCGGCCTGGATGCCGGCGCCTCCGCTGGGATCCGAGCCGGCGATGGTCAGCGCGACGGGCGTCACCTTGTCATTGTGACATCTTGCTGGACGTCCCCTGCGAATTGGTGACCGAGACGGCGACCGAGTGGATGGCCGTGACGTCGCCCGCGACGTTGAAGGCCTGCTTCAATCCGAACAGGCCGGTCCCGGCGTTCGGAAAGTAGCTCTGAAACTGAGCCGTCGCATCGACCAGGATCGGCGGGCCGATCTGATGATTTGTCGTGTCGAAGAAGGTGAAGGACAGCGCGGACGCCGTGCGCGTGTTGTCGTATCCATCCACCGTCACCAGCACGCCGTTCGTTGCCGCTTCCAGGAGGACGAGATCGATGACCACCAGGGTTGGCCCGAGCGTGAATGACTGGGATGCGAGCTGGGTCCGGTCGCCGAGCGCGGCGGTGAAGGTCAGGGTGCTCGCCGTGCTGCCGGTCTGGAAGACGATCCCGGGATGGCCCATGAATCGGGCCACGCTCTCGCCCTTGGTCAGCGTGAACGACACCTGTGACGGGGCGAAGGTGCCGTTGGCGTCCGGCAGGATGAAGCCTCGCTGCGTGTCCCCTCCGCCGGTGTGGTCCATCGTAAGCGTGCCCGCGCCGTCAGCAGGGAGCGGACCTTCGAACTGGATCGAAATGGTGGACTGTTCGCCGCTCGAAAGCGCGGGCTGAGCCACGATGTTGCCCTTGGGCCAGACCGGAGCCGGCGTCGGTGTAGGAGTCGCCTCTGGCGTGGCGGCAGGAGCGTCTTCCGCCCTTGGCTCGACAAACACGCCGGCGGCTTCGCCCGCGCCCGTTCCGGCGAGGTCATACTCGGCCCGCGGTTGCCCGGCCGTCTGGACCCAAATCTCGCCCAGGCGTGCCGCGCCCGCCGTCAGCGGTGTGAACGTGATGGTGAATTCGACCGACTGCCCGACGGCAAGGGCCAGCCCTGCCGGGGTGCGCCCGAGTTGGAAGGCCGCGCCGTCTAGCGCAAGCCTGGTCAGCACCAGGCGGCCGGGCCCGTTGTTCGCCAACTGGAAGGTCACGGTAGCCGGCGTGCCTACCGGGACCGTTCCGAAATCGATGGTCTGGCCCGGCTCGTAGTCCGGGCCCGCAGGCGGCGCCGTAAGCTGCAACTGCTGCTGGGCGAGCGCGCAACCGCACGCCAGGAGCGAACACAACAACAGGCGCGGGGTCATTGAGCCGTCTCCATCGTCGGGATGCGGCAGGTCCGCTGGCTGGCGCCTTCCAGGCGAAGCGCGAGAGGCGCGCTCCCGTCAGCGAGCCGCACGGCCAGCCAGACGCCACCCATCTGGTCGATCGAGACCGCCGTGGCCGGCAGCGCCATCCGCCGTTCGGTCACGACGGCCTGCCGCGGGGGCATTGGCCGGATCTTAGGCTGGGCCATCCGCGCGACGGCGGCGCCCGGCGGCCGTATGACGAGCCCCGATCCGTCCGCGAACACGATTGTCCCGTCGCTGAGGAGCGCCAGGGGGTCGGCCACGTCCTCGAGCGGAGTCTGCGACTCGATTGTGCCATCGGCCGTCGAGATGCGGACCAGGCGCGG
>Ga0265331_10003177_pt1 | contig 10722 bp, 10 predicted proteins | sample 41923metaG_FD_202088 | JGI IMG/M metagenome (GOLD analysis project Ga0265331, IMG submission 202088) | Rhizosphere microbial communities from Carex aquatilis grown in University of Washington, Seatle, WA, United States - 4-19-23 metaG | ecosystem: Host-associated > Plants > Roots > Rhizosphere...
TGATTTCCAAAAAATTTCCGACCGGATTACGGCGTGCCTGGAGCTGGCGCGGAAGCGGGCCCGGTGCCCGGTTGCCTCAGGATGAGGAAGTCGACGCGGCGGTCCTTCTGCCACTCGGCATCGCCACCGGCCTGTTTGGCGTCGGTCGATCCCTTGGAGAGAGTTTCGAGGCGCTTCGGATCAATGCCGAGCGACTGCAGATATTTTTTGACCGCGTTGGCGCGACGGTCACCGAGGCCGAGATTATATTCGGCGGTGCCACGCCAGTCGCAGTGGCCTTCGAGCACGATGTTCTTGTCGGCGTTGTCCTTCATCCACTTCACGGCGGCTTCGATCTTGGGGCGTTCGCGGCCGGGGACGGCGGAGCGGTCGAGGTCGAAATAAACAGGGTCCACGACGCTCTTGTCGGCATTGGCGAGATCGGCCGCGGTCGTCGTGCGCGACTCGAGGCTCGTGTCCGGCGCGACGGCGACGGTATCCGGATTGATGCTGGTGGGACCGCCGGTGGGGGTGGAATCAGCCGCGCCGTGCACGGGCTTCTTGGAGCACGCTGTCAGGAACAGCGTGCTGGCGGCGAAAGTGGCGACGAGGACGTGCGAGAGTTTCTTCATGGGCAAATGGTAACGGAAGTAGCGCCGTTATTGGCGAAAGTGCCTAGGGCCGCAAGTATTAAAACCCGCCCGGACGCAACCATCACCAAGTCTGCGTGCGATGATCAATCAAACCGATCTCCAAGGCGTAGCGCGTGAGGCTGGCAACGTCGTGCAGATTGAGCTTCCGCATGAGGTTGGTGCGATGGTTGTCGACGGTCTTGACGCTGATGCCGAGCTTCAGGGCGATTTCCTTGGTGCTGTGGCTTTCGGCCACGAGTTTGAGGATTTCGCGTTCGCGGTCAGTGAGAAGATCGTAGCCGCCGGTGGGGTTGTTGTTCGCCACCACATTGCGGAGCAGGGCGGCCACGCCGGGGCCGAAGTAGGTGCCGCCGTTGGCCACGCTTTCGAGACCCTTCTTGAACTCGATCAAGCCCGCGGTTTTCTCGACGAAGCCGTGCGCACCGGCCTCCAGCATTTCGCGCACGAGGGCCGGGCTTTCGTATCCGGAAAAGACCAGGACGCGGGTGGTGCGAAGCTGTTTGCTGACGCGGCGGAGAATGTCGACTCCGCTCAGGCCCGGCAGGCGGGCGTCGAGCACCAGCAGGTCGGGTTTGAGTTCCAGCAGCAGGGGGCAGGCCTGCTGGCCGTCGCCGCATTCCCCCACGATTTTATAGGCGGGGTCAAAGCGGAGGATCTCAGCAAGCATCTCGCGGATGGCGGTCTGGTCCTCGACAATGACAACGCGCTTCGTCTGGGTGCTCTCTGCGACAGGTTTAAGGAGTGTTACTGACATATGACCGGGGCGAAACTGTCGGTGGTCCCGGGAAAATACAAACCCGGAGTAGATGAAATTCCCATTAAAATTTCAGTCAACAACGGGCGGGGGATGGTGGGTCGACTGGGATTCGAACCCAGAACCAACGACTTAAAAGGACGCTGCTCTACCATTGAGCTATCGACCCATGGCCACCGCGAACGGGCAGTTATTTTTACCCCGCTCCCCAAGGCAAGGATTATTTGTTTGCTTTTGTCAGTCCTCGCCTGCGCGGTTGACCCCCGTCTTCTGATCATACTATCCTGAAAAACCGCCCAAATCATGGGAACAATTTCTCAATTTCCCGATCCAAAAGACCCTGAGGACATGAGTGCAAAAGCCCAGGAAGTCGCATTGGACCGTCTGCTGGTTGACCGCTTCAAGGGCGGCGACGCGACGGCGTTTGACCAGCTCGTCTCCCGCTATTGGGAGCGCATTTACGGCATGGTGAACCAGCTGTTGCGCAACCCGCAGGATGCCGAGGAGGTCACGCAGGACGCCTTCATCCGGGCCCACCGTGGCCTCGGCAACTTCCGGGGCGACTCCGCCTTTTCGACTTGGTTGTACCAGATCGCCACCAATCTCGCGCGCAACCGCTACTGGTATTGGTGGCGGCGCAAGCGCGACCAGTCAGTCTCCTTCGACGCCCCGCTCGGGGCGGACAACGACAGCACCATTGCTGATCTGATTCCGGCCGAGCAGGAGACGCCCGAGGACGCCACCGTCACGCAGGAGTTCGTCAACCGCGTGGCCGAGTGCATGGAATTGCTGAACGAAAAACACCGGGAGATTCTCATTCTGCGCAATGTGAGAAACCTCTCTTACGAAGAAATCGCCGAGATTCTCGGCATCAGCGTCGGCACTGTCAAAAGCCGTATCGCCCGGGCCCGCGAGAGCCTCCGCGAAAAATTAGGAGGAGAGTTTCAGTCATGAAAGACACACGCTTCATCGAATTGGTAAACCTTTACATCGACCGCCAGATCGAGCCGGCCGACGCCGCCGAGCTGGAAGCGGTCATCCAGACCGATCCCGGCCGTCGCAAGATCTACAACGAGTACTGCCGGATGCACCGGGCCACCAAGCTGGTCTACGAAAGCTTCCGCACTCATGCCGCGCAGCCGGCCGGGGCCGGCAAGCTGCCGGGCACCGTCGAGGATTTCGAGGTCCGCCGCCCCCGCCGCTTCGGCTGGATCGTAGCCACTGCCGGCCTGGCGGCCGCTGCTTGTTTCGCCTTCGTGGTGGTGCGCCAGAGCGCGGTGCAGCCGGCGGGATCCGCCACCGCTCCGCAGGCGGTCGCGGTCCAAAAGACAACCCCCGCGCCGGTGGCGGTGGTGACTGCGCCCGCGGCCAGCATCGAACCGGCGAAAGTTCCGGTCCGGGAAGCGGACTATGCCGCGCTGCTGGCCTCGATGCGCCGCGAGGATCAGCGGGCCTTTGCGCTCAACCAGTCCGCCTCGCTCCAGACGGTGCCGTTGTTTGACGACGGGGTTTTCGGTCCGAACCGTAACGTGCTGAACGGCTCCGTCCGCGTCTTCTCGAACAAGACCCAGGTGGATAGCCGGCCGCCGTCGGAGTTCACCGCCTTTCAGTTCCAGCGCTGACCCGCTGACCTCCCTTGGTGAAAGCCCGCCGAATTCCGGCGGGCTTTTTTAATTGCCGAGGGCTTTCTTGATCAGCGCCTCGGTCGTGACCTGGCTGCCGAGCGCGGTCCAGGCCTGGCGCACGGACTTGTCGGCGTCCGCGGCCTTGTAGCCGAGCGCCACCAGCGCCATGACCGCGTCGCGCACTTTGTTGTCCGGCGAAGAGGCGGAGGAGGGTCCTGCCGCCCCGGGCGAAGGCGGAACGGTGGCGGGTGAGGCGGAAAGCTTGTCCCGCAGTTCCATCACCAGGCGTTCGGCCGTCTTGCGGCCGATTCCCGGGCATTTGGAGAGCAGGCCGACGTCGCCCGCTGAAATCGCGCTCTGCAGGACCGGCAGCGAGAGTTTGCTCAGCACGCTGAGCGCGAGCTTCGGGCCGACGCCGGTCACCTTTTCCACCAACAGGCGGAAGAAATTCCGTTCCTCCTCCGTGGTGAAACCGTAGAGCGTGTGCGCATCTTCGCGGTAGACGGCCAGCGTGTGCAGCCGCACCTGCTGACCGGGGGCCGGGAGCCGCTCGGCGGTCGTGACCGGAACATGAACCTCGTAGGCGAGCCCGCCGGTTTCGACGACCGCGCTGAGCGGGGTGGCGGAAACGAGCAGGCCGGTGATGCGGGTGATCATGTCGCTCAGTCCTTCAGGCCGAGCACGTCCTGCATGTCGTAGACCCCGGGCGGGCGGCTGACGACCCATTGCGCGGCGCGCAGGGCGCCTTGGGCGAAGATTGAGCGGTCGCCGGCCTTGTGGGTGAGCTCGAGCCGTTCCCCGGCGCTGGCAAAGATGACGGTGTGGTCGCCCACGACCCCGCCGCCACGCAACGCATGCACGCCGACCTCGCGTTTGGTGCGTTCGCCCGTGATGCCGGCGCGGCCGTGGCGGAGGGCGTCGGGACCGAGTTGCCGGGCCTGGAGAATCAGTTCGAGCAACCGTGCGGCCGTGCCGCTCGGGGCGTCCTTCTTGTGCCGGTGGTGCATCTCGATGAGTTCGGCATCGTAGTCGTCGCCGAGCACACGGGCGGCGCGGGCCGTCAGCGCGAACAGCAGGTTGACGCCGACGGAAAAATTGCCGGCCCACACGGTCGGGATTTTTGCGGCTTCGGTCAGGAGGCGCCGCCGCTCCTCGGCCGGATGACCGGTGGTCCCGATGACGAGGGCCTTGCGGTGGGCGACGACGGCCTCGATCACGCGGCCGGTGGCGGAGTGGGCGCTAAAATCGACCACGACGTCGGCGCCGGGCAAAGCGGCGGCGAGGTCGTCGCCCGCGTCGAGCGCCGCGACGATCGGCAGCTGCAGTTCGGCGGCCGCGGCCAGCAGGGCCTGGCCCATGCGCCCCTTGGCGCCGTTGATGATCAGACGGGGACCGCTCATTGTGCGCCCTCGTAGGCGGCGAGCACCGGGAAAAGGGTTTTGCGGCCGGCCTCGCTCAATGCGCAAAGCGGCGACCGCACTTCGTCGGAAGCGATCAATCCCGCGCGGGCCATGGCGGCCTTGACCGGCGACGGATTGGATTCGACGAAGATGCCCTTGAACACCGGATAGAGTTTGCGGTGCAAGGCGCGGGCCTTGGCGTAATCGCCCTTGAGTGCGAGGGCGGTCATGCGCGCCACGGCCTTGGGGTAAAGATTGCTGGCCACGCTGATCACCCCGCGCGCGCCGACGGCCATGAACGGAAGGGTGAGGGAATCGTCGCCGCTGAGAACGGTCACGGCGTCGCCGAGGGCCGTGATCAGCTGGTCGGCGCGGTCGACCGAACCGCCGGCTTCCTTGATGTGGTTGACGTGGGAGAATTTGGCGCGGAGGCGCTCGACCACGCCTACGCTGATTTCCACGCCGCAGCGGCCGGGGATGGAATAGAGAATGATCGGCCGGTCGGTCGCTCCGGCGATTTCCGCGAAATGCTGGAAAAGTCCTTCCTGCGTCGGGCGATTGTAGTAAGGCGCCACCACCAGCATGGCGTCCGCGCCGGCGGCATGGGCCTCGGCCGTCAGGTAGACCGCTTCCTTCGTGCTGTTGGAGCCGGTGCCGGCGATCACGGGCACCCGTCCGCGGGCCTGGTCGACGGTGCAGCGAATGACGTCGAGATGCTCGATGTAGTCCAAAGTCGGGGATTCCCCCGTCGTTCCGACCGGGACCAAGCCGTTAATTCCTTGTTTAATTTGCCAGTCCACGAGGGAACGCAGCTCGTCGAATGCGACCGCTCCCCTCTGAAAAGGCGTGATGAGAGCGGTGATGGCTCCGGTGAACGGTCGGTGTGGCTTCATGGAAAGATACCTTGAACGTGTTAGGCTAAGGCCTTAGGCAAATCATAGGTTTCAGTCCGGTTCACGCCCAAAAACAACCATGAGTGACACAATTCATACCGAGATAATGAACGACCTGTTGAAACTGGCCGTGGAAAGCGGCGCCAGCGACGTCGTCGTCAAGTCGAACAAACCGGGCTACCTGCGCCTGAGTGGCCGGCTTCGGCCGGTTGAGATGGATGTCATTCAGAACGACCACGCCCAGGCCTGGATCGATGAGCACGTCCCGGAGGTTTTCCGGGAGACCTGGGACCGCGACGGGCAGGTGGATTTTGCCTACTCGGCGGCCGATGTCGGCCGGTTTCGCGTCAACGGCTTTCACCAGCGTGGCACCGTCAGCATCGTTTTCCGGCACATCAAGAACCGCCCGCCGACTTTCGACGAGCTGAACCTGGATTCCGATGTGCTGATCAAGCTCGCGCAATCCAAAGACGGCATTCTGCTGGTCTGCGGCGCCACCGGTTCGGGCAAGAGCTCGACGATGGCGGCGATGCTCAACTGGATCAACCAGAACCTCGATCGCCATGTGATCACCATCGAGGATCCGATCGAATACACCTTTTCGGACGACAAATCGGTTTTCCAGCAGCGCGAGATCGGCATCGATGTGCCCGGGTTCGGCCCGGCGATCAAATCCGTCCTGCGCCAGAACCCCGACATCATTCTCATCGGCGAAATGCGCGACAAGGAAACGTTCGAGACCGCCATCTCCGCCGCCGAGACGGGCCACCTGGTTTTCTCCACCATGCACGCGGCGACGGTCGCCCAATCGCTGACACGGTTGTTCGAATTCTTCCCGCCCGAGCAGCTGGTGCAGGCCCGGCGGCAGATCGCCGGTTCGCTCAAGGGCTTCGTCTGCCAGAAGCTCATTCCGGCGATGGAAGGTGGCGGGCGTTATGCCGCGCTCGAAATCCTCGTCGCCGACGCCACCGTGCGAAACTTGATTCTGGAAGGCCAAAACGAAAAGATCCAGCAGCTGCTCGACGCCTCGTCGGACAGCATGTCCAAATCGTTCAACCGCGACCTCTACCGGCTGATCAAGGATGGCAAGATCAGCAAAACGGACGGGTTGCGTTTTTCGCCCAATCCGCAGGCGTTGGAGATGAACCTGAAGGGCATTTTCTTCAAGTCCTGAGACCGGGCTCGGGCAGTTGCCGGGAGGTAAATCCGGCAGGTGGCGGGCTGGTCCCGCCACCGCTGGTTGTGCGGCAAACGCGCAACTTCCGTCCGATAGTCCGCTCCAAACCCTCCCGCACGTGCGACCCCAGGCGGCCCTGTGCAGGACCGTCTGAGAGGCGCCAACCCCGTCCGAAAGCGGTCTCCGACGGATTTTCCCCCTGCGGGCCTGCGTTTAGGGCTTGGATTTTAGGGGGCGGGACGGTTTAACCGACCTTTCATCCATGTCTCTCGCACTTCTTTTTGCCGGGCAAGGAGCCCAAAAAGTTGGAATGGGCCGGTCGCTTTACGACGGCTCGCCGGCGGCGCATGCGCTTTATGAGGAAGCCGACCGCGTGCTGGGCTGGAGCCTGTCCCGCATCAGCTTTGAGGGACCGGACGCCGAGCTCACCCAGACGAAGGTCTGTCAGCCGGCGCTGTTTGTGCATGGCTTGGCCGTGCTGGCGGCCTTGCGGGAAAAGGGGCGGCTGCCGGAAGTGAAGATTGCGCTGGGGCTGAGCCTGGGCGAAATTACCGCTCTGACCGCCGCCGGAGTTTTCGACTTCGCCACCGGCCTCAGGGTGGTGGCCGAGCGCGGGCGGCTCATGCAGCAGGCCTGCGAGAACACCCTCGGCGGCATGGCGGCGATCATCGGTGAGGAACGGGCAAAAGTGCAGGAGCTCTGCGCGGAGTTCGATCTCGAGGCGGCCAATTTCAACGCCCCGGGTCAGATCATCATTTCGGGCGAAAAGATCCGCGTGGACGCGTTGGTGGCCGCGGCCAAAGAGCGCGGCTTCAAACGCGTCATGCCGCTCAACGTCGCCGGCGCCTACCACAGCCGCCTGATGGAAAGCGCCCGGGCCGAATTCGCCCGCTATCTCGAGTCGATCACCTTCCAACAGCCGACGTTCACCGTCTTCAGCAACACCACCGGACAGGCGGTCCGCGAGCCCGCGGAAATTCGCGCGGCCTTGGTCAAGCAGGTCGTCTCGCCCGTGTTGTGGGAGGACTGCATGCGCCGCGCCGCCGCGGCCGGGGCGACGGAATTCTGGGAGTGCGGCCCCGGCGCGGTCCTGGCCGGACTGGCCCGCCGCACCGAAAAATCCTGGGTGGTCAAAAGCTTTGCCGAGTTCGGGGAGGTCACCGCCTGATATGTCGTCTCCGCTGCTCACCAGGAATTTCTGCATCATCGCCCACGTCGACCACGGCAAGACGACCCTGTCCGACCGCCTGCTCGAGTACACGAGCACGATCACGAAGCGGATGATGACGGACCAGCACCTCGACTCGATGGACCTCGAGAAGGAGCGCGGCATCACGATCAAGATGCATCCGGTCGTGATGAACTACCCGGCGAAGGACGGAAACATCTATAAGCTGCACCTCACGGACACACCGGGGCACGTCGATTTTTCCTACGAGGTCTCGCGCTCGCTGGCGGCGTGCGAGGGCGCCCTGCTGCTGATTGACGCGGCGCAAGGCGTCGAGGCCCAGACCGTGGCCAACGCCCACCTCGCCTTTGCCCAGGGTCTCAAGGTCATCCCGGTCATCAACAAGATCGACCTCCCGAGTGCGAACCTCGAGCTCTGCGTCAAGCAGCTGGAAGACATCCTCACCATCCCCGGCGAGGAGGCGATCCTCGCCAGCGGCAAGTCCGGCATCGGCATCCAGGACATTCTCGAGGCGGTGGTGACGCGCATCCCGCCCCCGCGCTGGACGGATTACCCGCAACTGCGCGCCCTGGTGTTCGACTCGAAATACGACGCCTACCGCGGCGTGATCTCCTACGCCCGCGTGTTTTCCGGCACGATCAAGGCCGGTGAGATGATGATGCTCATGAGCACCGGGCAGCGCTCGGAGATCAAGGAAGTCGGCGTCTTCCGCCCCGGCATGGAGAAGATCGGCGAGCTCGGGCCGGGTGACGTCGGCTACATCGTCAGCAACATCAAGAGCACGGACGAGATCAAGATCGGCGACACCGTCACCCACGCCAACAAACCGGCGACCGACATGCTGCCGGGTTACAAGGAGGTGCGGCCGATGGTCTACTGCGGCCTGTATCCGCTCGAATCCAGCGACTACGAAAAACTCAAGGTGGCGCTGGCGAAACTCCGGTTGAACGATTCCGCGCTGATCTACTCCAACGAAACCTCCGTGGCGTTGGGCTTCGGCTTCCGCTGCGGTTTTCTCGGCCTGCTGCACATGGAAGTCGTCCAGGAGCGCATCCGGCGCGAATACGACGTCGAGATCATCTCCACCTACCCGAGCGTGGTCTACAAGGTGAAGAAGCACAGCGGGGACGTCATCGAGGTGGACAATCCCGTCAATCTGCCGGATCCGGCCAGCATCCTGGAGATTTCCGAGCCGACGATCAAGGCGTCCATCCACATTCCCAACGAGTTCATGGGCGACATCCTCGGCCTGGTCATGGAGAAGCGCGGCACCTGCGATCACACCGACACCCTCGACGGCGCGCGCGTCATGCTGACCTGCGTGCTGCCGCTCAATGAAATCCTCGTCGATTTCAACGACCGCCTCAAGAGCATCACCCGCGGTTACGGCTCGATGGACTACGAGCTCGGCGAATATCGGGCCTCCGACCTCGTCAAGATGGACATCCTCGTCAACGGCGACCCGGTGGACGCTTTTTCCAGTATTGTGCACCGTTCGAAGGCGGAAGGGCAGGGGCGCAAGCTGTGCGAAAAGCTGGCCGAGATCATCCCCCCGCAGATGTTCAAGATCGCCGTGCAGGCCGCCATCGGCGGCAAGGTCATCGCCCGCGACAACGTGCGCGAGATGCGAAAAGACGTGACGGCGAAGTGTTATGGCGGTGATATCAGCCGCAAGCGCAAGCTGCTCGACAAACAGAAAGAGGGCAAAAAGAAGATGAAACAAATCGGCAAAGTCTCGATCCCACCGGACGCCTTCATCCAGGTGTTGAAAACCAGCAACTAAACCAAGGACCACGGTGTTTGGCTTTTTTCTGTCGGAAACGGGCAAATTGCGGCGCGATGCCGCCGGCTGGCTGGAGGTCGCCCAACGGGTGTGGCACTTCCGGCGCGACGAGTTGACGGAGGTCCAGACCCAGCGCCTGCACGCGGCCACCGGCGAGCTGAAGCTCAAGCTGAAGGAGCGCGCGGAAGCCGCCCCGTTGAAAACCGCCATCGCGGCGCTCGAGACCGTGCTGCGCGAGACGGGCGGACGGCACTTCCCGGGTCAGACGCTGGTCGAAAATGTGGAGTTTTTTCTCGTGGCCGCGATCGTCATCTTCGGGCTGCGGGCGTATTTCGTCCAGCCCTTCAAGATTCCGACGAATTCGATGTGGCCGAGCTACTACGGCATGACGCATGAGCTTTTCGAGGACGGCCGGGAGCCCGGGCTGCTGGCCCGCGCCGGGCGGCTGCTGGCGTTCGGGGCCACGCGCTACGAGGTCACCGCTCCGGCCGACGGCGAGGTCATGGTGCCGATCTTCACAAACTACCGCGTGGCCTACACCGTCAAGCCGGCGAGAACGTTCCTGTTTTTTCCCACCACGGTGCGGGAATACACCTTTTCCGTCGGCGGGGACCCCGTGCGAATTGAAGTGCCGGCAGATTTCAATTTCGAGAAGGTGATCGAAGAACGGTTTGCCGGCCGACCGGGGAGCTTGCCGGCCAAGATCGCCGATTGGGTGGCGCAAGGTCACCAACCGGAAAGTTCGATCGCCAACATCTCCTTTGGCGGACCAAACGTCGACAAACGTGTTTACTGGGTTTCGTTGGGCAAGACTTTGCGCAAGGGGGAAAAGGTCCTCACCTTCGATATTTTGACCGGCGATCTTCTGTTTGTCGACCGCCTCACCTGCAATTTTTTCCCACCGAAGGTCGGCCAGGGTTTTGTCTTCAAGACGGAGAACATCCACAGTGAATACATGCAGGATGCGAGCGGCAACCAGACCCGGCAGTATTACATCAAGCGGCTCGTCGGCACGCCGGGCGACACCCTCGAGGTCAGGCCTCCGGGTTTGTTGCGCAACGGCCGGCCGATCGAAGGCGCCGCGGCCTTCGGGAAAAACGCGCGCCAGGAAGGCAAATATCCAGGCTACACCAATTTCGGTCTGCTCGGCCCGGGGAAGGTCCTGACCGTCGAACCGCATTCCTATTTCGCGATGGGCGACAACTCGCCCGACAGCGCCGACAGCCGCTTCTGGGGCTTCGTGCCGGAAAAGGACGTCGTCGGCCGGCC
>Ga0265331_10003184_pt1 | contig 10713 bp, 7 predicted proteins | sample 41923metaG_FD_202088 | JGI IMG/M metagenome (GOLD analysis project Ga0265331, IMG submission 202088) | Rhizosphere microbial communities from Carex aquatilis grown in University of Washington, Seatle, WA, United States - 4-19-23 metaG | ecosystem: Host-associated > Plants > Roots > Rhizosphere >...
GATGGTGCAACCGTCGAGGTTTCTATTCCCGGTATTGGAGCCTTGAGCAACCGACTGACCGCCCCTTAACCGGCGGTTCGTCCATGGGCCTGGAGATATCCTGATGAATGATGTCATTTCGGAGCCACTAGGCCCATGGAATCCAGGGATCAAGTCGACAATTCCTAGGCACCTTCGGCCTCTTACAACAATCTTCCGTCCTGAGAATGTTTATACCTCGGTCGAACGGGCCACCGAACTGCGTGATCTCACAAAGCTGGAGCTCTCAGAGCTTGTGGTCTTTCGGCCTGAACGGTTGGTTCTACATGAGCTGCTGATTCGCGTTACTGTTGATTTATCCGTCCCCGATGGAAAAGAATATGCAGACCTTGGTGTCAACTTCAGAGCGATGACCCAAACAATATTATCCCGATATATTGAGCCAAACATGGCGGCGATCAGTGCCAAATATGAGGACATGAAACTCCAAATTTCGGCCCTTATTGCCGCAGAGTTTCCACCAGCGTCATCAACTCCTGCAACGGCAAAAACAACATGGGGGCGGGGCTTCTTGTCGTTGTTGGGATTTGTACCTGAAACAAAACCTAAGAGTTCGGGACACCCCTCTGGTGGGGATACGTATCTTGAACGCGCTCAACACTGGGATGCGAAAGCCAATGCCAGTGACGACCCGATTGTGAGGGGTGCGTTGATATCATTGGCTCGAATCTTTGGGGCATTTTACGCCTGTCATGGTCATTCGTGGGGGCCTGTCGATTTGCTTTGTACTGTTGCAACCGATTTGGCGTGTAACGAGTACGGGAGTGAAGAAATAGGGCATTTTATCGATCCCTATTTTGCAGAGGCTGTGCGCAGCGAAGGCTATGCGCTATTGCCACCCCAGAAACACCCAACAGTCATGAATACCAAGGGAACGTCGGCATCTGGTAAAAGTACCTTGCGGCCCTTGCAAAAGGAATTAGCCAATAGAATTGGCGTTCAATGGCAAGAGTTTGCGCTCATCAGTCCGGATATTTGGCGCAAGAAACTGCTGGATTATTCGTCTTTGGGTGAAAACCATCGCTATGGGGGAATGTTATCCAGCGAAGAGTTGTCAATCATTGACCATAAGTTGGATCGGTACATGGCTCGGAAAGCCGAGCAGGGGAAGATGTCGCACTTCCTGATTGACCGCTTTCGCTTTGGCAGTTTTGAACCCCATTCAGAGAAGGGGGTTACTAATTTGCTGACGCGCTTTGGACATGTAATCTACTTCTTTTTTATGATTACACCGCCTGATGCCATAGTCGAGAGAGCTTGGAAGCGCGGGCTTGCCTTCGGTCGCTATAAAGCTGTCGATGATCTGCTGGGGCATTGCGTTGAGGCATACTCTGGAATGCCCAAATTGTTTCTGAGCTGGGCTCGGCAGATGACCAAACATGTTCACTATGAGTTTCTTGATAATAGCGTTGCTCTTGGAGAGTGCCCCCGGACGGTCGCCTTTGGGTGGAATGGCGGGATGATTGTCATGGATGTGGGGTGCCTACTGAACATTGGGCGATATTGTAAGATAAACGTGGATGCGGCATCCCCGGAGCAATTGTACAGCACGGCAAGCACCCAAGACATGACTCCGGACCGTAACACGGAGTTTTTGGTAGAATGCGTTCGCAACTTGCACGAAGTGAATTTTGCGGATCGGAACAGTGGCCGCATTTACCTGCGTATGGTCGACGGAAAGCCAATTTGGCTTGATGTGGATCTGGCGCGTCTGGCGATGGCTGACCGGGAAACTGAAGCTGGCATCAATGCGGTTGCATCAAACTTGTTTGATCCCCCGTCTTTGGTGTCTGAAATGCCTCTTTATATATGTGACGTCCTTCCCCCGGAATCTTCTGGAATCCCGGATCATGGGGAGTTTTTTGATGTTTCAGGGTGCTGTGGTGACATCAGAAGCCGTCAGCAATCTTGGCAAGGGGCATCAGAGTTCAACGATAATTTGAATCAGAAGGTATAAGTCATGAAACTTCATATCAATGGGGAAGAGCGTCGTGTTCCAGATTCTTTGTCCCTGGATTCCCTCTTGGTGCACTTGGAAATTGATTCCCGCAAGGTTGCGGTGGAACGTAATTTGGAAATCGTTCTGAGGTCTTTATATAAGGAGACGTCGTTGGGCGAGGGGGATCGCATCGAAATTGTCCACTTTATTGGTGGAGGGGCTGCGAATGACGGGTTTGAAGTCGCGGGTCGGTACTTTCAATCTCGGCTATTGGTCGGTACCGGCAAATACAAGGACTTTGAGGAAACCGCCCAAGCCATAGAAGCCTCCGGGGCCGAGATTGTCACCGTTGCCGTAAGGCGGGTCAACCTGTCCGATCCCAGCAAACCGATGTTGGTGGATTTCGTCAGCCCGAAGAAATACACGTTTCTGCCCAATACAGCCGGTTGTTACACCGCCGACGAAGCTGTTCGCACACTAAGGCTGGCGCGCGAGGCTGGAGGATGGAATTTGGTGAAACTCGAAGTTTTGGGCGATCAATCCACCCTCTATCCCAATATGCCCGAAACCCTCATTGCCGCTAAAGCCCTGGTTGCCGACGATTTCAAGGTCATGGTCTATTGTTCCGATGATCCCATCCAGGCAAAGATGTTGGAAGATCTGGGGTGTGTAGCCATCATGCCTTTAGGGTCTTTGATTGGATCTGGTCTTGGAATTTTGAATCCGATCACTGTTCGTCTGATCAAAGAAAGTGTTTCGGTGCCGGTCTTGGTGGATGCTGGGGTAGGTTCTGCCTCGGATGCCGCCCAAGCCATGGAATTGGGATGCGATGGTGTCCTCGTCAATTCTGCGATAGCCCAAGCCCAAAATCCCATCTTAATGGCGCAGGCCATGAAGATGGGGGTGGAGGCCGGTCGTTTGTCCTATCTCGCAGGGCGGATGCCTTATAAGAAATCCGCCGATCCATCCTCACCTTTGGCGGGGCTAATATAGGAAGCGTATTATGCTCTAGTCTAAAGAGTGGCAGTTATTTAAGACGAAATCTGCCAAGTCGAAGGAGTGCTGGCGCACGAGTTTTTCGACTAACTCCGTATCTCGCTTCTCCAAGGCTTCAATAATCCGCAAGTGATCCGCCAGAGATCGTGCCGCCCGATCACTTTGGAATATCGTCAATTTCCGGATCGCGCGAACATGAATGAAGATGTTGGCGATGGCGTCGGAGATGAGTTTGGAACCGCCCAGCCTGACAATGGCTTGGTGGAACGCGATGTTGGCATCGGAGTATTCGTCCATATGCTCGGCCGGGGTTTCGTCATGGAGGCAGTCAAAAAGGGTACGCAAGCTGGCAATGTCTTCATCACTTGCATGCAGACTGGCCAGACGGGCGGCCAATCCTTCCAATGCCGCCCACATCTGAATCATTTCGACAATTTCCGCTTTGGTTTTACGAACGATATAGATGCCCTTGCGGGGAACGGTTCTCAGAAATCCCTCTTGTTCAAGCAGCGTCATTGCCTCTCTGACGGGTGTCCGGCTTACGCCAAGGGCTTCGGTCAAAGCCCGCTTATCCAGTTGAACTTCTTCAGAATTGCTATAGATGTCCGTTTCGGAAATAGCCCGCTTGAGAATGGCATAAGCTTGGTCACGAAGACTTTCAACGGCTTGAATGGGTTGTACAGAGAGGGTCAGGTTGTCGGCGCCATTTTTCTTCATCAAGGCTTTTTTCATCTCATGGACCTTCCATAGATTTTAAGTCAAATTGTCATAAGATCTGCCAATCGATTGTGATGTCCCCGCGTGTCTCAATTGGCAATCTTTAACGTCATCGCTGATTGTTTGTAATAATGTGACATTCCAGCGTCAACGGTATTTTGTATATCAGAAACATGCGGGTGCGTCTCGGACTGTGACGGTTGGAAATGAGGTTTTGTTTTCAAGCATTTCCAACCGTTTAGAGTGTCACCGCACTTAGAGTGCGGCGACCACGTGGCTTCCCATTTCCGAACACGAAATTTTCTTCGTCCCGGCTTCGAAAATATCTGCAGTACGATACCCTGCTGCTAGTACCTTTTTGACGGCTGATTCAATGCGTTTGGCGGTATTGTCATTGTCGAAGGTGTACCGCATCATCATGGCAACCGATAGAATTGTTGCCAAGGGGTTCGCCAAGTCTTTCCCGGCAATGTCAGGGGCTGACCCGTGTGACGGTTCGTACAGGCCCTTTTTTGTTTCGTTGAGTGAGGCGGATGCCAACATGCCGATGGACCCGGTAAGCATCGACGCTTCGTCCGAGAGGATGTCACCGAAAATATTGCCAGTTACGATAACATCGAATTGCTTGGGGTTGCGGACAAGCTGCATCGCCGCATTGTCGACGTACATATGGGTAAGTTGAACGTCTGGATAATCCTTGGATACGTCGGTGACGATTTCGCGCCACAACTCGGTCGTTTCAAGAACGTTGGTCTTGTCCACAGAACACAGCTTTTTACTGCGTTTCTGCGCAAGGGCGAAGGCAACATGGGCAATGCGGCGCACTTCGGGTTCAGAATAAATCATGGTGTTGAAGGCTTCTCGTACCCCGTCTTTATTGACGCGCATGCCCCTAGGTTCGCCAAAGTAGATATCGCCGGTCAGTTCGCGCACGATCAGGATATCGAGGCCTGAAACCACCTCTGCTTTAAGTGTTGAGGCATTGGCAAGTTCAGGAAACAAAATTGCGGGGCGCAAATTGGCAAATAGCCCCAGATCTTTACGGAGGCCTAGTAATCCTCGTTCTGGCCGCAAGGGGCGATCTAGGGTGTCGTATTGTGGCCCGCCCACAGCTCCCAGCAGGATTGCATCGGCGGCACGACATAATTTTTGCGTCACTTCTGGATATGGTGCGCCGTATTGGTCGTATGCGGCACCGCCGATGGGGGCTTCTTCAAGATCAAAGTTGAGGCCATCGCTTCGGAGCACGTCGAGAACTCGGCGGGCTTGGGTCATGATTTCTGAACCAATGCCGTCTCCCGGTAAAACTGCAATTTTCATAGTGAACGATCCTTATTTTCTTTTTTGGTTTTTTAAAACTGGGGCCAACCACAAATGCCGCAAACCGAGGAATGACAAGGGCTCTCATTCCATGCCGGGCATTGACTGCGGTCTGAAATTCATATACTGCATTTTGTATATCAGATACCAGATCAATAATGAATTGACGTATCAAAATTGTTAACACGCGAGCGAAGCGAAGCAGTAGGTGGCGTAACGGCAGCAAGTTTGGGGCTCTTAATCAAGCGGATGCCCAGCCATCAATTGTTTTTTTGCCGCCAATAACACTGTCAACGCCAATCGCGCCAAAGCGATAGAGACGTTGATCAATAACAGGAGGAACTCGTGATCCATCGTGACCGCAACGCTAAAGTCATCGCAACATTAGGGCCAGCGACATCAACCGTTGAGACAATTCGCGCTTTGTTTAAAGCGGGGGTCGATGTCTTTCGTTTGAATTTCAGCCATGGCACCCATGACGACCACGCCAATCGACTTAAAATTGTGCGACAGCTTGAAACCGAATTCGATCGCCCCATTGGGGTGCTGTTGGACCTTCAAGGTCCAAAACTTCGTTTGGGCAAAATTGCCGGAGGCTTTGCTCAATTGCAGGTCGGGGCAAAGTTCCGCTTGGATATGGAGAATGCCCAGGGCGATTCCAGCCGCGCCCCATTGCCGCATTCAGAAATCTTTGCCGCGTTGAACGTCGGATCTGAAGTCTTGATCGACGATGGCAAGGTGCGCTTGAAGGTGGATGCATTTGGTCCAGATTTTGCCGATACAACGGTTTTGGTAGGAGGGAGAATTTCCGATCATAAAGGAGTGAACATGCCGGATGTGATCTTGCCGATCTCCCCCTTAACCGCCAAGGATTTGGTGGATTTAGAATTTGGCCTTTCCTTGGGTATGGATTGGGTGGCTTTGTCTTTTGTGCAAAGACCGGAAGATATTATTGAAGCCCGTGAAATCATTGGGGAGCGGGCTTGGATCATGGCAAAGCTGGAAAAGCCCGCTGCCATTGACCACCTTGATGCCATTGTGGCCCAGGTGGACGGGGTTATGGTGGCACGGGGCGATCTTGGCGTGGAGTTGCCCCCAGAACAAGTTCCCGAGCTCCAAAGACGGATTATCCGGGCTTGCCGCATTGCGGGTAAACCCGTCGTCGTTGCCACTCAGATGTTGGAATCAATGATCAATACCCCGGTTCCAACTCGTGCCGAAGCGTCCGATGTGGCGACAGCCATTTACGATGGTGTGGATGCGGTGATGTTGTCGGCCGAATCCGCGTCTGGAAATTTCCCGGTCGAAGCAGTGGCGATGATGGATCGGATTATCACACGGGTTGAACGCGATCCTGCCTATCGCACAGGAATTGATGCCAGCCATATTCCCGCACAGGCAACCACGGCAGATGCTATTTGCGGCGCCTTGCGGAACATTGCCGGCCAACTTCGCCCCGCCGCAACTGTCACCTATACGTCGTCCGGGTTCACCAGTCTGCGGGCGGCAAGGGAACGCCCCCTTGCGCCTATTCTGGGGCTGACCCCTTTAATCGCAGTCGCTCGGCGTATGTGTATGATCTGGGGGGTGCATGCCATTCCCGGCGAGCATGTTAAGGACGTTGCCGAAATGATCGACCGCGCCAGCGTGTGCGCTGTCGGCAGTGGGTTTGCCAAGACGGGGGATGCCATTGTCGTTGTTGCCGGACTGCCCTTCGGCCATTCCGGGACGACCAATATGTTGCATGTGGCCCACATCGCATAAAGGACTAGACCTAACACAGGCCGCTTATGCCTGTGTTAGGTCCGTTTTCTTGTGGACGCCCTACTCTGCCGCTGGGGCTTGGTGATATATTTCCGCCCCTTCGGCCATAAACTTTTCGCTCATCTGTTCCATCCCGGCCTGGGCTTCGGCATTGGCCATTTCGCGCACTTCGCGGCTGATCTCGTAGGCGCAGAACTTTGGGCCGCACATAGAGCAGAAGTGCGCCAACTTGGCCCCTTCTGCGGGCAAGGTGCGATCATGGAACTCTTTGGCCTTTTCCGGGTCTAGAGACAGGTTGAACTGATCCTTCCAGCGGAACTCGAACCGCGCCCGCGACAGGGCGTCGTCCCGTCTCCTGGCGGTGGGATGGCCTTTGGCGAGATCCGAAGCATGGGCGGCAAGGCGATAGGTCACCACGCCCACCCGCACATCTTCTTTGTCGGGCAAGCCCAGATGTTCTTTGGGGGTCACGTAGCACAGCATGGCGGTGCCGAACCACCCGATCATGGCAGCACCGACCGCGCTGGTGATGTGGTCATAGCCGGGAGCAATGTCGGTGACCAATGGCCCCAGGGTATAGAACGGCGCTTCGCCACACAGGGCCAATTGCTTTTCCATATTCTGCTTGATCTTGTGCATGGGCACATGACCCGGTCCTTCGATCATCACCTGCACATCATGCTTCCAGGCGATCTTGGTCAGCTCGCCTAAGGTTTCCAGTTCAGCGAACTGAGCCGCATCATTGGCATCGGCAATGGAACCGGGACGCAAGCCGTCGCCTAAGCTGAACGCCACATCATAGGCTTTGAGCAACACGCAGATCTCTTCGAAATGCGTATAGAGGAAGTTCTCTTGGTGGTGGGCCAAGCACCATTTGGCCATGATCGATCCGCCCCGGCTGACGATGCCAGTCACCCGCTTGGCGGTCAGGGGAATATAAGCCAGCCGAACCCCGGCATGGATGGTGAAGTAATCCACCCCTTGTTCGCATTGCTCGATCAGTGTGTCCCGGAAAATCTCCCAGGTCAGGTCTTCGGCGCGGCCATCGACTTTTTCCAGGGCTTGATAGATCGGCACCGTACCGATGGGCACCGGCGAATTGCGGATGATCCATTCGCGGGTGGCGTGAATATGCCGACCCGTGGATAAATCCATCACCGTATCCGCCCCCCAGCGGATCGACCACACCATCTTTTCCACTTCTTCGGACACCGAAGACGCCACCGCCGAATTGCCGATATTGGCGTTGATCTTGGTCAGGAAGTTCCGGCCAATGATCATCGGCTCGGTTTCCGGGTGATTGATGTTGTTGGGAATGATGGCCCGCCCACGGGCGATTTCGGAGCGCACGAACTCGGCGGTGATCTGGTCGGGGATATCCGCCCCGAAATCATCGCCATCCCGGTCCGCAGCGAGTTCGGACCGACAGAGGTTTTCGCGGACCGCCACATACTCCATTTCAGGGGTGATGATCCCGGCACGGGCATAGGCCAATTGCGTCACCGCGTGACCGGCTTTGGCGCGCAAGGGGCGGCGATGATCGCGGTTGAACACCGGGACCGTGATGGTCTCTCCCGGTTTCAAGCCATCGTCTTCGGGCTTGTGCGCCCGACCCTCGTAGGTTTCCACATCGCCACGGGCCTCAATCCAGTCCTGACGAATGGGGGCCAAACCGTGGCGAATGTTGATCACCGCGTTTTCATCCGTATAAGCCCCCGACGGATCATACAGCGGAACAGGCGCTTCCCCCGAAGACGGCTCAAGATGCACTTCCCGCATGGCGACACGCACACCAGGCAAAGTCCCATCCACAAATATCTTCTTCGAGCCCGGCAATGGACCGGTGGTCACGGTTAACGCGGAATGATCATCAGGCATGGCTTCGCCTCCCAAAATACTGTTGTTATTAATTGATAATAGAGATGGACAAATGTCCTGTTCCTGCACCGATCCAGTATCGCACGCGGTACTTTACTGGATCGGCTATATAGGAACTCTTTAAGCAACCATGGGGTTAGTCTTTCAACGCCCGCAAAACCTCATCAAGCATTTTCTTGGCGTCGCCAAAGAGCATGCTGTTGTTTTCTTTATAGAACAGTGGGTTATCGACCCCGGCATACCCAGATGCCATGGAGCGTTTCATAACAATAGATGTCTTCGATTTCCAAACCTCAAGGACAGGCATCCCTGCGATGGGGCTATTGGGGTCTTCTTGCGCTGCCGGATTGACAATATCGTTGGCGCCAATGACCATCGTGACGTCCGTCTGTGGGAAGTCCTCGTTGATTTCGTCCATTTCAAGGACGATGTCGTAAGGAACCTTGGCTTCGGCCAGCAGCACATTCATATGCCCAGGCATACGTCCGGCCACCGGATGAATCCCAAAGCGCACGTTGATGCCTTTTTCCCTGAGGGTCTTGGTGATTTCGTAAACGGTATGTTGGGCTTGCGCCACAGCCATGCCGTATCCGGGGACAATGATCACGTTCTTCGAGTCTTTGAGGAGTGCCGCAGTTTCCTCTGCGCTGATTGGCGTTACTTCACCCGCGGGTTCACCGTCTGTTTTAGCCACAGTACCGCCCGATGTGCCAAACCCACCGGCAATAACGCTGATGAAATTTCGGTTCATGGCCCGGCACATGATGTAGGAGAGGATCGCACCACTTGAGCCAACCAAAGCTCCGATCACGATCAACAGGTCATTGGACAGCATAAAGCCCGTGGCCGCTGCCGCCCAACCTGAGTAACTGTTGAGCATAGAGACCACCACAGGCATGTCCGCCCCGCCGATTGCCATCACCATATGGATGCCAAAGAGCAGCGAGATTCCGGTCATCACAATCAGGGGCAGAGTCCCGTCTTGAGCTGTCTCGGCGTGCAGAAATTCACGGCCATACCAAATGACCACAAGCAGTCCCAGCAGATTGAGTAAATGGCGTCCTGGCAGCAGGAGGGGTTTGCCTCCGATCTTGCCCGACAACTTACCAAAGGCAATGATCGACCCGGAGAATGTGACCGCGCCAATCAGGATTCCAAGGTAAATCTCGACCTCGTGAATGGACTTTTCGACCCCAGTAAAGGGAACCGATGTGTCAATGTAGCTGGCAAATCCGACAAGACAGGCAGCAAGACCCACCAGACTGTGCATCAATGCAACAAGCTCTGGCATTTGGGTCATTTGAACGGTGCGCGCGGCATAAAGGCCAATACTGGCCCCTACGGCCATGGCCCCAAGAATCCAGGGCAATCCCTCCATCGTGACCCGCGGACCAAAGATCGTGGTCAGCACAGCAATGGTCATCCCAAGAATGCCGTAGAAGTTGCCGCGACGCGACGTCTCTGGGTTGGAGAGACCGCCAAGGCTAAGGATGAAGAGAATTGAGGCCCCGATATAGGAAACGGTGGCTAAGCTTGAAGTCATAATATTTCCTTTACTTGCGGAACATTGCCAGCATGCGGCGAGTCACCGCAAAACCACCAAACATGTTAATGGTGGTGAGTACAATTCCAGCGACAGCCAGACCGAGAATCCATGTGTCGGGTCGCACCATTCCGGCTTCAATCGGAGGTGCAATCTGAACAAGGGCTCCAATTGCAATGATGCTGGAGATGGCATTTGTCACACTCATAAGCGGCGTGTGGAGCGCTGGGGTAACATTCCAGACCACCATGTATCCGACAAAACAGGCCAGAACAAAAACCGTGAGATGGCCTAAGAACGCAGCCGGTGCGAATGCGCCGATAAGCCAGAATGCCAAAGCACCGACACCAAAGACAATTGCCAATGACTTTGCGGGCATGGGTGCCCCGCTGCTGCCATGACTTGATTTTTTTTCTACAACTGGTGTCGTGGCGGGTTTGGCTTGGGCCGGAGCAGCCGAGAGTTTTGGAGCCGGAGGAGGCCAGGTGATGCTGCCGTCTTTAATAACGGTTGCTCC
>Ga0265331_10003185_pt1 | contig 10713 bp, 5 predicted proteins | sample 41923metaG_FD_202088 | JGI IMG/M metagenome (GOLD analysis project Ga0265331, IMG submission 202088) | Rhizosphere microbial communities from Carex aquatilis grown in University of Washington, Seatle, WA, United States - 4-19-23 metaG | ecosystem: Host-associated > Plants > Roots > Rhizosphere >...
CCCGGTACCCGCGGATCTTCACCTGGTGATCGTTGCGGCCCAGGTACTCGATGGTCCCGTCCTCACTCCAGCGCCCCAGATCTCCAGTCCGGTACATCCGCGCCTGGGGATCCTCACTGAACGGATCTTTCACAAAGCGTTGCTGGGTCAGATCCGGGCGGTTCAAGTACCCGCGCGCCACCCCGGCCCCGCCGATGTAAATTTCTCCTTCCACCCCCACAGGGACCGGTTCCCCCTGGGCGTCGAGGATATAAATCTGTGTGTTGGCAATCGGTCGGCCAATGGACGGCAACGTAGGCCAGGAGTCGACCGCGCCACTCAGGGTGAGTGCCGTCACCACGTGCGTCTCGGTCGGGCCATAGTGGTTGTGCAGGCGGCAATCGGGCAACTGCTCAAACAGATGGCGGATCTGGGGAGTGATCCGCAAGGCCTCACCGGCGGTGATCACATCCCGCAGCCGGTCCGGCAAAATCTGCGTTGTCTGGAAACTCTCCGCCAGGCTTTGCAGCATCAGCGGGGGCAAAAACACCCGTTCCACGGCGACGCTGCGCAACAGCTCCAATAGCGCACGTGCGTCCCGCCGGGCCCACTCGTCCAACAGGACCAGCGTGCCTCCTGTGCTCAACGTAGAGAAGGTCTCCTGAAAGGCCACATCGAAGCTCAGGGCCGCAAACTGAAGGACCCGGCGCCCTTCGGTCTTCCCCAGAGCACTCCGGTGCCACTGCATCAGGTTCACCATGGACCGGTGGGACATCCCTGTCCCTTTGGGCCGTCCGGTGGAGCCGGAAGTGTAGATGACGTACACCAGATGCTGCGGGCTCAAGCCCAGATCGGATGCCGGTAGATTCTCCTCGAGGGCTCCTTCGAGCTGCGGTAGCACCTTATCCAACACAATGAGCTGCGCAGGCGTCGCAGGCAGCGTCCCTGTGAGATCGCTCTGTGTGAGCACGACCTTTGGAGAGGCATCCTCCAACATCTGTTGGAGCCGCTCGGCCGGGTAATTCGGATCCAGAGGCAGGTAGGCGCCACCGGCTTTTAGGATTCCCAGCAGGCCGATCGCCATCTCTGGGGATCGCTCCACGCAGATGCCGATGATCTGGTCGGCGCCGATCCCACACCCGAGCAGGTAACGCGCCAGACGGTTCGCACTGCGGTTCAGCTGCGCATACGTGAGCTTGCGCTGCCCGTGCATAACGGCCACCTCATCCGGCGTCCGCTTCGCCTGTTCTTCGAATAACTCGTGAATGAGTCGACTTGCAGGGGTTCGATCAGTGTTCGACTGGGCTCGATGAACGACATCCGTGCGGCGGCCTAGCGCTAGCGCCATACATTCCTCCATGGCGAAATTTTCCTCTCACAAGGCGAGCAATGCGCCAGCAATCCACGCCCATGCGGAAGCGATCACAGCAGCCGCTGTGATTCATCCAGCCGTCACAGATGTGGACCTCAGAGAGGTTCCCGCAAAAAAAGTGATAAAGCGCTTGAAGAAATGCCACTCAACAGGCGCGTGACTTCCGTATCACCAAGAATACATATCCATATGCTCGATCCGTGTCACGCCGCAGACTCCATGGCGTGACGCGGTGCAAGTGTACTTAACGCCGACCGGCTGTCAAATGTTCGCGCAGGCACACGGCTCAACACTGTCATGGCAATGTAACGCCGCTCGCGCCCGGAGCTCGAGCCCGGGGGCGCGATGTTGGATTAGGAGGAACACATATTTGTCTGCAACCGGAACCTTACGGCTGGGGCCGGCACTCGCCGTGCACTGCAGGTGACAAAAAGGTTGTCGTCAAAGCCGGGCAGGCTGCTTTGTAAAGCAAACGTCGGGGACGGTTGGATCCAAGCCGATCGAAAACCCATTGACGTCGCCGTCAGGAGCGAGTCTGAACACGAGCCGGGCGCTGCCATCGAACGAATGCGGCTTGTGAATCTCAAAAATCTCGTTCTCCCGAACCGCCCAGGTATCGTAGTGCCAGTGCTCGAGAGGCAGGGTGAGCCGGCCGCGAGCGAATACCAGGTGGTTCCGGGATCGCTCTATCCGCAGTTTCCCGTAGCCCGGATGGCTGTAGATTCCCGTGTAGTCGTCCATTTTGTGCGAAGGAGCTGTATGGGCGGCGCGCCTCTGGCCTGAAAGCCTCTTACAATTCGTGGCGATCTTGTTCTCATATAGACTCAACGCATCCTGCAGCGATAGCGGTGCCTGCCAGGAGAAGATGTGTTGCAAGGCATGCTCGTTGATGAGCGTCGCGATACGCGAGGAAGCAAAGTTGATGAATGACACGAGCCCGATGCCGGTCTGCGGAAACAACATTACCGAGCTGTGTACATCATGTAGGTGTCCGGTATGTGAAATTCTCGTGAGACCATTGTACCGGTCGATGAACCACCCCAGTCCGTACGTTGCATGCGGCGAAGGTGCGGCCGGGTCATCTCCCATCAGTATGGATGGCGAGTGGACTCTCTCGAGAGCCTCTTGGGCAATGACCTGACACCCGGAGAATTTCCCCTGGTTGAGGTTGAGCGCAATCCATTTCCCCATGTCGATCACGGTGGAGTAGATCGAGCCGCCCGCCGGACCGATCGGCTCCGCTGCGAAGCATTCCGTAACACGCAGCTCCCGCTCGAGGTTTTCGTGGTAGGCCACTGTCGTGGGCACGTGCTGCGGGGGCACGAAATCCGTAGCACTCATCCCTAATGGACTGAAGAGCCGCTCGCGCAGCAAGTCTTCCCAGCTCTTTCCTGACACGACTTCTGCGATGTGGCCCGCAAGGGTCGGCGTCAGATTGTTGTATTGGTACCGTTCACGGAATGGAAGCGCCAGTGGCAGGTGTGGAAGGCAGTTCACCAGCTCCGAGCGCGTGATGGGATTCTCCATCCAGACGAAGTCATGGGGCGCAAGCCCTGTGCGCATGATGACTAGATCCCGCAGTGTCACCTGCTCGCCCACGCGTTTATCATGCATCTCAAACGTCGGGAGATATCGTCGTACCGGGACATCCCACGACAAGCGTCCCTCCTGCGCCAGCATGGCGAGCAGAGTCCCATTCATCCCCTTGGTCGTCGAGGCGATTGGAAAGGAAGTATCGGGCGTCAGGGGGAGCTTCGAACCGAGATCGCGATACCCGAATGCTTCGGCGTACACGACTTCGCTGCCTTCGACAATGGCGAGCCCTGCACCCGGAATCCTGGCGCGCTCCAATATTCCTTGGACCACCGGCCGGAGTGTCTCGAGACCTGGCAGCGGCATGGCTATCCCCAAAGCTCCGGCGGACATGCGGCCATACCGTCCACGTAAGTGATGGGACTCACCCGATCACGGGCTAGAAATATCGGACCGTCCAGATCGACGATGCTGCAGAGTTGTCCCAGGACATAGGACGGCGCCATCGCAAGCGAAGTCCCCAGCATGTTGCCCACCATCGATTTCAGGCCCGCCTTTTCGGCTGCGCGAACCATTGCCAGCCCTTCCGTAAGCCCACCGCACTTATCGAGCTTGATGTTGACGACCTGAAATCGGCCCGCCAGACGCGGCACATCGGCCAGGGACTGCACACTCTCATCCGCGGCGATGGGAATACTCGACTTCAAGCCCTCCAGAGCGGTCTCCTGGCCGATGGGAAATGGTTGTTCGATGAGTGCTACGCGGGCCTCCTCGAGGCAAGGCATCAATTGCTCGAGTGTTCTGCGTGTGAAGCCTTGATTCGCGTCTACGCCTAACCAGACATTCGGCAGCGCAGCGCGCACGGCCCGGACACGATCGGCATCCGCAGGCTCACCGGTCAATTTGAGCTTGATGGCACGAGCGTTCGAATAAGCCAGCGCATTGCGCGCCATTCTTTCCGGACTATCGGCGCCGCATGTAAACGTGGTGAGCAGCGGCTTTGGCTCCTCAATACCGGCGAGCTGCCAGACACGACGGCCGCTGAGTTTCGCCTCCAGATCCCACATCGCGGCATCCAAAGCATTTCTGGCGCCTCCGGGAGGCAACAACGCCTGGACAATGTCCCGGGTGAGCCCATGTTCGATCGTCGTGCGCAGCGCTTCGAGCTGCTGCATCATCTTTTTTGGCGTATCCTGTCTGTAGTAGACTCCGGCGCCCTCACCTCTTCCTGTCACGTCGCCTTTTTCCAACCGGACCAGAACAACATCTAGGGTGGTGAACGTGTATCCGGATATCCGAAACGGTGCCGCAAGCGGCCACTCTTCCTTGTCGATGTGCAACTTCAAAGGACCGATCGCTTGCGTGGTCATCGAATGATTTCCTCGAATGCAATGTCGTACGACTGACAGAGAGGCACTTGCAGCGAGCTCGGGTGATCCGGGTCGTGCAACAGCCGAACCTGGACTGTGTGCGCATCGTTGACTGACTCTTCGGCGACAACGCCGCCGCTGTTGTAGTTCTTCTGGCTGTAGATGGAATTGATCGGGCCGATCAACAGGCGTAACCGGCTACCTTTTCTCAATCGCCGCGCGACGAAGGTGAAACGCTCGAAGTCATACCTCAAGGGCTCCGAAGTGGTCACGAGCTGGGCTTCGCGCAGGCTCAGTCGATACCGTGCGCGAAGCCAATCTGAGCTGAGGAGCACACCCTTGCCATCGACATCTATTTCGTAGATCGCGGCCTTGATGTCCGTGTCAGGTTGATCGATGGCGAGCCACACAGAAAGTCTGAAAAAGCCGCCGACATCGACATCCCGCGGAAAGGGCGGAGTGTGGTAGACCAGATGACGCCCTGCTGCGGCATACAACATCCGCAGATCCGTGCGGCTCTCAGGGTCAATCGTAGCTTCCAGGCCAGCAAGGCTCACGTCGCGAGGATCGTAGATGTAGTGATCCGGGTGGCTCTCGACCGGTGGCTCGAGCATCAGACTCCCGGAGTGGAATACGTCTGTCGGATTCACGCTCGAGCTCAAATACAGCAGGCAAAGCCGCGACGTAATGGCCTCGAGCGAATCCGCGTAGCGCCACTCCTCAGCCCCCATCACGTAATAGGCAACATTCTTGCGCAGGAATTCCGGCCGCTTCCCGCCCTGAAGAGTCCAGGCGTACCAGTCGTGATGTAGTTTCGGCAGGTCGAGCAGGCTCGCAGGTCCGACCTTGATTCCGACGAATTCTTGCTGAGGCGTGCGGGTCCCGGCGTGATCCCACGGCCCGATGACCAGATAGTGTCGGGCACGACAATCGGGTGAGCCATGCCTCATATGTTCGCGGTAATGCCTCAGTGCACCGGGCTGATCGGCATCGTAAATGCCGGTAATCGTCAGAATGGGCAGTGTCAGTGCCGCATACTCCTCCGAGGTTGGGTTGTACTGATCCCAATATTCATCCTGCCGGGGGTGTGACACCCACTCCTGGAAGGCTGTAGATGGATACCCGAAGAGGGTTTCGAGATCTTTGAATGGGCGCCCCGATTCGAGCCAGCTCTGAAACTTAGCCCCCCAGAACAGCTCATTGTTGAAAAATAACTGGGCCTGCAACGCCTTGCCCGCGACTAATGTGAGCCACTGCATGAGATAGGGCTCCGGGACGTTACATCGCATCGGGAAATCCTCGCCGATGTATGCGGACGCTACGGGCACGATCGTCGCCAGGTGTGGGGGCCGTTTTCGGGCGGTGGCCCATTGGGCATAGGCTTCATAGGAGCCGCCCCACATGGCAACCTTGCCGTTACAGAATGGCTGACGCGCAATCCACTCGACGATGTCGAACCCATCCTGTGCCTCTGCGCACAGCGGCCGAAAGGCGCCCTCTGAGTTTCCCCTTCCACGGACGTCGATGCTCAGGAAAGGAAAACCGCACGAGGCGAAGTACAGCCCCCGGTTATGGTGTAACTGCCCGATGTACGGCGTAAGCGTAAAGATGGCAGGGGCTGGCGCGGCGTGGTCCTTTGGGATGTAGAGAATTGCCGAAAGGTCCACGCCATCTCGCATGGGAACCCTTACGTTCCACCGCAGGTCGACGTCTGACCCCCTATCGTCCCTGACACCGAAGTTTTCCGTCATGCCTTTGCCCTTCTGTGGAGCTCGACTCGCACCAGTGACCTGATCAGAGGCTGGCGCGCTTTGCACTCATTTCAACGAGGCGAATTCACCGATCTCTTCGGGCCCCGAGTCACTCCCATCAGACTCAACCTTTTCGGTAGCGACCCTGGCCAAGTCGGTCTGCACCGTCGAACCGACCCTCCAGAAATGCCAGGCGGACCAAAGTGCGACGAGCGACACGGCCATCATGGCATAGCGCAAGGAGTCCGCTCCCGCCGCCGGTCTCAACCCATCGCTCAAGAGCCCTACAGCCTGAGGGCCGATCCCCATTCCAATGAGATTGGCCAGTAACATCACAACCGCCAGCGTCGTCGCCCGCATCCGATCGGGGACCAGCCGCTGCATGAGGGCAAACGTGGGGCCGAAGATATAGCTCCCTGCCAGGGTGACAGGAATCAGGGCCGTGAGCGCCTGGTACTTACCCGGAACAGACAGGAAGATCGTGATGAGCGGGACGAGACAGGCCACAACGAGCGCGCTCAGCCGAATCTGGCCGGAGTCATTCCGGGAGAACCATCTCGCCGCAATCTGCCCTCCCAGGAGCGTGCCGGCGATGCCGCCCAGGCCAAAAATCAAGCCGAGCCATATACCCAACTCTGCGGTGCCCATCCCGTGATTGCGCATCAGGAAAGCAGCATACCAAGGGGTCAGACCCACACCCATGGTAAAAAAAAGAATGATTCCGATACCTAAATGCCGGGATGCGCGCTGATGCCACAACATTCTCAGCACGTCCGCTATCCGTGGCGTATGCAACCTTGACGTGACCTTCCCAGCCGTCCGGGGCTCTCGGATCGACATCTTTACCAGAGCCGCCACCAATGGGGCCGGGATGCCGACGAGAAAGAAAGCGGTCCGCCAGCCGTAATGCTCGTTGACCCAGCCGCCTGCCACGAAGCTCAGGAGGATGCAGGTTGGATCCGCAAGCATGTATATCGACATGGCACGGGTCCGTTCGGCCGTTCCGGGAAAGTAGTCGCCAACGAGTGAGTAGCTCGGCGGCATGCACCCGGATTCGCCAATGGCGGCTGCCACTCTGGCAAACACCAACTGGACGAAGTTCGTGACGAACAAGCACAGCATTACCGTGGCGCCCCAGATACTGATCGCGAGCGAGATGATGTTGACCCGATTACCGCGATCCGCCCACCGCGCGATAGGGACGCCTAATGTTGCATAAAACAGGCCGAAAGCGATTCCAGTCAGAAACCCGAGCTCTGAATCTGACAAATGCAGATCTTCCTTGATGGGCTGCAGCAACAGGATCATCAACGCCCTGTCCAGCACGTTGAGCGTGGAGACCAGCATCAAGGCGGACAGAACGTAGCGCTTGTACAGCCCAGTGGACATGAACGTTCAGATCGGACCGCGGTATGCGGGCGTCACGTTCCTGATGAAATGAAGCAAGTCGAAAGCGCGGCTCACTGGAACAGCCATCGAGTCCTGCTGGTCGCCTAACGGAACCGCAGCCAGCAAATGTTCCTTCTCCAGCCATCTCGCAACAGCCGGGGGGGCCTGGCGCAGATCCAACAGACAATGGTCTGATCCAAGCGAGCCAACGATTCCATCCAACCTGTCACCGCCTGCCTTCTGCAGTGTTTGCTGGAACTCTTCGCCGTTGATCTCCCCTGCCGCTACCAAGCTGCCCACGGTCACCAGTTGAGGCCCGAGCAGGCGTCGCAGGTGTACGCCCATCACTGCTTGAGGGCATTTGCCTGACCAAGTGGCGCGGACCGGAGCTGCGCTCACATGGTATCGGTGACCAAAAACGATGAGCTTCCCGTTGGGACCCTCCTGCGCCAGGATCCATCCGAGGTTGTCCGCCTGAGCACGGTCGCGGACCTCTGTTGCGGCCGCTAGAAACTGCGTCTGTTGGCTCGGGAATCTCGCCGGTGGCGATGTGGGGTACCACCCTACGGGGATCTCCCGTAACCAGGAGTCGGCCTGCCGTGCACCTATTGCCGCCCTGTAAGCCCACTCGTACTCGCGCGGGGAGGCGCGCTCGCTGTAGGTTTCACTGCGCCTCTCGAAGAGCGCTATCAAGTCGGCAATCGTTGCCGTCAGAAAGTCGCGTTGGCCGCTGCTCAGCTTTTCATAGGTCGGAGCCGTTTGGCTCGAACAAAGATCGAAATGGATATGCTGTATGAGCGTCCCTAACCGGGCGTCAAACCTGCTTCCCGCACGGTTGTCCACCTGGCGCAGAAATTCGAGTGCTTCGCTCAAGGCAGTCCGCAATCCGCGTCGGGCTCTGGTCTCCCCCGGACTGCCGGCGACGTCGTACCCGTAGAAATTGACTTTGCGCAAACATCCGGAGCTGGCGTTGAACTGGCGAAGCCAGCGGATCAGCGCTCGATTCTGCGGCAGCTGATCGAAAGTCCAGCTGAGTCCTTCCGCGAGGACACTGTCGAAATCTCCCTCGCCGGCGCGCACATAGTCATAAATCCGGCGACCTTCCACGATGCCGGATTCGATAGCAACGGCAGTAAAGCCTTTTTGTCTTACCAGATACTCGATTGCCCGATTCCGGAATTCCAGTGGCTCAGCCGCACCGTGCATCGCCTCACTGAGTGCGACGACCTGCGCGTCGCCAACCATCTGTCCGAATACGTCAAGATCGTATTCAGAGTGCACCGGAGGCAGGGACCGATGGTGGGCTCCGGCCCATGACACGAATCCCTGCAGGTCCGTCTCGCGCTCACCCGAACAAGCCGGACTCGCGTCCATGTGAACAGTGCTCACGCTTGCGTCCTCAGAACGTTTTCGCTATCGACAGTCCTACCGTCCGGGGCTGAATGTAATTGACGTAGCCGGTCAGCGCCGGAACGTTCGACAACACACCGCGGCGGTCGGTCGCGTTGTTCAAAAAGACTGTCGCCGTCCAGGTGTCGTAGTGCAGGCCTGTCCGGAGATCTGTCTTGACATAGGCAGGGAAGACGGGACGTGGCGTGTTCGGAGTAAATACGGAGTTGAAGGTGCCTTCACGATCCCCGACGTAGCTGAGTGCTCCTGAGCCAAAGAGTGATGCGCGTCCTGACAGAGGGAACTCATAGTCCGCCGAGAGGTTGCCGGACCAGCGGCTGCTGTAGGGGAGGCGATCTCCAGCCGAACCGACGGCCGTACCGGCAGCGGGAAAGTCCGACGTGAGCGTGGCCTGGTTCCAGGAGATCCAGGCTGCGACCGATAGCCCCTGCAGCGGCCGCCATTGGCTGGACAGCTCTACGCCTTCACTTTTGGCGCTGCCCGCATTTTCGAAGAAAGCAAATCCGGTCGCGGAAAAGAGGCTGATCTGAATGTTCTTCCAATCGACGTAATAGACCGAGGCATCGAACGATAAAGTCTTATCGAGCGCATTGCCTTTCAAGCCGATCTCATAATTATAAGTCTTGTCGGCGCCATAATGGGTCGGAAATCCAAACAGAACGGCGTCCGCGTTGGGCCCGCCAGGTCGGTAACCCGAAGCCAGCCGCAGGTAAGTCATGAGGTCCGGCGTAATCTTATACTCTGGAGTAAACAGGTACGTGACGGCGTGGTCTGAGGAATGTTCTGTCGGATTGAGCAACGGCGAAGCTACGCCGAAAAAATCCGGAATGACCGGTCCGCTGTCGGTTTCATCGTAGATCTGGCGATTCGAGCTGTACCGTCCTCCGAGCTGAACATCCAACCGGTCCGTCGGATGGAAAGTCAGGTCGGCGAAAGCCGCCACCTCCTCAAACGTGCTGGGAAAGTTGAAGTCAGCCAGGAGGCCAACCGGAGCTCCGGTATTCTGATCCGCTGCGTAGATGGGCTGGTCAGTTGGACTGCGTTCATGCGTATAGAAGCCGCCCACGAGCCAGTCCAAGGCGGTTCCGACCGAGGAGGTTAGACGAATCTCCTGGGTGAGCTTCTTGGTTTCGGTATTGGTTGCGCCCCAGGCTCCCGTGACGCCATAGATACTGGCGAACCCGCCCACTCCTCCGTAACCGCCCGACTGGTCGCCGCGAACGTTAGCCTTGTTGAGACCATATCCCGTGGTGGAAGTTAGAGTCATACCGCCGAGGTTCGCGGTAATCGTTGCGGAATAGAGCTGCACCCGCAGATCGACCGTGCCGGAGTTGGGAAGTGTAGCCTGCTGCAGATTGCCTCCCGACGGCAGCGCGTCTGAATTTCCTCCTGCATCCGTGTTCTGTATCAGTGCGCCCACCTTCACACTGAAATCTGCCGAAGGCTTCCACAAGGCGGAGAAATGCCCGCCCGAAACGTGGGTGTTATTGACTCCTCTCAGTCCAAATGTCGGATTGTCGACGTAGCCCGGGTCGTGCCGGGTGAAGGCGCTGGCCCGAATGGCGAACGCTTCGCCCAAAGGTATATTGACCGATCCTCTGACTCCGTACCCTGCTCCGTCGCCGTTGTGGACCCCTATGACGTCGGTCTGGACTTGTCCACTGAGCCGTTGAGTTGATGGATCGGCGGTCACGAATTTCAGCAGACCGCCAATGCTGCTCGCGCCGTAGAGGGTGCCCTGGGGGCCGCGGAGGATCTCTATCCGTGCCAGGTCGCTTGGATCGATATCGGGTAGATAAATAGAGCCGTTTGACAGCAGCGAGCTCGACCCGTACGGAACATCATCGATCGTGACACCGACCGACGGATTGGTTGCGTAGCCCGTGGTGATGCCCCGGATGGCCAGCGT
>Ga0265331_10003187_pt1 | contig 10708 bp, 8 predicted proteins | sample 41923metaG_FD_202088 | JGI IMG/M metagenome (GOLD analysis project Ga0265331, IMG submission 202088) | Rhizosphere microbial communities from Carex aquatilis grown in University of Washington, Seatle, WA, United States - 4-19-23 metaG | ecosystem: Host-associated > Plants > Roots > Rhizosphere >...
AGGTTTCCATTGTGCGCCAGGCAGATGCCATATGGAGCGTTGACGTAGAAGGGCTGTGCCTCTGCGGCGCCGTCGCAACCCGCCGTGGGATAGCGCACGTGTCCGATACCGACATTGCCTTTCAACTCGACCATGTGATGTTGTTGAAAGACATCCCGCACCAGCCCGCTTCCTTTGCGCACGCACAGCTCACCGTCGCCGTAGGTAGCGATGCCCGCGGCGTCCTGTCCGCGGTGCTGCAGCACCGTCAAGCCATCATAGATCCGCTGATTGACTGCACTCGTACCGACGACTCCGACAATTCCGCACATTGCTCAACCGCCTTTGGCCATCAGGCCTTGAACGCCGCTCGACCTGCGCCCGCGTGTCGCGTCCGATCGTCCCCCACTACCGCGCGCAATCCATTTGCGACGGATTCGCCGTACGGCATGAGGACTGACTGGCGCCACCAGCGCTCGCCATCGAGGCGCAGCACCTGCGCGAGAATCACAAAGACTCCCAACAGCACGAAGCCACGAAAGACACCGAAAACGAAGCCGAGGAAGCGGTCCATGCCACTGAAGATGGAGAGCCGTACGAAGTGGGCCACGGTGACCCCGATACCCGCTCCGAGCAACAGCAGCAGCGCGACTATGATGACGCGTGCGGCCCAGGTCGCTATCGGCGACGGGGACAGCAGCCCGCCCAGGTGCGGTGCTATCAGATCCGCAAAGTGCCACGCGACGAACAGCGCGATAATCCATGTCACCAGTGCGATCGCCTCCCGCAGGAAGCCTCGCAAAGATCCAACCAACGCGGAAATAACGATGGCTGCGATCACGAGATAGTCGGTTATGTTCATCAGCCCCGGACTCGACCATGCTTGAGCGCGCGGATTGTACAAGAGCAATGCCCCGGCTGCTCATGGAGCCTGTCTCGGTAATGATCGCCGTAGCGAGGGGCGCCCCCCCAGCGAGCATTACCGAGACAGGCCCCCTGCCTGTCTCGGCTTATTTCGGGACAACCGAGCCAACGTGACCTGCCGCTCGCAATCGCGCGCTGACCTGTTCTGCGGCAGCGCGTTCCGCCACCGGACCGGTGCGAACCCACCATAAAGTGCGCCCGCCGCTGGTGTTCTCCGATATCTGCGTACGGAAACCCTGTTCCTGAAGGTCTCGCACCAGCCGCTCGGCATTGGCCCGCTTGGCGAACACCCCCACCTGCACCACCCAGCCCCCCGAGGCGGGCTTTTCCCCGGTTCCGGCCCGCTCGGCGGCGGGAGGGGGACGTTTCGGAGTAGTCATCAAACGCGGGCCCGACGATGGCTTTTCCGCAGGAGTGCGTGGCTGGTGGGCGGCGACTGCCGGGGCCGGTTGGGCCGATTCTTTCGGCTGAGGCGCCGCGGGGGGCGCCGCTTCTACCGGCTGCGAGGATTCTTGGGGGGAGGCTTCGGTCGGCGAGGTGACCGCGGGGGACTGCTGCACTGTCGAGGCATCCTGTGCTGGATGCTCGACAATCGCGGACGGTTGCACCGGTCCGCTGGCCTGCGAAGGCGTGCTGGTGGTCGTGCCGGCCGACGGCGTCGCACCGTGGGACTCGTCGGCCAGGTCTATGGTGTACGAGCGTAATGGCGGATCCTCTGAGGAGGAGGAGGAAGGCGCTGCGGCCTGGGATGCAGGCGCGGGCCTCGATGGCCCGCTCAGCAGCTCGGGGACCAACAACACGATCAGAACCACGAGGATGATCGCGCCGGTCAGTCGTTCTTTCACCAGGCTATCCAATATGGGGACAGAATCTATTCAATCAACGTCGCTGCGCGACGGGACAGCGGCGCCGCCAGCGGAACCGCGGGAAGCTCGCGCAGCATCAGTATATCCCAAGCCACTGCAACACCGGCCCCACGGTATAGAACGATCCGAAGACCAGGACGCGGTCGCCCTCCCTGGTGCTCGCGCCCGCCACTTCGCAACCCGCCGCGACGGAGGTCGCGAGAGTTACTTTCGCCGCCGGCAATTGCAACCGCTCCGCAAGCTGCTCCGCGGAGGTGCCACGTGGTCCGGGCAGTGCGCACAAAACCCAGTGGTCCACGAGCGGCTCGAGGAACCTGGCGATCGACTTCGCATCCTTGTCGCCGAGAATTCCCACCACCGCATAGGTCCGCCCCGCCCCCGGCGAGGGCATCGGTCGCTCACGGACATGCCCGGCGAAGATGGCGGCGGCGGGCTCGTTGTGCGCGATATCCAGGATCCACTCGGCCGACCCGGGCGGCTGGATGACCTGAAAGCGCCCGGCCAACCTGACACCGCGCAACGCGTCGCTCACCGTACGCTCGTTCAACTCGAGCTCCGGCAGGCTGCGCTTGCCTGAAGCGACAGACACTGCCTGGAGTGATTCGACAGCGGCCAGCGCCGCCGAAGCGTTGCGGTACTGGATGGAGCCGCCTAACGCGGACGGCGGCAAATCGTACAGCGACAACCGCAGTCCCGTGTAATCCCAACGTGCCCCGCCGCCATCCCGTCTGCCGGTTTCCAGCCGCCACGTAAAGTCCCTCCCGGCAACCACTGGCTGCGCTTTCACCGCAGCGATGACCCCGTAGACGCTCGCGGGCATGTCGTCGGTGCCTAGCACCGCCGGTTGGAAGGAGCGAAAAATTCCCGCTTTCTCGGCACCAATGAGATCGAGAGTGTCGCCAAGGTAGTCGCGATGATCGAAGCCCACCGAGCAGACAACCGCCACGTCGGCATCGACCAGATTCACGGCATCCAGGCGGCCTCCGAGCCCGACTTCCAGGATCGCCACATCGACTTTGCGATCCGCGAAGATGATGAGCGCCGCGAGCGCGTTGAATTCGAAGAAAGTGAGTGTGGTCGCGCCGCGCGCACGCTCAATGCTCTCGAACGCGGCGACGATCTCATCGTCGCCGACTTCGACACCGTCGACCCGGATACGCTCGTTGTAGCGCACGAAATGCGGCGACGTGAACATCCCCGCCGAAGCTCCGCCCGCGCGCAGCAGGGCGTCCAGGTGTGCGACAGTCGATCCCTTGCCGTTGGTGCCGGCGACAGTGATCACCGGGCAGGCCGGTTTGTCGACACCAAGGGTCCGCGCCACCGAGGCGACGCGCGCGAGACCCATATCGATAGTCTTCGGGTGAACCGACTCCTGCAGAGTCAGCCATTCATCGAGGGACCGCAATTCGTGCTCGTGCTAAGCCGCTGCCGCTGTAGTCGCCACAGGCGCCGGCTGTTGCTTCAACAGCAAGCGCAACATCCCTCCGATCCTGTCCCGCATATCGCGCCGATCGACGATCATGTCGAGCGCGCCGTGCTCGAGCAGAAACTCACTGCGCTGGAAGCCCTCGGGCAACGTCTCGCGCACCGTCTGCTGAATGACCCGCGCGCCAGCGAAGCCGATGAGCGCCCGAGGCTCGGCAATGTTCAGATCGCCGAGCATGGCCAGACTGGCCGACACACCGCCCGTCGTCGGATCCGTCATCACCGAAACATAGGGCAGGTGCGCTTGCGCCAGGCGCGACAAGGACACCGCGGTCTTCGCCATCTGCATAAGCGAGTACAGCGCCTCCTGCATGCGCGCGCCACCGCTGGCCGTGAAACATACAAAAGGCTTGCGGTGCTCGATGCAATGATCGACGCCACGCTTGAAGCGCTCACCGACTACCGAGCCCATCGAGCCACCCAGGAACTGGAACTCGAACGCGCACGCTACCACGGGGAGCTCGAGTAGCGTCCCTGCGAGGACGATGAGCGCGTCAGACTCGCCTGTGGCCTTCTGAGCCTGCACCAGACGATCCTTGTAGCGCTTGCTGTCCCGGAATTTGAGGGGATCCTCGGGGACTATCCCAGCACCAATCTCAACCGTGGCGCCCGGATCCAGAAACCGCTCGAGCCGCTCCCGGCCGCCGATGCGCATGTGATGGCTGCACTTGGGGCAGACATACAGGTTACGCTCGAGCTCGGCCCGATAGAGCACAGCATCACACGCCGGGCATTTGATCCAAAGGCCTTCCGGGACCGAACGCGTGCGGCGCTCGGTCTTGATCCGGGAGGGCATGATTTTTTCGAACCACGACATGGGCAGCCCCACGGCAAGTGCTAATGGGGGAATGATAGCGGATCGGGAGGGTCCGCATCCTCCGGGGGGGTAGGGAGTCCGAACACTCGTGGATAGCGGACGCCCCAGAAGTACAAACCCTCCGACGGAGCCGTGGCAGCATTACGCTTGCGGTCACGGCCCTCCAGCACTTCTTTGGCCCAGCTCGGGGGAGCGTCCCCCCGGCCAATCGCGATCAGCAGACCCGCGATGTTGCGCATCATGTGGTGCAGATAAGCGTTTGCCGTCGCCTCAATCACTACCCGGTTGCCGTGACGGGCAACCGTGAGCTTCTCTATACGCCGAATGGGCGAATTGGCCTGACATGCGGCCGAGCGAAACGCACTGAAGTCGTGGGAGCCGTGCAATGCCACCGCAGCTTGCGCCATGCGCTCGTGGTCGAGCGGCTTGTAGATGCAGGCGGCGCGATTGGTGGCGAACGCCGAGCGGATTCCTCGGTTCAGAATCAGGTACCGATAGGTGCGCGCTTCCGCCGAGTAACGCGCGTGGAAGTGCATCGGAACCGGGCGCACCCAGGGAATGCTGACGTCCGGCGGGAGCTCGGTGTTGGCGCCCAGCAGCCAGGCGCGTAAACGCCGATTCGCCTGGGTATCGAAGTGCGCAACCTGCCAGCGCGCATGCACCCCAGCGTCGGTGCGACCGGCGCAAATGAGACTCACAGGCTCGGCCGCGATGCGGCTGAAGGCCGCCTCGGCGACCTGCTGAACGCTGCGGGCGGAGTGCTGTGTCTGCCAGCCCGCGTACGCCGTACCGTCGTATTCGACCCCGACAGCCAGCCTCATCCAACGCTCACGTTAGCCGACAAAAACCACGCTTTTTGTCGGCGCCCCGAGTCGAGCGTTACCGCCGACTCCGCGGAAAGCGCCGCAGGCGACTTTCCGCCCATAAATTATCCGGGAAGCGACTCCATGAGACGCTGCGCCTCCTGCTTCTGGGTCATTGAGCCCTCATGGAGCACTTCCTCGAGGATGTTCTTCGCCCCATCGGGGTCGCCCATGTCCATATAGGCACGCGCCAGGTCGAGCTTCGTCCCGACTTCGCTCATGGTCACCGGCTCGAGATCGGGTAGCGCGAGGTCCTCGGACGACAGCCTCTGGGTAGCCGTGAAGGCGGTATCCGGCACAGTCGCGGTGCCCAGGTCCAGATCCAGACCCGAGCCGTTCGAGGCGTGCTCCGCGGGAGCATCACCGAGGTCGTAATCGACATCGCTGCCCGTCAGCTGCGCCAACCGCGAAGTCACCGAACCATCGTGCTCGCTATTCTCATGTTGGTCGGAGCCCAGAGCGGCATCGAGCTCACTCTCATCGAGCTGCCACGCACCGGTCGACAGCGAGGTATCCTCGGTCGACGAACGGCGCTGCGCTTCCTCGATGATCCTGCGCGAGCGATCGTCCATGCCGGCCACGAGTGTCGGCGTATCCGAAGACGCACCCAACCCCGGCTGGTCCACGGTGTCGAGGCCGGCGAGATCCAGGCCAAGATCGTCGATCGCGAGCTCCGCGGTCTGCTCCGAGGTCGGCGCCTGCTTCAACGCCCTCGCGACTTTCTGGCGGATGGTCGGATTGTCCGCAGACGTGAGGGCCGGCTGTTCGACGGTCGGACCTTCGGTCTCCGAGGTGAACTCCGACAACATGTCGTCGTCGTTCGGGATCCGGGCGGTCATCTGCCGCGTCGTACCCGTGGAGTTGCCTCCGAAACCAGAGTCGAGAGCGGCATTGCGATCGGTCGATGAGCCCGCAGACTCCGATTCGCCCAACGCCGAGCCGATGTCGAGATCGACATCGCCCGAGCCGTGCTCGCCCGGAACCGGCTCGCCCAACAAGTCGAAGTCAACACGGCTCTGACCTCCCTCGAGGTCGAGGTCGACCCCGCCGGCGGTAGCGCCGGTGGTCCCACCACCCGCAAAGAGCGGGTCATCGGGAGCGAGCTGCTTGCCCATGATCACAATCTTTTCCCACTCGCCCGGCGCGGCATCCGCGCGGGTAGCAGCCAACTCGCGTGCCGCCGTGAGGAACTGCTCCTTATTGCCCCATACGAAGAAGACTTCGAGGAGCTTCAGTTTCAGGTCGCGGCGATTGGGCTCGCGGTTGATGGCGATGCGAATGAGGTCGGCGGCCTGGTCATACAGACCGTAGGCCATATGGAAGTCGGCCTCCGCCAGCGGGTCGCCCTGGTCGAGGTTGATAGCCGCTTCGGTGCTGATCGTTTCGTCGCTCGTGGCGACATGCCGTGCCGGCGCCTGCGCGGCAGCCGCGGCGCCGAAACGCGGGCGCTGGTGAGTTCCGGACTCTTCGACGAGGAAGGCGCCCTCGGGATTCTCATTCGAGGCCGGGCGCATGGGCGCCGTATCGCCCGAGGCGAAGCCGCGCTCGGCGGTCGTCGCTCCGGCCACCGCGAGGCGGCTCAAAGAATCATCAAACTCCGACTGCCGGCGCGAGCGCCAGTTTTTGAAGCCGAAGTAACCGGCAATCGCGATGGCCAGCAGGGCCAGGGCCCACCAGTAGTCCATCAGCGTGTCGACCAGACCACCGCCCTGTGCGGCTGGCTTCGGCGTCGGGCGTTTGACCGGCTCGGTTGGAGCCGGAGTCGCAGCTGCGGGAGGCGGAGTGGGCTGGGCCTCCTGGACCGGAGGCTCCTCTGCCGGCGGCGGGGCCGACGGTTCGGCCTTGGCGACGGGCGGAGCTGGCTCCTCGGCAGGCGGCGGAGCCGCGGCGGCAGGGGGCTGTGCAGCAGCGGGCGGAGCAGACGCAGGCGGCACTTTCGCCGCACCCTGACTTGCAGCCAACCGCGCTTGCAGGTCCGCAAGCTGCGAGTTCTTCATCTCCACCAGGCGCTTCGAATCGTTGAGCTGGCTCTCCAGGTCGTGAACCCGACCTTGCAGGGCCTTCACTTCACCGTTGTTGGCTGCGGTGGAGGGGCCACCGGCGCCATCGTCAGACGGCGTCACCAGGTGTAACTGTCCAGACTGTTTGGCCGAGGCCGCGCCTTCGGCGCCGGCGCTACCGCGCCAGGCGGCATACTGACGCCGAATCTCGGTCGCCGCCGTGGAAGGCGAAACCGACGCGACTTCGGAGCTCTCCGGCATGCGGAGCACTGCGCCGCTGCGCAGCAAGTTCATGTTCTGCTCGAAAGCGCGGGGGTTGGCCTGGTAGATCGCCAACATCCAACTATGCGTTTCTGGGGTATTTTCGCTCGCGCCGGCAGCGCTCGAGGCTATGGAGGAAAGGGTCTCCCCGCGCTGCACGACATGGCTGTTGCCACCACCGGCTCCTTCGGCGGGAGCAGGCGGAGCGGCCACACTTCGCGCACCTTTGGAGCCATGCTTCGGGCGGGCCGTGGTATCCGAACCAGCAGAAGACTCATTCGCAGGCGCCGCCATATCGCTGCTGCCCTGAGTCGGAGCCGGTACCGGCGCCGCTGGCGGAACCGCATCTGCGCGCGAAATCGCACCCTCACGCGCGCCCGCACCAGTCGAGGGGGCAGCCACGGGGGCATTGCTCGCATTGCTCTGACCCGGCGTGTAGACCGGAGGGTCGAGCAACATCGTGTACTCGCGCATCAGGTGACCGCGAGCCCAATTCACCTCGATCAGAAGGGTGACGAATGGCTCAGTGATCGCATCGGACGATTTGAGCTTGATCAGCGCGTGACCGTCGCCCGTGCGGTTCGTCTTCACCTGCACGCTGCTGAGGAAAACGGGCCACTCGAGCCCATGGCGAGCGAAAGCATCGCGCGAGGCAACCTGCGCCTGCAAAGACTGCAAGTCCTCAGACGTCGCATCCACCACCTCGATCTCAGCATCGAGAGGTGCATTGAGCGGTGAAAGGAGACGGATGTCTCCGAGACCGAGGGCAAACGCCGCTGACGGCAACGTCAGCAGCAATGCCAGCGCCCGGCTTTGGCGTTTGGCGACCATTACCACACCCCGGGAGGCATCAGTGGGTGAAATATCTCGTAAAAACAGTTGGGTGGGTCGTAATTCGCGAGCCCACCGCAATTTGGGCGGCAATATAACTTAAATCGGCTGCTGCGCCAAAATCTCGGCGATCTGGACGCTGTTCGTAGCAGCCCCCTTGCGCACATTGTCGGCGACAACCCATAAGTTAAGACCCCTGTCCGTCGAGACATCTTGACGTATTCTGCCGACATAAACTGTGTCGCGGTTCGCTGCCTCGGTGGCTGCCGTCGGATACCCGCCCGGTCTGGGCTCATCCAGAACCTGTACTCCAGGGGCTTTCTCGAGCAAAGAGCGAGCTTGCTCAGGTGTGATTTTCGTCCGGGTTTCGATGCTCACTGCTTCTGAATGGCCGTAAAAGACCGGCACGCGGACTGCGGTGGCGCTGATCCGGATAGTGGGGTCCTCCAGGATCTTGCGGGTCTCCCAGACTATCTTCATCTCCTCCCGCGTGTAGCCATTGTCCTCGAACCGGTCTATGTGCGGGACGCAGTTGAAGGCGATCTGCTTCGGCACTACGTGTGCCTGGACTGGGCCTTTGCCACTAAGTAAGGCGATGGATTGTTGGGCCAGCTCCTCGACGGCCTCGCGGCCGGCGCCGGAGACGGACTGGTAGGTAGCCACGTTGATACGCTCGATTCCCACGGCGTCGTGAATAGGCTTGAGCGCCACCACGAGCTGGATGGTCGAGCAGTTGGGATTGGCAATGATATTGCGGTTCTCATACGCGGCGATCGCGTGCGGATTGACCTCCGGGACAACGAGCGGAACGTCGTCGTAGTAACGAAATTCGGACGTGTTGTCGATGACGATGCAGCCGGCCGCAGCGGCTTTTGGCGCGTACTCACGTGAGACTTCGGCGCCCGGGGAAAACAGTCCGATGTCAGCCTTGCTGAAGTCGAAGCCGGCGAGCTCCTGCACCGGCAGGCTGCGTCCCTTGAAATCAACCCGCTTTCCCACCGATCGGTTGCTCGCCAGAGCGTACAGCTCGGACACCGGGAAGTTACGCTCTTCGAGCACCTGGATCATGGTTTCACCCACGAGTCCCGTGGCGCCCACGACGGCTACTCTGAATTGTCTGCTCATCCTGGAATGCTACCCGCGATATCGGGTGTTGCCGATCTGACATCCGCATTCTGCGCTCGATGGCGCAGGTAGTGGTCCATCAGGACGATGGCTAACATCGCCTCCGCGATGGGCGTCGCCCGTAATCCGACACACGGGTCGTGGCGTCCGGTGGTCACCACCTCTACGGGATTTCCGGCGACATCGACGGTGTTACCCGGCACCTGAATGCTCGATGTCGGTTTGAGGGACGCATGCGCGATGATGTCCTGCCCCGATGAGATTCCCCCGAGCATTCCGCCGGCGTTGTTGCTCTTGAATCCCGTGGGTGTCAGCTCGTCGCGATGCTCGCTGCCTTTTTGGGTTACGCAGAGCGTGCCGGCGCCAATCTCCACAGCCTTGACGGCGTTGATGCTCATCAGAGCGTGCGCAATATCGGCATCCAACCGATCGAACACGGGCTCGCCCAGCCCGGGGGGCACTCCCGTGGCGATCACTGTAACGCGCGCTCCGAGCGAGTCGCCGTCGCCCCGAATCTTCCACAGCAAGGCCTCCAACTCGGGGACACGGGCGGGATCGGGGCAGAAAAACGGGTTCTGATAGGCAAAGGCCGGATCGACCGGCTCGAGTGTCAGAGCGCCGATCTGACTCAGATAGCCATAGATGCGCACTTGCAGACGCTCGGCGAGATACTTCCGGGCAATGGCGCCGGCGGCCACTCTCATGACCGTCTCGCGCGCCGAAGAGCGGCCGCCACCGCGGTAATCGCGGAGGCCGTATTTCTGTTGGTAGGTGTAGTCGGCGTGTCCTGGGCGGAAACGGTCCTTGATCTTGTCGTAGTCGCGCGAACGGGCGTCGGTGTTTTCTATGAGGATGCCGATAGGGGTGCCCGTCGTGCGACCCTCGAAAACACCGGACAGGATGCGTACCTCGTCGCCCTCGCGGCGTTGGCTCACGAAGTGCGAGGTGCCGGTGCGGCGGCGGTCGATGTCGGGCTGGAGATCCGCTTCGCTCAACGCCAGCCCCGGCGGGCATCCATCAACGATGCAGCCGAGCGCCGGCCCATGGCTCTCACCGAAGGTCGTTACCGAAAATAGCTTGCCGATAGTATTGCCGGACATGGCAGTCACGTTACCTTGGCGGAGCGCTTACCCGGGGTCCTCTGGGCCAGCTGTTCCGCGGTCAACACAAAGACCCCTCCGCCACCGCGCTCGAAGTCGAGCCACACGAAAGGAAGGTGACGAAACGCCCGCCGCACGGCGATTTCGGTATTCCCCACCTCCACGACCAGCAGTCCCTGCGGCTGTAGATGGCGACGCGCTTCTCCGAGGATGATCCGCACAGAGTCGAGGCCCGCACGGCCAGCAGCGAGCGCGATTCGCGGCTCGTGGCGATACTCGGGCGGCAGCCCGCCGAGCTCGCGCTCATCCACGTAAGGCGGGTTCGTGACGATGATATCGTAGCTTTGCCCACGCAGCGCACTGAAGTGGTCGGATTTGAGGACGCGCATCCGTCTGCCGAGGCGGTGGCGACGCACGTTGATGCGGGCAACCTCCAGCGCTTCTGCGGAGATGTCGA
>Ga0265331_10003190_pt1 | contig 10705 bp, 13 predicted proteins | sample 41923metaG_FD_202088 | JGI IMG/M metagenome (GOLD analysis project Ga0265331, IMG submission 202088) | Rhizosphere microbial communities from Carex aquatilis grown in University of Washington, Seatle, WA, United States - 4-19-23 metaG | ecosystem: Host-associated > Plants > Roots > Rhizosphere...
GCCGGCCAGCTCCGCCTGTCTCGTAGCAACTCTCGACATCGATCCGTCCTCCATAGTAGGAAACACGGTTCGACTCTATATCCGCCACTTCCCCACAGTCACGCACGCTTCCCGGAAGCACACTCTGTACTTAGCTCGCCGATGCTCTCTTTAAGGTCTGATGGGACTGCGAGTTGTGCAATTCGAACAGGCGTGGTTTTGATGTTCTTGGCTGGTGGACTCGGCTATCGGTCCGGCGACGGTATTTCCTCCAGGATCGTCGTCCTACATCGGCAGTGGCAGAGCACGTCACCTACTATCAGTGGAGTGAAGCAAATCCTGACGGCTGCTATCGAGAGTTGTGGAATTGGGTTACCGACCTGCGCAACTTGAGATGTGCGTGGCGGCAGATCGCCTCTAACAAAGGCGCTCGAACTGCCGGAGTCGACGGGAAAACGGTGGAACGCATTTGCATGACAATGGGACGCGTGGCTTTCTTGCAAAAGCTTCGTCGCGACCTGAGAGCGGGACGGTATCAACCGAGCCCGTGCCGCCGGAAGTGGATTCCAAAGCCGGGCAAGCCAGGGCACTTCCGTCGTGCAGGGTGCGATCATGTCTTCGTTGAGCGCCTGTGGCGGTCGGTGAAGTTCGAGGAGGTCTACTTGCACGCCTACGAGAGCGTCACAGCCGCGCGCAACGGCATCGGGCGGTCCATGGACTTCTTCAACACACGACGCGCCACCGCCCTTGACCGGCAAACGCCGGATACCGTCTACTTCGGTTCCCCGCCGCTCGCGGCGGCTGCATAACCCGCAGAGCTCCATTTATCGGAACCGGAAAAACTGTCTCGTTTTGTGGCTCTACTTCTTCGGTTGGCGCCGTCACTTGATACCGGTTCTTCGGTGCGATTAACGCGTAAGATCCTTAGCCAAGCGATGGCGGCAACTGCAAAGATGAGCAGCCCAGCGAAACACTACAGGCCTCCTAATAAAGTTCGACATACTTGATCACTCGTTCTCAATTGAGCTAGCCAAGTGGCGTTCGCCACTGGACAGACATGCACCGCCATTTGCGAATCCAATGTGAACAGGCGAGATCCGAAATGCTACTTCCTCGATTGCGTACAATCCCCGAGAAGGTCCCCCGTTCCCTTGAGCGATGTCACACGATTGCTGACCTCCGTGAGCGCGCGAAGCGCGCACTGCCCCGACCAATATTTGATTTCCTGGATGGCGGAGCCGAAACCGAGGTAACTGCGATTAGAAATACTTCCGCGTTCGACGATATACAGCTCATCCCGCGGTGCTTGTCGGATATTAGTTCTATAAGAACTACAACTCGGGTTCTGGGACAGCAGATCGAATGGCCGGTGCTCTGTGCACCAACCGGAGCATCCCGGCTTTTTCACACCGAGGGCGAAGTTGCGGTAGCGCGAGCAGCGGCAGCCGCGGGAATACTCTATTTTCTATCCGTAAGTTCCACTGTCAGTCTTGAGCGTGTTGCCGCCGCCAGTCCTGGCCCAAAAGTGTTTCAGCTCTACGTCCGCGACCGCGACCTGATGTGGGAACTGATAGATCGGTGCAAGCGGGCCGACTACTGTGCGCTTTGTATCACGGTTGACGCACCGGTTGTTGGTAAGCGCGAGCGCGATTTGAGATCGGGCTTCGGAATCCGACCAAAGTGGTCGCTTCGAAGCCGGTTAAGCTTCGTACGGCATCCACTCTGGGTAGCACAGCGCATGGGAGGGGGCGCGGTTTCACTATCACATCAGATCGAACGGCCGTCCACCGCAGGGCAATCCGCAAAGCGGCAAGCTTACCCACCCCTCTCCTGGAGGGAAATACGCGACATCGCGGATTTTTGGCGAGGTCCCCTTGCCTTGAAGGGCTTGATGTGTGCCGACGACGCCCGTCGAGCGGCTGACTCGGGCGTCAGTGCTGTCATGGTGTCAAACCACGGCGGCCGGCAGCTCGATGGCGCCGCGTCTTCCATTGAAGTCTTGTCGGAAATCGCAAAGGCCGTGTCGGATCGAGTTGAGGTGATATTGGATGGGGGTATTCGTCGCGGCGTTCATGTGCTGAAAGCACTGAGTCTAGGCGCGCGCGCCTGCTCAATCGGCCGCCCATACCTCTATGGGTTAAGTGCCGGTGGAGCGGCTGGAGTGTCGAAGGCACTGGATATACTTAGAACGGAGCTCATGCTTGCAATGCAGCTCTCTGGTTGCACAGACGTCACCAGCGTTGACGCTACCTTCATTCGACAGTTTGGACATGGGCGCTACTAGGGCGATCGGCTGTGCTCCGTTCTACAACCCGGACCCGCCTTATTGGTCTGATCTACGCCGTAAGCGCCTTTTAGCTGTCTCGTCGGTATAGATCGACGTATGCGCAAGGTTCGCAATCGCAAGTCGACCAGCTGTCGGGGCGGCCTTGTTCACTGGAACCGAAGCTAGAAGCGCCTCGCTGCGCTCGCGAATTGCTTGCTCATACTCGGGGTGCGATAAGATGTAAAGATCGTTGTTTTGAATCCCTCGGAGAACCACTTCACCTACTTCGACAGGATCTAGCGCGGCTTTCGAGTCTGACGTGCGCTTCAACGCACTCTCCAGGGCGCTGCGAAACCCGGAAATTGTCTCGCGTGCACTCGGCTCGTTGGCGCCTGTATTACCTAAAGTCGCCGGTCGATTCCGCTCACAGCTGTCAAGGTGTGAAAAGACGGCGGCAGGACAAAATACTGAGACGCCGATGTTCGTGGTTGCCAGTTCGGAGCGTAGCGCTTCCATCATTCCGACCACGGCAAACTTACTGCTCGAATAAACTCCCCAAAATGGCCCAACCACGAGGCCGCCCAGCATGGATGATGTCGCTACGATATGTCCACCTTCGTTATGCGCTCTGATCCGAGGGAGGAAGGTGCGGACTCCGTTGAAGATGCCAGTGACATTGACGTCCATGCACCAATCCCAGTCATCGAAGGTAGCACTACAAAGGGGAACAAGTGGTGCAACTCCCGCGTTGTTTACCAACACATGGACCTTTCCAAAAACCTGCTCGGTTTCGTCGGCGGCAGCGGCAAACTGTGAGCGGTTGGTCACGTCAAGGCTAACGGCGTGCAATCGCCTACCATAGCCACTCAATACTTGCATCGCCTCATCGAGGTGGGCACGGGTGCGATAAGTAATCACGACTTTCATTCCCGCGTTCAGACAGGCTCTCGCGATGCCCAGCCCTATACCGCTGTCGCCTCCGGTTACAAAGGCGACCTTACCTTCGAGCTCTATTGCAGGTCTACCGGGCGTCGATTCTGTTGGCCTCACGCGATGAAGGCTCGCTTGTGAGGTCTGGTCGTGCTGATACATAAGTGTACCCTAACTGTTACGCATTGTTGCTTTAGAGGACGCCGGTTGACAGTGACTCAGGGATCTCCGAGTGCACCGTCATTTTTTTCATACCATTGCTGGCATTTCGATGTATCTAGTCATTCTTGCAAAAAACTTCACCCAAGTTGTGCGCCTCTCGCCGCATTCCGTCCACGCCTGTCGCTCGCATTTCGACATAGTGGCTCTGATTGCTTTAGAAAGGTAGATGTCTTTTCCAAGTGCATGGGGTCCTTCCCATCTTTGCGGGAACGCTGCTGCCGCAGCGAACACTAGAGTGTTTACCATGCAGTATCCTCTGGCACAACCCGCTGCCGCCGTTCATTATAAATGTCCTGCCATCTACACATTCAATAAGCGCAAAGAGCATGTCAGGCGCCGTGTTGATCGTACTCGACTTCGCCATAACAAAGACTCAGGAAAAAGTCGTTTTCGGACGATTAGAGAGCGCCGGATCGAGCCACCACCACGAAAAAAGCGAAACAATCGTTGCACTATCTCCTCGCGGAATTACCGTCTGGGCAGCTGTTGAGACGGACCACGGTATTTGATGGGGCGGTTTTCACGATCAATGATGTACGTACGGCGTGAGTGATTGTGGCGATGGCGTGCCAGATGCCCGGATCAGAACGGCGGATCTGGGAAGGGAAGCGGCTGCTGCGCCTCGTGGAGAAGGCGCTCCCGGTAGAGTTGCTCACCTTCGCGCTCGGGTGTTCGGTGTGCACGCGAGATCTGCCTGGAGTAATGGGCATCGATGTGCTCGGCGAGGGACTGGAGGAACTCGGAGAGTTGCCAGGCGGCCTCGTCGCAGAGTTCGGGGAGTTCCAGTATCAGACGGTGACGCGCAGTCACGTCGTAGGCAGGCTCGTTAGTATCGGGCATTGTCTGAGCTTCCGCGGTTAGGGTTATCGGGCTGCTGCGGCCCGTCGGGCGGTGCTGCGCTCGGGGGCGGAGAAGACCTGCAGGTAGAGCTTCTCATCGAGAGTGGTGATCTCGCGCTGGGCTGCGCTCATGAGGAGCTCGGCGGCCATGGACACGAGGATGCGGTAGTTTCCGGCGGCGTGATCGCAGAGGGTCTGGCGAAGCTCTCGCGTCATGAGGCTGGCGTTGCCGGCGGCGGCGAGCAGGTGCTCGAGGCAGGCGAGCAGTTCCTCGCGGGTGGCCGCCTCAGTGGCCAGGCGGGTTCTGATGCGCGAGCCCAGCGGGACCAACTCTTCGCGACGCAGCTTCTCGAGAAGACGGCCATCGCCGGCGAGCACGATATCGTTTAGACACCATCCGCTGCTATGTGCGGGCGGCAGCTCACGTGAGCTGTTGGCTTGAGCAGCAACGCAAACCGCTCTCCCAGCTTTCCGCGAGTCAAGTTGACGAGTTCAGGCGACATCTTCCGAGTTGTCACTGCACGGGCTTCGAGAGGGGTAATCAGCTGCACGCGCGTGGGGCAGTCCTTTTCCTGAGCCACCTTCAGAGAGGCTGAGCATTGTCGCCATACCAGCGCCGAAGGTTATGCCGCCGCTCTTTGTCGGATTTTGCCACTGGATGCAAGAGCATCGCGGAGCGAAGGATGAGACTCTCAAAGCCTATGGACGGATAGTACTCGATGCGTTGCAGACACTCGGCGAAGATCCGCAACAATTCAACCCCGCGCGTCTGCGCGCCTTTGTCCTAGATCGAGCCCCTCGACACGGTCGCAGCAAAGCCAAACTCGTCGTGACGACTCTACGCACGTTTATTCGCTATCTGATTGCGCAAGGCGCGTGTCCGGTCGGCCTGGATACGGCCATTCCCACCGTCGCCGGTTGGCGATTGGCATCATTGCCGCGGTATCTGCCGGCAACGGATATCGAGCGCATCTTGGCGACCTGCGATCCGAGCACCGTACGCGGTGCCCGCGAGCGGGCCATTTTGTTATTGCTGGCACGGATGGGGCTGCGGGTCGGAGATATCTGCAACATGCGCCTGGCCGACATCGACTGGGAACAGGGCACCCTCAAAGTGTGCGGAAAATCTCATCGCGACGTTCTGCTGCCACTCTCTCAGGAGGTCGGCGATGCACTGCGGCACTACTTGGCCACCGCCCGTTCAGCAACATCTTGCGACCGACTGTTTTTGCGCAAGCTGCCACCATTAACGGGCGCTGTGAACCCCTCGGGTATCGCCCGCATCGTCCAACGCAGCATCCGGCGTGCGGGAGTGTCCGCGCCCACGCATGGTACGCATCTCTTGAGGAACTCTGCCGCCACGGCCCTTTTGGGACAGGGCGCTTCATTGGAGAGCATCGCCGTGCTGCTGCGGCACAACTCGCTCGATACCACCACTCGATACGCCAAGGTCGACTTCAAAGTCCTGCGTCAGTTGGCGCGACCGTGGCCGGAGATCTCGCCATGCTAACGCCCCTCATTGACAATTATCTGGCCATTCGCCGCGCGGTCGGCTTTCAGCTGCTTACCCAGGAAGGGCATCTGCGCCACTATGCGCGCTTTGCCAGTGAGCGGGGCGACACACACGTGCGGGCCCAAACCGCCTTGGATTGGGCCGCTGAGGCACCCTCGCCCCATCAGCGAGGTCACCGTCTCGACATCGTGCGCATATTCGCACGGCACGTCCATATCGAGGATGCCCGTCACGAGATTCCACCCCCCGGGGTTTTCTCGAGCAAGCGGTCTCCCTACCGGCCCTTCATCTACACACTTGAGCAAATCCATCAACTTCTGGAGCGCGCGTCAAAGTTGGAACCTGTTGGTTCATTGCGCCCGTGGACCTATTGCACTTTGTTCTCCCTGTTGGCCGTCACCGGGATGCGCATCTCCGAGGCGATCGCCCTGCGCTTTGATGACATCACCGAGGACGGTCTGGTCATCCGGGCGGCTAAGTTCCAAAAGTATGCCGGGCTCCGGGCAATGCCGATGAGAGCGGCAGTCAATTGCGCTGACCCGGCAAATTCTTGGACCAGAGCGAAGTGCAACTCTCATCTCCCGCGGCATAGTTACAGACCATCAAGGAATGTCAGGCGGCCGGTATCGACCCGCTTTGCTAGCGTGGGGCTTGACCTTCGCCAGAACTTTCTCTTTAAGTTCCAAACTCGCATCCAAGTACATCTGAGTTGTCTGGGGTGATTCATGGCCCATCCACAAGGAAATGTTGAGCGGATCGGTTCCCGCTTGCAGCAGCTCCATGGCGGAAGTTCTTCTCAGAACGTGCGGTGTGACTCGCTTTTTCTTTATTGAAGGGCAGACTTTGGCCGCACGCGCCGTATATTTCTTCACGAGATCTTGTATGGCGTCGCTACTGAGGTGTCCACCCCGGGCGTTCGGGAAAAGCACATCGGAGTTGCATTTGACCGGCTCCTTTGTCCAGGCTCTCAAGACACGGGCCGTGCTCTTGCAGAACGGAGTCACGCGCTGTTTGCGACCCTTGCCGGTCACATCCACATGCGCACCGGTGCTGAGAGCAATACTTTCATGCTTCAGACTGCTGATTTCCGACACGCGCAGGCCCGTCTCCACCGCCAGTAAGAGCAAGGCATGATCGCGACGGCCATACCAAGTGCGCTGGTCAGGAGCGGCGAGGAGCGCCTTGACCTCGGGGCGGGTGAGAAAGCGGATGAGGGTACGATGGTGCCGCTTGCCAGGTGTCGACAGTACTCGCTGGATCTGCGCAGAGTATGCGGGCGCCTCGTAGGCCGCATAGCGGAAGAACGAGCGGATGGCCGTCAGACGCAGATTGCGCGTGCGAGGTTTAATGTCGCGGGTCTTCTCCAAGTCATTCAAAAATGCTGTCACGAGCGGTGCGTTGATATCCTCGAATGTCAGCTGATCGGGCGATTTGTGGAGGCGCTTATGAGCGAACCGAAGCAACAGCCGAAACGTATCCCGGTACGAACTGATGGTATGCGCACTGGCCTGTTTCTGTTGCATGAGACGCTCGGTAAAGAACCGTTCCAATAATCCCTGGAAATGGACTGTGGATTTCATGGCGCCTCCTTCCAACGCTGCTCCAGACGCTTTATTGCCTGGCGCAAGAGCTCGGGGTGTTGCTCGATATACCAGTACGTCTCCCGAGTCCAATGGTGTCCAAGGAAGGTGGAAACTCTGGGCAGCCAACGCTGCAGATCCTTTCCTGACCGGTACAGACGCACCAGTGTCATCACCGTGAAGAGATGGCGAAAGTCGATCAGCCGGGGGTTCCGTTTGGTGGGCGATCCGCACAAGCCGATTCTTCGCGTCAGTTTTCTGAAGGTATGGACTGCATAACCCTCGCGCAGATGCGTGCCATGCTTAGTAATAAAGACGTGCGTCTCGCGGCGGCCGGCGAGACAGCGCTCGCGACGCCGCAGATAGCGCGCAAGCGCATCCCGAGTGGATGGATGAATGGCAATCCACCTCGACTTATCAAACTTACCCCGGCGGACGGTCAACACGCAGTTCTTCAAGTCAACATCCTGCAGTTCGAGGTTTGTCGCCTCACCGGGTCTCATTCCGGTGACGCTCAAAAGCCCTATCAGCGTGAAATAGGTCCACCGTGTCAGTCCTGATGCAGGAGGAGGTAGCACAAGTGCGGCCTTCAGAATGAGCTGGATTTCCTCGCGGGTGTAGAGGTAGGGGGCACGCCGACGATACCGGCGCGTTAATAACCCCGTCGGCGGAATCTCAGTTCGCGGATCAAAGGCGCTCAGGTAGCTGGCGAAATCCCGCACCACTCCCAGGCGCTGAGCCCGGATCACCGGCTGCGCCGCATGCGACTGTTGCGCCCACGTCAATGCCAGTGAACGGGTGATACGACGTGCGCGACGATGCTCCATAAACGAGACGAAGCTCTCCAGCCGCAGCCCCGCTTCATGCAGCTTGAATCCCAGGCCCCGACGCATCGCCAGATACTCCTGCATCGATCGGCGTAAGGGGCTCATGTTCGTACCCTCGGCCACGGTACGGTCAGGGCGCGTAGCGAGGTCAGATCGACCTTGGCGTAGATGCGCGTTGTGTCAGGGCTTTTGTGCCTCAAAATCTCTCCGATCTCGGCAAAGGAGGACCGGTGACGCAGCATATGACTGGCGAGCGCGTGTCGAAATTGGTGGGCGCCTCTGTGCGGCGTATCGATGCCCGCCCGCCCCAGAGCGCGCCCGACCGCCGTGGATACCGGCTTTTCGGTTTTGAAGCCGCGAATTGGCGCATGCATGCGCAGGAACACCCGACGGCTCTGACACTGCGGTCGACCACGTGTGAGGTAGGCCGCAATCGCTTCGCCGACAGGTGCCAGCAAAGGCAAGGGAGACTCCTGAGCGCCCTTTCCATGAATGGTCAGCGTACCGGCGTGCCAGTCGATATCGTCCAACGTCAAAGATGCGACCTCTCCCGCTCGCAAGCCAAGGCGGGCGACCAGCATCAACATCGCGTAGTCACGCCGCCCGACCGCACGGCGGCGATCGCAACTGGCCAACACGCGCCGCGCATGCTCGGGAGAGATCGCCTTGGGGATGGACGTCATGGACCAGTTGGCCACCCAGGGAACGGCCGCAGCGAGATCCAGCTTCGTGTAGCCGCGATAGCGCGCGTACCGCAGGAATGAACGCAACCCTGTCGCCACCCTCTGCGCTTGCGTATTGGCAGACAGGCTTTGGACGAAACGGATGACATGCTGCGCGCTCAGACCGGAGAGCTCCTTGCCTGTGGCGCCCTGTTGCTTCGTCAGGAACAGTCGCGCTGCCCACGTATATTTGCTGATCGTCGGAGTGGCCAGGCCGCGTTCCTGATGCAGATACGATGAATAATCGCTCACCAACTGTTCGACGGGAGTTTGTGCAACAGGAGTGTCTTTTTTGATAAGACCGTCGTGTTGTAACAGTTCCATAAATCTCCGTAATGCGGGGGCGTTGCTCCCACTGCGGTATCTATACCGAGCGCGACAGCGTAGATAACGCTGCGCGACGTCAGGGGTGAGCTGCTTGAGGGAGGTCTTCCTGACCTTGAGCCACACGCTGAAATCCGCAATGAGACGTAAGTGTCTGCGAATGCTTTCCTGCGGATAGCCTCGCTCAATGAGCAGACGCTCAAACGGAGCAAGGTGATTGACCAACGGACCCTCGGGTGAGTTGAGTGAATGTAAGCGCTTCTGCCATACAAACTTCGCCATAACCTGCACCCTTCCATAAAAGCCCGCAAGAAAGGGCGTAACTATGCCGATGGCGTTTTGTTCCCTGCCCTGGAATTTGGCTGTGACTCAGCATCAGTCGGAGATAGCTCAGCACACGGCATACTTTCGACTACGCCGCTAGCGGCGTAGCAGCAAGCGCAGGTGGGTACCGATCGGTCCACGGCTGACCGAGGAACTAAGAACCTATATCGAACAACGGTGTCATCGGCCATTGCCCGATGGACAGCGCTCCGCTCTCTTTGCCAGCCAAGCCGGCCGTCGATGGAGCTACAGCCATGTCGGCACCATGTTTCGTCGAGTGCGCCAAGCGGCCAACGTCCGTCGCGATGGCGGCATCCGAGCAGCGCCTTGTCTGCACGACATTCGACATTGCGCCGCTGTCCATAGAGTCGTTCATTGGTATCAAGCCGGCGAGAACGTGCAACGACTGCTGCTGCCATTGGCGACCTTTCTCGGCCACATCGACATCGGCTCGACTCAGCGCTATCTCACAATGACGCCGCAGCTCTTGCAACACGCGGCGCAACGATTCGAAGAATATGCCTGCGGAGAACTCTCATGAACAAACTGAGCGATAGAAGTCCGATCGGTCCCTGGATCCGTCGATTCCTGCTCGAACATCTGGTGAGTGAGCGCAATCTCTCCCGCAATACCCAGGCGAGCTATCGCGACACGTTAAAGCTGTTGCTGCCTTTTTTGAGCTCTCAGACTCGGACACCCGTCGATCGCTTGGCCATCGAGGATCTCTCTGCGCCGAACGTGCGTCGATTTCTGGACCACATCGAGGCAGAGCGACATTGTTGTGGAACCACGCGGAACCAGCGACTGGCGGGCATCCATGCCATGGCCCGGTTCATCGGCGCCCACAGTCCGCAACATCTTGCGTGGTGCGCGGAACTGCGTTCTGTGCCCTACAAGAAGACGACTCAAAAGATCATCGATTGTCTCGACAAGTCGGAGATGGACGCCTTGCTGAAGAGCCCTGATCGCCAGACCGAAAAGGGAGCGCGAGACTATGCCCTGCTGCTATTTCTGTATTAGGTCGGGTGAGAGATTGGGTAAAGTACTGCGTCGTGATACTGTCCTAACCTCAATGCCGTTAAGGCATAGTTCGTATTAACTTCAACGACATAGGATAGTATATTACTGTCATTTCTACTCGATGAGAAGCCCATCCGTGCAGAGTGTGCAGTTTCTGGA
>Ga0265331_10003196_pt1 | contig 10699 bp, 12 predicted proteins | sample 41923metaG_FD_202088 | JGI IMG/M metagenome (GOLD analysis project Ga0265331, IMG submission 202088) | Rhizosphere microbial communities from Carex aquatilis grown in University of Washington, Seatle, WA, United States - 4-19-23 metaG | ecosystem: Host-associated > Plants > Roots > Rhizosphere...
ACCATGGATATGGCCTTGGTCATCAAACACCAGCGTATTGACCGCACCGATGCGTTTGGCTGCCGGATCAATGATATCAAGCAAAGGAAGCACCGCTTCCTTATGGGGCACCGTTAAATTTACCCCAGCAAACCCCATCTTCGGCAAGGCTTTGATCACATCGCTCAAATCGTCGGGGTGAACCGCCAAAGGAACATAAGCCCCATCTATGGACAACTGATCCAACCAAAACCCATGCAGACGCGGAGACCGCGAATGGGATACCGGCCAACCGATCACGCCCGCCAGTTTGGCTTTGCCCGATAGTGTCATGCGATCACTTCCTGATGATGACGCAGAAAATCCAACAGCGGCAGCAAGGGCAACCCTAGAATCGTAAAATAATCCCCATCAATATTTGAAAACAGCTGAACGCCCGGACCTTCCAATTTATACGCCCCCACCGAACTCAATAGGCCATCTCCACCTTTATTGAGATATTCGTCTAGAAACTGATCGGAAAACGACCGCATGGTCAATTTAGCCGTCGACACATTGTGCCATAGCCGTCTGCCGCCTTTTACAACAACGACCGCACTGATCAGGGTATGGGTTTTATCGCGAAGACGAAGCAATTGCTCTTTAGCCTCAAAGATAGATTTGGGCTTATCCAACCAATCACCGTCGATATCCAGCATCTGATCGGCACCCACCACCAAGCGATCCGGCATGTTGTTTGAAACTCTTAAGGCTTTAAGTTCTGCCAATTCAATGGCGGTATCCACCACCGAAGCCCCTGTTTGGCGCATGGCGTGTTTTATGGATTCCTCGTCAATCGGCAAGGTTTGTGCGTCAAAAGCAATACCCGCCATCCGCAACAAATCTCGTCTGGCCGTTGAGCCTGATGCAAGTACGATCACGGTAGGGTTTTTCCTTTGGACTGATGGTAAATTTGCATGATTGCCGCTGCCGCTTCTTCAATGGATTTGCGTGTTACATCCACCACAGGCCAGTCGTAACGCGAAAAGATCCGTCGGGCCCAGCGCACTTCTTCCTCAATTTTATCAATTTGAGCATAATCGGTTTCAACCTCGCCCTGGATCATTTTTAACCGAGTTCGCCTGATATCCGCCAGCCGAGCCGGATCGCCGGTTAACCCAACAACCAGCGGACCTTTAACCGCCGTGATCTGTTCAGGTACCGGGATTTGTGCCACCAATGGATAATTGGCACATTTGAATCCACGATTGGCAAGGTACATGCTGGTGGGGGTTTTGGACGTGCGGGACACCCCGACCAGAACGATATCGGCGTTATTCAGATCATTCAACATCTGTCCATCGTCATGGGACAGAGTAAATTGCATGGCTTCGATACGAGCGAAATACTCGGCATCCAATTGATATTGGCGCCCCGGTCTGGCCTTGATTTCAATCTGGAGATAACTGGCCATCACCGCCAATATTGGATCAAGGATCGGCATGCAAGGCACACCCAATTGATGACAGGCCTCTTCCAGACTGGCACGGGCAAAGTGATCCACCAGCGTATACAACACGATGCCTGGGTTTTCGGTTATGCCTTGGATAACCCGCTCGACCTGACCTTGAGTGCGCACCAACCACCAATCATGATGAACCGTGGAAATTCCCTCGAACGAAACAAGGCATGCCCTGGCAACCGTAGAAACGGTTTCGCCTGAGGAATCCGAAATCAAATGGACGTGAACCTTCTTCATAATCGGGCCTGTGGATAAATCCCCATCTGCGGGGATAAGAGGCTGTTTTTTTTAGGGGCCAAAATTCCATACACGATCCAGTGACTCCTTATGAGCACTATGATCCTGAGGTGCATGATCTAGAGCTACCCAATTACAATATCGTGAAAAGCCGTTTTGAACAGACGCTTTCCCCCATTATTATACATTTTAGACCTTAGTCTTTGTCTTGAAGTCGCCGGCTTATCCACAGAACTTTCACGCCTGACAGCTGGACGTGGATAGGTCATGGATAACTTGTGGATGAAGTCCAATCCCCGATATCCACAGGCAACAACAACCTCAACCACCTTTCTTATTTACCTTAAACATTGTAAGAGTCTGTTCATCTTATCCCCACCGGAACCATCCCTTGCCCACCAAACGTCTCTTACGCTCACTTGCCGGGGAAACCCTTAGCCCACCACCCATTTGGCTGATGCGCCAAGCGGGACGCTATCTTCCTGAATATCGCCAGGTTAGAGCTCAAGCCGGTTCATTCCTTGATTTATGCTATTCCCCAGACTTCGCCGTCGAGGTTACCCATCAACCCATCCGCCGTTATGGTTTCGATGCTGCAATCTTATTTTCCGATATCTTGGTTGTTCCCCATGCACTTGGACAAACCGTGTCTTTCAAAGAAGGCGAGGGTCCGGTACTGACGCCCATTTGCTCGGCAAGTGATCTGGATGGTTTAGACAGCTTGACCCTTTTAACCCGTCTTGAACCGGTTTTAGAGACTGTCAGACGGCTTTCACAGACCTTGCCATCGGATTGTACCTTGATCGGTTTTGCTGGGGCTCCGTGGACCGTAGCCACCTATATGATCGAGGGTGGGTCTTCCAAGGATTTTGTTAAAGCAAAACGGTTGATGTGGGATCAACCGCAGGTCTTTGCAAAACTGATGGATCTGTTGACCACAGCCACCGAGACTTATTTATCTGCGCAGGTTGACGCCGGGGCCGAAGTTCTCCAGATTTTCGATACCTGGGCGGGTGTCTTACCAGAGGAATATTTCCGCCGGTGGGTTATCGACCCAATGGTGAAATTAGTTTCCAATCTTAAAGCAAAGCATCCGAAGATTAAGATCATCGGCTTTCCAAAAGGTGCCGGTATTCTGTACCGAGATTATGTTTTGAATACCAAAGTTGATGGAATCAGTCTGGATTCTGGTGTGCCGTTGGCTTGGGCGGCAGAAACTTTACAGCCTCTGGCCACCCTTCAGGGCAATATCGATCCGATCTTAGTCGCTGTTGGCGGTGAGGCATTGGACAAAGCTGTTGATTATTTGAAGAAAACACTGGGAAAAGGGCCGTATATCGCCAATCTCGGTCATGGCATTATTCCATCCACTCCGCCTGAAAATGTAGATCGTTTGGTTAAAAGGTTACGGTCATGAAAACGGCAATTGTATTGTTCAATTACGGTGGGCCGGATTCATTGGCCGCTGTAAAACCGTTTTTGTTCAATCTTTTTTTTGATCGAGCAATTATCGATTTGCCATTGATTCCGCGCTGGTTTTTAGCACATAAAATTTCATCAAAGCGGGCTCCGATTGCACAGGATATTTATTCCAAGATTGGTGGGAAATCCCCGCTTCTGGAACAAACCGAAGCTCAGGCCGATGCTTTGGAACAATTGCTGGGATCCAAGTTTAAAACGTTTATTGCCATGCGTTATTGGCATCCCATGACCGAGCAAGCGATTGTTCAAGTCAAAGAATGGGGTGCGGATCGAATTGTTTTGTTACCGCTGTATCCTCATTTTTCTTCGGCTAGTACGGGGTCGTCGTTGGAACGATGGACTAAATTGGCACGGAAAGCCGGATTAAAATTGCCGACAAAGGTGGTTCATTCCTATCCCGACGAGCCTGGATGGATTGCTGCCGTAGCCGAGATGATTGAACAGCGCATTCCAACTTTGAATAATCCAAGAGTTTTATTTTCGGCTCATGGCGTACCGCAATCTTTGATCGACAAGGGTGATCCGTATCAAAATCACGTGGAGCAGTCGGTGATGCTGATCGTCGAACGATTGGGTTTGACCAAAGACAATTGGGCTTTGTGTTATCAAAGCCGTGTAGGCAAACAACAATGGATTGGTCCAGGCATAGACGAAGAGCTTGAACGGGCGGCCAAGGATAAGCGGGAAGTTTTGGTCGTCCCTATCTCGTTTGTTTCTGAGCATTCTGAAACATTGGTTGAGCTGGACATGGAATATAAGCAGGTTGCCGATGAGCTTGGAATTACCGGATATGGACGAGTTCCAACCGCTCAGTGTCATCCCGATTTTCTCGATGGTCTGGTTCGGTTGATCGAGGCTGTATGACGTTTCTCGTACTTAAAGCATTTCATATCGTTGCCGCCATATCGTGGATGGCTGGTTTGCTCTATTTGCCAAGATTGTTCGTGTATCATGCCGATGCCAAACCAGGATCAGAAGCGTCCGAAATTTTTATCGTTATGGAACGACGCTTGGTTAAGGCAATTATGGTTCCGGCCGCGATCGTCACCTGGGGATTGGGGCTAACGTTAGCGATCATAAGCGGTGCCTATACCGAACTTTGGTTTGAGATTAAGGCAATATTTGTTGTGCTCTTAACGACGGTTCATTTTGTTTTGGTCCATCACAAAAATATGTTCGCTCAAGGGTTAAATGATCGATCGGCTCGGTATTTCCGTATTCTCAATGAAGTCCCTACTTTGCTTATGATTGGAATTGTTATGTTGGTTGTGATCAAACCTATTTGACATGCGGCCAAGGTTTCGATAAATATTTGTGCGTCTCCAGGGCCGCAGTGCCCTATACCCCAGAATCCCATCTGACATAAATTCCGAATATACGGTTGTGGACCATTGCTCCACCAAAAACTTCATCGTTTATGCGGACACCTTCCCACTTACGGAACATTTTCATGCATCTTCAAGAATTAAAGAAAAAGACCCCCGCTGAATTGCTCGCCTTTGCCGAGGAATTGGAGATCGAAAACGCCAGCACCTTGCGCAAGCAAGATATGCTGTTTGCGATCTTGAAACAGTTGGCCGACAACGACACGGCAATTTACGGCGATGGGGTTCTTGAAATTCTTCAAGATGGATTTGGTTTTCTGCGCAGTCCCGAAGCCAATTATCTGCCGGGTCCAGACGATATTTATGTCAGCCCCAGCCAAGTTCGCCGCTTTGGCCTTCGCACTGGCGATACAGTTGAAGGGCAAATCCGTGCTCCCAAAGATGGTGAGCGCTATTTCGCGTTGCTTAAGATCAACACCATCAATTTCGAGCCACCGGAAAATGTTAGGCATCGCATCAATTTCGACAATCTGACTCCGCTTTATCCCGACGAAAAGCTCAATCTGGAAGTGGATAATCCCACCTCTAAGGATTTGACCACTCGGGTTATCGACTTAGTTTCCCCCATCGGTAAGGGTCAACGGTCTTTGATCGTTGCACCGCCCAGGACCGGTAAAACGGTGATGTTGCAAAACATTGCCCATGCCATTGCCAGCAATCATCCGGATGTTTATTTGATCGTTCTGCTGATTGACGAACGCCCCGAAGAAGTGACCGATATGGCCCGTTCGGTTAAAGGCGAAGTGATCAGCTCGACCTTTGACGAGCCGGCCTCGCGTCACGTTCAAGTGACCGAAATGGTTTTGGAAAAGGCTAAGCGTTTGGTTGAGCATAAACGCGATGTGGTGATCCTATTGGATTCGATTACCCGTCTGGCCCGCGCTTACAACACCGTGGTTCCAAGCTCTGGCAAGGTGTTGACGGGTGGCGTAGACGCCAACGCACTGCAACGGCCAAAGCGCTTCTTCGGCGCCGCTCGTAACATCGAAGAGGGTGGCAGTTTGACCATTGTGGCCACAGCTTTGATCGATACCGGCAGCCGTATGGATGAAGTGATTTTTGAAGAGTTTAAAGGGACGGGTAATTCCGAACTGATTCTAGATCGGAAGCTTTCGGATAAGCGGACCTTCCCTGCCATCGACATTACCCGGTCCGGTACACGTAAGGAAGAATTGCTGGTGGATAAGGGTGTTCTGTCCAAGATGTGGGTCTTGCGCCGTATCCTGATGCCCATGGGCGTTACCGATGCGATGGAATTCCTGGTCGATAAGCTGAAGCATTCGAAGAACAACAATGATTTCTTTGATGCGATGAATAGCTAGTTTATTGGCTTGTAAAATGAATTTGGCCCCGTTTCTTTAAAGAGAGACGGGGCCAATTTTTTTTAGAGCTTATCCAACGAGAACGGCTCGTCGGGGGGTGGGGCTTTTGAATGCGCCACATGATCTTTGGCCGCATTTTTCCACGACATATCGTCATGGACGATTGGCGGCGGCGGCGGCGGCGGTTCCCGGCGCCTTTGCATTCTGAAATAGGCAAAGGCAAGGGAAGGACCAAGGACCCAAAGAGCGATACGAATGGTGACCTGCATCAGCGAATGATTGGTAACCTCGATAGCCACCATGTTTTTGCAATCATATCGTTGCTGGTAAGTACCGGTGCATTCCGCTTCCATGCGGGCTTGTACTTCTGGTGATTCCTTGGTGTACAAGGCGCTATCGGGAATTTGCACAATGGCAAACCATCCAATGATCACGATCCAGGCAAACGAACCGAGAAGTAGCTGAAATCTTAATTGGGCTAATCGTTTTGACATTGAACGGCCTCGTAAAATTTTCAATATCGTACCATACTTTTGATCATAGGTATGAGTCTGTGTTTCTATTCACTAAGGCAGCAATATCGACGCTCCAGTGGTTTCCCGACCTTCCAGATCCCGATGGGCTTGGGCGGCGTCTTTAAGAGCATAGGTCCTGCCGATTTCGATTTTTACCACACCGCTTTTCACGACGTTGAACAGATCGTTGGCAGTAGATACAAGGTCTTCGTGTTTTGCCGTATAAGTACCCAAGGTTGGCCGGGTCAAAAATAACGATCCCTTGGCGGCAAGAATGCTGGGATCGAAGGGCGGGACTTTCCCCGAACTTTGTCCAAACAGAACTAGGGTTCCGAGTGGTCTTATACAATCTAAAGATCCATCGAAGGTGGTCAAACCAACGGAATCATAAACCGCTGCGCAACCCTCACCGTTGGTGATTTCTTTGACTTTGGCGACAAAATCTTCGGTCTTGTACAATATCGTGTGATCGCAGCCATGGGCTTTGGCGATTTCTGCCTTTTCTATCGATCCCACTGTGCCGATGACGGTCGCCCCCAAATGCTTGGCCCATTGGCATGCAATAAGACCCACACCTCCAGCGGCGGCATGGATCAAGATGGTATCGCCGGCTTGGACTTTGTAGGATCGGCGCAGCAGATATTGCGCGGTCATGCCTTTAAGCATCATGGCCGCCGCTTTTTGATCAAGGATAGAATCCGGCAAAGGAACCAATCGATTGGCAGTCATCACCCGACGTTCTGAATAAGCACCGACGGGCGGACTGGCATAGGCAACCCGTTGACCAACTTTGAAGTCTGTAATGTCTGGACCCAAGGCTTCGATGATACCAGCAGCTTCTTGACCCATCACAGCCGGAAAAGTGAGGGGATAAAGCCCTGTGCGCTGATAAGTATCGATAAAATTGACGCCGATTGCCGTGTGTTTGATTTGCACTTGGCCTGGCCCAGGATTGGGGACGGTAACATCTTCCCAATTCAAGACTTCCGGGCCACCGTAAGCGTGAATGCGAATGGCTTTGGTCATGATTTGACGCCTTCCAGATTTAAAAGAAATCGTTTGGTTTCGATCCCATCGTTGCCCGAATATCCACCCAAACCGCCGCTTGTGGCTATGACACGATGGCAGGGGATCAAGATGGGAATGGGATTGCGTCCCAGGGCTGTACCCACAGCTCTAGCACCCGTACCCAATCGGGCAGCAAAAGACCCGTATGTTTCAATTTGCCCAGAAGGTATGTCCATTAGGGCTTGCCACACTTTGACTTGATACGGAGTCCCGTAAGGCTTGAGTGGCAGATCGAAGCGTTTGAGAGAGCGATTAAAATACGCCACCAATTGTTCACGAGCTTGTTCCAACAGAGGGGATGATTCCTCTGAAGGCGGCCAGCCCCACTCAACGGCGACAATATGATCGTCTTCCTGGAAGATGCTGATTGGTCCAACCGGAGAGTTATAAGATATGTGTGGCATGGTCGTTTCTTAAGAGTTGGTGTGGGTCGTACCCTAATTATAGCGGGGCCTTGGGTTTCTGTCTTTCTCTGTAACTTTGGGTAACCGTTGCGAAGACATGGGTAAAGGCATAGTTTGGATCAAGGGGAATTTTCACAAGACCTTAAGGTCTCGATTTGGGGGTACCAACATGAAAATAACTGTAGATGTGGATTGTTCACCCGAAGAGGCTAGGACGTTTCTGGGATTGCCGGATGTGAAGCCCATGCAAGACGCCATGATGGCCGAAATCGAAGGTCGTATGAAAGCCACGTTGACCGCTATGGAGCCCGAAGCGTTATTGCGGACTTGGCTTCCTGCCCAAGTTCAGGGTATGGAACAGCTCCAGAAAATGTTCTGGTCGCAATTCGCCAATGCGACCCGTGGTGCAAATAACAAACAGGATAAATGATGTCGAGAAAGTCTGACGATCCGGTGCCCTATTTTCAGGCCCATGTGTTTGTCTGTGTGAACGAACGTCCCGCCGATCATGCCTTTGGGTCTTGCGCCGGACGCGGGGCTGTCGAACTGCGCGATCATTTGAAAGCCAAAGCCAAAGCTTTGGGGGGACGGGCGGTCTGTGTGACTTCGACCAAATGCTTGTCTCGGTGCGATAAGGGCCCGGTTTTGGTGATCTATCCCGAAGGCATTTGGTATCAGCCGCAATCGGTGGCCGATGTGGATGAAATCTTTGATGCTCACCTAGTTAAAGGCGGTCGGGTCGATCGTCTGATCGTCAGGTGACCAGTACGATCTTTGCCCTGGCCAGCGGAGTTGGCCGGGCAGGAATAGCCGTGTGGCGGTTATCAGGCCCGGCTACGGGGTCAATTATCGAAACGTTGATTGGTCGGATTCCTTCGCCCCGCTATGCCACCTATTGTTCCATTAAATCTGTGGACGGGGCATTGATCGATCGGGGCTTGGTGTTGTGGTTTCCCGCACCCGCCAGTTTTACCGGCGAAGATATGGCCGAAGTGCAGATTCATGGTGGTCGGGCGCTGGCACGAATTTTTAGTGACACCCTGATCCAATTGGGGGCGCATCCGGCCCAAGCCGGAGATTTCACCCGCCGGGCAGTTCTCAATGGAAAGATTGATCTGACCCACGCAGAATCCATAATTGATTTGGTTGATGCGGATACCGAACGACAAAGACGGCAAGCTTTGGTCCAGGCTCAAGGCTCCTTGGCCAAGCAGGTGGAAGAGTGGCGAGCGCGGTTGATCCATGCAGCTGGCTATGTGGAAGCCACCATCGATTTTGCTGAGGAGGATATTCCTGCCGATCTTTTGAACCGAGTCACAGTTTCTGTGGCTGGTTTGGTCAAGGAGTTTTCAGATGCATTATCCCAATCGTCGCGGGGAGAGCGGTTGCGCGAAGGGTTTGCGGTAGCCATTCTGGGGGCACCGAATGCGGGGAAGTCCAGTCTACTCAACCAACTTGCTGGACGTGAGGCAGCGATTGTTTCCCATGTGGCGGGCACCACGCGGGATGTGATCGAGGTGGATTTGGATTTGAAGGGCTGGCCGGTGATTGTGTCCGATACCGCTGGTTTGCGCGACGCGACCGACGATGTTGAACAAGAGGGCATTAGACGTGCCCGTGTGATTGCGGATCGTGCCGATTTAAAACTGGTGGTTTTTGATGCCAGTCAGCTGCCTGATCTTGATCCCCAAAGTATGTCGATGGTGGATGAGCGTGCCCTTGTGGTGATGAATAAAATGGATAAAACGACCCAAATTCCGGAACGGATTCTAGATTATCCGGTCTATCCAATTTCTGCCCAAAGCGGGCAAGGGATCGACGATCTTTTACAGGCTCTTGAATTGTGTGCGGAATCGTCTATGTCTGGTCAGAATGTTGTGTTTGGTCGCGCCCGACATCGGGCGGCTTTAACCGAGGCTCTGGAGTCGCTTAAGCGATTCGACTTGGGGTTAGGTGTTGAACTGGCGGCCGAAGACCTTCGTTACGCAGCCAATGCTATCGGTCGAATCACAGGGTTTGTACTGGCTGACGACATTTTAGACGTAGTGTTTCGGGAGTTTTGTATCGGGAAATGACAATGTTTCACGTGAAACATTTCGCGGACGGATTTGATGTGGTGGTGGTTGGTGGTGGTCACGCCGGAACCGAAGCCGCCTGTGCTGCTGCGCGCTTGGGGGCAAAGACAGCCCTAGTTACGCAGCGTCCGGACAGCATTGGTGAGATGTCGTGTAACCCGGCCATAGGGGGTTTGGGCAAAGGTCATCTGGTCCGTGAGATCGATGCCTTGGACGGGATTATGGCAAAGGCCATCGACAAGGGCGGAATTCAATTTCGGGTTTTGAATGCCAGCAAAGGTCCGGCGGTGCAGGGACCGCGCGCCCAAGCTGATCGCAAATTGTATCGTCTGGCGGTTCAGGCATTGGTGGCCGAGACCCAGAACCTGACCCTGGTCACCGGAACCATGATCGATTTAGAAGTGGAACAGGGCAGGGTGCGGGCGGCGATTTTGGCCGATGGCACCAGGCTAGCCACTGGGGCCATTGTCCTTACCACTGGGACGTTCTTGCGCGGGATGCTGCATTGTGGTGAGCGTATTTGGTCCGGTGGGCGGTTTGGAGATTTGGCGGTCGATGGATTGTCTCAATCCCTAATGGGATTGAAGTTTCCGCTGGGTCGGTTAAAGACCGGAACACCCGCACGCTTGGACGGGCGCACCATTGATTGGGATGGGTTGGACAAACAATTGGGGGATGATCCGCCCAAGCCGTTTTCTACCCTGACCGATAAAATCCTGACACCGCAAATC
>Ga0265331_10003197_pt1 | contig 10698 bp, 11 predicted proteins | sample 41923metaG_FD_202088 | JGI IMG/M metagenome (GOLD analysis project Ga0265331, IMG submission 202088) | Rhizosphere microbial communities from Carex aquatilis grown in University of Washington, Seatle, WA, United States - 4-19-23 metaG | ecosystem: Host-associated > Plants > Roots > Rhizosphere...
GTGCCTGCGCCTTCTCAGTCGCGAGCGACGACACAACTCACCAGTCAGCCGTGAGAGCGGTTTGGGAGGGAGGGCCGGCATGATGGGAGAAACCCATGCCTGCTCTAGATCAAGCCGCTGCCCGGCGGAACAAAGGAAGGCCGACGGGTCAGAAGCGCCCGCTAAAGCCACGAGATGTCTGGACTATCCGGGTTCGCCTGCAGCTTGAGGGTCGCAAACGAGATTTAGCCATGTTTAACTTGGGCATCGACAGCAAGCTGCGGGGCTGCGATCTGGTGCGCCTGCAAGTGTGTGATGTCTGTGTCGGCGGCCGAGCGCGGGATCGTGCCGTCGTGGTCCAGAAAAAGACCGGGTTTCCCTGCAATTCGAATTGACGGAGCAGACTCGCTCCGCGGTCGAGGGATGGCTGGATCACTGAAGCGTGAAAGTTTCGCAGTATTTGTTCCCGAGTCGCTTCAAAAGCCGCCTACATATTTCGGCCCGGCAATACGCGCGCATCGTGCGCAAATGGGTGACCAACGCTGGGCTGGATGGCGCCGCCTATGGAACGCACTCGCTGCGTCGGACCAAGGCCACGCAGATTTACAAGAAGACCGGAAACTTGCGCGCGGTGCAGCTTCTGCTGGACGCTGACGCCCCCGGGGAAGCGCTCGGCGACGATCTAGCAGCCGTCGCAGGCGCAAGCCTCGACAAGGACGTCGAGCTGGACGCGCTGAAGGTTTGAGCCGCAACAGCGCAAGCGGATCATCGAGAGCAGCGCCCAGACGCATATCCGTCGTGGTAACCACGTCGATAGTCGTCATCCGGATAGTTGTCCTGCGAAACATAAGCGCCTTGCGAGTCGTAGTAGCCAGCCGGGCCATATGCGTTGACGTAGGACTGTTGCTGTTCCGCGCATGCCGCGAGAGCCAGAGCCAGCAAAATCAGGGAGCACAGACGAGCACAATGCATGTGAAGCCCCTTGTTGTGAGTTGCAACGTGGCCCGCCCATGAGCATCATGCTTTGGGAAAAATGAACGGCGGCTAAATTGTTTCTTCGCGAGCCTCCGCTATGGGCGCGCTCAGATCACAAGGTTAACGGGCATGCGGTGCGGGCGCGCTCGATGGCTTGCGAAGCCGGACGCCTGACCTTTCCCGCGCTGCGCTGGCGGCTTCGCTGCTCGAGTTGCGGCGCGACCAAACGATGTGCGCCCGGATTGGCGCGAGCTTCATGCCTCGGGCTTGGCGCGCTCAAGGCGCAAGGGATCGCGGCTCTATCCCCTGGCGGATGGCGCGGATGCGCCAGAATGTCGCCTTCGTGAACTGGATACTCGGAAGCAGGCTGTCAGCACGTCCCAGAACGTGCGGCGTGAGGCGCATAGCCTAGCAGGGGTGGCGCCGAGGCTGCCGGAGGAGCTGTAGAGGGTCCGGCGCCTTGCGTCGGCGCGGCTAGCCCGCCGCTTTGAGCTTGAGCGGGATCGGCTTTGGCGCCTTCCGCTGCGACAGGTTCCGGCGCAGCTGCTGTCGAAGGAGCAGCCGGCGACGCGTTCGGCGCGTCCTCCGCCGGTTTGTGAAGTAAGAAGAACCCAGCTGCTCCGGCGATGACCACAACCGCCGCGGCCGCCCAGAGGAATTTGCGCATTTCCTCCACCTGGTTTGCACTCAGGATCCTTGCATGACGTCGCTCGCGCCGGCCGGCGCCCTGCGAACGTCGCCGGCCGGCGGGCAGTAACGAGACGCAATTCTCGTGGCTACCGTTCGCGACGCCGCAGGGCTCAGGCTAAGTTGACCGTGAAATCCGCAGCGATCAATTCCGTATATATACTTAGAATAATCTCACCATTAACAGCATCGGATCAACGCGAGAAGACAGAGCTTCCATCCTCATCTAATCAGCAGACAATTAGGAAGCATCTCAGTTTGAAATTATTTGACATTGACACGGCCTCGCGCCTAATCCAACTCCCCATAGCTGGCGCAAAGCAGGGGAGAGAGATGAGTAACCATGAGCGCGTTGAACAGGTAATCTTGAGAAAGCCCGGCCTGACGGACTCCGAGATCGCATTCGAACTTTTCGGCAAAAGCGGATATCGGCAACGGGTGAATCCCTATTGTCGCCAGCTTGAACAGTGGGGGCGCATCGTGCGCCAAGGCGACGGCGGTCCCAAAGATCCGTACCGCTATTTCAAGGCTGAAGCGAATACCGACCGCCCCTAAAGGCGAGGACCGCCTCGCCGACGTGAACGCTCTCGCCATCACGATCGCCAAGACCGCTGCGGGCGGGGGCCAGTTCCTACGCCAACGCCTGCGGCGCCAGCCCCTTCAGAGCGTCAAGGCGTCTTCAAATCCGTGCCACCGCACGGAACCGAAGACCGCCCGCTACTCAAAAGCTTCGTCTGAAACGTCCGCAATGGCGATCTTCGAGAAGCTCGACGTGCTTCCTGTGGTTGTGTGGGGGGCGGACCCGTGAAAGGAGCCGAGGCAGCTTGAACCCGGCAGAAAGAATGCGGGACAAGAGGCTTCACGCCAAACAGTTGGAGGAACCTTATGGCCTGGACCACGCCTACCATCGTCGAAGTTTGCGTCGGCATGGAAATCACCGCCTACGAGTCGGCGGAAGTCTAAATCCGACCAGAAAGGACCCGGTCGCCCGCGTGCCTTTCGTATTTTTCGCGCCGACGCAAAGCCGAACGAGCCTTTCAACTGATGGCCGTTCACCCTTTGCATCGGCATTTTCTTATGGGGCTTCCGGCCGCAGAGCACGCCGCCCGTTCCGCAACGAAGGGCACCGATGGGTCAAATTGGAGCGCTCCCGAACGGGCCGGATGCGCCAATATTGCGCGTTCCTAGCGCGGCCATTTGCAGCGCATCGTCGTCTTCGCAAAGCAGCATCGCGCCTCGCCAGCGTTCCGTTCCGGGATGACAGAAAACAGGAAACGGAGAGACGCATAGGCAGGCCCCGTTGTTCCGCGTGCGGGGCGAGGCCGATGCGGGTGACGATCTCTCCTGCGAAATGCCAAAAAGGCCCCGGGCCTCGCGTGCCAATCAGGAAGGCCTGCGGTTGAAGCGGTGACGGAGTGTCTTGCCGCGCTGATGACCGGGCAGGTTCTGCGTGCCCCTGCAGGTGGGGTAGTTCACGCAGCCGAGGAACATACCGTTGCGGCCACGTCGTTCAAGAAGCCATCCATCTTCGCACGAGGGACAGGCCGGGAATGCCGCGCCGCAGCTGCAAAGCATGATGTCCGGATTTGCGGCGTCTTTTACCGGCAAGCCGATGCCGCAGACGTGGCAGGCCTTGAGTGTGTGGCCGCAGAGTTGGCGATGCTCGCACGCAAAATAGGTGCTGCCGCTCTTTGCGGTCTGCGCGCGCATGCGCCCACCGCACGCGGAGCATCGCCGTTCGGCAATGCCAGGCGCACCTGTTTCGGCGACCTCGTAGTCAGGGTTTCCAGCGAGCTCCCTCACGAAGGACGATGGCTTTTCCCTCTCAGCAAGGATGGTCACTGATTGCCGGGCGCGGGTGAGAGCCACGTAGAACAAGCGCCGCTCCTCCGCGTGTTCGAAATTCTCAGGCTCCGGCAAGACGAGATCGAGCACGGGGTCATCGACGATCTCTGACGGGAACCCCATCGCGGCGCTAATCGCGCGCAGGATGATTACATGATCGGCCTCCAGCCCCTTGGAAGCATGCACGGTTATGAAGCGGATCGACAGGTGCGGGAACTGTTCGGTGAGGGATGGGAGCGCCTGGGGCTGGGTGTGATGATATCGTCCCAGTAGAAGCACGCTCGTGTGGGGAGCCGCGCCCTCAGACAGGCGCTCCAGCGCCGCTCTGAGTGCACCGCCTTCCTGACCCCACTTGTAGTAGGCGATCGTGATTGCCGAGGAGGCTACCTCGGCAGCCGGCACGACTGTCTTCTCGATCTGCGCGGGGTTGCGTAGCACGAAGCAGCGCGCCGGGTAAGCGATCTTGTCTACGCTGCGAAAGGTGCGCCCCAGATCGACAGTGCTGTGCACAGCCTCGCTGTCGGCGAAGCGGCCGCCGAACTCTGCTCCGAAATCGCGCATCAGGTGAATGTCCGCGCCCGCGAAGCGGTAGATGGACTGCCAATCATCGCCGACCGCGAAGAGTCGCGCATCCTTATGCTGCGCCAGCAAGGCGTGAAGCAGGCGCCCCCGCCCTTCGGATATGTCCTGGAACTCATCGACGAGGATATGCCGATAGGGACTCCGGAAGCGGTTGCTCTCCACATACGAAGTGGCGCGCACGATCATGTCCTCGAAATCAATCATGTCGCCGAGGCGCGATTCGTAGGCGTCGATCACAGCTTTGAATATTCTTAGGAACGACCGGCTGCGCGGCGCATCGGCCGCGGATTCCGCCCGCGCCTCGCACTGGGCGAATGTCGCGCCCGTGCTCTTGAAATGGCGCAGAAACGTGCCGAGGGTCCGCGCGAAGGCATCGACCTGACCCTTGGCCGCGAACGTTGTGAGCAGCTGAGTGACTGAGACGGGTCTGAACGTGACGTGGGGAGCGAGTTTGTTTTTCAGATTGTCGAGCAGCTTTCCTTCGACCTTTTCGTAGCTGAACGTCTCGATGAGGGTGGTGCCGTTCGCCGCATGCAGTTGGCGCTTCCATGTCATTCCTGCGAGGTAGCGCTCGCGGTCGATATGGGGCGCAGTCGTAAGGCGCGTTGAGCCGTCGGGTGCACGTTCTTTGCGGACGCCGAAGTGCTCGATGTAAATACCGCTCTCCGTGAGCCGGAAGTCAGGCCTGTAGGGGCCGCTCGCATCCGGCGGGAGCGGGCCGTCATAGAGGGGCTCGTATTCATGGGCGATGCCGTTGCGGTAAAGCCAGTTGGCGATCTCCCATTCTTCGAAGCTCCTGACGAGGTCGCCATTCAGGGTGCGCAACTCATGGGCTTCTATCCACTGGAAATAGCTGTCCTGCTTCTTGAAATCCCATTCGCTTTTGTAGGGCCAGTAGAACTCAGAGAACCAATTCAGGAGCAGCGTGCCGAGCTTGGGCGTGGATGCGACTTCATTGAGCAATATGTCGCGCAGTAGCTCCTGAAACTTCACATCATCGCTGGCATGATTGGCTAGGGCCGGCCCCTTGCCCTCGACCGCGCGGATAATCCCGTTACCCAACGCATGAAATGACATGGAGTCGACCTCGACACCGGCCCGTTCCTTGATGCGGGCCGCCATCTCGGATGCGGCGTCCCTTCCGAAGGCGAGGAGCAGGACGTCGTCCGGTTGGCGGATGCCGCGAGCTACGAGGTAGGCGGCCTTTGTCACGATGACGCTTGTCTTCCCCGAGCCGGCCCCGGCGAGAACGAGCGTAGCGTCCTCGTCCGTCACCACGGCAAGGCGCTGCTCGGGGGTCAGCGGACTTTTCTCGATCGTGTCGAAGAACTCCTTCATGGCGCCGAGTTCAGACTCGATGAAGCGCTCGATGGCGGCATGGCGCGCGTCTTCGGGCGCCGCCTGGAAGGCGCGGATGGTCGCTATGCGGTTTTGCTGCTCCTCTGACAGGACGCCGTCCGGAATGGTTATTGGCAATAAATCGATAACGGCGGTCGCACGCGCGAGGAAAGGGTCGAGCAGGCAGGCGGCCGGGTAGCGGCGCGGCTGTCCAAGACGGCGTATGGCGTCGGACAGCGCGGTCAACTCTTCTTCTGCTATCTCGCATTGCCGAAGGATGTGCGCTCGGAAGGCTGCGTTGGCAGACGCTATGAACCTGGCGGCGTCATGCTTTGTAACGCCCGCGAGCCTCGCGATCCGGCCGCCTGTCAGGGGGACAACGATCGTGGTAAATCCCAGCGTGCTGGTGAGCCGCGCCGGACCGGCCCAGGCGGAAAAGGGTGCCTGATGCCGGCCCCCCAGAAATTCAGTCCCTGAGTCGGTCTGCTCCGCAGCCCATGACGCATGGCCCAGCGAGCGGAGAATCGCTCCCTTCCAATTACGTCTTTTGAGCCGCTGCGGCGCTAACATCGTCAGGCATCTCCCCCGACGATCAGTGTATCTCAGGCATGCCGGGCCGCCATGGCAGAACGCGGAGCTTTTCCACACTATCGTCCCGCATCGCTGTCTATGCCTAACCGCGCATCAGGCGCCGTTCCATCGCCGTCGCCTCGAAGGGCACGGATGTGCAATTTTAGCCTTCGCGCAGGCGAGAGGTGCCATTGCAATCCGCCGCGCTCTGATCTGCCTGCATGCAGCTCAGCAATTTTCTGAACGGTCTTAGGAAGCGGAGCGAGTTCAGAAATTTTTTTAGGCGTGCAGCAGATTCGGCAGGCGCTTCTCACTTAAGGCCGATCGGCATAATCAGAGCCGCGCCTTTCAATATGCTCAATGTGATAGCGATATGGATCGCCCTTTTTACCCCCGCGCCTTCCCGTTTAAGGCGACCCTCCTGGAACAGCCGGCGCAAAACCGACCTTCCCTTCTGAGCGATTATTTCCGCCAATTCGTCCTCGGTTAGCCCGTGGTAATTCGCCTGGACTTCCAAATAGACAAGATTATCGAGCGTCGATCCTTTTAGCCTCACACGAGCCTCCTGCTTTACGCTAAGATACCACTGAAAGTGGATGGCACGAGGCTGGGCGGCATGGTTGCACGAACCGCGCGATGTTGGAGGCGTGGAAATTCGACCGCATTGGTCGGCGACGTTATGGAGCACATTGGTCAAGCCGGAAGAGCGCCGCCATGGAAACCATCGCCTTTGCCGTCTTCGTCGGAATTATCTGTTGGTTAGGCCGCGAGAAGGACAGCCCCATAATTCCTGCGGTTGTGCTGGCCGGGTTCGGCGCCGTTGGCGCCATGTTTGTAAGCGTCCTCGGTCTAATCGCCTATAATGCTATTACCCGCTGACGGCTAGGATCGCAGTGAGGTATCAGGTCACCGAGGTCGCCGCAGCGCAGGTTGGCGGACTACCAATGCTGAAGCGGAGTGAAGGGCGCAGATGCGCCACAAACGGACATTTCGCCTGTAGCGCGGACCCGCCCTAAAGGATTCAGGCAAGCGGCCTTTTTGGAATGCGCAGGGGCGGGCTGGCGGTTCCGTAATGGGGATTATGGGCATTCGTCCACCCTGAACTTACCGGCCCTCCTGAGTTTTCCCTAAAGGTGGCCGCCGCTCATTGTTGCTCAAAAGTGGTGTGACGTCCGTTCTTCAAGACGCCGTATATTCACGCTCTTCCGGCATTATCGAAACCTCCAGTAACCCGCATGCCGCACACTCCAAACGACGCATTTCTCTGATCGCGGATAAGGGTCGATGGATTGAGCCCAAGGGATTCGAAGCGAATGGGCGTCGAATAGCGGCACATCGGATCGGCGCAAGTCACATAGAAGCCGATGAAGCCTTGCGACTGGAGGTCGGCGATCGTGAGAGACTTGGTGCTCATGCAGTGGCCTTTTAATTTGCGAGCATTTGGGCGCGATCGGTGTGCCCTTTGAGGGCGATGCCGGCTCAGCGCCTTTCGATTGGCGTATAGTCGCGCTGCGGCTCGCCGACATAGAGCTGGCTCGGATGTCCCATGCGGAGCTTGGGGTCCTCGATCATCTCTTTCCACTGCGCGATCCAGCCGACCGTGCGCGCGACCGCGAAGAGCACGGGGAACATCGTCGTTGGAAAGCCCATGGCCTTGAGGATGATGCCGGAATAGAAGTCGATGTTCGGGAAGAGCTTGCGCGAGACGAAATAATCGTCGGAGAGCGCGATGCGTTCGAGCTCCAGCGCGACGTCAAGCAGGGGATCCTTGGCGTTCAGCTCCGCCAGCACCTCGCGCGCCGTGCGCTGCATGATTTTTGCGCGTGGATCGTAGTTCTTGAAGATGCGATGCCCGAAACCCATGAGGCGGAACGGGTCGGACTTGTCCTTGGCGCGCGCAAGAAAATGCGGGATGCGGTCGGGCGAGCCGATCTCAGCCAGCATGCGCAGCACCGCTTCATTGGCGCCGCCATGCGACGGCCCCCAGAGCGAGGCGATGCCCGCGGCGATGCAGGCGAAGGGATCGGCGCCCGATGAGCCCGCGAGCCGCACCGTCGAGGTCGAGGCGACCTGCGCAAGGTCGGCGTGCAAGATGAAGATGCGGTCGAGCGCGCGCGAGACGACCGGGTTCTGCGCATAAGGCTCGGTCGGCACGGCGAAGCACATGTGCAGAAAATTCGCGGCGTAGCCGAGATCGTTCCTGGGATAGTTGAACGGCTGACCAATGGAATATTTATAGGCCATCGCAGCGAGCGTCGGAGCCTTGGCGATGAGCCGCATCGACGCGACCATACGCTGAAGCGGGTCAGAAATGTCGGTCGAGTCGTGGTAGAAGGCCGAGAGCGCGCCGACAGACGCGACCATGATCGACATCGGATGTGCGTCGCGCCGAAAGCCCTGGAAGAACCGCGCCATCTGCTCATGCACCATCGTATGATGCGTGACGCGATAATCGAAGTCCTGCTTTTGCGCCGCGCTCGGCAGTTGGCCATGGAGCAGCAGATAGCAGACCTCGAGATAATCCGAATGTTCGGCGAGCTGATCGATCGGATAGCCGCAATGCAGCAGCACGCTCGCGTCGCCGTCGATATAGGTGATCTTCGTTTCGCAGCTGGCCGTCGATATGAAGCCCGGATCGAAGCTCCACAGTCCCGTTTGCGCCTGCAGTGTGCGCATATCGATGACGTAGCCGCCGAGCGTCGCTTTCTTGATCGGAAGCTCGACCGTCTTGCCGTCAACTTCTACACGGCTCGTCGCTTGCTGCTCCATCTGGCCGCCTCGCGTCGCTTTGGCGATTAAGTGATACAGCAGACAAAGCAATATTTACGCCATTACGGTCGCCCTGACTTGATCAGAGCGATGCGAAGTTCACCATTGGGTCAAATTTGAGCCCTCTCGGACGTGCGATGCGCGCCATTTCCGAACCTTCGGGCGGCTAGGGGTCGACTATGCAATCTTCAGCGGCTTCGACCACGATGGCGGCGACCCGGCCATAAACCGCCGCCCAGGCTTGACGGATCTCCGGCGTGAACTCGTCGCCCAGGAATTTCCTCGAGCGTCTTCAGCAGGGCCCGCGCGACCTTGTCAAAGGCAGCAGATTGGGCAAAGTTGCATCTGAACCGGGGCTTATCCGGCGAATTCCGGCTAACATCGTCTTATTCTGGGGGGAAATACGATGGGGTTTCGACGCGCGCTCGTTCTCGCCGTGATGGCGGCCACTTTGGCTTTCCGACCGGCCTTCGCGCTGAATGAGGATGGATCTCAAGCCTATGTAATACAGTTCGGCGCCAAGGGCGACGGTGTGAATGATGACACCGCGGCTTTCTCGGCGGCGATCAAACGTGTGGCGTCGGGCGGATTGGTCATCATCCCTCAGGGAACGTTCAAGATTTCATCCACGATCGTCATCACCAAACCCGTGACCATCGTCGGATCAGGCTTTTCGACGCAAATCTACAGCAGCTCCGATCAAACCCTATTTCAGCTCTCCAATGTAAATAATGCGGCGATCCGTGACCTGTATCTTGGATCGAAATCAACGGCGGCCGGGGTGAGCCTAATTGAGCTAGTCAACAGCCACCGCAATCAAATCAACAACGTCACCCTGCTCGGCGGCTATTATGGTCTGCATCTCAAAGGCTCGCTCCTCAACACGATCACCGACTTGCGAAGCGGTATCAATATTGGCGGGTTCTTCGCACCGACATCCGCGACCAATACTTGGATCATGGCCGAAGCCTATAATAATATTTCCGCCAACGCCAATACCTTCATTGCTCCCGTTTTGGAGGGCGGGACCAATGGGATCGTGCTGACCGACGGGAATGGCCAAGGGAGCTTGCAAGTGCTGGGAGGCACGATTGAAGGGGTGTCCGGGACCGGCTTGGTTCTGCAGAATACATTCTTGCCGTCTTCGATCACCGGAACCCACTTCGAGGCGAATGGTGTTGGAGATATTGTCTTGCAGGAGGCAAATAATATTCGTATCTCCAGCATCGTCTCGAGCATGCCGATAAATCTTATCGGAGACACGCGCAATGTGTCGATCACGGATAGCGTGGCGCAGACGATTCATATCGATATGGGCAATTATAATTATCCATTGGGGACGGGTGCCAAGCGAATACTACTGCAGAACGTCACGGCCTGCTGGGCCGCCTCGAAGCTGGACATCATTCCAGCCCCCTCGCTCGATCCGACGATCGGTATGCCCAACGGCCCGTCGAGCCCAGCGATCACCAACCCGCAGAACGGCGCTCCGCGCCAGGACATCATTTACAACAACATTGGATCCTACTGCGGCGGCGGCTGACGCTGCCCTCGCCATGCGCGACGCCGTGGCCGAGGGGACGATGATCCGCCCCCAGAACTCTTATGAAAAGTTTTGGTGCGAAGTCGGGGCGTTGCTGTAGCTCGACCACGACCTTGGGAAGGTCCGTTTAGGGTCAAATTTGAACGCTCGCGAACGCGATGGATGCGCCAATTTTGAGCCTTCGCGAAAGGCGCAAGCGCCGCTTGCTGACTGCCCTCGCGGAGATAGAGAGACGCTGACTAGTCGATTTGCAGTTTGCTGGTTTCAGCGCAGAAATGGCCTGAATTGGCGTTCGCGATACCAAAACCGTGACTGTCCGGCGTCAGCACCCCTGAGACAGATTGGCGGGGTTGAGGAAAGGAGGATTTCTGGCTCATCGTAACCGTCAAGGAGTGGAGATGAGCCAGAAA
>Ga0265331_10003198_pt1 | contig 10693 bp, 10 predicted proteins | sample 41923metaG_FD_202088 | JGI IMG/M metagenome (GOLD analysis project Ga0265331, IMG submission 202088) | Rhizosphere microbial communities from Carex aquatilis grown in University of Washington, Seatle, WA, United States - 4-19-23 metaG | ecosystem: Host-associated > Plants > Roots > Rhizosphere...
GTTGAAAAACGGAGTTCGCCACGTTCCAAAACCATGGGCGCGACGCTGAAAGCCGTGGTCGCAGCGGTCAAGCTGGTGGCGGCGGAGGAAATCATGCCGCGCTACATGAAGGTGGCGCACCAGCGCAAGAGCGACGGCAGCCTGTGCACCGAGGCCGACACGGCGGCTCAACTCGCCTTGACCAAGAAACTGCAAGCCATCCTCAACGTGCCCGTGCTGGGCGAAGAGATGTCCGCCGAAGAGCAGAGTGCGATATGGCTGGCCGGCAATGACGGCCTGTGGTGCATAGACCCGATCGACGGCACCTCCAACTTTGTGCGCGGCCTGCCCTATTTTGCGGTATCCGTCGCGTTGCTGCGCGAGGGCAAGAGTGTGCTGGGCGTGGTATACGACCCGGTGGCGGAAGAGGTATTTGCCGCCGAACTGGGCAAGGGCGCATTCCTGAATGGCGAGCGGCTGATAGTGCGTGAGTCGGCGGAAACGCTGGATCAGGCGCTGGCGAACGTGGATATGAAACGCCTGAGCACCCAACTGGTCGCGCAACTGGCAACCCATCCGCCCTACAGTTCGCAACGCAACTTTGGCGCAAGCGCGCTGGACTGGTGCTATACCGCCGCCGGACGCTATGACGTGTATCTGCACGGCGGGCAAAAGCTGTGGGACTATGCCGCCGGCACGCTGATCCTGTGGGAAACAGGCGGTCATGCCTGCTGTATCGAGAATGACGATTTTTCACAAGGCGATATCTGGCAGCGATCGGTAATTGCGGCGCGCGACCAGAAGTTGTTCGATGAATGGAAAAACTGGATACGCGCACAGCAATAAAAGGCATGAACCGTAATCCGCCATCCCTGGCTGAATTGCCCTTTCAGAAATAATCCGGAATTATGAAAATACTGATACTCGGAGCCGGACAGGTCGGTTCGACGGTGGCGGAAAGTCTGGTCAGCGAGGCCAACGACATCACCGTGGTGGACACCAACGCGGAGAAACTCCGCCTGCTGCAAGACCGTTTCGACCTGCGTACGCTGGTGGGCAATGCTTCCCATCCTTCCACGCTGGAACAGGCAGGCATCGCCGACGCCGACATCCTGCTGGCGGTGACGCAGAGCGACGAAGTCAATATGGTGGCCTGCAAACTGGCGTCCAGCCTGTACAACACACCCACCAAAATCGCGCGCATCCGCGCTACCGGTTATCTGGAACATCCCGAGATTTTCAGTCCCGCAAATTTCTGTGTGGATTTTTCCATCTGTCCCGAGCAGATACTCACCGATTACATCCGCAAACTGATCGAGTTTCCCGAGGCGTTACAGGTGCTGGAGTTCGCCAATGGACGCGTGTCGCTGGTGGCGGTGAAGGTGTTCGAGGGCGGCCCGCTGGTGGACAAGCCGATAAGCTTCTTGCGCAGCCATATGCCGCAGATTGATACGCGTGTCGCGGCAATTTTCCGCCAGGACAGGCCGATCATCCCGGAAGGCGATACGATAGTCGAGGCGGGCGACGAAATTTTTTTCATCGCCGCCACCGAAAATATCCGCAGCGTGCTGAAAGAATTGCGCCGCATGGATAAGCCGACCAAGCGCGTGATGATCGTGGGCGGCGGAAATATCGGACGGCGCCTGGCGCTCTCTCTGGAACGGGACTATCAGGTCAAAATCATCGAATACAACAAGAAGGCCTGCGAAGAACTGGCAAGCGAGTTGAAACACACGCTGGTATTGAACGGCGACGGCACCGACGAAAACCTGCTGGCGACCGAGCATGTGGCGGAGGTGGATGTGTTCTGCGCGTTGACCAACGACGACGAGAACAACATCATGTCCACCTTGCTGGCCAAGCGCGATGGCGCGCGCAAGGTGATTGCGCTGATCAACCGCAACGCCTACGTCGGCCTGGTGCAGGGCGGCAAGATCGACATCGCGTTGTCGCCCGCGCATGTGACCATCGGCTCGCTGTTGGCTTATGTGCGTCAGGGCGACGTGGCCGTGGTGCACTCTTTGCGGCGTGGCGCGGCGGAGGCGCTGGAGCTGGTGGCGCACGGCAACCGTCAGTCCTCCAAAGTAGTAGGGCGGCGCATCGACGAGATAGACCTGCCCAAGGGCGCCACCATCGGCGCCATCGTGCGCAACGGTGAGGTTATCATGGGCCATCGCGACCAGTTGATCGAAGCGGACGACCACGTCATCGTGTTCGTGATCAACAAGAAAATGATTCACAAGATTGAAAAACTGTTCCAGGTGGGAATCGGGTTCTTCTAGAATGCAACGTATATTCACCGTCTTTCACGCGCTGGGACTGATGCTGGTGGTGTTCAGCGCGAGCTATCTGCTGCCCATCCTCGCCTCCCTGATTTATGCCGACGGCACGTTGATTGATTTTGCGCTGGCGATGGTAATGACCTCCGCCGCAGGTGTGCTGATGTGGTTACTGACGCGCCGTTACAAGGGCGAGCTTTCCATCCGCCACGGTTATCTGCTGGTGGTCGGCATGTGGACGACGATGCCCGCCGTAGCAACGCTACCGCTGCTCATGGTAATAGATGGCCTGTCCTTCACCGATGCCTATTTCGAAACCATGTCCGGCATCACCACCACCGGCGCAACGGTGCTGAGCGGACTGGACAATTTGCCTCCGGCCATCAATATCTGGCGCCACGAACTGAACTGGCTCGGCGGCATGGGCATCATCGTGCTGGCGGTTGCTGTCTTGCCCTTGCTGGGCGTCGGCGGTCGCCAGTTGTTCAAGGCGGAAACACCGGGGCCAATGAAGGATTCCGCGCTGACCCCGCGCATCACCGAGACCGCGCGCAACCTGTGGCTGATTTATTTCGCCATCACGCTCGCCTGTATCGCGTCGCTGAAGCTGGTGGGCATGAACTGGCTGGATGCGATCTGCCATGCTTTTGCGGCGATGGGTCTGGGCGGTTTCTCCACGCACGACGCCAGCGTTGGCTATTTCAATTCGCCTGCCATCGAATTTGTGCTGATCATATTCATGCTGCTGGCAGCGATGAATTTTGCCACCCATTTTCTGGCGTGGCGCGAAAAAAGCCTGAAAGTATATCTGCGCGATGCCGAAGCCATTGGCACCCTTTCGCTGATATTGGCCAGCTGTGTAGGCATCGCCCTGTTCCTGTGGTGGAAGGGGGTATATCCGAATTTCTGGACGTCCTTGCGCCACGCCAGTTTTAATCTGGTATCGATGGCGACCGACTGCGGCTTTGCCAGCGTGGACTTCAACCAGTGGCCGATTTTCGCTCCGATGTGGATGTTGTTTCTCAGTTGTATTTCGGTCAGTTCGGGTTCCACCGGCGGCGGTATCAAGATGATACGCACGCTGATTCTGTTCAAGCAGGCAGGGCGTGAATTTGTAAAGCTGCTGCATCCGGCTGCGGTGAACCCGATGAAAATCGCCGGACAGGTAGTGCCCAACAGCATCGTGTTCGCGGTGCTCGGATTCATCTTCCTGTATTTCATGACCGTGTCCACCCTTAGCTTTGCATTGATGGCCAGCGGACTGGACTTTATTTCCTCGCTTTCTGCGATAATTGCCTGCATCAACAATGCGGGACCAGGATTGGGCGTGGTTGGGCCAGCCGGAAATTTCAGCGTGCTGACCGATTTCCAGACTTGGCTATGCACTCTGGCGATGCTGGCGGGCCGCCTGGAAATTTTTACCCTGTTGATTATTTTTACGCCGCATTTCTGGCGGCGCTAATCGTGAAAATCATGGCGCGGACTATCGTGGAAGCTGTGCAAGACGATGTGGATCAGGAGTTACTGCCCCTTTTTCTGGAAGAGGCCGGCGAACTGCATCCGCAAATCGGCCATACCCTGCAAGCATGGCGCGAACAACCTGCCGATGCGCTGCTAGCGCGCAAATTGCAGCGCAGCCTGCACACACTCAAGGGTAGCGCGCGCATGGCCGGAGCCATGCGTGTGGGGGAACTGGTACACCGAATGGAAGAACAGGCGGCAAGCGGAGCACAGCGTTCAGCCACGTTCTGGAATGAACTGCAAAACCAGTTTGAGCATATCGGCAAGACGATAGCGCTGTTGCGTACCGAGGTTGCAACAGAAGGTTCTGTTAGCACAGCGGATGAAAGCACGGAACAGATGTTGCCGTTCGCCAGCATCGGCAAACGGTTGTACCGTATTGTGCGGCAAACCGGCAAAGAACTGGGCAAGAAGGCCAATCTGGAATTGCGCGGCACAGAAGTGGAACTGGAACGCAACCTGCTGGAAAAGATGACGGCGCCATTCGAACACTTGCTGCGTAATGCCATCGCGCACGGGCTGGAAAGTCCGCAACAGCGCGAATCTGCGGGCAAACCACCTATTGGTGACATCCGTTTATCGCTACGCCGTGAAAATAACGAGGCGGTATTTGAATTCATGGATGATGGCGCGGGTCTGAATATTGATGGGCTGCGCCGTAAAGCCGTGGAAATGGATCTACTGCAAACCGGCGATGAGGTCAGCGACAGAGAGGTCATGCAGCTGATTTTCGCTCCGGGACTCTCCACCGCAACGGAAGTCACAGCAATCTCCGGGCGCGGTGTAGGCATGGATGTGGTGCGCAGCGAAATAATCGCTCTGGGCGGGCACATCGCCGTATCATCGGCGCAAGGAGAAGGAACCTGCTTTTCTATCCGCTTGCCGCTTACCCATATAACCGACGTGGTAGCCGATGCCGCCCCCGGACTGGATCGACAAAGAATAAACGAACAAAATTGTGAAGGCAGCTCCTTGGGTTTACAATGACGATCATGTCACAACTTAATCTCAGCCACCAATTTCTCATCGCCATGCCTGCCATGGTGGAGTCCACTTTTGCCAAGTCGCTTATTTACATCTGCGAACACAACGAACAGGGGGCGCTGGGCATCATTATTAATCGCCCGATCAGCCTGACGCTGGGTGAATTGTTCTCACAAATCAAGGTTCCGCTGAATCAGCCTGAGTTAAAAGGCATGCCGGTGCATTTCGGCGGCCCGGTGCAGACTGACCGCGGTTTTGTACTGCATGACCCGATAGGATCATGGCAGTCCACCTTACCCATCAATGACAAGGTCGGACTGACAACGTCCAAGGATATTCTGGAAGCGGTGGGCGAAGGGCTGGGGCCGCACAATTTGTTGGTGACATTAGGCTATGCCGGCTGGGAGCCGGGGCAGTTGGAACACGAACTGACGCAAAATGCCTGGCTCAACATGGAAGCCTCCGAACACATCCTGTTCGAGTTGCCCGCAGAAGAGCGTTTGTATGCCGCGATGGCGCTGCTGGGCGTGGATTACGCTACGCTTTCAGAGGAAGCGGGACATGCCTGAGGGCGCCGCCGCTACGACCACAGTACAAGGCACTTTGCTGGCATTCGATTTTGGTACTAAACGCATCGGCGTGGCGGTCGGCAATTCCATCTCCGGCACGGCACAACCGCTGACCACCCTGCATGGCGAACAGAATGAACAGCGCTTCGCGGCCATCGAGTCGCTGATCCGCGAATGGCAACCGGCGGCGCTGGTGGTCGGACTGCCATGCAATGACGACGGCACGCCGCACGAGATGACCCGGCTGTGCCGCCGCTTCGCCAACCGCCTCAAAGGACGTTTCGATTTACCTGCCATTCTGGTGGATGAGCGCTATACTTCCGCCGCCGCCAGTTCGCAACTGAACGAGGCGGGGATACGCGGCATCAAGCAAAAGCCGCTGCTCGACCAGGTTGCCGCACAGCAAATATTGCAAGCCTATTTCGCCGAACCATCAGCGGGACTGATCGCATGAATTCAGAAAAACAATTTGCCACAGAGAACACAGAGGTCACAGAGAAAACCCGGCGGACGAGGCATATCTCCCTTCCTCTCTGTGTACTCTGTGTACTCTGTGATCTCTGTGGCTTGAATTGAGGTTTTAGTAATGAACAACCCACAATTAAATAAAAACGGCGAGCTGCAGCATCTGCTTACCACCGAAGGCCTGCCCGCGCCCATCTTGCGCGCCATCCTGGATCGCGCCGCTTCCTTCGTGAATATGGCCGAGGGCGGAGAGATCAAGAAAGTGCCGCTGCTGCAAGGCAAGGCGGTGTTCAACATCTTCTTCGAGAACAGCACGCGCACCCGCACCACCTTCGAGATCGCCGCCAAGCGCCTGTCCGCCGACGTGGTCAACCTCAACATCGGCTCGTCCTCCACCAGCAAGGGCGAGACCCTGCTCGACACCGTGGACAACCTGTGTGCGATGCATGCCGACATGTTCGTGGTGCGCCACTCGCAGAGCGGTGCGGCGCACCTGATCGCCAAGCATGTCGCGCCAAATATCCACGTCGTCAACGCCGGCGACGGGCGTCATGCGCATCCCACGCAAGCGCTGCTCGACATGCTCACCATCCGCCACTACAAGAAGGAATTCCATAACCTGCGCGTCGCCATCGTCGGCGATGTCCTGCACTCGCGCGTGGCGCGTTCGCAGATCCATGCGCTGACCACGCTGGGCGTGCCGGAAGTGCGCGTGATCGCACCGAAGACGCTGCTGCCCACCCGCGTCGAACATCTGGGTGTGCAGGTCTATCACGACATGGCGCAAGGTTTAAAAGACGTGGATGTGGTGATGATGCTGCGTCTGCAAAATGAACGCATGCAGGGCGCGCTGTTACCCAGCGCGCAGGAATATTTCAAATATTACGGACTGACGCAGGACAAGTTGGCGCTGGCGAAAGCGGACGCCATCGTGATGCATCCGGGACCGATGAACCGAGGCGTAGAAATTGATTCCAGCGTAGCCGACGGATCGCACTCGGTGATCCTGCCGCAAGTTACATTCGGCATTGCGGTAAGGATGGCGGTGATGAGCATGTTGGCGGGGGCGAAATGAACATTCAAATTAAGGGTGGTCGCCTGATCGACCCGAAGAACGGCATCGACGCAAAACAGGATCTGTTTATAGCGGCAAGCAAAGTGGCGGCGATCGGCAATGCACCGGCAGGATTCGTCGCAGACCAGATCATTGACGCCAGCGGCCTGATAGTAGCGCCCGGCCTGATCGACCTCGCCGCGCGTCTGCGCGAGCCGGGCTACGAATATCGCGCCACGCTGGAATCGGAGATGGACGCTGCAGTGGCAGGTGGCGTCACCTCGCTATCCTGCCCGCCGGACACCGATCCGCCGCTGGACGAGCCGGGGCTGGTAGAGATGCTCAAACATCGCGCCAAGACGCTGAATCAGGCGCACGTCTATCCGGTAGGCGCGCTCACGCACGGTCTGAAAGGTGCGGAACTCACCGAAATGGCCGAACTCACCGATGCCGGTTGCGTGGCATTCAGCCAGGCCGATGCGCCGCTCACCGACACGCGCGTACTGATGCGTGCGATGCAGTATGCCGCCACTTTCGGTTTTTCCGTGTGGCTGCGCCCGCAAGACAGTTTTCTTGCCAAGGACGGTGTGGCACATGACGGTGAAGTAGCAACCCGTCTGGGCTTGCCCGCGATCCCGGTGTGCGCGGAAACCATCGCGCTGGCGACCATGCTGCAACTGGCTAAAGAGACCGGTGTGCGCCTGCACATCTGCCGCATTTCCTCCGAAGCGGGCGTGGCGCTGGTGCGTGCCGCCAAACAGCAAGGTCTGCCGCTCACCTGCGACGTATCGGCCAACCACGTACACCTGTCCGAAATGGACATCGGCTTCTTCGATGCCAACTGTCACCTGACCCCGCCGCTGCGCAGCCTGCGCGACCGCGACGCGCTGCGCGCCGGGCTGCTCGACGGCACCATCGACGCGATCTGCTCCGACCATACGCCGGTGGACGAGGATGCCAAGCAACTGCCGTTCGCCGAAGCGGAAGCGGGTGCAACCGGCCTTGAATTGCTGCTGCCGCTGGCCCTCAAATGGGCAGGGCGGGATGCATTAAGCACAGCGCTCGCCAAAGTGACGCAGCAACCCGCGCACATACTGGGTCTGGACGCCGGACATTTATCTGTCGGCAGCGCCGCCGACGTGTGCGTATTTGATCCCGATGCGTACTGGAAGATTGAGCCTGCAGCGCTGAAGAGCCAAGGCAAGAACACACCATTCCTCGGCCTGGAATTGCAAGGCACGGTACGCTACACGCTGGTGGACGGACAGGTTGTTTATCAGGGCTAGTATCGTTTGGGGATATGCCTACACACCCGCCTGTTGTGCCTGTTCGTCCGCATAATAGCTGCTGCGCACCATAGGCCCACAGGCTGCATGTGAAAATCCCATCTCCAGCGCAGCCTGTTCGAACACCTTGAATGCAGCCGGTGTGACATAGCGCAATACGGGCAGATGTCCATCGGAGGGTTGCAGATACTGTCCCAGCGTAAGCATTTCAACATCGTGCGCGCGCAGATCGCGCATCACTTGCAACACTTCCTCATCAGTTTCGCCCAGCCCCAGCATCAGGCCGGATTTGGTCATTACTTGCGGGAAGCGCGCCTTGAGTTCCTTGAGCAGAAACAGCGAGTGCGCGTAGTCCGCGCCGGGGCGCGCAAGTGAGTACAAACGCGGCACCGTTTCCAGATTATGGTTGAGCACATCGGGCAGGCTGCCGGAAAGCGCGTCCAGCGCCAGTTCCAGACGGCCGCGAAAATCCGGCACCAGCGTTTCCAGTTTGGTTTGCGGCGAACTGGCACGGATGGCGCGGAGGCAATCGGCGAAATGCTGCGCGCCGCCATCGCGCAGGTCATCCCGATCCACGCTGGTAATGACCACATACTTGAGCTTGAGCAAGGCGATGGATTGCGCCAGATGCTCCGCTTCATGGGCATCCGGCGGCAGCGGTTTGCCGTGCGCCACATCGCAGAATGGGCAGCGTCGTGTGCATACATCGCCGAGGATCATGAACGTCGCCGTACCCTTGCCGAAACATTCGCCGATGTTGGGGCAGGAGGCCTCTTCGCACACGGTGTGCAGTTTGTGCTCACGCAACAGGCGTTTCACATCGTGATAACCCTGCCCGCTTCCAGACTTTACCCGTATCCATTCCGGCTTGCGCAGACGTTGCTGCAAGGGAATGATCTTGATCGGGTTGCGTGCGGTCTTGTCTTTTCCGGTTTGTTTTTCAGCGGTACTCATATGGTGTTCGTGTGGCGTACGGGAATCTTTCAAGAATATCGCAATCGAACATATTTGTTTCGGATAAATATCAAAACAGGTTGTAAAATGGCGTCACAGGACAGAATCACGGCAGATATTACTGGCTATTGTAGACTGATAGCCAGCCGGGCTAGCCCAGCAAAATAAACACCATTTAGATTGCACGCTTATTTTCATGAATGAAACTTCGGCTGAACTTACTAAAAAACTTTCCGCAGCAGTGGAAAAGATGCCTGCTTTCCCAAAGAGCGTGCAGCGCATTCTGGAGCTCAGTCGCGACATCAATTGCCAACCCAAAGAATTGGTTATCGTCATCGAGAAGGATCCGGTGATGACCATGAAATTGCTGCGCATTCTTAATTCCGCCTACTACAGCTTTCCCAAGCAAATTACCTCGGTAAACCAGTCGGTAGTTTATCTGGGGCTTAACACCATCAAAAACATGGCGCTGTCGTTCGCCGCCATGGGAGTGTTACCTGCGCAAAATGCGGCCGGATTCGACGTTCAGCGCTACCTCATGCACTCGCTCACCACCGCCAGCATGGCCCGTTCGCTGTGCCAGAAATTCGGCGGAGGAGATGTCGATCCTGCCGATTGCTATATCGCTGGTCTGCTGCATGATTTCGGCAAGGTGGTATTTGCCCAGTTCATGCCGACGGAATTCAAGGAAGCTCTTGCCTTGAGCGGCGAACAAGGCACCTCGCTGCATGCTGCCGAGCAAAAAATTATCGGTGCCGACCATTCTCTGGTGGGGGCCATGCTGGTGGAAAAATGGCAATTCCCGGAATCGCTCACCGACACCATACGCCATCACCACAGCGAAATCTCACCCGAAAATATCGTGCAAAGCTGCCTCTTTGTGGCCGACCAGATCAGCAAGAAACTGTCCATGGGCAACAGTGGCAATCTTCAGGTAGAAGAACTGCCTCCTGCCCTGATCGAACTCTTCGGCAGCGACATGGATGGCATAATCGCCCGTCTGGGTGACCTCGATAAAGTTGTAGAAGAAGCTCGGTCTTTTACCAAAGGGGTGTAAGCATGAAAGTAAAATTATGGGGCGTGCGCGGGTCGATTCCATCGCCCGGCCCGAAAACGGTACGCTACGGCGGCAACACTACTTGCATTGAAGTTCGCACCGACAATAACGAGCTCATTATTCTCGACGGCGGTACCGGCATTTTTCCATTGTCACAAACGCTGCTCAGGGAGCTTCCTGTCACGGCGCATATTTTCAACACCCACAGCCATTGGGATCACATTCAGGGACTGCCATTTTTCATCCCCATTTTCATACCGGGAAACAAAATTACCCTGCATGGCTCATTCGACCCGATTTCCGGAGAAGGACCGGAGCGGATCATGGCCGTGCAGATGCAATACAGCTACTTTCCGGTACGTGAGGCGGAGATGAAATCCCGCATTGCATACGAAGTGGTCATGCCCAACGAACCGGTAACCGTAGGCCCGGCCACCATCATCCCCGTCCTGCTCAACCATCCGGTGGTCAACCTCGGCTACCGCATCGAATGTAATGGAAAATCCGTGTTTTTCACCGGCGACCACGAGCCTCATACCAACATC
>Ga0265331_10003199_pt1 | contig 10692 bp, 15 predicted proteins | sample 41923metaG_FD_202088 | JGI IMG/M metagenome (GOLD analysis project Ga0265331, IMG submission 202088) | Rhizosphere microbial communities from Carex aquatilis grown in University of Washington, Seatle, WA, United States - 4-19-23 metaG | ecosystem: Host-associated > Plants > Roots > Rhizosphere...
GTTCGAGAAATGCTTCATCAATTGAATACGGCTCTAAACAATCTGAATACTCACTCATTATTTTAAAAATGCGCGCCGTAACGCAGCGATATTTAGCTGGCTCGTTTTCAACAAAAATAACGTCGCTCGCTAGGCGTTTAGCTTCTGGCACACTGACGCCGACTCTAATACCCTTAGCCTTTGCCTCTGTTGAAGAAGCAATAATGGCGCCGCGCGGCGAAAGATAAGCGCAGATGGCCACTGGTTTGCCGCGTAAAAACGGGTTGGCTTGTTGTTCAACCGAGGCAAAGTATGAATTCATGTCCAAATGCAGGACAATTTTATCCTTCATTGTAGAGTTCTTTCATTTTCCAAGAAAGATCTCGAGTTGAAAAAGCTAAGCGAAAGAAATTAGCATTATCAGAAACACTAAAATAGTATATTTGATTTTCGCCTTCTTTTTCATGATGCACTAAGTTCACTTTTTCCACACGGTAGGTTTTTTTACGCCACTTAAAGAAAGAGGGAACTACCTGTGACTTATAGAATTTAACCAATACTTCGATTGGTTCGTTTAATTGTGCGTGCATAGGGGTCGCGTTAATAATTACTCTTTCAGTATATACTATCTAAATTATTTTGTCAAGTCTCTTGAACATACTTGACAAAATCTGTCACTATGATATGATTATAATATAGAAATATGCATATTATTCAACAAAAGCTTTTGAACCTGGCCTCGGAGATGAACCTCGGATCCGTTGGTTTACGTAAGCTCGGGCAGCTTATTGGCGAAACCCATCCGCAAAAAGTTAAACATCACCTTGAACAGTTAGAGAAAAAGGGTCTTTTAACGATTGCACGAGACGGTGAGATTGCGCCGACAAAAACCCTAAAGACGAAAAGTGCTAGTTTATTTACGTTGCCAATTTTAGGAACAGCTAATTGCGGACCAGCTGATATTTTTGCTGAAGAAAATTGCGAAGGCTATTTAAAAGTTTCGGCTAAAACTTTAGGCAAATCAAAACCCGAAGGTTTATTTGTTATTAAAGCTGTTGGTGATTCAATGAACAAAGCTAAGAATGTTCCAGGTGGACCAATCAACAATCATGACTATGTGGTTATTGATACAAATAAAAAAGCACCGCAGAACGGCGACTATGTCTTATCCATTATTGATGACATGGCCAACATCAAACGATTCTATTTTGATAAAGCCAATGAACAAATTGCGTTAGTCTCCGAATCAACATTGCCGATTGAACCGATTTATATTCACCCTTCGGATGCCGTTAATTATTTAGTTGGTGGACAAATACTTAGAGTAATAAAACAGCCGAAACTATAATATGAGAATCCATTTTGTTTGTTCCGGAAACACCAACCGCAGTCGCATGGCTGAGGCTTATTTAAAATCAAAAAATATATCCGGTATTAAAGTGAGTTCAAGTGGAATTTATGCTACTCATAATTTAAATGGCTCACTTTCAAAATACGCTCAAACAGTTTTAAAAGAATATAATATTCTTGATTATGCTTCCATAGCTTGGATACAAACAACTAAAGAAATATTAGAAAGTGCAGATTTGGTTATTTTTATGAGTGATAGACAATTTGAATTTTGTCGTAATGAGCTAAAGTGCATTCCAAAAGAATATTTTATTTGGAATATTGGCGATGTTAATTTTAATCCAAGGGGAGATAATCAGGAAGAACAAAAAATTAAGACCAAAGAAGACGAAGATATTTTTCAGCAGGTTAAGAGAAAGGTTGATGAACTAATAAAAATTGTAAATTAAAAAGACGGGGATTTTCCTCGTCTTTTTTTGTTAGCCATTTTATTTGGGCGAAAGTTTAAATAAATCTTCTCTGAGAAGGCCATAAAGAGGATGATCAGGTTTATCCATACCTAATTCACTAGCCTTGGAGCAAAAATTTTCATATATTGCCTTATACTCCCCGTTTTGTATTTGAAAATCTTTTTTGATTTGCTCAACTTTCTTTTTAATGTCCCAGAATAAATTATCGGCATCAGAGCATTTCGCAATTTCAGAAATTAATTGCTCTATTTTTTCGTTCATAACTCCTCCATGTAAAATTGCTATTGAACTTGTTTTAGCACCACTTGTTTTAAAAGTCAAATAGTAAACTTGAAATATTATTACTTAGGTTCTACACTGGTGGCATGAAATATAGTACTTATTCCGAAGCGCAAACGGCGGCCCTAGCCAAGAAGTTTGTTACGAGCTTAAAACAAGGCACAATCGTTGGCTTAATTGGCGACTTAGGCGCTGGTAAAACCGCCTTTGTTAAAGGCGTGGCTAAAGCCTTGAGCCTTAAGCAAACCGTAAATAGCCCGACCTTTGTCTTAATGAGAGTCTATACAATTAAAAAACATCCATTTTTAAAACATTTAATTCATGTTGATGCCTATCGTCTAAAAAGTGCCAAATCATTGACGGCGATTGGACTTAGTGATTATATTAAAGATCCTTCGGCGCTGGTTATGATTGAATGGGCCGACCGAGTTCAGCTTATTATACCCAAGTCGGCGATTATGGTACGATTTAAACATCTAACGCCTAAGTCTAGGCAGATAACAATTTCTAAATAATTTTATGAGGATTGAAAGTGGAGAACAAACTCAGGATCAGAATATTCATCCTTTGCTTCCTGAAAAAGAGAAGCAAGTTTTTGATGCTTTTCATAAATTAAGCCAAGATCACCTTGGACAAATCACTCTTAATCCAAGAGAATTTAAATCGTTAACTAAAGAAGTTTATGAAGCTTTATCAGAAAGTCTTGTTAAGGCAAGCATTAAAAGCTGTGAAGGGAAAGAGCTTAATAAAATGTACGAATATTTTTTACAAAAAGAAGAAGAGTTAATAGTACGTCGAGAAATTCCTGATAAAGTTTTTGATTTGGTACATAATGAAAAACCACTCACTGTTGAAAGTGGCCAACTTGGTTTTAGTGACTATCCAAATTGCGCATTGTTCGGAGGAATGAGTAAAGATATGCAAGGATTAAACAATGCTTTTAATGAAGGATGGGGAGAAGCCGGCGGAGTTGTTTTGACAATTGGTTTTCATAAGAATGACGAAGCTATGACTGTTGTTGAATTAGAAAATGAAGAAACAATAAATGAAAAAGAACGAAGAGATAAAGTTCGTTCTTTTACGGGTGAAATAAAACCTGAAGATTTGGCCTTTGTGGTTATGAGAATTCCAAATTCAATGAATCTAACAAAAAAACCAAACGAAGGTTTTTATTCTTTTCAGGGATATATTTTTAATGAAGATAAAAATAAGATCGGCGCATTTTTTGAAGCAAATAAAAAGGAGGCTTCTGTATATAGAAAAGCCTCCTAAAATAGTTTTATCGTTTAATCACTACAGTTATTTTCATGAGCGGTTTGGCAGCGTATACAGCGTTCTGCATGTGGCGCTACTTCAAGCCGTTCATAAGGTATAGGGTTTTGGCAGTCGATACATATTCCATATGTACCGGCTTTTTTCTTTTCCGCTATGGCGATTTGAGCGGGGAGAAAAGTGTTAAGTTCTAACTCTATAAGGATTTTGTTTACCGGGTCATTGTTGACGGGCTCTTTTCCGGTAACAATTAATTGGCGTTTTTCAGTTAAATCGCATATGGTTCCCATTGGTGTCTTATTCCTTTTTTTATTTATAGTTTAGTTATTTTAATTTTCTATTAAAGTACAAAATCTTATGGTTTTAAATACTAGCACTAATCCTTACTTCTGTCAAGAGTGCTCATTTTACTATTAATGATATATAGGGTCGCACCTAAAATAATGCTGAGATCGGCTAAATTAAAAATAGTTATTTGTAAAAAGTAAAAATAATCAATAACAGCGCCATACGCAAAACGATCAAACAGGTTGCTGGCCGAGCCAATAATAATTAAAAGCAATGAAGCCATAAGAACATATTCTTTAGACTTCATTTTTTTATAAGCCACGAATAATAATATTAGTGTAATAAGCAAAATAAGCCAGCTAAGATTTTTTTCAGCTCCTAGAGAAAAAGCAATGCCGGTATTTTCAGACAAAGAAAAACTGAGTATATTTTTAATAATTATTTTTGTACTATAAAAATGCAAAGCAAGTTGTTTTAAAAATCTATCCACAATTAACAAAACAACGGTCACTATCATTAGTGCCGTTGTTTTAGTTCTGGCAGATAGGCCAGGCATATGTATAATTAAGAACCGTTCTGCAATTTTGTTTTGCAGGAAACACACGAACTCGAAAAAGGACGGACAAGTAAACGCTTTTCTTCAATTTCATTGCCACAGTACTTACACTTACCATAACTACCATCTTCAATGCTAGCTAAAGCTTTATTAATATCAGACAGGGTTTTTTCTAAGACTTTATCAGCTTCAATATTGGTAGTATACTGTTCAACTTCTTGCGCATTTTCATCGCTTTCATCGCCGTAATTAGGAATTTGCGCGGTGCGATGATTAAAACCATGATCTTCATCAGAACTAGTGAAGTCTTTTAATTCAGTATTTAAAGCGGCTTTACGAGCGAGTAAATCAGCTTTAATTTTTTCGATAATTTCTGGTGTCATATAGGATAATTGTATCTTAAAAATAAGAGAGCGGCAACTAACTCCACTGTTTAGCCGTCAGGGCCTGGGAAGCCGCTTCAACTTGTGCTTCTTGCTTAGAAGAACCGCGACCAATGGCCACTAAATCTTCAGCCAAGAACACGCCAACCTCAAAAACTTTTTCGTGGTCAGGCCCATTTTCTGAAATCACTTTGTAATGTGGCGTTAAGCCAAAAATTTCTTGAGCTTTTTCTTGAAAACGAGATTTTGGATCTAAATACAAATGGTTATCAAGAATATGTTTTAAATGACAAATAACAAAGCGATGAATAAAAGTATGTGCTGCTTCAAGTCCACCGTCAAGATACATTGCGCCTATAAGCGCTTCCATAGCGTTCGCTAAAATATATTGACGCGCTTTGGAGCTATCATCTTTTTCTTCACCTTTGGATAAAAATAAATTTTCTTCAACAGATAAGGTTTGCGCGATTGAGGCTAACATTTTCGCGTTAACTAAACTGGCGCGCCAATCAGTTAAATCTCCTTCCGGAGTATCCGGATATGAATTAAACAAATGTTCAGTGACAATAATTTCCAAGACGGCATCACCTAAAAACTCAAGTCGTTCGTTATGACCAAGTTTAAATTCTGGATGTTCATTAAGATATGAACGATGAGTAACTGCTTGACGAAGTAAGTCGTCATTCTTGAAACTATAACCAATAGTAGTTTCAAGTTTTTGTAAATCTTTCATTGTGAGATTGGGGGACGGAAATAAAATGTCAATAAGGGGCTTAACACTTTGTTTCCATGTCCCAGATAATAATTAAATTATTTATTTGTTTCAATGTTTGCTTCAACTTCAACTTTTTCTTTTGTTGGAATTTGTTTATCAACTTCTTTAATTGGCATTTCTTTCATAATGGCGCCTAAAACTCCGTTAACAAACTTTCCCGAAGAATCACCGCCAAAGGTTTTGGCCATTTCAATGGCTTCGTTAATTGCAACTTTCGCCGGGATATTTAAATCAAAGACCAATTCATAAATTCCAATACGCAAGATATTTCGATCAATAATCGTAATTTGATCAAGCGGCCATTCTGTTGCGTACTTAATAATATAGGCATTAATGTCATCAAGGTGCGCTAATACTCCTTTCACTAATGTTTGCACAAAACCATGATCATCAAAGTTTGGAGCAAACTGATGAAAATTTTCAGTGATGATATCATCAATGTTGCTTTCCTCTCGGTCATTAAAGTCCCAAGCGAAAAGAGTTTGCATTGCTAAAGTACGGGAGAGATGACGGTTAGCCATAATTTATTTTTTTGCTTTTTTCACTTTAACTTTCACGGTTTCCATAAAACGGTAGGTTCCGCAAAAACTGCAGGCGCGATGCGGTTGCACGGGCTTGCCACACTTTGGACACTTGTTCACGGTTTTAGGTTTGAGCGCGAGGTGAGCACGACGTCTATTAGTACTAGCCTTAGTGCGCTTTTTCATTTGAACCATAGGTGTGTTTCAATATGTTAATCTAATTAAGACCATCTCAGTATAAACCGTTTTTCGCATTTTAGTCAAGGTTTTTCGTTATTCTTAGCATTGTTTAATGTGATATACTAAATAATATATGGATAATCAAAAAACGTTCCCGCAAGGATTTTTGTGGGGTGCTGCTACTTCCTCGTATCAAATTGAAGGCGGACTTATAAACGATTGGAGCGAATGGGAAAAATCGCCTCGTCGTATTGCTGAATTAAAGAAGCGTGGCTTAAATCCGCTTGATTATCAATCTGGCCGAGCTGCCAATTCTTGGGAAATGATGGACGAAGATATTGAGTGTTTAAAACAAATCAATGCTAACGCCTATCGTTTTTCTATTGAATGGTCGCGTATAGAGCCGGAAGAAGGCAGGTTTGATCAAGCAGTAATTAATCGTTATTCAGAACTTATTGCTAAGTTACAAAATGCTGGTATTGAACCGTTTGTGACGCTTTGGCATTGGCCGTTGCCGTTATGGTTGCGTGATCAAGGCGGTTGGAAGTCAGAAAAGAGTATAGAATATTTTAAATTATTTACCGAAAGAGTTGTTCAGGCTTTTCCAACGGTAAAATTTTGGATTACCTTAAACGAACCAGAAGGTTATACGGGCAACGGTTTTTTAATTGGCATTTGGCCCCCACAACAAATAAATATTTTTAACTATCATAAAGTTCTTAAAAATTTAGTGGCTGCACATCACGCCTCATATGCAGTTATCAAAGAAGCGCTTCCTCATGCACAAATAAGCATTGCGACACCGCGCGCGCATTTCGTCAGCTCATCTGATCCAATTAGTTATTTTTTCTGTAAGTTTGCCTCTTGGTGGTGGAATGACCGTTTTCTAAAAAGAATTATTAATTCAATTGATTTTATTGGTTTAAATTATTATTGGTGGATTAACGTTACATTATTAAGTTTTTCAAAAACAAAAGGACCAAAGGTTTCTGAAATAGGTTGGACCATTAATCCTGATGGATTATATTATTGTTTGTTGGATTTACAAAAATATAATAAACCAATTTATATTACGGAAAACGGTTTAGCGGACGCGGCTGATTCGCAACGCGCTTGGTTTATTAAATCAATGCTTGAAAGTATTCTTCGTGCTATTGGTGATGGCGTTGATGTACGAGGTTATTTACATTGGTCGTTACTTGATAATTTTGAATGGGCACATGGCTATGATAAGAAATTTGGTTTGTTTGCCGTTGATTATAAAACTTTTCAACGCACGGCTCGACCCTCAGCCTACGAGTACGGCTTAATTGCTAAAAATAATTCTCTCTAATATGTGGATTTTTATCGCAACATTTTCGTATCTTTTAAACGCCGGCGTGCACGTCGCGGATAAATTTTTGCTTTCCAAAAAAATTCACTCTTCGATTGTTTACGCTTTTTATGTTGGTATCTGGAGTATTTTTAATTTTGTACTTTTATTTTTTCACCCCTGGATTCCAACACCACTAGAATTAATTTATGATTTATCTGCCGGATTTTTATTTTTGGTAACATTAGTCTTTTGGTATAAGGCTTTGCATCAAAGCGAAGCAAGTCGCGTCGTACCAATTGTTGGTGCCTTAACGCCGATCTTTTCTTTTCTTTTTTCTTATTTATTTTTAGGTACGCAATTAACCGCTCAGCAGTTTGGCGCTTTTATTGTGTTGATTGCCGGCGGTTTGCTGATTTCTATTAAACGTACGCATATGCATATGTTTAACGAAGTGTGGGAACGAACGAAAAATATTTTCGGTAATACTTTTGGTAAATTTAATGATGAAATAAGACCGACACGGCGTTTACTGATTAATTCAATTATTGCCGCGATTTGTTTTGCGGCTTATTATGTATTGATCAAATACATTTATTCTCATTCTGGCCAGCCGTTTATCGGCGCTTTTGTTTGGTCTAGACTTGGCAGCTTCCTAGGTGTACTTTGTATTTTATTAGTGCCAAGTTGGAGAACCTTAATTAAAGAGTCCAATCTGCATGTTGATCGTACGGCAAAACAATTAGTCAGTTTCTTTGCCGTACGTTTGGCTGCGGCCGCCGCGTTTATTATGTTAAATTGGGCGGTTAGCTTAAGCGACAATGTGTCACTTATCAATGCTCTACAAGGAACTCAGTATGCTTTTCTACTTTTCATTATTATTGTTATGGCCAAAAAGTATCCGCAATTTATTGATGAAGAAGTTGGTCGTGGTGTTATTTTTCAAAAAACCATTGGTATTATTTTGGTTGGCTTAGGGCTTTATTTATTAGTGTGGTAATTACATGTCTTTAATTTTAATTACTCTTGTTTTAATCTTTTTTGCCTGGCTTTCTTGGAAAAATATTTTTCAAGCGAGTTTAGTTTTAATTACTTGTTTGCCATTATATGTCGTACGCGTTTCATTGCTTGGTTTACCTTCAACATTATTAGAATTAATGCTCGGAATTTTATTTGTAGTGTTTATTATTAGAAATCCAAAGCTAAAACATTATAAAATTTCTTGGGAGTTAGCGTTATGGATTTTAGTCGGTTTAATTGCTGTTGGCGTGGCCGGTTGGTCTTTGGCAAGTTTAGGCGTATGGAGAGCCTATTTTTTCGAAGCGGCCATTGCCTTTATTATTTTTGTTAAAGTTTTTGATACTAAAGAAAAGAAATTTGCTGTTTTAAAAGCTTTGGCAATTTCCGGAATGGCAATTTCACTGTTAGCAATATATCAATATTTTACCGGCCAACTGATTCCAAACCCTTTCTGGGCCGCGGCCGCGCAACGTCGCGCCACTTCGATTTTTCCTTATCCTAATGCTGTTGGTTTATACTTAGGTCCAATAATTATTTTATCTTTGGCCGGGTTTATTGCCGCGTTTAAAAAATCTGCAAAAGATTCATGGCTTTTTGCGAGTGCTTTTATTTTGTCGCTTGGCGGTATAATCGCCGCACGTTCCGACGGTGCAATTTTAGCCGTAACTGTCGCTGGTTTTGTATTATTACTGTGCGCAAATTCTTTAACACGAAAAATTGCTTTAAGCTTTTTAGTTTTAGGAATTATTATTTTTGCCGCTGTACCTAAAGTTAGAAATTTTACGATTCAACGTGCTACCTTGCATGATGTTTCCGGAGAAATTAGAAGATTGCAATGGCACGAAACATGGCAAATGCTTAGCAATGGAAAACTTATTACAGGTGCCGGATTATTAAATTATCAAAAAGCCGTGGCGCCGTATCATCAAGTTGGATTTTTTTATAATAGTGAAGGCTTATCGCAAAACGATTTTGTAAAAAAAGTTCGTAGTGATAAAGCGTATCGCGATTCACATTGGCAACCTGTTGAAGTTTATTTATATCCGCATAATATTTTGCTCAATTTCTGGTCTGAACTCGGATTACTTGGATTATTGTTATTTGCGTGGATTTATATCAAGTTCATGTACCAAGCCATAAAGCTGTTTATTAAAACTCACGATCTTTTGACATTAGGTCTTATCTGCGTCATGATAACGATTCTTGTTCACGGCCTTGTGGACGTACCATATTTTAAAAATGATTTAGCCATTATGTTTTGGCTCTTTATAGCCTTGTTATGAAAATAGTTATTCAAAAATTAATAGCTGCTGCCGGCGTCGCTTCTCGTCATCAAGCCGAGAAGTTGATTGCTTCAGGGCGCGTCAGATTAAATAACAAAACCGCTAAGCTTGGCGATCGAGCTGATGAAGACGATGAAGTGTTAGTTGATAAAAAACCTTTGCGCTTTACAAAAGAACATACCTATATTAAGTTCTATAAACCCGTGGGCGTCGTGTCGACCATGCGCAGTTTTCCCAGTGAACAAAATATTTTAGATTTTGTTAAAATTCATAAGCCCTTAGCTGTTGTTGGGCGACTAGACAAAGAAAGCGAAGGACTGATGATTTTAACTGATGACGGAGATTTGGCCTATAAGCTAACGCATCCGAAATTTAAAGTTAGAAAAGTCTATGTCATAACTTTGTCACACGATTTAGGAAAAACTAAAGAAGAAATAAAAAAGAAACTACAAGAAATTACTACAGCGTTTCATAAGGGTATTCAAATTGGTAACGGAGATGGTGTTGTTAAAACTGAACGAACAAAATATTTACGTGGTAGAAGTTTTGAAATAGTTTTGGGCGAAGGTAAGAAACGACAAATTCGAAGAATGTTTCGACAAGTTGGTTGTCATGTCGGACGACTCGTACGTGTCCGCATTGCGAACGTGACTGTCGCCGGAACTTCGCGTGGACGATGGAAATATTTAACTAAAGAAGAAATTCATAAATTAAAAACGTTATAAATTGATGTTCGCCTGCGCTCTAAAGAGCTTCGGCGTAACGATGGAAGGGTGGCCGAGTGGTTGAAGGCACAGCTCTCGAAAAGCTGCATACCAGCAATGGTATCGAGGGTTCGAATCCCTCCTCTTCCGCCTTCGCCTCGCTAAAGCGAGGAAAAAAATATATGGATAATATTAAAGTTTCAAAAGATCACAAGAATCATGACCAACTTCACGAAGAGCTAGAAGAAGCTGGAAAAAAAGTTGTGGTCGGAGGTGTTTATTCTCATTATAAGTATCCAGAAAATACTTATAAAGTTATT
>Ga0265331_10003200_pt1 | contig 10686 bp, 8 predicted proteins | sample 41923metaG_FD_202088 | JGI IMG/M metagenome (GOLD analysis project Ga0265331, IMG submission 202088) | Rhizosphere microbial communities from Carex aquatilis grown in University of Washington, Seatle, WA, United States - 4-19-23 metaG | ecosystem: Host-associated > Plants > Roots > Rhizosphere >...
CCTGGCGGCCATGCAACGCGCGGAAAAGAACATCGAAGACATTTCGGAAAAGCTGAACCGCACGCTGCACCGGATTCGACAGGAATCCATCGACGAAGAACTGTTCGACGTCGTCTCCGGCTTTGAAGCGCTTACGGCTAGAGAGGCGAAACCTAAAACGCGATGAGGGGAAATTCCCACCGGTGTGCCCGTAGATGACCAACTATCGATTTGCGAATATGCCTTACCGGATTTCTGTTCTCCCGTCGCGAAACCTGTTGGAGGAAACATGAAAATCGATTCAAAGGATTTCCGTGTGCGCCATGGAGACAAGGTCAAACTTAAAAAGTGGCCGACGCTCATCGAACCTTTCTGCAAAACGAAAAAGGAGTATCAAAAACTATTGGAAAAGCACGTTGAGGAATTGAGCTCGCTGCAACAGCTTCACTACGCCTCCGACCGTTATGCACTGCTACTGATCTTCCAAGGGATAGATTCTGCCGGCAAGGACGGCGCCATCCGGCATGTGATGTCCGGGGTCAATCCAGAAGGCTGCGAGGTTTTCAGTTTCAAACAGCCTAGCGCCGAAGAACTGAAGCATGATTTTCTGTGGCGCACGACGTGCCGCCTTCCCGAACGAGGCCGGATCGGCATCTTCAATCGTTCCTACTATGAGGAAGTCCTCGTTGTTCGCGTGCACCCGGAGATTCTCCGCAACCAGGGTCTTTCCGAAGAATTGCGCGACGAGAAGAACATTTGGAAAGGGCGGTATCGTTCCATCGTAGACCTGGAGAATCATCTCTACCGTAACGGCACGCGAATCCTCAAATTCTTTCTCCATCTGTCCAAGAATGAGCAGCGCAAGCGATTCCTGGAACGTATCGACGAGGCGGAAAAAAATTGGAAGTTCAGCCTCGCGGATATTCACGAAAGAAAATACTGGAAGGATTACACGAACGCGTACGAGGAATGCCTGCGCGCGACGAGCACCCACGGCACACCCTGGTACATCGTTCCCGCCGACGATAAAGAGAACGCCCGGTTGATCGTTTCCCGAATTGTCATTCAGGCCCTCAAGGAACTGAAGATGGCGTTTCCCGAGACCACGCCAAAACGCCAGCGGGAATTGAAATCGATCGGAGCGCAGTTGGCGAGATAAGGTTCAAATTATGGCCTCAAGTAACGCTACTAAAATTGAGCCACCTAATCCGACTGCAACGCAGGTTCCGCCTGCAGCACCGGGCGGACTTACCAGCGCCCAAGCTTCCAGTCGTTTGCAGAAAGACGGGCCGAATGCGATGCCGGACACATCGGCTCACCCGCTTCGAAATGCTCTAAACAAGTTCTGGGCGCCTGTGCCATGGCTGCTCGAAGCCTCGATCGTGCTTCAAATCGTGCTGCACAAGTATTTCGAGGGTGCGGTCATTGCGGGTCTCCTGGTCTTCAACGCGGCGCTGGCATATTTCCAGGAGGGGCGGGCACAAGCTACCCTCGCCGCTTTGAAGTCGCGTCTCGCCCTAAATGCTTCCGTCCGGCGCGATGGCGCCTGGAAAATAATCCCCGCGGCGGATCTCGTGCGCGGAGATTTGGTCAAGCTATCGCTCGGCGGAGTCGTTGCCGCCGATGTGCGCTTGCTCGCGGGCTCCGTTTCTCTCGATCAGTCCATGCTTACGGGTGAGTCTCTGCCTCTGGAAGCCGGCCCCGGAATTGACACCTATGCCGGGGCACTGGTCCAGCGTGGAGAGGCAACGGCAGAAGTAACAGCGACTGGCACTCACACCAAGTTCGGCCGAACGGCCGAACTTGTCCGCACTGCCCACGTTGTAAGTTCGCAGCAGAAGGCGGTCCTGCGAATCGTGCGCAACCTGGCCGTGTTCGATGGTGCCGTCATCTTGCTCATAGGCGTGTATGCATATTTTCATTCGATGCCGTGGAGCGAGATCATCCCTTTGATGCTCACTTCGGTGCTCGCAGCGATACCCGTGGCTCTACCCGCAACGTTCACGCTCGCGGCGGCGCTCGGTGCTCGCGCTTTGGCGAAGATCGGCGTTCTTCCCACTCGGCTCTCGGCTGTCGATGAAGCCGCCACCATAAATGTCTTGTGCTTGGATAAGACCGGAACACTGACCCTCAACGCGCTTTCGGTAACCAGCATCCGGCCCATGTCGGGCTTTGACGAAGCGCACATCCTTGGAATGGCAGCTCTTGCAAGTTCCGAGGGTGGACAGGACTCCGTTGATTTCGCGATTCGTTCTGCCTCGTCCCTCAAGCCGGCGGCCGATCTGCCAAAGCTTACCAAGTTTGTCCCGTTCGACCCCGCGAAAAAGACCTCCGAGGCCACAGCAACAGACGCAAAGGGCGACTTTCAACACATCGTCAAAGGCGCCTACACAGTAGTTTCCGGCCTCGCTGCTACTTCGCCTACAGCTGCCGGGATCGCAGACGAACTAGAAAAACAAGGCTTCCGAGTCCTGGCCGTTGCTGCAGGACCGCCAGCATCCATGCAGATTATTGGACTCATAGCGCTCAGCGACCCGCCCCGCAAGGATTCATCCGCGCTCATCTCCGAACTGAAGACTTTGGGCGTGCGCACAGTAATGGTGACCGGGGATGCTCCGGCTACGGCCGGAATTGTCGCGCGCGCCGTTGGTCTGGACGGAGCGATCTGCCCACCGGGACCGCTGCCAAACAGCATTAAACCCGAAGACTTCGCGGTATTTGCGGGCATCCTTCCGGAAGGAAAATTCGATCTGGTCAAGGCATTCCAGAAGGCCGGCCATACGATCGGAATGTGCGGCGATGGCGCCAATGACGCACCTGCGCTGCGCCAGGCGCAGATAGGCATCGCTGTGTCGACGGCAACTGATGTCGCTAAATCCGCGGCTGGCGTGGTACTGACCCAGGCTGGGCTTGGCGGAATTGTCGCCGCCGTGAAAGAAGGCAGGACCACCTTCCAACGCATTCTCAACTACACGCTGAATTCCGTTCTCAAAAAGCTCGTTCAGGTGCTGTTTCTTGCAATCGGCCTGGCTATGACGGGGCACGCGGTCCTGACCCCCATGCTCATGATCATCGTGATGATCACGGGAGATTTCTTGGCCATGTCTCAGACAACAGACAGAGTGGCGCCATCGAAGATGCCGAACTCCTGGCGAATTGGCAGGATAACCGCCGCAAGCGCGATTCTGGCCTTCTTTTTCCTGGCCTTCTGTACAGCAATACTGACGATAGGCAAGTTCAAATTGGGTCTCGGAATCGATGCCTTGAGAACTCTTTCCGTGGTTGCCATTGTCTTCGGCAGCCAAGCCGCAATTTACGCTATACGCGGACGCAGCCGTTTCTGGGGACTTCGTCCGACCCTATGGCTTGTAATTTCCTCTATCGCCGATCTTCTGATCATCACGACGCTCGCCACGCGCGGGATCGCAATGGCGCCCGTGCCGATGTCGTTTGTGGCGTGCGAATTTGGAGCGGCTGTTGCTCTTTTTTTGATCTTGGACACGGTCAAGATTTATGCCTTTCCCCGTCTCGGGCTCTCATAAGGAACCTTTGCCGGGTCGAGCAAGCACGCGAGGTCACAACCAGTGCAGGGTCAATGTGAAGGCAATTGGAGCAGCTGTCACACAATGCGGCGTGGATTATTGAGCCTCATTTCACACTTGCGAGAAGTGGTCGTCAGCGCTTCATAGAAAAGGAGATTCACATGGAATTAGGAATGATCGGGCTGGGACGGATGGGAACCAATATGGTGCGACGCCTTATGAAGGCTGGGCATCGGTGCGTCGTTTATGACACCAATGCGGAAGTTGTTCAGGCGCTCGCCAAAGAAGGTGCGGTTGGGACGACCTCCCTAGAAGACTTCGCTAAGAAGCTGAAATCGCCCCGCGCCATCTGGATGATGGTGCCTGCCGGAGTGGTCGATCCGACGCTCAAAACCCTTGTCCCACTCCTCGAAAGTGACGACGTGATCATTGACGGTGGCAACTCCTATTACCACGATGACATTCGTCGCGCTGCCGAACTGAAACCGAAGGGCATTCACTATGTGGACGCCGGGACGAGCGGCGGGGTATGGGGTTCAGAACGAGGCTACTGTCTGATGATTGGTGGTGAGCAAACTGTCGTTAGGCGCATCGAGCCCCTTTTCGCAGCCTTGGCTCCGAACATCGACGAGGCGCCACGGACGCCAGGGCGCGAAAAATTAGGCGGTACGGCTGAGCACGGCTACCTGCACTGCGGTCCGAGCGGCGCGGGCCACTTCGTCAAAATGGTTCACAACGGCATCGAGTACGGGATGATGGCCTCGTACGCGGAAGGCTTGAACATCCTGCGCCACGCGAATGCCGGCAAGCAGAAGAGCACTATCGATGCCGAAACCACGCCGTTGCGCGATCCTGAGCACTACGCGTACGACCTGAATCTCGCCGACATCGCCGAGGTCTGGAGACGTGGCAGTGTCATCTCCTCATGGCTCCTGGACTTGGCAGCTAGCGCGCTCCTCGATAGCCCGGACCTAGCGAAGTTTGCCGGCCGAGTGTCCGATTCAGGGGAGGGACGCTGGACGATCAAGGCGGCCATTGACGAGTCCGTTCCCGCCCCTGTCCTCAGTGCCGCACTCTACGAACGCTTCAGTTCGCGCGGCGAGGCTGACTTCGCCGACAAGATGTTATCGGCTCTTCGTTACGAGTTCGGCGGCCATGAGGAAAAAGCCGCCGCCAAGAAGACGGGTGCCTGATGACTACCTCCCATTCGGATGCCTTGGTGCTCTTCGGTGTGACAGGCGATCTTGCCCACAAGATGATCTTCCCGGCACTTTACGCGATGGCGAAGCATGGCACCCTCAAGGTTCCGGTAATCGGCGTCGCCTTTCCGAAGTGGAGCCTGGATCGCCTTCGCAATCGCGTGACGGACAGCATAAAACGATCAGGTGGGATAGATGATAAGCGTGCCTTCCGCCAACTTCTATCGCAGTTCAGCTACGTGAATGGAGATTATAAGGACCCGGCAACGTTCGCGGCGTTAAGAAAAGCGTTAGGCAAGGCCCGCCGCCCAGCTCACTATCTGGCTATTCCGCCTTCGCTTTTCGAAACCGTAATCAAGGGCCTTGGTGCAGCGAAATTGGCTGAACACGCGCGCGTCATTGTAGAAAAACCCTTCGGACGCAACTTGGCCTCCGCACGAGAGCTCAATCGCGTGGCGCGCTCAGTGTTCCCGGGAGACTCGATCTTCCGCATTGACCACTTCCTTGGCAAGGAAGCGATCATGAATATTCTCTATTTCCGCTTCGGGAATTCGTTTCTGGAACCGATCTGGAATCGCAACTATGTGGCTAGTGTCCAGATAACTCTAGCCGAGAATTTCGGTGTTAAGGGGCGTGGCGCGTTTTACGAAACTGCCGGCTGCCTGCGAGACGTTATCGAGAATCACCTCTTCCAGATCGTTGCGCTACTTGCGATGGAGCCGCCAGCCGATAGGGACTTCGGAGCTGTCCAGAATGAGAAGGCCAAGGTCTTTCAAGCCATGCGCCCTCTGACACCGGACGATGTGGTGCGCGGTCAATATGCTGGCTACCGAAAAGAGCCAGAGGTGGCGAAAAATTCTGACGTTGAAACCTTCTGCGCCTTGCGTCTCTTCATCGACTCGTGGCGCTGGTCCGGAGTGCCCTGGTACCTGCGCTCCGGCAAATACCTAGCCGAAAACGCCACCGAAATCCTCGTAGAACTGAGACCGCCCCCGCAGAGGCTTTTCGCCGACTCAGCGCCAACAACCGGCCCTGGCAATTATCTGCGATTTCAACTCTCCCCAACTTCCGCCATCGCCCTCTCGGCTCGCGTCAAGCGCGATGGGAAGGAGTTCGTTGGAGAGCAACGGGAACTCTGCCTGGTCGAGGAACAGCCGGGAGAAGAATCGCCGTACGAACGCCTTTTAGGTGACGCAATGGTCGGCGACGGAGCGCTCTTCACCCGTGAGGACGCAGTTGAAGCAGCATGGGCCGTCGTCGATCCAGTCCTTAAAAAGCACTATCGGGCTCGCGTCTACAAGCGCCACAGCTGGGGACCGAAAGGGGCAGATGCGCTCATCGCTTCAGACGGCCGCTGGCACAGCCCCATCATTAATGTCAATTCTGAAAGAAGGAGTAAGCCATGACAAAGATGCATGCCGCAGTTGTCGAGAAGTTTGGAGCACCCTTGGTGCTTCGAGAATGGGATATTCCGTCGCCGGGCCCAGGTCAAATCGTAATCAAAACTGAGGCGTGCGGTGTGTGCCACACCGATCTCCATGCTGCGCATGGCGACTGGCCCGTGAAGCCCAATCTCCCCTTCATTCCCGGCCATGAGGCCATCGGATTGGTCACTGCCGTCGGAGCGGGTGTGACAATAGTGAAGGAAGGCGATCGAGTCGGGGTTCCCTGGCTCTACTCGGCGTGCGGTCATTGCGAGTATTGCTTAACGGCGTGGGAGACGGTGTGCGCCCAAGCTCAATTCGGAGGCTATACCAAGAATGGCGGCTTTGCCGAATACGTTCTCGCAGATCCGGATTATGTAGCCCACGTCCCCAAGGGTCTCGCGGCCGTAGATGCCGCACCACTAATCTGCGCTGGCATCACCACCTACAAGGGCATCAAGGAAACCGGGGCAAACCCGGGCCAATGGGTTGCGATCTCTGGCGTTGGCGGCCTCGGTCATTTAGCAATCCAATATGCGAAGGCTATGGGACTGCTCGTCTGCGCTATTGACATCGATGACGGTAAGCTCGCTCACGCCAAGCGCGTTGGCGCCGATCTCGTGTTCAATGCCAAAACTGGTGATCCGGCAGCCAACTTGAAGAAAGAGACCGGCGGTGGAGCTCATGGTGTGCTTATTACTGCACCCTCGCTCGTCGCATTTAAGCAGGGCATCGGCATGACCAGGAAGCGTGGAACTTGCGTTTTGGTAGGGCTGCCGCCGGGCGAGTTTCCGGTTCCGCTCTTCGAAGTTGTGGCGAACTGTATCACTATCCGCGGATCGTTCGTCGGCACGCGTCAGGATATGGCCGAAGCGCTCGCGTTTGCCGTCAATGGCAAGGTTAAGGCTGATATCGAACTACAGCCATTATCTTCGATCAATAAGATCTTCGACCGGCTCGAACACGGCGATGTAGCGTCACGCGTGGTTCTCGACTTCGCGCGTCGCTGACTCGAACACTGCTGGTCGACGCTGTAGGCTGGGACAATTGGCGCTCATCGAATCGATTCGAGGCTAGATAAAACGACGCGGTGTGCAAGCCCACCCGCATACGATGCAAGAAAGGAAACGTTCATGGATATGAATAAGATTCTTCTTCCGGTTGACTTTCCAAGTCCTTCGCCAGGGATGATCCATCAAGCCACATTCTTAGCTCGCCATTTCCATTCCGAGATTATTTTGCTGCATGTGGTGCCGCCACTGAACTATCCGGCCGGAATGCTGGAGAGCGGGCACGAGCTCACCGCGCGGGATTTGCACGCGGAAATCATCCAGCGGGCTCAGAAAGAATTAGACCAATCGTTGCAGTCGGAGCTCGACGGAATTGCCGTCAAACGCTTGTTGCGGCGAGGCGACCCAGCCAAGGAAATCGCGCGGATGGCTCGCGATGAAAAGGTGGGCCTGATCGTGATGTCCACTCATGGCCGTGGAGCGCTGTATCGTTTTTTGCTGGGTTCGGTGGCGACGAAAGTGTTGCACGACAGCGATTATCCGGTTTGGGTGACTGCCCACGTGGAGCAAGCGCCGGCACTCGAAGGGAACCTCCACAATGTTCTTTGCGCCGTGGAATTGAATTCGCACAGCCTGACCACAGTTTCGCAAGCCGCGCAGGTGGCTGCGGAGTTTGGGGCGCGGCTCACGCTTGTCCACGTTACGTCCAGCGTCGAGACGTTTGGCCCGGGAGGATCTCTGGTCGACCCGGTATGGAAGGAGAAGATCGTGGGTTTCGCTACGAAGGAAATTGCCCAGGTTCAGCAGGATGCGGGCACCCATGCCGAAGTAATTATCGACAGCGGCGACGTGCATGAAGCGTTGAACCGAGCCGCGGCGCAAACCAAGGCTGACCTTCTGGTCATCGGGCACCTTCCCTCCGGCGGCCATCTGGGGGAAAACGGCAGCGGGTATGGAATCATTCGCCAGTCGCACATCCCCGTGCTGAGCGTGCTCGGGCCCCAAAACAGGGTCTGACAATGCACCCGTATGCGGAATCGTTCCACGAACGCCGCGATGAGTAACGAAAAACTAACTGTCGATGCTGAGCTGCAGAACCTTCAGCGCGAATCGTTCAACTACTTTTTGCATGAAACGAATCCCGCCAATGGGCTGGTGATCGACAAGACCCAGGCAAATTGGCCCGCCAGTATAGCCGCCACCGGCCTCGCTCTGGCATCTTACCCGGTGGCTGTCGAGCGGGGCTTTATGCCGCGCGCCTCGGCAGCAGAACGAACTTTGGCGACGCTTCGTTTTTTCTGGAACAGCCCACAAGGCCCCGAACCCAATGCCACCGGCTACCGGGGTTTTTACTATCACTTTCTAGACATGCAGACCGGCCGGCGCGCCTGGCAATGCGAGCTTTCTACGATCGACACCGCTTTTCTGCTGGCAGGGGCGCTGACGGCAGGAATGTATTTTATTGGAGATAAGCCGGAGGAACGTGAAATCCGCATGCTTGCCGACGAGTTGTATCGACGAGCAGATTGGCAGTGGGCGCAAGATGGCGACATAACGGTCACGCACGGTTGGAAACCTGAAAGCCGATTTCTCAACTATCGTTGGGAAGGCTACGACGAGGCGTTGCTTTTATATATCTTAGGGCTAGGCTCTCCTACACATCCTCTTCCCGTACAGAGCTACGCCGCGTGGGCTTCCACTTACCGATGGGAACAATGCTATGGGCAGGAATATCTATACGCGGGTTCCTTATTCACACATCAGCTCTCGCATCTCTGGATCGACTTTCGCGGAATCCAAGATGCTTTCATGCGCGAGAAAGGCATCGACTACTTCGAGAACAGCCGCCGTGCAACATACGCGCAGCAACTGTACGCCATCAGCAACCCGCTCAAGTTTGAGGGCTATGGCCCTCAATGCTGGGGAATTACGGCAAGCGATGGCCCCGGCCCTATCACATTTAAGGTGAATGGCATTGAACGCCAATTCTTCAATTACGTCGGGCGCGGCGTTCCGTTCGGACCCGACGACGGGACCATCGCACCGTGGGCGGTAGCAGCGTCACTGCCGTTCGCCCCCGAGATTGTATTGCCCGCGCTCGACTATTACATTCATGAAGTCAAGTTGACGAAGTTGAACCCGTATGGATTCAAAGCGTCTTTCAATGCGACCTACCCGGAAAAGTTCGGCAGCCCTCATGGCTGGGTGTCATTGTGGCATTACGGGATCAACCACGGACCGATCGTTTTGATGATCGAGAATTACCAGACCGGATTGTTGTGGCAATTGATGCGAAACTGCCCATGTATTGTCAACGGTTTGCGTCGGGCAGGTTTTGGCGGAGGGTGGCTATAGCTCGCTCGATTTTCTTCACGCGTGGAATTCTTAGGATGACGCGTAACGTAAATCCACTACACGCCAGCATCGCGCGATTTAGGCGTATAGCTTCGTATCTCTGTACGGGCCCTGCGTAATCGTCTGGAGTTCACGTTCTTGCCACGTCACAAGGGTTCGAGTGCTTAGGACTTTGAGTTTGGCTGGGTGCCCTGAAAAGGCCTCCTGCCTGACACACAGGCGGCCCGCTATGGTTCTCAATGTTTCTATTGGTTTAGCCGATGTCCTCTCGCGCCGCTTTGCCTCACGAATTTTCCTTATGTTCCCAAGTTGCACCACAACGCAGCAGTGTCAACAATCACCTCGTGTAAGCCAATGAACGGGAAGGATTTGGTCGGGGCGTGGAGATTTGAACTCCAGACCTCCTGCGCCCAAGGTAAACTCTGAAACGCTAAGTAGTTGTCTCGTCTATGTCTTTCGCGCATCTTATATCATGGTTTATGGGGGTATTCGGCGGCTATTGTTCCCAAATTGTTCCCAACTTTTCTCGCGGGCAATGAGTCCTGTGAGAATCAACACATCGATTTACGTAGTTGGCATGGAGCTCAGGTAGCGAGTCCGCCTTCGGCGCGACATGCGCAAAGCCAGATGGGCTGCCAAGGCACAATGGTCGCGCTGACATCGAGATCGTCGCTAAGAAAACGGCTTTGCCCTGGCCCGGGACTGAGGGGTTCGTCCTGAGCAGCTCCGCACAGTCGATGGTCAAGGATTTCGAGCAGTCCCATTTGATCCTTCCGAAGATGCAGACGAAACTAGAAATCAGTCGACAAGCTGAGCTCTTTCCATCTTCTGGCTTCTTCCAACCGCGCAAGGTCGTTCTTTTCTGCACCATTGTACGCGTCGCTGCCGAGTAAAAGCCGCAAGGGTGGATTTTGCTCCTGAGTCAGACGAACGACTGCTTGAGCAGCCTTTTTCGGATCGCCCGGCTGCTTTCCATTGTAGTCACGCTGAAACCTGGCGGTCGCGCCAACTGTCGAATCGTATTCTGGACGTCCTTCGCTCAGCTTTGTAGAACTTCCCGCAAAGTCGGTGCGAAAGCCACCTGGTTCAACAATGGTGACCTTAACGCCCAGCGGAGATGCTTCGCGCGACAACACTTCGGAGAAACCTTCAACGCCCCATTTCGCTGCCGAGTAGG
>Ga0265331_10003202_pt1 | contig 10682 bp, 11 predicted proteins | sample 41923metaG_FD_202088 | JGI IMG/M metagenome (GOLD analysis project Ga0265331, IMG submission 202088) | Rhizosphere microbial communities from Carex aquatilis grown in University of Washington, Seatle, WA, United States - 4-19-23 metaG | ecosystem: Host-associated > Plants > Roots > Rhizosphere...
CCTTAAGTGCTCCCCCCCGCTTGCGGGGGGGATGAAGGGGGGGCTGGTCAACAGGAGTGCTGGTGTTGACCAGCCCCCCCCTGCCCCCCCCGCAAGCGGGGTGGGTGCTATTTAGGGCGCATCGCCGCCTCCACCCATCAACCACCACCCCCACCAACAACCGCCCGCAAAACACCACCAACACCGCCACACCGACATCCTGCAAACGCCATGTGATGGCGAGACCATCCATGCCTTCGCTGGTACGGACACCGGCAAGGGGCAAGGCCAGAATGCCCGCGATAGCGGCGGTGATAGCTGCATCTTTAAGCCGAGCGATCATCAGACTTTCTCAATCTCTGGCCGTCCGAAAAAGCCGTTCGGGCGGATCAGTAACACCAGCATCAGGACGACGAACACGGCGACATCTTTGTATTGCGCGTTCACATAACTCGCCCAAAAACTTTCGATAAGGCCGATGGCAAGACCGCCCAAGACGGCCCCCGGCAGTGAACCAATCCCGCCCAGAACGGCGGCCGTAAACGCCTTCATCCCCGCCAGAAAACCCATGAAGAAATCAACCACGCCGTAATAAATCGCCACCATGAATCCGGCAAAGGCGGCCAGCAAGGCACCAATCACGAAGGTCGCCGCAATCGTGCGGTTGACATTAATACCCACCAACGCGGCCATGGTTTTGTCTTGCTCGCACGCGCGTTGGGCCCGCCCCAAAGGCGTGCGTTGGACGACCAGCGTAACGCCGGTCATCAACACCGCCGTTAAAACCAGAATGATGATCTGCAGATAGGAAATCGACACGGCAAACCCATCACCACGCTGCATCAGGGTAAAGCCACCCTGCATAATCGGCGCGAGGGTTTTGACCCGCGCCCCTTGCAAAAGCTGGACATAATTCTGTAACAACACCGACATGCCGATGGCCGATATCATCGGCGCAAGGCGCGGCGCGTTGCGGAGCGGCCGATAGGCCACACGCTCAATGCTCCAACCATAAAGGCCGGTGACGATCAGACTGACCGTCAACACAATGATCAACACCAACGCCACCGATGTCACGCCCAGCGCGGCCAACACCGCAAAGCTAATCACCGCGATAAAGGCGCCGATCATGTAAATCTCGCCATGCGCGAAATTGATCATGCCGATGATGCCATACACCATCGTATAACCAATCGCGATCAGCCCATACACCGCCCCGAGCGTCAGACCGTTGATGAGTTGTTGGAGAAAATATTCCATCGCAGATAATCGCTAATGTCCGGCGCAAAGCGGCACAAAGGATGGTTCAACCTCCACCATCCGCTGCACTTCGTTCTGCACATCATCGGTGGAGGCTTTGCGATAGCTCAGAACCTTATCGCGGTACTGGCCGCAATAAACGGGGGCTGACACATCGGCGATTTTCTGGCCGAATTCATTACCAAGTTTCGTGCGCAACCGGTCCAGCGCATCCTGCCCATTGCCACCATGGGCGTTAAAATAATGCGTCAGCGTTTGCTCCGCCTCGTGCAACACGGCGATATGTTTTTTGGTAAGGCTGCCATAGGCACTGCCCAGATTTTCACCCCGTGACCCTAGGCGACAGGTAACGGTGATAACCATCAACTCCGAATGCAACCGCAACATCTGCTCCGCGTGCAATTCGGCGGGGGTGTAACAGGCGGAGGAGGCAAAACCCACGTTCGCCCACAGAATCCCGATGGAAAGAACGGATAAAAACTTCCTCATGGACATTATTCCCACTCAATCGTTCCTGGCGGCTTGCTGGTTACGTCATAGGTGACGCGGTTGATGCCTTTGACTTCGTTGATGATACGCGTGGCCACACGCGCCAGAAAGGCGTGATCGAAAGCGTAAGACTCGGCGGTCATGCCGTCAACCGATGTCACGGCGCGGAGAGCCAGCACATTGTCATACGTGCGTCCATCGCCCATCACGCCAACGCTGCGCACCGGCAACAACACGGCGAAGGCCTGCCAGATATCATCGTACAAACCCGCCTTGCGGATTTCATCGAGGTAAATCAGATCAGCCTTACGCAGCACCGCGAGTTTTTCCTCGGTGATATCGCCCAGCACGCGGATGGCGAGGCCGGGGCCGGGGAACGGATGCCGCCCGACAAAACTTGGCGGCAAACCCAGTTCACGACCCAACACCCGCACCTCATCCTTGAACAATTCGCGCAAAGGCTCGACCAGTTTCAACTTCATCCGGTCGGGCAAACCGCCGACATTGTGGTGCGATTTGATGGTAACGCTGGGGCCGCCGGTGAAAGACACGCTTTCGATCACATCGGGGTACAACGTGCCTTGCGCGAGGAATTCCACATTTTGGATTTTGTGCGCTTCGGCATCGAACACATCAATGAACAGCTTGCCGATAATTTTCCGCTTCTGCTCCGGATCGCTTACCCCCGCCAGCGCGGAAAGGAATTGCTTGCTGGCATCAACGGCGATCAGCGGGATTTTGTAATGCTGGCGGAACAGGGTAACGACTTCCTCCGCCTCGCCATGGCGCATCATGCCGGTATCGACGAAGATACAGGTCAGCTGGTCGCCGATGGCTTCATGGATCAACACCGCCGCCACGGCGCTATCGACGCCGCCGGACAGGCCGCAAATGACTTTGCCTTTGCCGACTTGGGCGCGGATTTTGGCGATCTCCGTCTCGCGGAACGCCGCCATGCTCCAATCGCTGCCCATACCGCAGATTTTATGCACAAAATGCGCGAGGAGTTTTGCGCCATCGGGCGTATGCACCACCTCGGGATGAAATTGCGTGCCGTAGTAATGGCGTTTTTCATCGGCGATGAAGGCGAACGGCGCACCTTCGCTCGACGCCACGATGCGGAAACCCTGCGGCAATTGCGTGACGCGGTCGCCGTGGCTCATCCACACTTGCTGGTGCGAACCGGCGGGCCAAATGTCGCTGTAAAGATCGCAAGCCTCGCGGATATCGATCACCGCTTTGCCAAACTCACGCGTGTGCCCGCCTTCGACCTTGCCGCCCAGCTGGGCGCACATCGTTTGCTGCCCATAGCAAATCCCCAAAACCGGCACGCCCAGATCCCACACCGCCTGCGGCGCGCGCGGACTCCCCGCCTCCAATGTCGAGGCAGGCCCGCCCGACAAAATAATCCCCTTCGGGTTATAGGCGCGGATTTGTTCGTCGGTGCGGTTGAACGGATGTATTTCACAATACACCCCCGCCTCCCGCACCCGCCGCGCAATAAGCTGCGTCACTTGTGAACCGAAATCGAGGATGAGGAGTTTGTTCTGTTCAGTCATGGCCATGTCTGTTTCCGTTCAATTAACTTCAGCATACTTGCCGTCATGCCATTGGTACATGACAATTTCGGGACGCTGCACATCGCCTTTATCGTTGAAACGCAGATCGCCGATAACGGTGGGATAGGTTCCTTTGCGTAAAGTTCCAGCAACTTTGCGTGTATCCATCGCTTGCGTCGCCACAATACCTTGGGCAAGCGTTTGCACGGCAGCATAGGAATAGATCGTGTAACCTTCCGGTTCATAGCCGTTTTGGCGCAATGAGGTGACAACGGCTTTGGCTTCAGCCCGTTTTTTAGGGTCTGGACCAAAAGTCATCAAAGCCCCTTCCCCATCCTTGCCCGCAATCGACCAAAATTCATTGGTCATCAGCGTTACCCCGCTCATGACCTGTGTCGATACATTTTGTTGCCGCATCTGCCGCGTAATCAGCCCGATTTCCGTGTGATAGCCGCCAACGACGAGGATATCGGCCTTTTTCTCTTTCATCAGCGTGACGATGGCGGCGTAATCTTTCTCGCCTGCCGCAAAGGAATCATACAGGCTTTCTTGCTTGCCAGCCTGATTAAGTTCGTTTTTAACCGTCGAGGCAACCATTTCACCATACGCGCTGCGATCATTCAAAATCACAATATTCTTATCGTGAAAATGCTTGAGAATATAATGGGCGATGACCTGCCCCTGCCAATCATTACGAATACCGACACGGAACGCAAAAGTATCGGCATCTTCCGTAAACTTAGGATGCCCAACGCCTGGCGATATAATCAAAGTTTCATTTTCAATAAAAGTTTTCTCTGCCGCCAATGCCGCGCCCGAACAGAAATGGCCAACGACAAACTTGATGTTCGCGCTGACAATCTGATTGGCAACGGCAACCGCCTGTTTGGGATCACAGGCATCATCAAATTCCTTTAGGGTGATCTTTTGCCCAAGAACACCACCCTTGGCATTGATATCTTTGACGGCCTGCTCCGCTCCATGACGCAGCTGCTCGCCAAAAACAGCGTAACTTCCGGTCAATGGTGCCACCAAGGCAAAAGTCACATCGGCATGGGCCGACGAAATCATGGCCATAAGAAAGAAAAACGCGGCAATCCATGCTTTCATTTTTTGCCTCATAATCCGTGGTTTGACTGGTGGAGCCAGCCCGCCTTCGCCCTTCGGGCTACGGCGTGACATTTATTGTGCGCGAAGCGCACAATAAATGGTGCGGGCGGCCGGACTTGAACCGGCACAGGCCTTGCGGCCCTACGGATTTTAAGTCCGTTGCGTCTACCAATTTCGCCACGCCCGCATGATTCGACACGGAAACTGGTATCAGTTCTTGGCGAAAATGCCAATGGCCACGGTGCTTCTGCCCCAGAAAATCCCTTGTTGCGCCCACGGTTTTCCGTTCTTATAGATCATCGTCTGCCCACCCCACTTCTTCGACAGGATACCCTGTGCCACGCAACCTGATTATCGTCCGCGCTGGCGACCAATCCCTGCATACGGGATGGCTGGCGAACCCGAATGAGCGCGCATGGGATGTGATCGTCAATTATTACGGCGACAACCCCGATCTGTACCACGATCAAGGCCAGATCCGCATCGATTCCAAAGGCCCCAAATGGCCCGCTTTACATCAATTGGTTAACGATCATTGGGAACGCATCCAGACTTATGACTATGTCTGGTTTCCGGATGATGATCTGGTGTCCGATGCCGCGTCGGTTAATAAATTTTTCGCCCTGTGCGCCGAATTCGCGCTCGACCTCGCGCAACCTTCCTTAACGCTCGACAGCATTATCGGCCATCCGATTACCGTTACCAACCACGCTTTCTTGCTGCGCTACACCACCTTCGTCGAAATCATGGCCCCCTGTTTCAGCCAGCGTTTCCTGCAACGCTGCCGCTCAAGCTTCAACACCAATATCAGCGGCTGGGGCTTGGATTTCCTCTGGCCAAGCTGGGCGGAATCCTTGGACAAAGTCGCCATCGTCGATGCCGTGGCCGTGCGCCACACCCGTTCGCGCGGCGCGCTCTATGGCCTGTTTAAAGAACAGGGTATCACGCCGGAACAGGAACTGGCTCAACTGGTTTTAAAAGAAAAACTCCGCCCCATACAAATGACCGTCGGCGCGGTGGATCTGGAAAAACAGACGCATGGAATATGGAACAATGGCCACAAGAAACTGATTCAGCTTTTGCTGGCGGGTTATTTGCCCGAACTGGCCAACCACCCCGAACATCTCTACCGCGCGATTGAACCTTTGTTCGCTTTTATGGGCCAAAACGACGCTACCGCCAAAACCAAGCTGACCGCCGTCAAATAAGCGCGTTTAACCTTAAAACAGGCCCCTGCCCCGCCCTTTGGCACCGACGAAACAAGGCCCGATTTCTGCCTTGCACTTCCCGCCCCAAGCCCTTATAGATACGCCCCACCCATTCCCTGGTAGCTCAGCTGGTAGAGCAGGTGACTGTTAATCACCGGGTCGGCGGTTCGAGTCCGTCCCAGGGAGCCATTTTTCAGCTCATTAGTTTCATGATTATCGGCTAAAATATAGCCGATAGGGTTAACATAGAAGCTATGCATCATGTATTTAGGCGATGTTTCGAACGTATTGGATCGATGGCTGGGATGGTCTGCAGCTCGGCGGGTATTTTCCATACCGCCCGCGAGCGTAATATCTGACCCACCCATCGCGACTGCACGTACATCGTACCGGACAGCGGCCCAATCAAGTAATATCGTCCGGCTACTTGCTGATTACTATCTCTTCAACATGCTGGGATCGATCGAGTCTGTTTTGGAAGATCCATCCTCTCGTCTACCTGACTACCGATCCCGACTGTCAACCCGAACGCTTATGGCCTTAGAGGATATTAAACGGCAGCGGGATGATTCTCGCACAACCATTCTCAGTGTGCTCAAAGAGTATTTTCTCGTCGCCGTTAATAATGAACTTGTCTTTGAAATAACCGATACGCCCCTTTTCCGGGCTATTGCTGGCGAATTTCGTCCAACCTACATAGACAACATATCCTCCTTTTATGCATCGGCATCGACGAATGATGTCTGTGCCTTTTTCGATAGAGCCAGCCTATGTTTTCACGATTTTAACCCCTGTCTGTATGGCGGCCCCGCCTGGAGTAACATCGCAAAAGTCAGCAAACAACTTTGGCTCGCAGGTAACGACGATGCCATTGATCATGTCATTGACGTCATGCATAACGGCGTACATCACTTCGATAAAGATCCAGAATTTCTTTCTCACCTTTTTCTAACGCAAAACGTTGAACATTTTCTCCATCATAAACGCAACACCACTTCCGCATCCGGTCTTTTATCGCGCTTTCAACCGCATGAATCGGATCCTGCAGACGATCTTGCCTATCTGGAAGATCGCCTTGATCTTCTTAATCGTCTTTCCCGAACTTTCCACTGTGACCGCAGCATACCGCCGAACTTGTGCAATCGTATCGCCAGCATCATAAGTGCCGAACCGGTTCGTACCACCACACCGAAGCATAAAGCACCGCTCCCTTTTGCTCAGCCCTAAACAAAGTAAAAGCAACGCAATTTCAAGCGCTTTTTGGAGAGCCAGAGAGGCCAACGTACCATGCCCTATTTCGAATGGAGATTTTCGAAAACGTAAGTCCTTCGTTAAAAGGACTGCGGCACTCAACAAAATCATGCTTATGGGCGGTATGTAATTGTAGCCCACTATACAAAAACAAGGGTGTGCGAAAACCGTCACACAAGCGCATTCTTCGTCAGCACTTGATACATATCAAGCAGCATTCCTGTTTTGCAGCGCATAGCTGAGCCGTTGCCTCTTCATTCACGCATAAAACAGGTGTTCCATGACCTCCATCCCCACTCTTCGCCTGTCCCGCTCGGCATTGGCTTTGTCAGTCACCGCGCTTCTGGCCTCCACCGCTCCGGCTTTGGCCGTTCCGAGTTTCTCGACGCAAACCGGTCAGGCTTGCTCGGTCTGCCATGTCGGTGCCTTCGGTCCGCAGCTCACCCCCTATGGCCGGAACTTCAAGTTGAACGGCTATGTTGAAAATGACGGCAATGAACACGGGTTGCCACTGGCTTTGATGATGACGTCATCCTTCACAGCGACACAGAAATCGCAGGATCCGCCGCCGGTTTCCGGTTTTGGCAAGAACAACAATTTCTCGCTGGATCAAATCTCGGCTTTCTATGCCGGTGGCATCACGCCATCGATCGGTGCCTTTGTGCAAACCACCTATGACGGCATCAACAATGTCCTGCATTGGGACAATATGGATGTGCGTTACGCCCATGAAGGTCGTCTGGCGGGCGTTGATTTTGTCGCTGGCGTCACCGTCAACAATAACCCTACGGTTCAGGATCTGTGGAATTCAACGCCAGCATGGGGCTTTCCTTATTCCGCCTCAGGTCTGGCCCCTACTCCGGCGGCCTCCACCGTGATCGATAATAATCTCGCCCAGAATGTTCTCGGCGCGGGCGTTTATGCCAGTATCAACGATTGGGTTTTTCTGGAAGCCGACCTTTACCACGACCTCAGCCGCAACATCCGGAATGGCTTGGGATCGGTGCCGGTTGATGGAACCGATATGTATAACGGCTTCATCCCCTATTGGCGCGTCGCGGTGGAACACGACTTCAACAAAGAACATTATGTTCAAGTCGGCACCTATGGCCTGACGGCAAGCCGTTTCCCCGGCGGCGACAAAACCACGGGCCTCAGCGATCATTTCGTCGATAACGCCATCGATGCCAATTATCAGTGGCACGCCAATCCCGACCATTTTGTCTCGCTGCATACCACCTACATCCACGAAAATCAGGATGTGAATGCCAGTGCCGCTTTGGGCAATGCGGCGAACACAACCAACATTCTGAAAACCTTCCGAGCGGATGCCAGCTATAGCTACAAAAACACCTGGACCCCGTCGATCCAGTATTTCAATTCCCACGGCACGGCAGATGCGAATTGGTGGGGCACCGCCAGCGGCAGCCCGAACAGCGAAGGCTATGTCGCCGAACTCGCCTACGTTCCCTTTGGCAAACCTGATTCAGCGTTGCCATGGGTCAATGGCCGTGTCGCCTTGCAATATGTCGCCTATACCAAGTTTGACGGCGCGACCAGCCATGCCTCCGACAACAACACGATTTTCCTGAATCTGTGGTTGTCGCTGGATCCCGTGGCTCCGCTGACCAACAAATAACCCCTGCCACCGAGACGGAGAAAAACATGTCGATCCTTTCCAGCTTTTCACGCCGCGATCTCTTGGTCAAAGGTTCAAAGCTTTCCGTTGCCAGCTTCGGCCTCCTCGCCGGACTAAGCACAAAGGCTTTGGCAGCTGAGCCTGACACGAATCCGACCGCGCAAGACATCGACGTTCTCAACGTCATTTTGGGAACGGAGCATGAAGGTATCGCCACCTATCAAATATGTATGGAGCGTGGCCTATTGCATAAAGATACAACCACCACCGCACGGCTCTTTCAAGATCATCACAAAAAGCACCGCGACATCCTGATCGACCATGTGCGCCAATTGGGTGGCCTGCCTGTGGTTGCAAAGGCGAGCAACGATTATGTCGATGATCTCAATCTCAACAAACTCAAAACACAAACAGATGCGCTGACCTTGATCCTCCGTTTGGAACGCAGCGCAGCAAATGCCTACATCGGTATGATCCCGTCGACGAACGATCATGAATTAATCAAAGTTTCTACCCGCATTGCGGCAGATGAAGTCATCCACTGGACGACTTTGTCATCCATTTTGCGCCTGCCCCTGCCACCCCAAGCCTTAACCTTCGGTGCATAATGAAAAAAATTTCAACTGTTTTGGCTTTCGCCCTGACGATCCTCCTCAGTGGCGGAGCCGCTTACGCAGAAGACCTGACCGGCGACAGCGAGCATGGTGAATCCCTGTTCGACCATCATTGCGGTGCCTGTCATTCGCTGAATGCCAGCCGCGTCGGCCCAATTCTCAGTGGTGTTTATGGCCGCAAAGTCGGCGTTGTCACCGGTTTCACGTATTCAACCGCGCTGAAATCGTCCAGTGTCGTCTGGAACGCCAGCAATTTGGATCAATGGCTAACCAACCCACAGAAATTCATCCCCGGCCAACGCATGAATTTCAGCATCAGCGACCCCCAAAAACGCGCCGACATCATCGCCTACCTGAAAACAGTATCGGGACCGCAGAAGTAGTTTTTGCTTTACCCCTGCCGCTCAACCATCAGCTTCTTGGTTTCGGCGATGGCCTTGGCGGGGTTGAGACCCTTGGGGCAGGTGTTGGTGCAATTCATGATGGTGTGGCAGCGATAGAGACGGAACGGGTCTTCGAGATTGTCGAGACGTTCGCCTGCCGCTTCATCACGGCTATCGGCCAGCCAACGGAAGGCTTGCAGCAGGATCGCGGGACCAAGGTAGCGGTCGCTATTCCACCAATAGCTGGGGCAGCTTGTCGAGCAGCAGAAGCAAAGGATACATTCATACAAGCCATCCAGCTCCGCCCGTTCATCGGGGGACTGCAGCCGTTCCTGATCCGGCGGCGGCGGCGATGATTTGGTTTTCAGCCACGGTTCAATCGACGCATATTGCGCGTAAGCCTTGCTGAGATCCGGCACCAAATCCTTCACCACATCCATATGCGGCAACGGGTAGATTTTCACATCGCCTTCGATGGAATCGATGGATTTGGTGCAAGCCAGCGTGTTGACGCCGTCGATATTCATCGAACAGGAACCGCAAATGCCTTCGCGGCACGAACGGCGGAAAGTCAGCGTGCTGTCGATGTTATTTTTGATATGGATGATCGCATCCAGAATCATCGGGCCGCAGGCGTCCAGATCGATCGTGTATTCGTCGATATGCGGCTGGGCATCGTCGTCCGGCGACCAGCGGTAAACCTTGAACGTCTTGGTGCGTTTCGCGCCAGCGGGCGCGGGGTATTTTTTACCCGTCGTGATCTTTGAGTTTTTGGGGAGTGCGAATTCGACCATGTTATCCTCCAATTTTCCGATAGCTGTCTTTTGCCAATTCACGAATTTCAACCGTCAGTGAATCGACCGCCGGCAATTCCTTACGCACCGCGTCGAAAACCGACTGGCTTAGTTTCTGTTTCTGCTCCGCGCTGCGCCCTTCAAGGATGGCGACGGCGACATGAACAAAATTCCCGTCCGGCCCCTTCTCGCCGACCATGTAATCGCCAGCGATATAGGCGCGGGTCTTGATGTCCTTGGCCTGAAACAACCCGCTATCGCTCAACGCGCTATGCACGAGGTTGACGACATCGGCGTCGATGACCTCTTCCTCGATATTCGCCGAATAGTCGATAACGGCATGCGGCATATCAGTACACCCGCGCCTTCGGGGCTACGACCTGCACATCGTCGCTG
>Ga0265331_10003204_pt1 | contig 10678 bp, 8 predicted proteins | sample 41923metaG_FD_202088 | JGI IMG/M metagenome (GOLD analysis project Ga0265331, IMG submission 202088) | Rhizosphere microbial communities from Carex aquatilis grown in University of Washington, Seatle, WA, United States - 4-19-23 metaG | ecosystem: Host-associated > Plants > Roots > Rhizosphere >...
GGAGGCGCCCGGCTTGCGAGGCGCCAGGAGAGTGCATACCCGTCGGTATGTAACCGACGAGCAACGAAGCCGGGCCGGGATGGATCCGCGGCCAGACTGCCTGAGTAATTTTGACCGGGGTCCTGAGGGTCGAGACCCTCGCACGAGCCCTACCCCATCTCGTCTTGCGAAAGGAATCATGACAACCACGTACAAGCGCCTGGCCGGATTCTTGGTGCTCGCCCTCCTGACCGGACCCGCGTCGCTGGGCTTCGCCAGCACCCAGCCCCCGACCCCGGTCATCGAACACGCGCCGGCACCGGTCAGCGCTCACCAGGCACAGGCGCCCGCGCGGACGTATGCCGCACGCGAGGTCGCCAGCGCCTCCAAGGTCGGCAAGTTTCAGGGCGGCGGCACCGCCGTCTACATCGGTGGGTCGACTCTGGTGATCGTTCTGCTGGTCGTCCTCATCGTCCTTCTGATCTAGAACAAGCGACCGGGCAGGCGGCATCCGCCGCGTATTCCAGCGCCCCGACCGAAGCGAAAGGGGTATTGGCAGCCGGCGGGTGGTTGCCCACGGCCACGGACGTGCCCATCATCGCGGACCAACCATGTCGAGCTGGCCCGCGCGCAGGAACGCCACGACCGGGGTGATGTTGCTCGCGGCCATTGGCGGTCTCGGCGCCACCCCGGCCGCCGGCGCGGACGCCACCGCCACCGCGCCGACGGCGCCGACCGCGCCGGGTGACCCAGGTGGTCCGACCCCGCCCATCGAGATCCTCTTCCACGCGGATCTCGATGGGCGGTTCGCCGCCCACGGGTGCGAACGAGAGCAATCGCGCGCCCCGGACTTCGCCCGACTGGTGGGCGCCCTGTCGACCGCGCGGGCCGAGGCGGCCGAGGCGCCGCGCGAGGCACCGGTCGTTCTGATGGGCGGGAACCTGGTGGGGCCCGAGCTGGTCGCGCGGGGGGTCTTCGTTCGTGGCGCCGCCGGGGCGGACGCGCTGGCGGCGCTGATGGCGGGCGCGCGCTACGACGCCGTGGCGCTCGGACATCACGAGCTCTCGCTCGCTCCGGAGGCGCTGGTGGCGCTGGTGGCGGGACTGGCGGCGCGCGGAGTCCCCGTGGTGGCCACCAATCTGACCTGCGACGCTACCCGCGCCCGACTGTGCCAGTCCATCCGGCGCTGGGTGCTGGTGCGTCGCGGGCGCGCTCTGATCGGGGTGCTGGCCACCCTCTCGCCGTCGGTGCTTCCCGGCGTCAACGCACCCGCGCGCGCGGGGCTCGGGCTCGGGGAAGTGCTGGCCACCGTACGAGAGACGGCGCGCGCGCTGCGCGACGCGGGGGCGACCCAGGTGATCCTGATGAGCCAGGGTCCGCGCGACCGCCGAGGGCTGCAGGAGATCGATGCCCTCCAGCGCGCCTTCGAACGAGCCGCCGACCGCGCCCCCGACAGCCCGATGCGGGCCGCCGGCCCCGCCGTCGCCGCTCCCGACATCATCCTCGCCGGTGGACTTGCGGACGAAGACTCCGGGCAAGCCCTGCGCTGGCTGCTCCGCGACGCGGCCCCAGGGGTGGTGGGGAGCCAGCCCGGAACCGCCAGCCTCTCGCGGGTTCTGCTGGCCGGCACCGGCGAGACCCTGAACGTGGACGCGCTCGACCTGGCGGGCACCCCCGCGGTGGGCGGCAGCGGCGAGCCAGCGGGAGCCGAGAGTCCGGGCGGACGCCGCGGGCCAGGCCCGATCACCCCGGACCCTGCCACCGCCGCGCGCCTCGCGCCCGAGCTGGCCGAGGCCTGCGCGCGCGAGCGGGTGCCGGTCTCGGCCGCGCCCGTCCGGGGTTCCCTGTCCCGGGAGGCCTTCCTCATCTACGTGCTCGAGATCATGCGACGCCGCGCCGGCGCCGAGGTCGCCGTGATCAACCGCGCGGCGGTGAGGCGGACGCCCTTTCCACTCGTCGGACGCATCACCCGCGGCGATCTGCTCGGTGCCCTGCCCTACCCGGCGGTGATCGGAACGGCCCGCATGACCGGTGGCGCGCTCGAAGCCACCCTCGGTCCCAGCGTGACCGCGAGCTCGGCACCGGGCACGGGTCCATCGCGGACGGAGGAGTCGAGGCTGGCGACTGTGGGGCTCACGCGCTCGGGAGGCGCGCTGCTCGTCAACGGCCGCCCGCTCGACAAGGCCCGCGACTACCAGATCGCCACCATCGGCTTCGTGGCCTCGGGGGGCGATGGTCTGGTCGCCGCGGGAGCGATGCGCTGGAACCCCGTCGAGGGCGCCCCCGATCTGCGCGCGGCGGTGGCCAGCTTCCTGGAGGCCGACACCGCCGCCGCGGACGGCGATCCCACGGTCGATCCCCGAACCGACTTTGGTGCCGGGGCCGACGCCCGGACCCTGGTGATCGGCCTGACCGATCTCGGAGTCGACGTGTCGGATACCCGCATCTCCAACCGAGCCGACTACGGCGACGCGCAGCTCGCGCGCGCGGACCAGCTCGTGCTGAAGGGGGACGCAACCGGAATCCTGCAGCTCCGCCATCCCATTCACGAGGCCGATACCCGCCTCAACCTGAAGTATGCCTGGACGCGCAGTCGCCCCATCGACGCACCAGCCACCTCGGGGGAGACCACCGATCTGATCACCTTCTCCTCGCTCTACAACTATCGAGGTTGGCGGCTCCGGCGGCCGAACCCGCGGCGCGAGGTCCCCGATCCCTACGCCCGGATCGGCATCGAATCGGAGTTCACCCGCCCGCCGGTGACCCCGACCCAGCCGCGCACCTTCCACCATCTCGAGCTCACCCAGACCATTGGTGCCATGTTCACGCTGGTGCCGGCGCTGAAGGTGCGCGCGGGCGCGGGCGGGCGCAAGGAGCTGCTGGCCACGGCCGAAGAGGGTCGCTGGCGTCCCGTCCTCGAGGCCGGAGCGGGGCTGTCACCGGTGGGATTTCCCCTCCCGGGGACGCCGCTCGCGGTGAAGCTCGAGGGCCTGCTCGACTACACCTTCGTGGATCCGGCGGGCCTCCGCGAGCATGAGCTGCGTGGCAGCGGCAAGCTCTCGGTGCCCTTGTTGCCGCTGCTGTTCATCACCGCCGGGCTGGACGTCTTCGCGGTCGAGCGCCAGGGGCAGGGGTGGGGGGCCTCGTACGACACCACGGTCGGTCTGCGCATCCACCTCGACGCCGCCCACCAATCGCTCTGACCCGGGCCTGACGGACGACACGGAGACGGAGAAGGAGACCTCAGGGATCTCGACCCCTGAGTGCCTTCGCGAGGCGGCTGAGGTTCGCCACCGCCGCGACCAATTCTGTGGGCTCGATGGGTTTGGACAGGTGCATGTTGAACCCCGCCTGCAGCGCCCTCCTGCGATCGTCGACGGTGGTGTACCCCGTCAAGCACGCCGCCGGCGTGTCGCCGCCGCGCTCGGCGGGAAGGGCGCGGACCCGCGCGATCAAGCCGTAGCCGTCCTCGTGGTGCATCCCGATGTCGCACAAGAGCACATCGGGTGCCTCCGCTTCGAAGGCCAAGAAGGCCGCCGCCGCCGAGGCCGCCATCTTCACGACCGCCCCGCACTCGGCCAGGACCGCCGCCACCAGCTCGCGGGCGTCAGGCTCGTCGTCGACGACCAGGAGGCGGAGCTCGCGCAGCTCCGCCGGCCGCTCGAACTCGAGCCGGGTGTGCGCCGCCGCCCGAGCCGAAGCCGGCGCGGGTGGTGCGCGCCGCAACACGGCCACCGGAACCCGAACGATGAAGGTCGCCCCCTGCCCGAGCCCATCGCTGCGCGCCTCGATGGTCCCGCCATGCATCTCGACCAGGTTCTTCGCGATGGCGAGACCGAGACCGAGCCCGCCGTGCTGTCTGGTGGTGGACGAGTCAGCTTGCTTGAAGCGATCGAAGACCTGCGGGAGAAACGTGGCCGAGATCCCCTGTCCGCTATCGGAGACGCAGAGCTCGAGGTGCGAGTCGTCGCGACGAAGCACGACGCGAATCAAGCCACCGCGCGGGGTGAACTTGGTGGCGTTGGTGAGGAGGTTCCACACGATCTGCTGAAGCCTCCCCGCGTCGCCGGACAGCATGCCTTCGGTATCGAGGACCACCGAGAGGCGCAGTCCCTTCGCCTCGACGGCTGGGCGCGCCGACTCGACCGCGGCCTCGATGACGCGAGCAAACGAGACCGTCTGGACGTCGAGCGGCAGCTTCCCCGAGGTGATCCGCGAGACGTCGAGCAGGTCATCGACCAGCTGGGCCTGGCTGACGGCGCTCCGCTCGATGGTCTCGAGCGCGGTGGCGGCCCGGTCCGCGGACAGCGACCCGGTCCGCAAGAGCCGGGTCCATCCCAGGATGGCGTTGAGTGGATTGCGCAGCTCGTGGCTGACCACGGCCAGGAATTCGTCCTTGGCACGGCTGGCCGACTCGGCGGCCTGTCGGGAGCTCTCGGCGCGGGCGAGCAGGCCCTGGCGCTCCGCCTCGGCCGCTCTTGCGCAGGTGACGTCGAAGAACGAAGACACCACGCCCGAGACCTTGCCGTGCAGATCGAACAGGGGCTGCGCGTTGACGGACAGCCACACCAGTCGACCGTCAGGCCGCGGCACGCCCATGATCTGGTTCGAGACCGGGCGTCCCTCGTGAAGCGCACGCACGGACGCCCGCTCTTCGTTGGGCAGCGGCGTGCCGTCCTCTCGGACCCTGCGCCAGCGTGGGTCGAACGAGGTCCGGGCGGCGAGCTGGTCGGCAGGGAGGCCGAGGAGGCGCTCGGCGCTGGCGTTGGCAAAGTGAATGGCGCCGTCGACGCCGAGCAGGAGGACGCCTTCTTCGAGCGCGGCCATGATGGCCCGGCCGCGCTCCTCGCTGTCTCGCAGCGCGAGCTCGGTGCGTTTGCGATCGGTGATGTCGGCGAACGACGAGATGCCTGCCACCAGGCGGTGCGCGTCATCATAGATCGGCGCCGAGTTGACCAGCAGCGTGCGGTGGCTGCCGTCACGCCGCACGAAGCGGACCTCCTCATCGAGGACGAGCTCTCCGCGCAGGGCGCGGAGCAGCGGGAACTCCCTGATGGCGTAGGGCCGACCGTCACGGTGCAGGGCGGTGTACGCACCGAACTCGGCGAGGGACTCGGTGTGCAGCGCGGGGTGGCCGATGATGGTCTCGGCGAGCGCGTTCGAGAGGAGGGTCTTCCCGGATGGGTCCGCGATCATGATGCCAGCCGGCATCTGGTTGATTGCGCCCTCCAGGAACTGCCGGGACGCTTCGACCGAGCGCCGCGCGACCACCTGCTCGGTGACGTCGACGGCAAAGAGCATCACCCCGTCGATCACCCCGTGGGAGTCGCGGGTGACCTGGTTGATCCCGTCGAAGTACCGTTGCTCCAGGCGACCGTCGTCCTGGCGATCGAGCCGCGCCGGAAACTCCCGTGCCGTGAAGGGCTCTCCGGTGGCATAGATTCCTTCGAAGATATCCCAGACGCCTTGGGCGTTCAGCTCGGGCAAGGCCTCCCGGCCCGGCTTGCCGATCAGATCCTCGGGCCGCCGACCCACCAGGCGACAATAGCGGTCGTTCGCGAGCTCGAAGATCAACCGCGGCCCGTGCAAGACCGCAATCGACGCCGGCGCCCCGAGCAGGAAGGACTGCAACCGCTGGCGCTCGCTCTCGGCGTAGGCCATGGCGGTGGTGTTGGCGATGGCGGCCACGATCTGCTCTCCGGCCAGCTCGAAGAAGGCCTGGTAGTCCGCATCGAAGGCGCGGCGTGGGCTGAGGCCAGCCACGAGAAAACCGTGGGCCGCGCCCAGGCCGGGTCGCTCGAGGGAGAGCACGATCGCGCTGGTGATCGGTTCTGGATACGGGCCGCCGTGGATCTCGCCGAGGCGCGCCTGAACGTCGCCGATCTTCCAGGAGCGGGCCGGCGGCGTGAGCGCCGGGGGAAAGAGCGGCCAGATCGCGGGCTCGGCATCAGAGGGCGCCAGCGGGAGCGTGGCTGGGCGCGCGGCGGGCTGGTCGTCGAGCCCGGTCCACGCCACCAGCCTCGCGCGGTTCGGATCCCCGCCTCGCAGATAGAAGAGGGCAAAGGGCACGTCCTCGCTGGACTCGGCCAGAGTGTCGCGGGCCACCTGGCACACCTCGAGCGGCGTCCGCACGCTGGACAGGCCCGCCGCGAGCTTGCGAAGGGCGCGCAGCCGTCGTTCGGCGAGGACGCGCTCGGTCGTCTCGTATATCACGCCGAGCACCCCACCGATGCCTCCGCGGTCATCGCTGAGGGGGCTGTACGAGAGGGTGAAGAAGCACTCTTCCAGATAGCCGTTGCGGTCGAGCGGGAGGCTGCCATCGGCCAGCGCCACCGCTTCGCCCGCCATCACCCGATGAAACATGGGGCCGACGATGTGCCAGAGCTCGGCGAAGCTGTCCGCGGTCCGGCTGCCCATGGCGCCGGGATACTTGCTCGCGCCCAGGACGGGGCGGTACGCGTCGTTGTGGAGGAAGATGAACTCGGGTCCCCAAAGGATTCGCATCGCGAAGCGGGAAGCGAGCATCATTCCGACTGCCGTCCGCAGCGTGGTCGGCCAGCCAGACACCGGACCGAGCGGATTTTTGGACCAGTCAATCGCACGAAGCAGCGCACCGGCATCACCGCCACCGGCCAGGCAGGGGTCGACGACCGGCTCGGCTGACGAAGCGCTCATGCGACCGGAAAGATAACCACAGGGGTAGGCTCCCGCGAATGGGCGCCCATCACGCTCGATCCGGGCCTCCAGCCATACGCGGCCCACCCCAGTTGTAACCATCTGGAAACAATCCGCGGCCTCGAGAGAGACCGTAGGGCCTGAAAGCAGCGGCGCCGCAAGAGGTCGCCAGACGGCACGCTTCTTGATGTGAGCATGCAGGAGGTGAAGATGGCCCCTACCCACATGGTAACCTCTGTACTGGTCGTGGACGACGACGCCGACGTCAGGGAGGGGCTCTGCGACCTGCTCGTCGAGGAAGGGTTCTCGGTGGCGTCGGCTGCCAATGGAGCCGATGCGCTGGATCATCTCAGGCAACCCTGTCTGCCCGACGTGGTCCTTCTGGATCTGCGAATGCCGGAGATGGACGGGTACGAATTCCTGAAGTGTCGGCAGGCGGACGAGAAGCTGCGCGATGTGCCGGTGATCGTGGTGAGCGCGACGCCCGAAGCCCACCGGTTGCACTTCCCGATCCGGGCCATGCTCGTGAAGCCGCTCAACTTTCAGCGACTGCTCGCCCTGCTCAACGGGGGGGCACCGCTGGCGGCGTCACCCACCACCGGTTAGCAGCCATGCCTTCGGTCAGCGTCCGATGGGACGACTATCCTGACCGCGCGCGAGGACCGGCCCGGATCGTCGGCCGAAGGTGATGTCGCTTCGACGACGGCGCACGGAGCGAGGACTACCCCGAGCGCGGGGGCCGAACTGGCGCCGCGGGGACCTCCTGCACCACCTCGCGTGCGGGCTTGTCCGCGCGCAGGCCCTGAAACGAGGGATGTCTGAGCTTGCCGTCCCGGGTCAGCTCGCCGAAGGCGATCTCGGCCACCAGCTGCGGCTTCACCCAGTGAATCTGCCGGCCTGCGCCAGGGATGGCACTGGCGAACGGTGAGCGGTCCGTCACGATGGCATCCAGCCGCCTCCGCAGCTCGAGCGCCACCTTCTGGGAGAACCCGGTGCCGACCTTTCCCGCCGGCACGAGGGCGTCGGCGCGGTAGAAACCCACGAGGAGGGCACCGATGCCCTCCCGCGCGCCCTCGGGCTCGGTGAACCCGCCGATCACCAGCTCCTGCCGGCGCAGCGCCTTGGTCTTGACCCAGCCCGGACCGCGGCCGCCATGGTACGGGTCGTTCCGGCGCTTCGAGACGATGCCCTCGAGCCCCGCGGCGCGGGCCTTCTGGAAGAAGGCCGGTCCGTTCCCGAGAACGTGGTCGGTATAACGGATCACGCCGCCGGACCCGCTCCGCCTGTCGGACCCGAGGAGGCGCGCCAGGGCCACCTTGCGCTCCTCGAGGGGCAACGGCCGCAGATCGCGACCGCCGAGGAAGAGCAGATCGAACGCGAAGTAGACCAGCTGCCCGGGGGCGTCGCCCCCGAGGTGATTCTGCAGCGCCTGAAAGCTGGTGGTCCCGTCCGGCCTCAGGATGGCGATCTCACCGTCGAGGAGCGCGCCGCTCGCGTCGAGCCCGGCCGCAGCATCGGCCACGGGCTGGAAGCGGTCGGTCCAGTCTTGGCCCGTGCGGGTGAAGAGCGTCACCCGCGGGCCCACGACGCGGCACTCGATTCGATACCCGTCGAACTTGACCTCGTGGAGCCAGTCGTCCCCAGCGGGCGCTCGGTCGACCAGGGTGGCCAGCTGCGGGGGAACGAAGGCGATGGTCGCGTGGTCCGTTCCCCCCGGGCCGGCTCCCATCTTCTTTGCCATCCTCATCCCACCCGTTCTACCTGGGCGGAGGCGCCCAGCAAGTGCCCGGCGGGGCAGGTATCGCCTGCCTCGAGGGTCTGGTTGGAGTGGCGAGATGGCAGAACCGTCGCAGGGTCAAGGACCGCGCTTTGACTTCGGGACCGAGCATGAAAGAAACCTCCCCCCAGGCCATGAACACCGGCGCTCCCGGACCGTCGCTCGCCGACGAAAGAAACGTCGGCGGCCCGCGGCCCGGCGATGGAATTCTGCCGATCGTGGGTCTCGGCGATCGGCTGGCGGCATCGCGGCGTTGCAGGGATTCTTGGCGGCGACGCCGGTGGATTCCGGGATGGCGTTCGTGGTCATCCTGCACCTTTCGCCGCATCACGAGAGCACGCTGGCGGAGATGTTCCAGCGCTCAACGGCGATGCCGGTGGTGGCGGCGACGAACGGGGTGACGGTCAAACCGAACTCCGTGTACGTGATCCCACCGGCGGTCATCGTATCCTCATCGTGGACGACAACATGGACGCGGCCGACTCGCTCGGCCAGCTTCGCGAGATGATGGGGAACCACGTCCTCACGGCCTATGACGGGGAGTCCGGCATCGAGGCGGCGCGGGCGTTCCAGCCCGGCGTCGTGCTGTGCGACATCGGCATGCCGAAGATGAACGGGTACGACACCGCCCGCAGCATCCGGGCCGAGGCGTGGGGCAAAGACACGGTCCTGGTGGCGCTGACCGGATGGAGTCAGGAGGACGACCTGCGAAAGAGTGCGGACGCCGGGTTCGATCACCACTTGATCAAGCCGGTCGAAGCCGCCGCGCTGATGAAGCTATTGGCCGGCTTGCGGACGGCAAGCCTGAAGTCGGGGCAGAGAAAATCCGACGGCTGGAGCTCTTTCAGCCCACAGAAGACCCCGAAGTCTCGATAGCCCCGGGTGTCGCCGTGACGGCGTTCCAGCGGCAGCCTCGTCCGCCGGTTCTTGATCCTCCTGTCGGGTCGCGAAGGGTCGTGTCACCGCGGTCATGAGCGTGGACGGGAGGGGCGCACGCCGTCGACGCGCCCGAGGGTTGGTGATCAGCCGGTCGTCCCCCGGTGCTTCCCCCGAAGGAACGCAGTCCGGACGATGGGGAGCTCGTCGGCTCGCCGGAGCGTGGCGAGGCATGCGATGATGTGCCGATGCCAAGATTCGCTGTCCAAGTCGGGGAAGTCGTGCATGCGCCCGGGCCGCAGGTGGTAGCGGGGCGAGTCCGTCGGATCTCGCGCCGAGGGTCTCGGGTCGCCATCGCCTTGGGTGTCCTGCTGCCCCTCGCTCCCGTCCCAAGAGCCGTGTACGCAGCGGTGACCATCACCACCCAGCGGGGAACGCGCCCTGCCTCGACCCTCCGTGCTGACGGCGATCGCCTGCGAATCGATCACCCCGCGCCTGAACCCGGCGGGCGGGCGACCGTCATCCTGCTGGACGCGGCGGCCAAGCGGATGGTCACCCTGGACGAATCGACCAAGAGCTACACGGAGATCACCGAAGAGGACATGAAGCGGCTGAGCGGACAGATGGAGGGCTTTCGCGCGCAAATGCAAGAGCGGATGAAGAGCATGCCGCCCGAGCAGCGTCAAAAGATGGAGGAGCTGATGACCCGCGGCGGCGGTGGCCTGGGGGCTGGCGCCGTTTCCAAGAAGCAGAGCGATTGGGTATTCGAAGCGCTCGGGCAGAAGAAGACCGTCAACGGGTTCAGGTGCGAGATGTATCGCGTGAAGGTGGATGGAAAGCCCCGCGAGGAGGACTGCATTTCGCCGTGGAGCGCAGGCGTGGTCAAGCGTGAGGATTTTGCGGGTCTGGCGAGATTCGGCGAGGAGATGGTGAAGGGGCTCGGCGGAGGCGGCGCAACACGGGCCGGCGAAGCCTTCCTCAGGTTCGACAAGGCCCCGGGCCTCCCCATCTCGCGCGTGCCGCTCGATGCGGACGGCAAACCGGGCGAGGAGGAGCAGATCAAGACCATCAAGCGAGGGGAGATCGCGCCGGCCCTGTTCGCCGTTCCCTTGGGGTTCACGAAGAAGGAGCTTCCTTTCAAGCCGGGCGGCCCGGGTGGGCCGGGTGGCGCCCGCAGAGGAACGGGCGACGCTCATTGAGGCTCCCGAGCGCCGTCACCGGGACCGTCACCGTCTGATTCGGCCAGCGACGCCGCCGCGTGCTGGCGCTGGGTGGCCGACCTCCTCCCTGGCTGTGGTCGCCCAGGTGCCGCTCGCCTGATGGCGTTTCCACCAATACCCATGATACCCCCCGCCGTTACCGGTGCCGCCC